>Ga0222717_10001341_pt1 | contig 20223 bp, 20 predicted proteins | sample C33_18DmetaG_FD_165053 | JGI IMG/M metagenome (GOLD analysis project Ga0222717, IMG submission 165053) | Estuarine water microbial communities from San Francisco Bay, California, United States - C33_18D | ecosystem: Environmental > Aquatic > Marine > Unclassified | place: USA: California...
GCGCTTTGAATTAATGGTCAATGGAAAAGAATTGGCCAATGCTTATTCTGAGTTGAATGATCCAATAGATCAAAGAGAACGCTTCGAAGCCCAACTCAGTTTAAGTGAAAAAGGAGATGATGAAGCCATGTTCATTGATCAAGATTTTCTTAGAGCACTAGAATATGGGATGCCTCCTACTTCTGGAATCGGGATTGGGATTGACCGACTGGTTATGTTAATGACAAACAATAGTTCAATTCAAGAAGTATTATTCTTCCCACAAATGAAACCTGAGCAAAAAGCCGTTGCGCTTTCTGAGGAAGAAAAAACAATTATACAATTGATTAAAAAAAGTGAGACAACTGATCTTATTGCTATTAAAACAGCAGCGGGTTTAAGTAACAAAAAGTGGGATGTTTCTATTAAAAGTTTGTCCCAAAAAGAGCTAATCAAGGTCATTAAAAACGAGGAGGGTCTTTTTATTGAACTGTTAAACTAATCCTAAGCCTTAAACTTTTGAGCGTGTAAAGCATCTAAAAGGAAAACAAACTTTTTATTATGAAAAAAATTTATTTGCTTTTGACCCTAGCGATTCCCTTAATTGGACTGGCTCAAACTAATCCCCGCAAATCCAAACTTACTGGGGAACAGCATGCCACGCTCCAAGCAAAAAAACTTCAATTAGCCCTTGACCTTAGTAATGAGCAAGCAACCCAAATTAAAGAAGAGCTTAAAAAACAAAGAGAACAGCTCTCCAAAAGAAAACAAAAAAGAGGAGAATTCAATGCAGAAGAACGCTACACTCTTCACTTAGAACGAAGAGATCGTCAAATTGCAATGCAATCCCAGATGAAAAATATTCTAGATGAAGAGCAATATGACGCTTGGCGTAAAATAAAGTCGCATCAAAAACATAAAGCTCTTAGAAGAGGTCGTTCCCTTGGTCGTCAAAGAAAAAATGAAGGTCATAGACTGCATCGAAATTGATGAAACAAAAAAGGCTGGATAATTCTAGCCTTTTTTGTATAGTAATAATGTATTTAAATTAAAAAAATTTAAATTCTATCCTTCTATTTTGCTCGTGAAGTGACTCAGAACAAGCCGAATAATTGACACAATCATATAATGGTTTTTCTTTTCCATAACCAACTGCAATTAATCGACTTTTATCAATTCCTTTTAAAATCAAATATTCAACTATCGCTTTTGCTCTTGCTTGTGAAAGTTTTTTGTTCAATTCATCATCCCCTTTAGAATCTGTATGGGAACCAATTTCTACATTAATCTCTTTATTATTTAACATTGAGGTTAAAATATATTGGTCAATATCTTTAATCGCATCTGAATTAATACCAATACTTCCAGGTCTATATTTAATGGGTAGATACTTACCCTTTTCGGGTAAATCACATGGAATTTCCCTCAAAGAGATCATTCCTCCATGCTTAATTAGATTCCTCTTTAAAATTTCTTTGTATTGTGCTGGTACAATTTTCTCTCTTTTCGACTCGACAGATTCTACCACCTTTCTTGAAACAACCTCAATTTTTTCAGGAATTATTTTTTCAATAATTTTAGCTGGTCTAGTTTCAACGTGTCTTTTAATTAAACGATAAACCCCCTCAATTTTCTTAGACTTTGTGGTTTCATTTTTCTTTAATCTTTCAACCGGAATTGATTGAACTACTGGAGGGGTTTCAACAAAATGAAAAATTCTACAATCTGAAGGATCAACTGAAAAACAATCGGGATCAAGCTCCCCAGCAACCCAAACACCTGTTTGAGGTTTAATCTCAATCTCTATTTGCTCTATTACAAATTCTGCAGGTTCTATTGACAATTCATTGTAACTTTCTTCAATCCAGATTGTATCAATTATAGTTTCATAAACAGCAGGAATATATTTATAACTTTTTGATTGGGGCCGGATTACTATTTTATCCTTAATTATTTTAAATTTTGCAGGGATAATTTCAATCCATTTGTATTCAGGAAATGTCATTACCTTGGACGACTCTTCTTCATATTCATCTGGAATGATAGATTCAACATAACATTTTGAGGGATCAGTAGTTTTAAGAGTGCTTTGTAAGTATTCCTGACTTGATAGGGAATAAACAATGCACATGGCAAAAAACATTAAGTATTGTTTTTTCATTGGGGATAAAGATTTGGTTTAAGAATCTAAGGTAAAAAATTAAATGTTATTTTCCATTTTTTAAACATTAAGTTCTAAAATGTGGCACTTTTTAGTTGAATATAACAGACAAAAGGCTGGAATAATCCAGCCTTTTTTTTGTACGGTAATATGTTAAAATTAAAAAACTTTAAATTCTGTTCTTCTATTCTGCGCGTGAAGTGATTCAGAACATTCTGATCCATTTGCACAATCATTCAGTAATTTGTCTTCTCCGTAACCGACAGCAATTAAACGTTCTTTACTTATTCCTTTGGATATTAAATACTCAACCACTGTCTTGGCTCTTCTTTCTGAAAGACTCTGGTTTGAGGTATCACTTCCACGTGAATCTGTGTGTGAACCAATTTCAACCAAGATACTCTTATTGGCTTGCATTCGAGAAAGAATATACTCATCAATAATTTTTGTTGATTTAGATGTAAGTGCAGCGCTACCTAAAGCATAATGGATCGGTAAAAGCTCTCCACGTTCAGGGATAGTGCAAGGTACTTCTCTCCAAGCTGTTGTCCCTCCTTTTTTCACAAGAACTTTTTTGACAATTTGTGTCGATTTAGCAGGAATTGTAAGAGTTTTTGTTGTTTCGTCAGACACTAGAACTTGACGTTCAATGGTCTGACTTTTTGAAGGTATAACCTCTTGACGCGTTTGTGCTGGAGAAACTTCTACCTGTTTGGTAATCAAACGATACTTCCCTGTAATTTCTTCAGCAGAGGTTTTTTCAATAACGGCTAATTTCTGAATTGGAATCTCACGAACTACAGCAGGACTTTCTACAAAATGAAAAATTCTACAATCTGATTTATCTATTGAAGGACAGTCGGGATCTTTTTCACCTGCAACCCAATTTCCTGTTTGAGGCTTAATTTCCACAGATTCGTAATCTTGGGAAAATTCTGCTTCATGAACTGTTAGCTTGTGATAATCGTCTTTAATCCAAATAGTATCTACAACGGTTCTATAAACTGCCGGCTCATATACAAATCGTTTTGATTCAGGCCTGATAATAATATCCTCATATTCTGTTTTATATACCGCTGGGACTATTTCAAGTTTTTTATACTCCGGTTGGGTTGTGACAGTTACTATTTCCTCTTTATACTCATCAGGAACAATACATTTTGCAAAGCATTTGTTCGGATCTGGATTTTCTGGAAGGGATTCAAAATATTCTTGTGCAAAAATAAATTGTGCGCAAAGTAATACCAAGACGGCAAAGTAATTTTTTTTCATTGGGGGTAAAGATTTGGTTTGAAAATCTAAGTTAAAAAATTAAATTTTATTGACCACTTTTTTAAAAGCATTAATAGTAAAATCAATATCCTCAAAGGATAGCGCATCGTTTAAAAAGTAACTTTCAAAAGCACTTGGAGGTAAGTAAATTCCTTCATTTAACATTCCATGAAAGTAATTCTTAAATTTTTCGTTATTTCCGGAAGCTGCGGTTTCAAAATCAACAACTTTTTTCTCTGTAAAATGAAGTGATATCATGGATCCTACCCGATTGATTTGATAGGGAATGTGTGTCGTTTTTAACACCGCTTCTAAACCCTCGTGCAGGCGTTCTGTTTTAAGCGCGAGACGATCAAAAATTTCCGAATCAGCATTTAAAGCTTGAAGCATGGTAAGACCCGCCGCCATGGCCAGTGGGTTTCCGCTCAATGTTCCCGCTTGATACACAGGTCCTTCGGGAGCCAAGTGCTTCATGATCTCCTTTTTGGCAGCAAAAGCGCCTACCGGCAAGCCTCCTCCCAGTACTTTTCCAAAAGTAACAAGGTCAGCCTTGATCCCTAAAAGCTCTTGAGCCCCTCCTTTAGCTAGACGAAATCCCGTCATCACTTCATCAAAAATAAGTAAGGTATTATTTTGATCACAGAGGGATCTTAATCCTTCTAAAAAACCAGTATTAGGAGGAATACAACCCATATTCCCCGCTACGGGTTCTATAATAATGGCTGCAATTTCATGAGGATATTCACTAAAGAGTTGGGCTACAGCTTCGAGGTTGTTATAGGGTGCAAGAAGCGTATCTTTTGCTGTTCCTTTAGTTACGCCAGGACTACTGGGGCTTCCAAAAGTAACCGCTCCACTCCCTGCTTGAATTAAAAAAGCATCTGAATGCCCGTGATAACACCCTGCAAATTTGATTATTTTCTCACGCTGTGTTGCGCCTCTTGCTAATCGAACAGCACTCATACAGGCTTCTGTCCCCGAATTAACGAATCGGATTTTATCTATATTAGGTACCATAGCAATGGCCAGTTCAGCAATCTCTGTTTCCAAAGCCGTTGGCATTCCAAAAGAAGTTCCTAAATCCGCTCTTGATTTTACCGCTTCTATTACAGGTTCGTAGGCATGGCCCAAAATCATTGGACCCCAACTTGCGATGTAATCAATCAATTGATTATCATCGGCATCATAGAGGTAAGCCCCTTTGGCTCGCTCAACAAAAATTGGAGTTCCACCTACTGCTTTAAACGCGCGAACAGGAGAATTTACTCCCCCGGGGATTACATTTTGTGCAGCCTTAAAAAGGGCACTACTTCTTTGGTATTGCATAGTTTTATGGATTGAGAGGAATACTTAGGCTTTGCCCTAAATAAATAGTTTTATCCTTGATTTTATTGGTTTTGATGATCTCTTTTAATGAAACATTGTATTTTTTAGAAACGGAATATAAGGTATCCCCTTTTTGAACAATATGGTTTATAGAACTCCGAACTTCTTTTCCTTTGAAAGGAGTTTGAACAACTTTCCCTTTTTTTGTGTCGAATTTACTTAAATCAAAGCGCTCTATGAGACTGATTAATTTATCCGGATATTGAGGATCTGTAGCATAACCTGCTTTCTTTAGTCCTTTGGCCCAAGCTTTGTAATTGCTGATTTTATAATCAAACAAGAAGGCATATCGATCTCGTCCTGCTAAAAAAAGAGAATGATCTCGATAGGATGTTGCTGGGTTTTTATAAACTCTGAAGCACTCGCCTTTTTCATCATCATCATGGTATATTCTTTTGCCTTTCCAATCGGAATGGCATTTAATTCCAAAGTGATTATTTCCCTCTGCAGCTAATCGGCCATATCCCATTCCAGATTCCAAAATTCCTTGAGCCATAGTAATGCTTGCAGGGATTCCATATTCACGCATTTCAACTTGTGCAATAGCGCTGTAGGTTTCGATGTATAAATTTATCTTTTCTTTATTGGACAACACCTCCACTGGAGCCACTGTTTTTTTTACTTCATTTGGAGTTGAGACAACTTCTTTTGGTGGGGGTTTTGTAACGGATTCTCGAATTACAATTTTTCTAGAGGAGCCACAGGAAACAGTCAAAAAGATAACCCCTAAAAGGGCAAATCGTTGGCATAGATTAGTTGGGGGTTTCCTTTTTTTTGAAGTTGGAGATTCATTCCCTTTACTCCTTGCAGCCCTCCCGTATGAATGATTAAAATCTTCTTTCCCCACGGCCATTTTTTTTGTTTTATAAGATCAAAAATACCAAAAAGGAGCTTTCCAGTATAGATTGGATCCAACGGAATTTTATATTGTTGATAAAAAGCGTTCATAAAGGAGATCAACGCTTCATTTACCTTGGCATATCCTCCAAAAGTATAACGGTCTTCTATCCTCCAATTCTTTTTTTGGGTGAAATGGGCAATTTTACCCGCAACTTCTGGATTCCTTAACGCATTAAACCCAACTACAGTTTGATTGGGCGCGCTTTTATTGATCAAACCTGCTAAGGTTCCCCCCGTTCCAACACTGGAACAAATTACATCAAATTCTTCATCTCTATTTTCTAAAATTTCTTCACATCCCTTGACTGCGAGCGCTTCTGTTCCTCCTTCAGGAAGAATCCTTACTCTTGGGTTGTGCGTTTTTAAATCGCAAACAAGCGCTGACGTTTCTTTTAAATCATAATCCGCTCTTGAAACACAATACAATGTCATTCCCTGACGTTGACAATAACTTAATGTAGTACTCGAATCAAGTTTGTTTTGCCATTCCTCCCCTCTAACAATTCCAATGGTTTGAATATTTTCCAACTTTCCTGCCGCTGCCACCGCCGCCAGATGATTTGAAAAAGCTCCCCCAAAAGTCAAGATCGTTGAATTGGATTGTTCTTCTAGGGCTTTAAAAACATATTTTAATTTGCGAAATTTATTCCCAGAAACTACAGGGTGGATTAAATCTTCTCTTTTTATGACAATAGTATGACCCTCAATGGGTTCAAGCGATTGATTTATACTACTTTTGAAAGATTCAAATATTTGCATGTCTAAAAATACATTAAAATGACGTTGGGTTCCTTACCTCCACTTGAAGAAGGAGATTTTTATTTAACACCTGAGGGATACAAGGTCTTTACCGAACAATATCACCTTAAAAGAGGCTATTGTTGTAAAAGTAATTGTAGACATTGCCCCTTTGGATATGACCCAAAGCGAGACTGATTTTTTCGGCATGATTTTTGGGTAATTTAACTTTAAACTGTTTAAAATGAAACATCTTGTTCTTTTGTTTTCGTTATTTCTACTGATGTCCTGTTCTTCTGTCCTGGTCTATTCAGATCATGATAGTAGCATAGATTTTACAAAATATAATACTTTTGCTTACTTCAAACCCGAGATTGACCAAGTTAAAATCTCTGATTTAGACAAACGTCGAATTTTAAAAGCAATTGATGCTGAAATGAGTGTCAAAGGATTATCAAAGTCAGAAACTCCTGATTTGTTAGTTGGCTTTACCACTCAAGCGAAAGAACAAATTTATATCAACAATCAAAACAACTGGGGTTGGGGTTGGGGATTTAATCCTTGGTTTTGGGGACCCAACTACAATACTGTAAGTACTCGAACTGAAGGAACTTTATTCATCAATTTGATCGATGCAACCACCAAACAATTGGTTTGGCAAGGAAAAGGAAAGGGAGGTATTCCAGAAAATTATAAAAATAGAGACGAACGTATCGGGCTCTTCGTACAAAAAATTATTTCAAACTATCCTCCTACTGAAGAATAGCATTTAAATGCAGACACCTTCAGCAGCAGCGAGGGCGTCTTTCATTCCGTCATTATTTTTACCTCCTGCTGTAGCAAAAAAAGCTTGTCCGCCTCCACCACCCTGGATGTATTTTCCTAATTCACGAATTATCATTGCAGCATCTTTTCCTTTTTCTGTAACTAAAGATTTAGAGACGTAACAGCTCAACATCGGTTTTCCAGATTTTACTGATCCTAAAACAAGGATAACCTGCTCCAGTTGGGCACCCATTTCAAAAGATAAATCCTTCATCCCCTGTGGATCTAAATCAACTTCAGCAGCACCAAATTGTATCCCCTCTATCGTTTTAACCTCTTTCAATAATTCCTCTTTTAACACCCGAGCTTTTAGCTTGGATAAAACACTGAGTTCTTTCTTAAGTGCTGTATTTTCGGATTGTAACGATTGAATGGCTTTAATAGGATCTTGTGCCTGTTTGAGTACTTGATTTACGTTTTCAAGTAATGAAGTCTGGGCTTCAAAATAATTTTTAGCTGCATCCCCAGTAATGGCTTCTATACGTCTGACTCCTGAGGCTACTGCACTTTCAGAAGTGATCTTAAAATGCCAGATATCGGCCGTATTTTCCACATGAGTTCCTCCACATAATTCGATAGATTGACCAAAACGAATTGTACGTACAGTATCTCCATATTTTTCTCCAAATAAGGCCATTGCTCCTTCTTCGATTGCTCTTTCATAAGGAGTATTTCTTCCTTCTTCCAAAGGAATGCCCTCTTGAATTCGTGCATTGACAAATTGTTCAACGGCTTTAAGTTCTTCAGAAGTTACTTTAGCAAAATGAGAAAAATCAAAACGGAACATTCCTGAATGGACCATAGATCCTTTTTGTTCCACATGAGTCCCTAATACAGAACGAAGTGCTTGGTGCATTAAATGGGTTGCTGTATGATTGCTAGAAGAGCGTTGCCTTTGTTTGGGATCTACTACTGCAGTGAACGTTGCCTCTAGTTTATTGGGAATATTTTTGGTTTGATGTACGATCAGACTATTTTCTTTTTTTGTGTCTAAAACATAAAAAATATCTCCATTGCTAGCTTCTAAATATCCTTTATCGCCCACTTGCCCTCCACCTTCTGGGTAAAAGGGGGTTAGATTAAATACTAACTGATAGAAATCTCCTTCTTTAGCCGTCGTCATTTTTCGATAACGCGTTAATTTTACTTTAGCATTCAAATGATCATAGCCCACAAACTCTTCAACATTATCTTCTTGAAGGATGATCCAATCACCCGCCTTCGAAGCCGCTGCTGCTCTAGAACGTGTCTTTTGAATTTCCATTGCTTTTTGGAAACCCGATTCATCCACACTAAAGCCTTTTTCACTGGCGATCAATGCCGTCAAATCAAAAGGAAATCCAAACGTATCATAGAGTTCAAAAGCTTTACTGCCTTCAATATTTTTCGTTTTGGAATTCGTCATGATGGATTCCAATAAAACCAATCCTTGATCTAAGGTTTTTAAGAACGAATTTTCTTCTTCCCTTATCACATTGAAAGCTAATTGTTGCTCTCTAATCAATTCTGGAAATGCGGTTCCCATTTGTTGAGAAAGTGTTTTGACCAAGCGGTGAATAAAAGGTTCTTTTTGATTCAAAAAAGTAAATCCATAACGTATGGCGCGACGTAAGATTCTTCGAATCACATAGCCTGCACCATTATTACTCGGCAACTGCCCATCAGCAATAGCAAAACAAACGGTTCGAACATGATCTGCAATTACTCGAATCGCTCTGTCAGTATTTTCTGACATCCCGTAGCTTGAATTGGTTAGGGTTTCAATTTCTCTAATTATAGGAGTGAATACATCTGTATCATAATTGGAAGTTGTGTTTTGCAGCACCATACACAAGCGCTCAAATCCCATACCCGTATCAATATGTTTTTGAGGAAGCTTCTCCAAACTCCCATCCGCTTTTCTATTAAATTCTATGAAAACTAAATTCCAAACTTCAACCACTTGTGGGTGATCCTGGTTTACCAATTCAGCTCCAGATATTGTTGCTTTTTCTTCCTCAGAACGAATGTCAACATGAATTTCGGAACAAGGTCCACAAGGTCCTTGATCTCCCATTTCCCAAAAATTATCTTTCTTATTACCTAATAATATTCGATCCTCTGGTAGTATGGCTTTCCAAAACTCGTAGGCCTCATTATCCTTTTCAATTGCTTCTTCAGGAGCCCCTTCAAAAATAGTAACGTACAGCTTTTCAGGGTCAATTTTATAGACCTCTGTGAGCAATTCCCATGCCCACTCAATGGCTTCTTTTTTGAAATAATCTCCGAAACTCCAGTTCCCAAGCATTTCAAAAAAAGTATGGTGGTAGGTGTCAATTCCAACTTCCTCAAGATCATTATGCTTACCCGAAACGCGCAAACACTTTTGGGTGTCCGTAACTCGCTTTGAGCTCGGAACGGCATTTCCCAAAAAGTATTCCTTGAAAGGATTCATCCCTGCATTAGTAAACATAAGGGTGGGATCATTTTTTATAACCATGGGTGCAGAAGGAACTACCTTGTGCGTTTTGGAGGCGAAAAAATCTAAAAACTGTTGTCTTACTTCTAAGGACTTCATGTCAAACTTTATATTAAAATAGTTGTTACATCTTCAAATGCAACGGTGTTCAAAAAATAGTATTCGATCGAATTTTTGTATCTTTGACTAACTTTTTTGTATTTGTTAGTGCAAAAGAAACGAAAATTTACAACACTTTATGAGTAAAGTTAAATACTATTACGATCACGAGACGCTTTCTTACCGTCCAATCCATGTAACTAACAAAAATCGTGTTTCCAATTTCGTGTTATTCATACTCTCCTCTTTTTTACTGGGTCTTTTTTCACTGTTGATTCTACTCAATTCAGATTGGATCAATACTCCTGCTGAAATCGCTCAAAAAAGATTGATACAAAACTATGAATTACAATTCGACATATTAAATAAAAAGTTAACACAAATAGAAACGGTTGTCGATAATATAGAAGAACGTGATAATAATCTTTATCGGGTTTACTTTGAAGCGAGCCCAATTCCTGAAGCCCAGCGACGAGCTGGATTTGGTGGGGTGAATCGTTACAAAAATCTGGAAGGCTATGACAACTCTGAATTAATTATTAATACCGCAAAGCGCCTAGATATCTTGTCTAAACAAACCGTTGTTCAATCCCGATCCTTAGACGAAATCGAGCGACTTGCCTCCAACAAAGCAGATTTATTGAAAGCAATTCCTTCTATTCAACCCATCAAAAACAAAGATTTGACTCGTATGGCTTCAGGCTTTGGGTATCGAACAGATCCCTTTACGAAAAAACGTCGTAAACATTGGGGGATGGATTTTACCGCAAAAAAAGGGGTTCCCATCTATGCAACAGGAAATGGAGTTATTAAAAGAGCTGACAACCGTTCCTCAGGCTATGGAAAGCATATTCGAATTGATCATGGTTTTGGATATGTGAGCTTGTACGCACATCTGAGTAAATACAACGTCAGAAGGGGACAAAAGGTAAAACGAGGAGATATTATTGGTTATGTAGGAAATACAGGGCGTTCCGTTGGCCCCCACCTACACTATGAAATCTTGAAGAACAACAAGAAAATCAATCCATTGAACTTTTACTACGGAAATCTTTCTCAAAAAGAATTTGATGCATTGGTGAATCAAGCCAAACAAGAAAACCAATCCATGGATTAAGATGCATGTAAACCTTCCTGAAAAACGTTATTATTCCATCGGTGAGGTTGCAAAGGCATTTGATGTTAAACCCTCACTACTCCGATTTTGGGAAAAAGAATTTGTTGAAATTCAACCCAAAAAAAAGGAAAGCGGCACCCGAAAGTATACTCCAGAAAATGTTTTAACCATTCAATTCATTTATCATCTAGTCAAAGAAAAAGGATTAACCCTTCAAGGGGCTAAAAAACAACTCCGTCTGAAAGGCAAAGACAACCCAAAAATTGAAATTTTAGCAAAACTTGAAAACATCAAAGCCTCCTTAAAGCAACTTAACGACAAGCTTTAAGACTTATTTTTTTCTAAAGAATATTTGAATTGGAATTCCAGTAAAGTCATATTCTTCACGTAATTTATTTTCTAAAAAACGTCGATAGGGATCTTTTACGTATTGTGGTAAATTACAGAAAAATGCAAACTGTGGATGAGGAGTGGGAAGCTGGGTACAAAACTTGATTTTTACATATTTCCCTTTGTAAGCCGGCGGGGGTGTTTTTTCAATAATGGGAAGCATGGTATTGTTAAAGGCTTTTGTAGGGATTCTTCTGGAACGACTTTGGTATACCTCAACCGCTGTTTCTACGGCTTTAAAAATTCGCTGTTTAGAAAGTGAAGAAATAAAAATAATAGGGACATCTGTAAAAGGAGCAATCTCTGCTCTAATTTTCGCTTCGTAAGCTTTGGAAGCATTAGTATCTTTCTCTACTAAATCCCATTTGTTAACCAAAATAACAATCCCCTTATTGTTTCTATGAGCAAGCCAAAAAATATTTTGAACCTGTCCATCAAATCCTCGAGTGCCGTCTACAACAAGTAAGCAAATATCACAATATTCGATCGCTCTTACAGAACGCATCACCGAATAAAACTCAATGTCTTCTTTGACTTTAGCTTTTCGTCTGATTCCCGCTGTATCTACTAAATTAAAATCAAATCCAAAGCGGTTGTATTGAGTGTCAATACTGTCACGAGTGGTCCCAGCAATGTCCGTTACGATATATCGATCTTCTCCAATTAAGGCATTGATGAATGATGATTTTCCTGCATTCGGTCTCCCTACCACCGCAAAACGTGGCAAGGGATCCTCTTCTCTCTCTTCTTCTTTGGGTAACTTTTTCACGATGTCATCCAATAATTCTCCGCTTCCACTTCCATTGATACTGGAAATAGAATAAAATTGCTCAAAACCCAGAGAATAAAATTCAAGAGTTGCTTCCAATCTTTGGGCGTTGTCCACTTTATTAATCCCAAGGAAAATAGGCTTCTGAGAACGACGTAAGAGATCAGCAATAACTTCATCCATCCCAGTGACACCATCGGTTACATCTACCATAAATACAATAACATCCGCTTCTTCAATGGCTAGATTGACTTGTTTGTCTATTTCCTTTTGGAAAATATCGTCACTTCCCTCTACATATCCTCCCGTATCGATTAAAGTAAAATTTCTACCATTCCAATCGGACTTCCCATAATGTCGATCACGGGTAACCCCACTAATGGAATCAACAATCGCTTCACGCTTTTGAATCATCCGATTAAAAAAGGTCGACTTTCCTACATTGGGACGTCCAACAATGGCTACAATACTGCTCATGATTTGAATTTGACTGCAAAAGTAAACTATTTATATGGATCCCATTTCGATGTTTTGAAATGAATACAAATAGATGTTGCAGGTTCACGGTTTAATTTGTAAATTTGCCGTTCATATCGCGAGGTAGAGCAGTGGTAGCTCGTCGGGCTCATAACCCGAAGGTCGCTGGTTCGAGTCCAGCCCTCGCTACAACATCCCTCCTTTTTAAGGAGGGTTTTTTTTTAAACAAAAGTCAAAATATCAATCTTTGGAGGAGAAAAAGCATAAATCTGGATTTGTTTCTATCGTAGGGAATCCTAATGTAGGAAAATCGACCTTGATGAATGCTTTGGTGGGTAAAGAACTCTCGATCATCACGGCTAAAGCACAAACTACTCGTCATCGAATCTTAGGAATTATTAATGGAGATGATTTTCAGATGGTACTTTCAGACACACCTGGAGTTATTAAACCCGCCTACGAGATGCAAACTTCAATGATGAATTTTGTTAAAGAAGCGCTTATTGATGGAGATGTTTTAACGTATTTAGTTTCACCCGAAGAAACCGTACTCAAAGACGAAAAGCTCTTTGAAAAGATCAAAAAATCAAAAGCCCCCCTGCTCATTTTAATTAATAAGATTGATCTGATCTCACAAGAGGCACTAGAAGCTGCTGTATTGCATTGGCAAACTGAATTTCCTAAAGCTACCGTCTATCCCATCTCTGCCCTTACAGGCTTTTTTATCCCTGAATTATTAGAAATTCTAATTGGTCATTTGCCAGAGTCTCCTGCCTATTTCCCTAAGGACCAGTTAACAGATAAACCCGAGCGCTTTTTTGTCAACGAATCCATAAGGGAACAAATTCTTGAACTCTATTCAAAAGAAATACCCTATTCCGTTGAAGTAGTTACCGAAGATTTTCTTGAGGATTCAAAAATGATTAAAATTCGTTCTGTCATCCTAGTGGAAAGAGAAACACAAAAGGGGATTATCATAGGTCATAAAGGCAGTGCCTTAAAACGGGTTGGTATTGGCGCTAGAAAATCTTTAGAAGCCTTTTTTGGAAAAAAAATTCATCTGGAACTCTATGTAAAGGTTTCAAAAAACTGGCGTACTAATGTGCAACAACTAAAGCGTTTTGGGTATAACAATTAGGGTTTTTCAATTTCTTTTTTTTTATATTTAAATTATTTAAATGAAAAAATGTTGAAAAAGATCTTCATCCTTACCATTAGTATTCTTTTTTTTACCTCCTGTGATAAAAAAGATCCTCCCCCAAATATAGTTTTTATCATGTCTGATGATCATGCCTATCAAGCGATAAGTGCTTACGGTCATGGACTTAATAATACTCCCAATATTGATCGCATCGCAAATGAAGGTGCGCGTTTTGACAAAGGATTTGTCACCAATTCTATTTGCGCACCCAGTAGAGCTGTTATGCTGACGGGAAAACATAGTTTTGTGAATGGAAAAGTAGATAATATTCAGGATTTTAACTGGGATCAGGATAATTTTGCAAAACAATTACAAACTGCGGGGTATCAAACTGCAATGGTGGGAAAGATTCATCTAAGAGGTCTCCCTCAGGGATTTGATTATTCAGCAGTGTTACCTGGACAGGGACACTACTATAATCCCGATTTTCTAATTGATGGAATCAAAAAAAGAATCAATGGGTATGTCACTACGATTACCACTCAATTAAGTCTGGATTGGCTTCAAAATAAACGAGATCCTAACAAACCATTCTTACTGCTGTATCACCAAAAAGCGCCTCACAGGAATTGGAAACCAGAGGAAAAATACTTGACGTTATTTGATGATCAAACTTTTGATCCCCCGGCCAACTTTTTTGACGATTATTCCAACAGAGGTACTGCCGCAAAAACACAAGAAATGCTCATCGCTGCTTCGGAAGAACAAATTGCTGGAGCTCACGGGAACGGTGGTCATGGAAGATGGGGGCATGATTTTAAAATGCTGACAGATCCCTACGGAAATACCACAGGTTTTGAACACGAATTGGATCGCTTTTCTCCGGCACAGAAAGCCGCATGGCTAGGTGCTTACACTCCAAAAAATGATGCCATGAAAGCCTTAAATTTAAAAGGAGAAGAACTTGCCAAATGGAAATTTAATCGGTATTTAAAAGACTATTTACGCACCATCCAATCTGTAGATGATGGAGTAGGTGACCTTCTGGATTACCTCGATCAGGAAGGTTTAACTGAAAACACTATAGTGGTGTACACTTCTGACCAGGGGTTTTATTTGGGTGAACACGGTTGGTTTGACAAACGCTTCATGTATGAAGAGTCACTGCGTACTCCCCTTTTGATGCGCTATCCTAAAGAAATTCCTGCAGGTTCAAAAGTAGAAGCGCTCATTCAAAACTTAGATTTCGCCCCAACCTTTTTAGATTATGCAAATTCACCCATTCCCGAAGATTTACAGGGAGAATCTTTTCGCAATATTGTAAATCAGAAAACGACAAAAGGACGTGATGCAATTTATTATACTTATTATGAGTACCCCTCGGTCCATATGGTAAAAAGACATTATGGAGTTCGAACCGAGCGTTACAAACTCATGCACTTTTATTACGATATAGATGAATGGGAACTTTATGATCTTGAGACTGACCCTTCAGAAATGAATAATGTATATGGGCAAAAAGAATATGAAAAAGTTCAAAAGAAGCTGCACCTTCGTTTGAAAGAATTGCGCCAACAATACGGTGATTCTGAAGCCTTAGATCAAATGCATATTGAACGCTATTTGTCCAACAGAAACTAAATTTATTAAGCACTATCAAAAACCTTGATCTCCACGGAATTCGTCATAAAGAAGCTATGGAAGCAGTTCACGAATTTTTAAGAAATGAGAAAGAAAAAGGGTCTTTTTCGGTTACCATCATTACCGGAAATTCCACTGTCCTTCAAAATCGAATCTTTAAAGAAGTATTAGAACCCTCACCCTTTACCTTTTTTATTCCTAGCTGGAACTTAGGTCAAATTATTGTAGAGTATATGGAGCTATAACCATTAAACTCTATTAGCTTCCTAACAGCTTACTTTTACTGATATTCTATTACTATTAAATTTCATTAAGTTAGATTAAATTCTTATATTTATGCCCATAGTGTGCCCATTTAAACAATTAATTGTGCCCATTTAAAATATTTTGCCCATTATAGGATGTCAAGAATCAAAACAGAGTACATAGTAAACAGTAATGGAACTACCTCCATAAGGCTTAGGTACAACGCAGGAAGATATACCGACATTGACGGAAAGGTCAAGCAACATAGACCAAGTAAGGTTTTAGATTTTCATTTGATTACAAACCCAAGAACTCCAATAGAGAGACAGCAAAATAAGGACATTAAGGAGAAAGTTCAACTAATAGCTAATCAATGGGAAAAGAGAATCATAAATGGAGAATACAACCTAGAGGATACAGAGAAAAGCAAGACAATTGTTTATGCATACTTAGTTAAAGAGATTAAAAGAATAAAGTACAAGAGTTCAAGAGCCAGTTACACTACAATGCTCAGTCACTTCCAAAAATTCTTCCCAAAAGCCATAACATTAAAAAATATTAATAAAAGAGAAGAAGCAAAAGGATTCTATGACTATCTCACAGATAAGGCAATCAAAGTTAACGGAGAGAACCTCAGCATAGCTTCAGCAAATAAATACTTTAAGAGGTTAAGATTTCTTTTAAAGGAGGCAAAAGAAGAAGGTTACATACAAGACCTGAAGTTTAATGTTAAGCTACTCCCTGAGACTAAACCTGAAATAGTCTACTTGACTATAGAGGAGTTTAGAAAACTTGAGAATACAGAGGAGAAAAATTCTACCCTAAAGAATGCTTTCTTGTTTGCTTGTTTAACTGCACTAAGAATAGGAGACCTCAATAAACTGACTTGGGGAGAGATTGTGGAAGATAAAGATGATAAAGGTAATCCAACAATAGAGTACAATAGGATAATGGACAAAAAGCCTAATGGCAAACAGAGAAGAATAAGAAACTACTTTGACATTTATGCAAAAAAGTATCTTGGGGAAAGACAAAATGATAGTGACAGGGTGTTTCCATCACTGCCACAAGACGCTAGTTCAAAATTTAACCTAACACTCAGAGAATGGGTTTTAAGAGCAGGAATCCCAAAACATATTACATTTCACTGTGCTAAAGACAGTTTTGCTATGTATCACATAATTCACAAGGAGGTAGGAGTATTTCAGTTGTCAGGACTGTTAAACCATACAGACATCAGATCATCTATGCACTACTATGATTTGAGTGCTCCTGAACTTAAAAATAAGCTAATTGGATGATGGAGGAATTAGAGACAGATATAGACAGGTCATCTCCTATTTGGGGTGGTAGTGACTGTGACTACAGATCACTTGAAACTGAAGTTGCTTCTTATTGGTCTCAATTCTATAAAAATGAACTAAATCTTGAACAGTCTGGAAATGGATTACTTTACGAACTAAAACCTAAAGAATCTTTAAGTAAGGAAGAAGAGCAGAGAGTATTTCAAGCTCTAGAGCATGGGATATTTAACAATACAAAATCGAAAACAGAGGAGTATTTCAAAAAACTTTGGAGAGATATAAAAGCAATAGGTTTTAAAAAAGAAGATGTTAACCACTGTATTGAAATTTGTGAAACATTAATTAGAGAAGAAGTTGAATGGTGGAAAGAAAGAACAGACCTAAGGAAAAACAGTGCATTAAAAGTTCCTTCACTTGTTGAGTATTATTCTTGGTATATAATTTGGAGACTTTGTAAGTATCATAAATTAGTTACACATCCACTTCACAATTTTGCATCCAAAAAACAGTCAATTCTAAAAAAGAATTTACCTCAAAACACTCCAATAATATCAATAAAACTAAACCTCAATATGACGCAATTTAGAGAGCTCTATGTTGGTTTAGACAAACTTGATGTGTTTGCTGGAGAGCATAAGTATAGCCAATTCTACAATGCTCTAAATGGCTCAGAACATACTTCTATTATAGAACCGTTAAAGTTTAAAGAAAACACAGTACTTGCTCTATTTATAATGCTATGTAAAGACTTTCAATTAATAGAAAATCCTGAGTACTTTAAATGGAAATATTTCTTTAATATTAACAGTAATTATGCAAGGAAGTTGGTTTCTGATTACTCTCAATTAAAAGCTAAAGGAACAGATGCTCAAACCCATAGAACATTACCTCCTCTATATAACAAAATCGTCAGTCTCTTTGAATCATTATAGTAGAATGTCCCCAAGTGTCCCCAAAATGTTCCTTCCAATATAAATTACCTTAAACTTCCTTTGTGAATATTAATCTATAAATAATATGCAAATGGAAATAAATAAAAATATCCTCACAGTAGATGAGGTTGTCAATTATACAGGATTTAGCCAAAAACAAATCTACAAGCTAACCTCAACAAGAGCAATTCCACACTACAAACCAAGTGGAAGAAAGTTATTCTTTAAAAAGAATGAAATAGATGAGTGGATAACAAAAGGAAGAATAGATTCTTTAGATGAGTTGAATGAAAAGATTATCTGAATCTGTAAAACCCATAAGGATAATAAGGTCATTTTCTAACCACTTTCTGGTTATATGGAAGTAAACGGCATAGACACACTCAACCTCACCTACAATCTTGAGGAGCTTGGCATTAAAAAGGCAAACGTCATTGATGCTATGTATTCAAAGCAAGAGAGGTATGAATATGAACCTGGCGGCAATGATGTAAAATATACATATTGGCGAGGTAAGCTTATTTCAGATGAATACAACCAAGAAATTGGTGCATATTGTGATGATCAAAAGTTTACCATGTCTGGCAGCATACCCAAGTTCATAAACGGTAATAACTTTCAAGGCATTACAAGCCATCAAATTATTAAAGCATTTGACTCATTAAGTAATATTATTGGCACTGACATGTATGAAGGAACAATCACAAGACTAGACTATGCCAGTAACCTTTTCCTTGAACACAGCCCAAAATTGTATATCCCATTCTTCGGTGACTCTCATAAATTCAAACGTATTCAATATGGAACTTCTGTTGGATACAAAGGGAATCGAGGTCAGGCACGATACAAGACATTGGAAGATAAAGTAGCTTGGGCTAAAGACACAAGGAATAAAATTCCAGAAGATTTCCATGATAGAAATATCATGAGGTATGAAAACAGACTAACATCCTCTAATAGAATTGCTCATGTACTTGACTTGGGAACTAAAAAGCCAACTCTTAAAGATATATTAACTCTTGATTGTAGAATAAAAATACATGAAGATTGGAGAAGGCAGTATGAGAAAATAAACAAGCAAAACAACATAATTGACTTTACAAAATACATGCAAATGGACTACTACTCCCCTTCTGAAGCATTCAATTGTTATATTCTATCATTAATGCAAATATTTGGTGAAGACGCTTTCAGAAACTTCAAGAAATTTATAGTTGAGGGACAAAAAATGGGGGTTGGTCAGTTAGGATATAATAACCTCTCTAAGCTAAATAAAATGATTAAAGAAAAAACTCAATGGGTAAGAAATGATAACGGCATGATTAAAGAAATTGATGATGCTGTAAAAAACACTTGTTATATGTCATAATTTCTATTAAATGTAAAAGCTAAAAGTTTTCATCCCTTCCTTATTTCCTTAAAGGGGGGTGGGTTTCAGGGATTCGTTTTCCTAGATAGGGCTAGTTGTGTGATATAGATATAATCCAACGCATTCATAAACAGGAATAATAAAAAGACTAATTAATCTTGATGAAGATCCTTATTAAGCTTTATCTAATTGTAAGCTTTTTTTAAAAAAATGTTTAATTGAGAATGAGTATTTTTGAATAAAATTTTTAAAACATGAAAAAAATATTTTTTGTTGCTCTAGCTTCTCTCTCAATATATTCTTGCGTCTCTGTGAGATTCCCTGAAACCATAAAAGTAGACATAACTGTTCCTGAAGATTTTGATGTGGAACAAATGAAAATTTTAATTGACACTTTAAAAGGAAATAAAGTAGACGGAACCATTGAAGTGTTACTCCATAAAAAATCTGAAAATTGAAAAAAGAAAATCTTTCTTTTTAAATAGTGTTTTTTCAAAAAAACCAGTGAGTATGAATACTTCTTTTATAGCCGTTTTAATTTCAGATATTCTCTTTATCGCATTCGCTTTGGGATTGAATAAAGACAATGCCAAATACCTTCTTAGTGGATATAACACCATGTCAGAAAAAGAAAGAGAAAAGTATGATATTGAAAACTACCTTATCCTTTTTAAAAAGTTTTTCTTAGTTCTGGCAGGAACTTCAACTGTAGTCTTTTTAATCCTAATAAATCTATGGAATTCAAAAATTGCCGTGATGGCCTACTCAATTTACTTAACGATTATGCTAATTTGGTTTGCTTTTAAAGGGAATAAATTTAAAAAAGACGAGTAAAGTTGCCTTCTTTTCTTCTTTATTAAAAACAGAATTTTAGAGTCTTGTTTTATAAAATGATTTATTTGACTCCTATTTTATTCTAGGGTTCGAGAGTAGCCTACTCCGTAACCCTAAATGGCTGTTTTCTCGCTGTATTTTGATCTTAACCTCAACAGATTTTTTTTAACTTTAGGATACAAAAA
>Ga0222717_10001344_pt1 | contig 20214 bp, 15 predicted proteins | sample C33_18DmetaG_FD_165053 | JGI IMG/M metagenome (GOLD analysis project Ga0222717, IMG submission 165053) | Estuarine water microbial communities from San Francisco Bay, California, United States - C33_18D | ecosystem: Environmental > Aquatic > Marine > Unclassified | place: USA: California...
TTACAGGTGGTGTTTATAGTGAGCCAGAAGATTATGTAAATGATCCAGAGAATCCAAGAGAAGGTTACGGCTATGCTCTTTCCCTCGATGGTCAGCCAATGGATGAGGATGATCTCGAAGAAGACGGTGAGCACGAAGACGGTGAGCATGTTCCTGCTGAAGACAGTTCTTGTGCTTCTCACTCCGACGAAGAGCATAGAGAAGACGCTGAAACAGCTGCTGGTGGTGAATTTGATCACAGTGTTGTATTCCAGTTAGAAGGTCCTCTGGACATGGGAGTTACTCCTCTTGCGAGAGACGTTGATCAATCAGAGGCTGGTTTAGCTAATCGTTATGAGACACAAGAAGCCAATGGTATGACTCTCGTATCTGATGAAGATGGTAAAGGTATTCTCTTCTATAATGGTGAAGAACTTGATCAGGATGGTCTTGAAGCAGCTGTTGGTGCTTTTCATGCTGAAGACGCTGAAGGTCATCACTCCTCTGGTTCAGATGACGGTGAGTGTGATGAGTGTGGCGGTGACGGTTGTGATGTTTGCAACGGTTCTGGTGAGAATGAAGAGCATGGATTTAATGCTAATAAATCAGATCTCGACGATGATGGTAATATTTCCAAATATGAACGTTCGCGAGGCGAAGCAATTGCCGCTGCAATGAAAAAAGAAGATGGTGAATGATAGGTTCATTTAACATTATCAGTTGATAATAAATAACTTTTAAGAGAGAAGGTCGCAAGACCTTCTCTTTTCTTGTGCTCTAGACATAAATATATACATGCCAGTAAACCAGAACATTCAAAACTTCTATCGTATCGCAGCTGATAAAGACTTCAGTCGTGACTTTCTTTTCCGTGTAACTCAGATGCAGTTGCAAGGTGTACCTGCTCTTGAAGAAGGTGACCTTGTATATGTTAAGACAGCTGAACTTCCAGGTCGTCAGATCGGTAACGTTGCAGTACCTTATATGGGTCTTAACTTGAACGTTCCTGGTGCTGTAACATACCCAGGTTCAGAAGGTTACGCCCTTGACTTCTACCTTGATGGTGAGAGTTCACTTCGTAACTACTTTGAGACTGCTTCTCGTTCACTCTTTGATGATCAGACCTCTACCGGTGAGTATGGTACTCCTGATGATGACTTCTTTATTCAACTTGCACAGCTTGACAAAGAGCTTGAGCCAGTTGCTGAGTATAAGCTTGTAGGTGCATCTCTTCGTAATGTTAATGGTATCAGTTATGATATTGCCAGTGGTACAGGTGCTACAGTAAGTATTAACGCTACTGTTTCCTACCACTTCTATACAAAAGAGCGCTAAGCTAAATGCCTAATCATATTCGAAAGCGTCTTAGTCTACACCAAGACTGGACAAACGACATCCCTCTCAAGAACATTTGGGGGATTAACTTCTCAGCTCGTACTGGCAGTGGAGCTATGGTTAATGTCGGTGATGCTATCCAATATTATTTAGACATATACAGACCTCGTACCTATAAGGTTGATACAGATCTTATTGATAGAGTGTCAGACTTTGAATCAGGATTTCTTCTTGCGCAGGGGGTAGCATTTCCACAAGAGCAAAATGATGTTCAGAGAATACAGGCAAGTGAAGCCTCAGGGGGTATGCAACCTTTCTATGTTGGTGGTGGTATTAGTACTGAACATACGTTAGAGGTAGAATTCCTTGAAACTAATAGAGATGTGTTCTCTTACTTTTTCCAGCCGTGGGTAGTTGCTTGTGCTTATGCAGGATTGATTGAAGATCCTACAGAACCAGATATTAAGTGTAACATCGATGTTATTCAATATTCAAGATCAGCAGAGAAGTATGCTGATAAGATTGGTGAGTCTAATAAGATATCAGGTAGAAGTGAAGCAGAGTATGGTATTCGTAAGATGCATACCTTCTATGATTGCACTCCAACAAACTCCGATGCTGATAGTATAAGCTATGGTAAAATGTCCGACTCTGATATAACTCGATCAGTAGGCTGGAATTATTCACATTACCAATTAAATACTCCAAGAGGAGTGTTGAATGGAATTTAGTATTGAAGTAGCATTACCATCGGGTAAGAAGATTAGAGTTAAAGAGCTTAAGAACTCCGAGTACCTCTCTATCATTAAGTTTACTGAGAATAGAGACTTTAAAGGTCTTAATGATTTCTTCGAGGCTCTTTATATTAGACCTGACTTAAATATTATCGATCGGATATATCTTCTACTATATATCAGGATGACATTTATTGAACCTGATATTAATATAACTGTAGATAATAAATCTATCTCAATTAGTGTTGCTTCGATGCTTGATAAGATTGAAAGTAGTTATGTTGATCTTGAGACTACAATAGAGGTTAATGGTATTGTGGTTACTTTGGACCTTCCATGTATCTCATACTACGAGACAGTAGATGACCTACTCATTGCTACTATTAAGCATATACAAATTGGTAATGAATCAATTGACTATAACGAGCTTGATGACGAAGTACGTGAGGAAGTACTAAGCAACCTACCAGCTGCTCTATTTGGACGTGTTACTGGCTTTATCCAAACTATACAGGATAATATACTTAATTGTGAACTTATCGAAGAGAATAAATCTTTAGGTATTGATGGGGTTACTATTAGTCTCATGAGCGGTAATATGTTAGAGTTTATATCCTCTATGTATCGTACAGATCTACAAGGCTTTTACAATTTAATATACTCCTTTCAAAATACAATTATGCCTGGTAGTAACTTATTCTTTAACATATCTCCAGTTGAGTCTCGAATAATATTAAAGGCACATCAGAAGAGAATGAAAGAAGAGAATGATCAGTTGAAAAAGCAGCAACAGTAACTAAATAAGTGTATGAGTTCGAGTGCTAAAAGCTTCTTAAGTACCCTTAAAGATCTTAACGATGCTAATACAGTTACAGTCAAGGTACCTTCATTAGGTAAGAGTGTTACATTCAAGCAGATTAGTGTTAGCCAGCAGAAGGAGTTGCTTAAAACCGCATTTGATGGTGTGGATGGTGTTATAACCAGAGCAACAGCAATCAATAAAATTATTACTGACAATTGTGTAGAGGATGTTGAGTTTCTTATTATTGATAAGCCAGCCATCATGATAGCTTTACGTATAGAGTCTATTGGTTCAAAGATTAAGATTGATAAACAGGTGTATGATCTTAAAGATATTACACCTCTTAAGAAGTCAGATGTAAAGCTTAAGCATAAAGTAGAGTATGATGGTATTACGGTTAATCTTAAGGTACCTAACCTCACTGTTGATACAGATGTATCTAATAAACTAGCAAAGGAGTTTGCTAAGCTAGAAACACCAGAAGAAAAAGTTAAGCATAGTCTCGATATTGTTGTAGCATTTGAATCAGCCAAGTATGTTGATAAGATATCTATCGGTGATGAGTCTATTACGTTTGATGAGATTAGTGTACATGAGAGACAGGACATCATCAACAACCTTCCATTAGCTCTAAGTACTAAGATTATTAACTATATTGGTGGTGTTAAAGATGCAACAGAAAAAGCCATGTCTGTTGCTGATGAAGTAGTTGTAGAATTTGATGCTGGATTCCTCTCTGGTGATTAAATAATAATGTGCCAGAAGATGAAACATCAACATTAGGAGGATTTCTAAGCACTCTTGCTGGTAAGAAGAGTAGCGCCGATGGTGTCCGTAAGGATGCTGATGGTAAGGTGAGTCCAACGCTAAAGCCTGAAGAGGTTGCTCGTTACGAGAAGATCTTCGGTATTATGAAGAAGGTCGTTAATCCTGGTCCTGAGGTTGGTGGTGCGGAAAGAACAAATACTGAAAAAGTAGCAAGTAAAGCTGCAATGGAAAAGGTTGCTGGGAAGAGTGGAGGCGGTGATGGTGATGGTATGTATGGTACGATTGCTAAGATGGGTCTTCTAGCTGGATTGATTGGTGCTGCTTTAACTTCAATGTCTGAAGAACTTGTAGATAAGATTAAAGGCTTTACAAAAGATATTGTTGAGTTTGCTGATAGTACAGGTGATGAGTTTGGTAAGTTAGGTGGTTTAGCTTTAAAAATTGGTGCTAAGATTGGTCTCAAAGGTTTGAAGATGATACCATTTCTTGGTTCATTTGTTAATTTCTATTACGCAAAGAAGCACTTCGACAACGAAGAGTACTTTGATGGTGTGTATGAGCTTATATCTGGTGTTGCTGGATTCTTCCCTGGACCTGGTACAATTATCTCAATGGTGATGGATGGTTATAAGATCTATGCTGAGATTGAAGCAAATAAGAGAGAGGAAGAGACAGGTGAGAAACCATCATTTTCTGATATTTTAGGTGAGCAAGCTATGAAACTGGCAACATTCATAGGCAATGCTATTAAAGATGGTAAGGTACCTATTCTTAGTACATTGTTTAAGTTTGGTGAAGGTATTGGTTATTTCATTACAGGTGACTGGAAGGAAGGTTTAGAGTCATGGAGTCACATTCTTCCAAGTCTACTCGGTGGTAAAGAGTCACCCTTATATAAGAGTGTTGCAGGTGGTCTTAATACCATGTTTGCATTGGTTCAAGAGAATGCACCAGCTGCCTTTGAGACGGCTGCGACAATGGCAGGTGATGCATGGGGTTGGATGACAGATATGTTTGCAGATATTGGTAAGGTCTTCTTAGGCTTCTTCGATGGTATTATGGGTTGGATTAAGGGTACAATACAAAAAGGTAAGGATTTTCTTTGGGATATGATTCCTGATGTATTAAAACCGGGTAAAGAAGAAAGATTAAAGGAGGCTCAAGAAGTAGCAAATGCTGCTGGTAGAAGAGGAGCTATGGATGATTCTATCAAGGCTATTATAGACCGTGACCCTGAAGCATTTTATGCTGCAAGTGGTGCTGGTGCTGAGGCAAGACAAGCATATTTAAAATCACAAGGCTATGGCGCAACATCGCTGAATGATGGTATGATTACTAAGAATGGTAGAGTAACAGCCTTTAATAATCAGGATGATATATTAGCTGCTAAGAAAGGTGGACCTATTGATAAGATGCTTGATGGTAACTCTGCTGTTATGAAGTCTATTCAGAGTATTAACTCACAGCAGCTTAACGTATTGATAGAGATTCGTGATAGTCTTAAATCTGGTGGTAATTTAACGTTTAGTAATGCATCTTTAGCCCAAGAATTTTTTGAATAATGAGCACAGTATTAATTGACACAAGTGGAGGGTCCAAATTTCAAGAAGGTACACAGCTTCTTGATATGGGTAAAGAGGATAATGTTCTTAAGCAATTAGGTATTCAGTTAACTGATACAGATGCTCGACCTCTACTTAAACCTACAAGTAAAGTTATTGATGTTGTTAATGACTTTAGTTGGTATGCTGGTCCAAAAGCTACGTCAGCTGCTCTTAATAAGGTACCATGTGTATTCTTGACAGAGCGAGAGCAGCTTTTAAGCTCTCTTATTAGTGGTGGTCTTTATTATCTTAATAATGCAGCAAGAGCTGTTGATACCTTTGCACAGTCAGGCTTTATTAAGTCGTTGTTAGGTGATGCACAAAAGGGTGGTAATGTTGAGAAGTTTATTAAAGGTGGTCAAGCTGCTGCTAGGAAGACTTTTGAGTCAGTTCAAGCTGCTGCTACTGGTACTGAGTCTGATAGATTACTACTAAACCAACATAACCTTAAGTCATTAGAAGGTATATACTTTACTAAACCAACAGGCTTTCATTATAGACTTCCATTGTACTCTTCTCCTTCAACTCCTCTATCACCTGGCTATGGTGAGGGTGGTGGTGAAAATTTTGTACAAGGGGCTGTTGATATGGGTGTTGATATTGTAAGAAATATAGCATCAGCTGTTAACTTTGCACAACCAGGTACGTATATCGAGGAACCAAAATACTTTGAAGGTATCGGAACACGAACAGAGACTATTGATTTTCCGCTTTCTAATACTGTTAGAAGAGGTGCAGTATCTCCTATTCAACAGAACTACGAACTCTTATGGTTATTAGCATTTCAGAATACTCCATATAAGACATCGTTCTCGAGGACACCACCTCCAAAGATTTACTCTGTTCAGGTACCTGGTCAGTTCTCAATGCCTTACGCGTACATTAGTGGTATGTCTGTAAATTTTGTAGGTACAGTTAGAAAGACGAGTGTTGTTGTTCCATCTGGTAATGGTACAGGTGTTGTTGGTTCGAAGGTAATTCAAACTCCAGTACCAGAATCTTATCAAGTATCAATTAGTTTTACTTCTCTTATTGGTGAATATGGTAACACAATGATTTCAGATGGGTTTAGTACATCTATTAACGATAACGTAGTAAGGATTGGTAAGTAATGAGTACAGTAATAAATGGTGCGTCACAGAATGAGGTAGAGGAGTTAGCATCTCTCTCTAATGATATGTATGAGAATATCTTTAAGATTAATCTTATTGATACAGATAATAACGATCTATACTTTTATAACATACTTAATAAGGTAATCTTTCCGGATGATATCTCTGATGAGATTGTAGATACTATTACACTTCAGAACGATGTACCTTGGACTACTCTATCTTATCAGTTATACGGTACAATTAATTTATGGTGGACAGTTTACCTTTTGAATAAACCAGACTATATATTTAAGGCACAAGCTGCTACCGAGTATAAGTACATTAAGCCAGGAGCTTTAGGTGCTGTACTTCAACAAATTACAATTAATAAATAATGGTTATCTATGGAAATAATCTGCACGAGAAGTTGCAGGGTCTTGCTATCAGTAGGGATTACTTAAAGTATAACACCCCCTTCTGCGACCTTGTTGATGCTCCTGAATGGCAACTTGACATTAATCTTGCTTTAGACTATAACAGTGCTATTAATGGTAGTGCTGATTCTGCTACTAAGCTTGTACAAGACCTTACTCTCAACTCAAGTGTATTAGACAACTCTACTGTAGAGTTCTATCTCCATAAGATAACATATAACCCAATCTTCTCTTCTGCTATTAAAGAGATGAGAACAAGATGGTCTAACTTAGATGCTATTGATGATGACTTTCAAAAGAAACTCTTAGATGCTCTCAAGGATTGCTTAAACTCACCATGCAACTTATTTGCAGAAACTTCTGATAGCATTGGTCGTATGGCTCAGTCAGCTTCTACTAAGACCTCAGATAACTCAATGGGCTCTTTAGTACTTAGAGAGGGTAGTACAGCAGGTCAAGGTGATGATGTAGATGACAATCCAACTACATCTATCTCTAATATGATTGATGGTCTTGATCAGACTATTACTAATAAGATACCTAGTATTTTTAAGAATGCATTCACTGAGGTTGTTAGTGTAGCTGATAAAGCATTTACCAATACACAAGATGTGCTTGCTGGTAAGAAAAACTTAAGTGAACTAACAACAAGAGTGCAAGAGGGTAAGTCATTTAGATCACCAGCAAAGGTGTTTAGGTATAGTCCTGATGTTAAGTCTTACTACGACTACTCAGCTGCTTCCTCTAATGTATTAGCTAAGATTAAAGAAGATATTGGTGGTTGCTTTAATAGATTTGAGTTTAAGTATAGATACAATCCTTATGAGAACAATATGTCTCGACCGATTGGCACTACTGTACAACAAGTTAATGGTAAGAAATATGATGCAAGTCCTACTGGTCAAGCAGATAGGTCAGGTCAATCCAATAGTTATAAGTTAGACAAGCAAACTACTACGAGTAACACTGGTGATAACCTTCAGTCAAATGTGATTGCACAAGGGAAAGGTAAGTCTACTGAAAAGGTTAAGATATCTAAGTCATTCCTACTTGATCAAAAGGTAACTGTTAACAATGTAACAAACAAGCAGAACTACTCCGTCTTCTCTTCTCTCATTGATACTGATAACAGAACTTTATGGTACGAGGGTTATGATGCTACTCCAGATGATGTACTGACTCTACAAGGTGTAGGTAACGTTGGTCAAAACTATCGTATTGGTACTTCAATTCTTGGACCGAATAAGGACTTTACAAAACGTGCACTTGAGGGTGATGAAGTAACTATTAATGAGATTAAAAAATACGGTACTACTACTCAACCAGGTAACTATGCAGCTGGCTATAAGCATCAGCTTGATGATGAGGGTATGGAAACACTCTTCAATACACCAGATGAAATGATCATTAATGATGGTGTTGCAATTAGTAGAGATCTATTCAAAGAGTTTATAAATGATCCATCACTTGAAGGTGTTAATACTTCTTACAAAGATCCTCAGTTAAAGAACGAATTCTTTATTGCAGCAAGACCAGCTAAAGCGACAGAAGGTAGACCTTATGGGTTTAAGTTCTATAAGGTTTGCGATTACAACTCACAGAAAAGACTTAACGTAGACTTTACAATGGGTGCGTATAAGCACTTCCTTAAATCGTTTGGTTATGGTGATTTAACTGCTGCTTCTTCTGGCATATCAAGAAGAAGGCCAATCGATGGTACATCTTGGACAAGAGTGAATAAAGTCTTTACGGAGAAGATTGGTGGACCAATGGAGGTTAGAGTTTGTCAAGGTAACATCGATGATCTTAAAGAGGCATTTGCAGCAGAGAACAATGAAGTACCATTAGAAGATGATCCATTCTCACAAGCTAATATTGATGCTGGTAGCTTAGATGGTACAAGTGGAGATATTTTTGGTTCTAATGTTGTTTACGAACTTGGTGGTAAGATAAGGAGTAAACCGATTCAACCTAAGCTTGCTAAGATACTTGAACAAGCAAGTGCTGATAGTGGTTATAAGCTTGTTGTATTTTCTGGAGGTCAAGTTTCAAGAGCAGACGGTGGTGTTGAAGGAAAAACAAGAACCGGTTCAGCAAGACATGATAGAGGTTATGCAGCTGACATTAGAGTGTATGATAATGGTACAAGATTAAGTTCTGAGGTATCTGCACACCATGTTAGATTGGCTATATTTGCTAAGATGCTTAAGCGTTTAGGTATGGAAAGCTTTGGTTCAGGTCCAGGCTATATGGGTGGTAACCATCACGTAGACATTGCTATTAGTGCTGGTCAAGGTACAGCTACAACATGGGGTGCAGGTGGTAAGAGTGCTAATACACCAGGTTGGTTGAAAAGAAATTTCCGTTAAATATCAATAACGTCATCTTTATCTGGCTCAGCTTCAGGTGCGTTTAACAAGCTATCCATTAGCTCTTCACGAGACATAACCAACTTAGTTTGATTATCTTGAATGTTAAGCTGCTTCTTAGAGTCAATATCCATAGTCTTAAGCTCTTTACGAGCTTCGTTATTAGCTTTGTTAGCATGAATCTTCTGCATTGTCTCAATAGAGCTATTTGCTGATCTCATAAGCTCAGCTAAAGATGCGACGTCTCTATTCTCAGGTGCTGATGAGATATAGTCTTTAACATTGTCAACGGCATCAAGAGTAGTATCAATAAGCTTTGCTGTCTTCTTAATAAGATACTCTTCAAGATCTTCCACTTCAGGAATCTCTTGTTCTGACTTCTTCTGCCTTGTGATGGAGTGATGCTGTGTACTCAATTGAGATAAGATGTCATCAACTGCACCGTCTACTTCATTCTCTTCCATATACATATTTAATCACGAGCCATTACTTTGCAACATTTAGTTGATTATCCTATAGCATACGCCATACTATTTATAGATATGTTACTACAATTTGAAAAGACCCATGTAGACGCAGTACTACCTGGTAAGAATCATGATAGTGATACTGGTATGGATGTTACCTGTATCGAGGACTTTACTATTCCAGCTGGTGGCTCTACTGTTGTTGGTGTAGGGCTTAAGTTTGCCTTTATCGAAGAAGGTTATTGGGTGAAAGTCGAAGGTCGTTCAGGTCTTGGCTTTAAGCATGGTATCATGCCTCACCCTGGTATCATTGATCAAGGCTATCGAGGTGATGCTGGTGTTAAGCTCTATAACCTTACCGATAAGGACTATGAAGGTAAAGCTGGTGATCGCATTGCACAGTTTGTTGTATATGCTAACTTCCCAGTTGAAGTAAGTGAGGGCTCTGCAGTTGAGTCAGATCGTGGTGAGAAAGGCTTTGGTTCTTCAGGTAAGTAAGTTATGATTGAGTTTGATAAGATTTGGGTTGAGAAGTATCGTCCTGCTAAGCTTGATGATCTTATTCTTGATGAAGGTTCTCTTAGAGTAGTAAGTCAGTTTAAGGATGAGATTCCTAATCTATTGTTTGTTGGTAGTCCTGGTACTGGGAAAACTACGTTGGCTCGTATCATTGTTAATGACATTCTAGGATGTAACTTCCTATACATTAACGCTTCCGATGAGTCTGGTATTGATACTATTCGTCACAATATTACTAACTTCGCTCAGACTAAGTCATTTGATGGTGGAGTTAAGGTAGTAGTACTTGATGAGGCTGATGGTCTAACCTCTCAGGCACAAGCTGCGCTTCGTAATACTATGGAGACGTATGCTAAGTACTGCCGCTTTATTCTTACTGCTAACTATAAGCATAAGATTATCCCTGCTCTTCAATCAAGATGTCAGTCAATCGATCTTAAACCTGAGATCAAACAAGCAGCTAAACGTTGCTTCAATATATTAAAACAAGAAAACGTAAAAGTAAGTGATGAACAGAAAGTCAAATTTGGTCAATTGGTTAAGAGAACATTCCCTGACCTCAGAAAAACTATCAACGAACTCCAAAAGTCGGTTGTTGATGGCGAGTTGCTCATTGATAGCAATGGGAGTGATAGCGAGCTTCTTAAAGCTGTCACGGAAGGACTCAAAAAAGACTCACTACAAGTAAGGAAGCTTCTTATTGAGAGTGAAGATAGGTTCCAAGGTGACTATGATACTCTATTAGCTAACCTCTTAGACTATCTCTACGAGCAACCTATTGATGAGTTCAAGAAGAAGCAGATGATTACTGTTATTGCTGATCATCTCTATCGTAGTGCGTTCGTAGTCGATAAAGAAATTAATGCTTTTGCTTGTATAGTTGCTTTAGAATTAGCTCTAAAGGCATAAATATATGCATGAAGTTTAACGAAACCTTCGAAGAATTATGTGACCTCTATACAGAGGGTGGTTTGTGGGCTAATATCAATAGAAAGAAGAAGGAAGGTAAAAAGTCTTCTCATGGTAATTCAGATGCTCATAAGGCAGCTGTAAAAGCTGGTAATAAGCTCGAGAAGGGTAAGTCTTCTGATGAGGAAGAGGATTCAGAAGATGGTAAAGACTATCGTGGTCGTACACCTGAGCAAGTAGCTGCTATTGATAAGAAGATAGCTGAGTTTAGAGCACGTTCAAAGAAGTTTGCTAAAGAGAATCCATACACCATGAGTGGACCTTCTCATGCATCACCAGCACCACGTCCACAATCCGAAGATGGTGAAGATAATGAGACTGCTAAGAAGATTGGTAAGGTTGCTTTAGGTGCTGCTAAGTTAGCTGGTAAGGGCGTCAAAGAGGTTGCTCATTTTGCTACAGATGATCAGTTTAGACGTAAGAAGGGTGAAGATGGTGAGCATGAAGATTGTGAGACTTGTGGTTGTGAAGAGCATCCAGAAGATTATAGTCACTTTCAAGATACCTACTCCAGTTACATCGATCACTACGAGCCTAAGGAAGAGGCTCCAGAAGATTACGAAGTTGAAGATGCAGAGAGGATCGATAAGGATCGTATGAAGTGCAACTCACCTAAGCGTGGTGGTTCTAAAAAGTTTGTTGTTAAGGCTTGTGAGAATGGTAAAGAGAAGATCGTTCGCTTTGGAGATCCAAACATGAAGATTCGTAAGAGCAATCCTAAAGCTCGTAAGTCTTTCCGTGCACGTCATAAGTGCGACCAGAAGAAGAGTAAGTTCTCTGCTGGATATTGGAGCTGTAAGAAATGGTAATATGAAAACGTTTAAAGAATTTTTTGAAGAGGCTACAAGTAGTCCTGGTCGTGTTAAGCGTGCTGGAGCCAGCTGCAAAGGCTCTGCTACAGAGCTTCGTAAGAGAGCTAAGAAGTATGGTGGTGAGAAAGGTAAGATGTACCATTGGTGCGCCAATATGAAGAAGGGTAAAAAGAAAGCTTCCGATGAAGAGGCTCCTTCCGAAGATGAGCAGCGCTTAGATGATAAGTGTTGGGATGGATACAAGAAGCAAGGCACCAAGATGAAGGGTGGCAAAAGAGTTAATAATTGCGTAAAGAAGTAGTCGTAATTGCCATGTAGGTGATTAAATAAGTGTATGGTCAAAACACTTAATACTGATTTTCCTGCTGAGCATAGCGAAGATAATGTTAACGTTATCTATGTAGAGACTCTCACAAAGGTCTATAAGGATCTATACCATGCTACTACTAATGGTGAGAAGTCAGTATTGAAGGCTATTGAAGAGGGTGATGATTACATCGTTGCTAAAATGGAGCTCACCGTCGAAGGTGATACTACTAAGCAACTAGTACGTATTCAAGAAGGATCAGACCATAAGATTTTACTTAACGATAGTCTCTACTCTATTATTGAAGAGAATAAGAAAGCAGCTGCTGAAAAGGTTATAGCTGAAAAGAAAGCAGCTACAGAAGCCAAGACAGAAGCTGTTACTAATCTTATTGTTAATGCTATTGATGAGCAAGCCAAGGCTGTTCAGATTAAGGCTAAGTTAGATTTTGATAAGGTTATCAAAGAGAGCAAGAAGAAAGTTAAGGCATCACAGAAGAAGCCTATTGCCATTAAGACCAAGGTAGTTAAGAAGGAAGAGGTTGTAGTAGAGAAAGCTAAACAAGAGCTTGAGCAAGTTGAGGAACAGCTTGTCGAAACTAGTAAGTATGTCCAAAAGCAGGTTATGGAAGAGCTTGAGTTTAACCCAGAGAAGGGTAATAGCACTTTCCAAGCTGACATGAAGAAGCTCAAGACCGAGATTACTCAAGGTGTTGAGGCAATGTTCCAAGAAGAGAGTAGAAGGACTGCTATCAAGATTGAGTCCATGTCCGGTGGTGGTGGAGGTGGTGGTGATCTTAAACAGACAAACATTAACACAGCTGACATTGCCGAGCTTAGTGCAAGTTCTACATTCTCACCTCTTATCTCTTCTAACCATACAGCTATTGAAAAGCTTATTCTATCCGGAACATCTGGTTATGATGTAACTGGGGCCTTTGAAGGTAAAGATCCAAATGCAGGTAACGTTTGGACATCTACTGGTGGTATTGCTTATACATCAGCTGAGGTTAACAGAGTTAAGACATTCTCTCTTGACCCAACTATTCAACCTAATACAGATAACCCTTATTGGTCAGTTCCAACACCAGAAGATGCAGTAGGTGTAGGTCTATTCGGTGGTGCTTATCTACCTAACCAACCTTTAGCAAAGTCTCCAATCTTTGCATTTAGTGCTGTTGATAACGATACATTTGAAGATGGTTCTAATGTTGTTACTAACGGTCGTATTAGCTTATCTGGTGCTTCTTATGGTGATCAGCTACGTGTTCGTTTTGACTTGATTGTTATTCCACAAGTTACTAACACAACCGTTACTCCAATGTTGTGGTATAAGAATGCTACTCCAGCTGGTGTAGTTACTTACTCGTTCGAGCTTCCAACACAGCCAGTCTTCTATGGACAAGGTACAGTTGGTAAAGAGCACTTGAGTCGAGTTGAGATATCAGCTTGGATTGCTAACGAAGAGGATGTTCACGCATTAGTCTATCCTGCAGTTAAGGCTGACAATCCTTGTATCTTTAAGCCTAACTCAATGATGGCTACTATCCTTAGATAATTTGTTGCAAAGTAAGGCTTAGCTGATTAAATAAGTAGGACATGGCCATTCAAGTAGTACGAAACGACCGAGGTAACATTATTGAGTTCAAGGGCTCATCACAACCGATCTATTGGAACAATGCACTGAGTGCTGTTGTCAATGCTCTTTCTGCAGAGACTCTTGACATTATTAACATTACCGGGTCGATTGACATTACGGCTCTTAGTGGTAGAAGTTATGAGTTCTTCCAGATGCCATTCACCGAGTTTCTTGACTTAAGTGGTGATACATTTCCAACTACTCTATCAGCAGTAGAATACATTAACACAGCTGCTAACGTTAGAATCCTTACAGTTGATGATAGTGCTGGTTATGTTGGCTTTATTACTAAGTACTACGACTTTGCTGGTACTAACATTACACAAATCTTATCAGCTGATATCTTTACACCTCTTGTTGCTCTTTCCTCTGAAGTATATGATGAGAATATTCTACCAGCACAAGGTATTGCTGATGGTACAGTTGCTCGTAACTTAATTTACTCTGATAAAGAGATTCTTAGTGCATACCTTCCAACATCATTTGTTCCAGGTGATGGTAATGCTGCTGTTGATGTAGGTACTCCTGCTCTTGATGCTGATGGTAGCCTTACAACTTCCTCACGACCAGTTATGTTTAGTTTTGCTGGTCAATCAGAAGGTTCATTTGACTCGTTCCGAGTAGTTTTCAACGTAACACCGGAAGAGAATGAATCAGCTCTTGATATTCGTTTAGTGTTTATGGCTAACCCAACAACACAACTTGGTGGTCTATCAACCTTTGAACTATCAAGAAGAACGCTTACATTCATTGATGGTGCAGACATTACTTACAATCACCAGGAAACATTCGCATACTATGCTGGAGATACTCTTAAAGATCTTGCTGAAGAGAATCCATCATGGGATCAATCAGGCTTCTTCTTTATTGAAGCAAGACCTAACGTAGATATGGAATTCGAACTTCTTAGTATGACCAACTTCGCTAACAAATAATTTTATAAAATCATGGCACATCCAAAACCAATTAAAATATTCAGTAACGTTACACGTGGTGTAATGTTCTTTGAGGGATCTACCGTTACACCAAAGGTACTCGGTATTGTAAATGCTTATATCAATCCTAGTATCTCAAATAGGATTGTTGTTGAACGTACTGATCAACAAGATAGACAAGGTCGTAATAGACGTATTTTCAGTAAGCTTCAACCAGCTCGTGTTCAAGATGTTTATGGTAACTTCTTGTTGGAAGAAGGATATACTTTCCAGCAGGTTGTTAACTATATTAATAGTCAAGCTAATGCTGACCTTGCTACATCACAGGATGAGTTCAATGCTTATGTTGATCCTCTCTATGATATTTCTAATGGTGCTTCTACTGGTAGTTCAACTTACCCGTTCACCGATCTCCAAACTGCTATGGATACAGTTAGTGGAGGTTCTAAGATCTTCGTAAGAGGTATTAATACTATTAATGCTCCTTTGACTGCTGACCTTGGTAAGTCCTTAACCATTATTGGTGGTCTTTCTACTGTTGTTGGTTATTCGGAATATGACCCAGCAACAACATCTAACATCTTCCAGCTCTCTTGTGAGACACCAGTTCATGGTGCTGTATTTGAGTTCCAAGATCTTATTCTTGACAACGCAGGTGGCTGGGGTATTAATGTTAACAATGCTACAGAGATTAACGTCATTGATTGTACCTTCCGTAACAACGGTTGGAATGGTGAAGGCCTTTCTCTTACATCAGCTCAATCAGGTGCCATACTTGGTTATAACTCATCAGTAGCATCTCTTACAGCACACAATGCATTAAGTGCAAGTGAAGGTGGTGCTATTAGAGTTAATACAGGTCTTAAAGTTACTATTACAGATAACGAAATCAAGGATGGTAATGGTGCTATCAAGCTTATTGATACTGGATTTGCTGAGCCATCAAGTAACGTGTTTGTTGAAGGTTCTACTATCATTGCACGTAACCAAATCTTCCGTAACCTTGGTATAGGTATTGAGATGTGTCCACGTGATTACGATCTCAACTATGCTACAGAAGGTCGTAATGGTAATAGAAACACTACAATCTATAACAACGCTATTACAGATAACGGTGATGATGGTATTCGTAATACTGGTGGTATGGACAATACAATATCACTTAATACTATTTACCGTAACTGGGCTGCTGGTGTTCATACTCATAGTGGTTCTAACTTACGTATTCGTGACTTGGATCTTGCTAACAACAACAGAAGTACTAATGGTGCAAATGGTATTACAAGAATGGGTGATGCTTCTATCCTCGTGATGGGTGATTACATTAATACAGCTGCTGCATTTATTACAGAGATTCTCAATGTTCAGATTCTTAATACAGATGATGTTACAACGGTTAGTAAAAATGGTATTGAGATTGGATCATCAATTGGTAGTATTAGTGATGCTGCTGCTATCATTTCAATTGACAACATTGGTTTCCTTAACCAAGATTACTCAATTACGAATAGAGCTGATCTAACTAATATTAACCTTTCAATTGGTGATTGTAAGTTTATTGACTCTAACCAGACTAATATTCGTAACCTTGCAATTGACTCGCAGAATAACTTCTACGAACTTCCTTTCAGTAACCATACAACAACCATTAATGTTATTGATGTTGAGGTTAACTACACCTCACAGACAATCATTATTAAAGAAGGTGTTGGTGGTGAGACTCTTAACTCCTATCACATTCAACAGCTTGTTGCATCTGCAGATGCTAATGGAACTATTCAGATTACAGAGAACAATACAAACCGTATTCAGGTTGGTGCTCTACAACATACCCACGTTAATATTAACGGTGCTCTAGCCACTGGAACATTACAAGAGGTTGTTAACCAGTTGAATGGTGCATTTACTGAGACCGACCCGGGTACATCTACAGGAACAACAACATTGATTGTTGACTTCTCAGGTTCACCTCTTGAGCCACTCTCAGGAACAAATACAACATCAGTTTCAGGTGGTGCTGGTTTCCAAGCTAATGGTAATGGTGAGAACAACGGAACATTGTTCGGAGCCGTTTATGCAGCATCTCAAGCCCTTACAGCATCTGGTGAATACTTCACATTTGAAGTTACTGGTGTAGGTGATTTCTCAATGGGTCTATTTGACTTTGCTGAGCCAGATACATCAGTCTATTCTATTACAAGTGCTGGTACCGGTACAGGAACTTATGCTTATGGTTATCAGTTTGCTCATGTGTTTGGTAGAACACCAGTAGGTCCATGGAAGACAGTTGGTAAGAATAACAGCTATATTGGAATGGATGGTTGGAGCACCGGTACAGATGATCAAAAGTTTGATTCTTCTGCCGGTGGTTATGCTGCATGGAGTAGTGGTGAGACAATTGAATTTAAAGTTGGTCTTAATGCTGATAACTTCATTCAGATCGATTACCTCAATACTACTCTTAACCAGTATGTGCCTATTACACGTAGCTCATATGTTGGCTCTTCCTTAAGTGGTTATGGCCTTCTTATTAAGCTTGGTGATACAGCTACTACCATTACAGATATTAGAACGCACTTGATTGATCAAGATGCTATTACAGCTCTTTCAGGTATTGATGCAGTTGCTCTTAACTTCCGTTATATCGAATCTCCAGATGGTGCATTTACATTCCCATTGTTTAATGATGAGAATGCTGCTAAATATGTTGATGAGAACATAACTGACTTCTTCCCTAACCTTACACAGTTTACATCAGGTTCAGGAGCTGCTCAAGCTGAGACCTTTATTGATGAAGATCCAGTATCAAACATCTGGTATGAGCCATCTTCAGTTAACTATACTTTCTCAGGAAATCCATTTGATTATGCTCTTTCTGCAGAGTGGATATCTCCTTACATTCAATGGAATGAGATTCAAACAACTACAGATGCTTCTGCAGCTCCTGCAGCATTTACAGATACATCATTGACCTTTACTGAAGGAGATACGGTTAACTATCCAGTTGCTCCAGCTGATGCTACTTTCTCAACTACGGTAGCTAGCTTACCTAATGGATTCACATTCAATAGTGCTACTGGATTTATTACTGGTACGGTTGGTCTTATACCAGAGGATGTAACTATTGTAACTACAATAACAAGATCTAATAGTTATGGTTCCTCAGATGGTCTTCTTACTTTTAATCTTACCGATGTTGCCTCACCATTTACTGGATTTACTCAGATTGGTGGTAACTTTGCCGGAACGAATCAAATCCAGCTTGACTATGATGCGTTAATGCGCTTTGACTCATATCTCTCTGCTGGTCAGAAAGTTACTTGGACTCATGATAAAGACTATCCAGAGCCTATGTTTGGTCTTCTTAACTCTACTGGTAATACAGCAGTAGCTCAGCTCTCTAACACCTCAACCAACTACTACGAAGAACTTGGTTCAGGTGCTTATGACTTTGCTGGTACAGGTAAATGGGATCTACGTTGGAGATTGATTGGTGATAACATTGGTGGTACAGTTGGTAAAGATCAACTTGTAGGTTGGCATAACAATACTCATATTACTGGTGTTACTGATGTTAACGACGATGCTGCATTTGAGCTTGTAAATGACTCAGCTGACAATTACCTTAAGCTTTACAGAAATGACGTACTGATGCTTTCAAGTGCTACAACTTACCCAGCTGAAGGAGTTCAGTTCTATGTTGCTGCATTTGAGAATGATGATTGGGTGAATGCATATGTTCCTAACAACTTTGCTCTTGTTAACCAAGCATTTGGATCTACTACAGCTCCTGCAGGATTTACAAGTCCTCTTCTCGGCGGTGGTATGACAAACTCTACATTAATGGGTATTGGTAGTGCTGATGCTGTTGTTGGTATTCCAGGTGGACTTAAAGTTAATCACCGTTACACAGTTGCTGATACGTGGGTTGAAACAAATGTTCTTCCTTATATCGATGAAGTAAATGACAAAGCATTTATTGGTGTTCCAAAGGATGGTGCTGATTGGACAGATGTTGCTCTAAATGATGACTTCTATGCTGCAATTCGATTGGAAAACAACTCATCCGGAAGTGATAGACATTCATCCAGACTTAATACTCGAGGATCTAACCCACTATTCCAAGCTGTTAATGTTAGCTCACTTACTGACTCACTTTACAACTACGCTCTTGAATGGGATGGTTTTGATCTCAGTCTTATTGCTACTCAAAACAGTTCCGATCTTACAACACAGTATGGTGTTACAAGTGGTGGAACATTTGACCGTACATTAACCTATAGTGGTGGATTTGGTGTAAGTGCTCATGCAGAGGAACTTGCTCTTGCCTTGGCAGTTGATGAGGGTGGTCAAATTAACCTTACAACCTCAGGACTTACAGAAGTTCGTATTCCTTGGAATCCAGCTATAACAGTGCTTGCTGCTACTGATGGTCTTGGTTCTGGTAGGTTTAAATCAGGTAACATTGCTTCTGATTATGATATAGCAGGAAATAGCCCAACCGGCTTTACTGCCAATGACCTTCCAACCTTTGCTGCTGGTACAAGATACACATTCATCTATCACCCATCAATGGATGCTCTTGATCATATTGAGCTCAGAGATTCAAATGGAACAGTATACACTACAGGTTCAGCTGCTTTCGACTATACTACAGATGGTGATCCAGATGCAACAAGTGACTATAAAGGGTTCTGCTGGGATGTTCCAGCAGACGTTCCACCATTGAATCTATTCTTCTATAGTCATGTTAACGGTGGTAATGATCTTGGTCGTGGTCTTACCTTCTCTGGTTCAACTTATACTGCTGGTGTAAGTGGTATTGACTTAGAAGGTCCTGCTGCTAACCAGACTGGCACTAATGTGATGGACGCAGGAAAATTTGGTTGGATTAGTCTTGATGAGACATTAGCTGCAGGTGAAAGACTTGTATTTGATAATGCTTTCTTCACAGACTTCTTCGGTGAGTTTATGGGCACTAATAACATCTTTGCAATAGGACTTAAAGGTGATAATTGGGTTAATACCAAACAAGTAAGTAGTTCTACTGCTGCTTCGACTGGAGAGTTCTTCAAAGGTAATACTTACATCGTAGGTGTTTGCTCTTCTGGTGGTAGTCAAGTTAACATGGCCATTGTTGCTGGTGGTAGTCAAGGTAACACAATGGTTCTTAACACAACATCATTACGCAATTCTACTGCTGCATTCTTAGAAGTAACAGGATCAGGTAATAATATCAGAGCTGCTTTTGGGCGTAACGGAAACGCAGGTGTTACTGCTGGTTCTGAGAGCACCACTACTTATGGTAACTGGCTTAGCCAAAAAGGACAGACAGGTGAGCAAGGATATGGTATAACTAACCTTGATGTTGTAATGAGCTTCTGGACTTTCGATGGAGGTGATATTGATGGTGATGAGATTGATTGGACAGCCCTCACAGAGATATCA
>Ga0222717_10001347_pt1 | contig 20203 bp, 26 predicted proteins | sample C33_18DmetaG_FD_165053 | JGI IMG/M metagenome (GOLD analysis project Ga0222717, IMG submission 165053) | Estuarine water microbial communities from San Francisco Bay, California, United States - C33_18D | ecosystem: Environmental > Aquatic > Marine > Unclassified | place: USA: California...
CCATCTTTGATGTATTCATGTGCCCATTCAGGATAACCATCTAATGCATCTTCTAAATCATCTTTCCAAGTTGGTCCAGTATCTACTTCGTCATCCATTTCTTGTACACTTTCGTTCATACCTACATAACGCCAGTTCCAAGCACCGGAGCCCATGTAACCATCTCTGATATAACCTGCGAGACACATAGCATCATCAGTGTCCATGCCTTTTTTCTCGGCCCACTTCATGATGTAATATGAACGAAGTTTATCACTTACACCAGCAAATTTATCTACGATATCTTGCTGTGGCTGAGGATCTGTACCTTCTTGTATTTTTGTTGCTTCTAGTATGTCTTGTAATTTCATACTAGTATTTATCAGAAATTATTCTTCTGAGGGAGTTTTCCAAACTATCTCGATACCGCGTCTAGCAAGTTCGTTACTACATTTTTGCTTGATCTTAGGCTTTTGACCGTCGTTTAGATATTTGATTAATTCTTCTTTGGGAGTATTCTTGATGTAGGAATGAGTTGTTACTTTTCCTTTACCTTTAATAAATGTTGTATGTGATGGTGAAAATTTTGTTGGCATAGTTATCTCCCTTGTCCTTTATAGTTTTTGTGTGAACGTTTTTTATGTTTATTCATTGTAGACATGCCAATTTTTGTACGTCTACCTCTACCGCCACAACCTATACTGGAACATTTTCTAGTTTGGGTTCTGTTTGATTTCTTTGCCGCTTTTGCCATCTCTCTCCTGGTTTAATTACAGGAATTATTTATAAAAGATATCTACTTTTTCTTTTTAAGAACGGCAACTTCTTTTTCTAGTTTTACTATGCGGTTGCCTAATAGGGGATATTGTGCTAACCATTTTTCTTCACGTGTAGCAATTTCTATATCATATCGCTTTGCTACCCATTCCATTGTATTATCCATTTTAACTTGAAACCATACACCTACTTTAGTGTTTTTAAACCACTGATAAAAACTACTGCCTATAATACTAGATAATATGCTTTTTAGTGTTAATATTAATAACCAATTCATTTAATAGGCCTCGTTCTTTATACCTGCCTGCTTGGCTAACCTATCATGTACATCTTGTCTCGGTGAATCATCTATGTACTTGATTCGTAAGTTTACTAGTGTACGTTGGTCATTTGCGTCCATATATAAATCTAAATTCTTATAGTGGTACGCGGCAATCTGATCGCCCGATTGTGCCGCAACTGCTAATTCTTTTCCTAATGGTGTATCTTTGGCACTAGGAGCCAGACTTGCTAAGCCATATAGCGATGCCGCTATGGCTAATGTTGCCGCGGCCTTACCTACAGCACCTTCTTCTAAACCTTCGTTTTGTGCCTGCGCCTTACTGTATGCGGCAATCAATTGATTCTGACGTGATTTATATTGTGCGCCAGTAAGGTTAGGATAAGTTGTATGTGCCCATGTCCAAAAACCTTGAAAATTAAATTCATTACTTCTACTAGCGGCTCTGGTTGTTGCCTGTTTTGCTTTAGCATTACTGATTGTTGGTTCAATTGGTGGTTGTTTAGCAGTAGCAGGATCATCATAACCCATTGGATTTGCTTCGCCTAGTTTACTAAGATCAATATTCATTGGCCCTTTTTTAGCCTTCACATTTTTATTCTTTCTGCCCGGCTTTATTTCTTTTATTCTTTTAGGATTTGTTACCCTAGGCATTTCGCCACCTAAGTTACTCAAACCTTGTAATACTTCGTTGATATTCATAATGATCCTGTAATATAATTATATTTGTATTTATCAAAATATACAAGAAACTATAGCCAAAAAAAATCCCCCTATATTGGGGGATCTAAAAAAATGTTTTTTAATCTAAGTTGTTAACCTACACTGAACCTGAGTCTGTTACTAATCCGTAATCGACTGGTTGTATAGTACCTCTGGTCTCTATCTCTACTGACACTCTTGCGGTACCTGCACTAGCAGTTCCCTGAATGACTTCAGCACATATAGTCACGTCTGATGTACTTGGCCAAATATAATGGAAGTCTGATCTATACTGTCCAGCAACTGTTAAGTCAATATCACTTGCTTTGAATAGTAAATCCTTATCCGTTGTTACTCCGACTGTTACAGCCGTTGTATTATTTGCGTTAGTCCATGCCGCGTCCACTTCAACTATCACTGCTGATGCTCTTACTGCCGACGAAACTTCAAGTATGTTTTGTGTTCCACTATCGTATGATACGTTAGCAGTAGCAAAAACTAAACCGTTTGCCCCTTCAGCCGCTCCAACACCTTTAGTACCTACATATTGGTGAGCAACTAAAAATACGTTGCTACTAATACCTGATGGTACTGTATTTGGGAAATGTAATATACCTGCTTGGTAATCAAAAACCCATTCGTTATTGGTAGTCAAACTATTCATCTTATCTGAATCGCCTTTAGCGTCTGCTTCAGTTGTATAAACTTTTGCTAAGTATGTGCTACCTATTGAAGGTGGTATAAAGTCTCTTAGTCTATTAGCACTACCTGGAACAACATTGCCTGTAGGGTCTGCCACAGCAATCCATGACTTACCACCTGATACAGTAGGGTCAGCAACCATTTGAATTGGTTGTTTGACAAAGTCACTGCTATCTGATGTATGCCCGTAAAATTTTACAGGTGTCGCGGCACTTGTTGTTGGCGCCGTTGCTGGAATGTCTGAAGATTTTGCCCAAACATCCTGTGCTAGTGTTAAACTCTCACTTGAATATATTTCATTTGGACCTTCCTTACCGTCAATATCTGTCTCAGTAACACCATAAACGACTTTCTTCCAAAGGAAATCTAACTTATCACTATCTGTAATTGCCATTATTCAATCCTCCTTATGAAACACTTAATGCTGATATAGAGTTTGAACTTCCTAGTTTAACTCTTACCAACACTACGTTGTTAGTGGCGTTTGTTGTACTTTCTGTACCTAGAGTAATATTAACTGAGCCGGAACTCCCACTTGCTACTCCTCCATTGGCACAACCAGCACCGTTACCGGCGCCACCTGGGTTACCTGAGCCATCGTATAACGTAAATGCGTCATACCATGCTCCACCTGTTGCGTTAGGTGATGTACTACTACTATCACTCACACCAGGTAAACCAATTACTAATCCTGAGTAAGAACCTGTAATTGATATGCTAAATGTACTCAGTGTCGATTTAGCGAAATAGAATGTCATATACTGAGTAGCATCTTTGCCACTGTAGTCTATAGCATTACCATCTGGCCAATACCCTGAGGTGTAGTCTGCTTGATCTGAGGTTAAAATACCTCCAACAACTCCAGCCTCGTGAGCGTACCCACTTGCTGTTAAGTCTTGTGTTGAGTCCCAAGTTAAACTACTGTTTGGTAGGTTGCCTGCTCCTAGAGGTGTATCCCCTGTTGCAGTAGAACCTAAATCTACTCTATTACCACCAGTTGCTCCTGAAGGTATAGAGATGTTTTGCTCGTCTACGTCACTGCTTCGTGCAGTTCCCGCCTTAAGTAAGACTGTACCCGCTAAACCCTGTGATCCAGAGCCATTTACGTTTTGTCCGCTTACTGTTAATGTACCACTAGTGTGTCTATTTGACCCATTAATGTTTACTGTTAAAGCACTCAGTGATTGAGCACTTGTTGTTTGTCTGGCTATAGGTGCCGAAAGGCCTACGTCCGAATATGATTTAGACTGTGAACTTATTATACTGTCTGACCCCGAAACTGATATCGGACTCCCATTATAATATGTTTCACCTGCCAAATTCGTCATTGTCAAATTTGATACTGTTACAGTACCACCTGAAGCAAAATGTTCAATACCTGAACTGTATGCTGATGATCCTGCACTGTCTCCTGAGATTGTACCAGAAGCAATTGACGGTGATGACGTCATGTCATCTACAACAAAGTAAGCGGTGTTAGTATCGCTACCCTCGTCATGTGTCATTTGAATTCTGTTCCAACCAGCACTTAGAGCCGATGCTACTCTTACTTGAGCATCACTGGCTGTATAAAATCCTGGTGTATCTGCTGGGAAATCAGCATATCCACTTACTCTCAAACTCGCTGTAGTACCGTCTTTGTCAGTACCATCAAAAGTTACGGCACCTGCCGCAACGTTGTTGATCATCGCTGTCAGTGTACCTGAGTCTGATTTAAAGTTATCTATTTGATTCGAATTTGGAGTAGTATCAGTAATACGAGTTACACTTGCGCCAGCAGTTGCTGGTAGTGTGCCACTACTTGTATTATCTGGTACTGAACCACTTGCTAGGTAAGGCGATGATCCTGTACTAGAGAAACTTAGTGTTTCGCTGTTAGGAAAATCGTTTGGTGCTGTTGGTACTAACAAACCTAAAGTTTCATTGAGCGTATCAATCGCACTTGAAATTTTAGTTGAGTCTGTTAAGTTAATAGCACCTCCGGAATAACTTCCGTCACCATGTTGCGTTACGTCTCCCAAACTAATTTGAAAGCCGTCCGCACTATCCGCCGCCTTAGCATCTAACTGTGCCTTGGTAACGAAGTGACTGGTTGCTGTACCGTTTGCTCCTGCAATTGTGGCTAGTGCTCCAGCGGTAGTCTTGAGAATAACGTTTCCGCTATTGCTCTCAATAGTATTACCTCTTTTGCCTAGTTCTATATTCGCGCCTACACCTGCAATTCCGTAATTCTTAGTGTCTGCCATTATATTTTCTCCACTTTATATATTTTTAACCGGTTATAGTATATGTGTGTTGTATCTGGTTAAAGCACTTTGGTGCTTTTGATAAAAGTATTTATCGTAATTGACACATTAGTACACGGTAAGAGATTAAATACTACTATGGAACAAACTGAAGGGCAATACTACAGTCAACTAAATTCCGATAACCTTGAACGCATACAAAACGGACTTCGTGAACGCGGATTAATAAGTTGGCAATCTCTAAATCTTCCCAAAGATATGGAATGCGTTGAACCACGGCACTTAGATAGTTGGATAAAAATATGCGAAGATAAGAACATTGATCCAAAAAGAGTTGTTATTGACGACAACAATATTAATTATAAATGGGTAGCAAATAACTATGAGTTTAAGTCATCGTATATGCCAAATGAATTATACAAATTAATAAACAACCTGTCGCCATGTAATCATATCATACCAGAAACTAACTTAAACTTTATGGCAGGAAATTACGCATTCACTAGATGGCGACTTTTAGAAATGATGTGGCGTAAAGGTTTACTAACGGACAGTACAAAATTATTTTGGTCTGCTTATAGGTCAGGGGAACTCCATGACGAACATAATAGGGACGACTTGTTATCTGCAGAATTCTTAGAATTTATGTTTGAAAATGTGCCGCGGACATTTATGATTGACAAATTTTACAACAAGTATCCAGAAGATCTACAGATGGGAACACGTGAGCAACGTTATATAACTGACTATAATAATTACGACACGTGGATATACGAACACTCGCTGATTTCAGTAGTAGTTGACACAATGAGCAATTGGCCTAACCTGGATGATTGCCCGACGGATCAATTTACTAATGTTTATACTACACCTAAGTCATTTAAAGCAATAAAGCATAAGCGACCATTTATATTAGCAGTGGCCAAGCAGAGTAACGAACTAGCAATGCTTCGTGACTTAGGCTTTGAAACATTTGATAGTGTGTGGAGCGAAGAATACGACAAACAATCTTTTCACAAAAGACTTGACCATATGGGCGACCTATGTTATAATTTATCTAATGAGAACACAACTGAACTATACCATGCTACTATCGATATATGTGAGCACAACTATAACGTGCTTATGGACACCGATTGGGTAGAATGGTACTTACAGGAATTAGATAAACAACATGACCTTTAACAACTCACTTAAACGCATCGGCTTTTGCTGTAAATACTTAGACCCAGATCAAACACAGAAACCTAAAGTACTAAAAGAAATACAGCAAAACTTCACAGAAAAAGGCACAACAGTTGCTTGGTGTAACAGACAAGAAAAAGCAGTAGCAGAACAAAAATTGCTAGACGTTGTTGAACACAATATGCAAAGTGCGTACAATCTAGTTAAATATGCTGGATCATTGCCAGAGGCAAGGAGAATGGTTAGACTAGGCAGTAATCAGATACCAATGGCTACTGAACCTAGTTGGCGTTATGTATTCGAGGACAAAACAGTTATTAAAGAACTTGAACGTGGATTCGGAAGAATTGGCGATTGTGCTCGTGACAATGATGTTAGGATTAGTTTTCATCCTGGTCAGTTTTGTGTCCTTGCTTCTGATAATCCTGATGTAGTAGAACGTAGCATTGACGAATTCGAGTACCATGCTAATATGGCACGGTGGATGGGTTACGGTCAAACATTTATGGATATGAAACTTAATGTACACATATCAGGTAGAAAAGGGTATCAAGGTATTATTGACGTATTACCTAGATTGTCGCCCGAGGCAAGAAATACTATTGCTATAGAGAATGACGAGATGTGTCATGGCTTAGACGCAAGTCTTATGTTGAAAGATCATGTAGCACTAGTATTAGATATACACCACCATTGGATTAGAGACGAAGAATATATACAAGCAGATGATGATCGTATTAAAATGATTATTGATAGTTGGCGTGGTGTAAGGCCTACTCTACATTACAGTTACAGTAGAGACCACGGACTAGCAATGGCACTGAATGAAGGCGAAGAGATTAACCACAGCAAAATGCAAGACTTACCGGCACTACTAGAGGCAGGTGCTAAAAAGCAAAAACTAAGAGCACACTCGGACTACTATCCTAACCAACAAGCAAATGACTGGGCGTTGAGTTTCTGGGATGACTTTGATATACAATGTGAGGCTAAGGCTAAGAACTTAGCCAGTGAACAACTCTATGACAGAGCCGTCGAAACAAAAAAAGTAATTGAGGCGGATGTATCCTGAAGTGTCTATATTAGAGTATCATCAGAGGGACTCGACTGTTCAAAAGGTTGTGAGAATTTTATCACAACCTCAATTACATAATATATTTACAGGTTCTGCCTTAAAGTGTTCTAAAATAGGTCAAAAACAGTTAAATATGACACATAATAGGAATAATACATGTCAAACATAGTCGCTATGGCCTTATGTCGTATAAAGGACAGCAAGAACTTAGAATACAACAAAGACACTGGTGCGGACAACACATATACATTATATTCCAGCATGTGTGAAATACTTTGTGAAAGTGCTGATCGCTTCATACCCGGTGATTGGGAATTTGAAATAATTGAAAATGAAGTAGACAACTATCAACAAATATTTGATACTAATTTTAATGAAGTATACGAGATGTGGGATGGCGGTAAAAATAATATACTGTTTTTAGATCTTGACACATTCATTATAAATACTGTCGATGTTTTTGATAAGTTAGAACACTTTCAAATGTTCAATTACACAGACCCTAAAACACTTAGCGGTAAAGATGCTAATAACAAATACGGATTACAACACGAGCATTATCTAAATGCTGGTGTAAGATACTATCCTAAAACTATGTCACAGGACGTATGGGACTTAGGTTGGAAGTATGCTAATGATTGGGATTATGATATTTGGGGCACAGAACAAATTATCTTTAATGAAATGATGTACAGTGAAAACAAAGATGTACATAATTGGTTAGACCCAAATATGAATTATCAAATGATGAATGCTGTACCGGAACTATTAGATAATCCAAATTACATAAGCCAACTTAATACGTGGAATAACACACAATTAAATAACGCAAAGATAGTACACTTACACGGTACACGTGGAGCAGAACAGACATTACTTACACAGGTAGCACTATGGAAGAAACTCACAGGGGAAGACTTTGAGTTTGAGCAAATTGTAATTAATGACCAAGGGAGGGTAGAATACAAATAATGGACGGAGTAATTTTAGCGGCAGGTATGATAGCAAGTTTAATTGCTATTGTGAGTTTACTACTGAACGAAGGTGGCGGTACTAAAGGCATAACAAATGAGTACACAACTAAGTCAGGTGTTAAGCACACAGCACACAAAAGCAGAGAACAACACATAGTATGAGATTAAATTATAAGGATTGTGGTACAATAGGTTTTACATGTAGTACATTTGATTTACTACACGCAGGGCATATCACAATGTTAGAAGAAGCAAAACATCACTGCGATTATCTTATAGTTGGTTTACAAAATGATCCAACACTTGATAGACCAGATAGCAAAAACCCACCAGTACAAAGTATTATAGAAAGGCAAATACAGTTAGCGGCAGTTAAGTTTGTAGACGAAATTATTGTGTACAACACTGAACAAGACTTAGTTGACTTACTGCTTACATTACCAATTGATGTAAGAGTACTAGGTGACGAATATAAAAACAAAGACTTTACAGGCAAAGATATTGCTAAACAACGTGGCAGTAAGATAGTGTATAACGGCAGAGATCACAGTTTTAGCAGTACATCTTTACGCAAAAGAGTACATTCAGCAGAAGACAACAAGTCATAAATACTTGACACATTTACACAAATTTGTTATAATATAGTTTATATAAGGGGCAAGAGATATGAACATGTATAAAAATTTGTTGTTTATTTCAACATTTATTGTTACATCAATACAAGCAAACGCAACACAGTCTTTCATAGGACCAGTTGATCTAGACCAAGAAGTTATGTGCCTAGCACAAAACATTTACCATGAGGGTAGAGGCGAAGGTACAATGGGTATGAGAGGTATTGCTGACGTTACTATCAACAGAGTTAAAAGCATCAAGTACCCAAATACTATTTGTGAAGTAGTACAGCAAGGCCCTGTATATGAAAGTTGGAGAACTAGACGTTTTCCGGACCTACCGGATACCGACAGGATATATAATCCTGTAAAAGGCATGTGCCAATTTAGTTGGTGGTGCGATGGACAAAATGACGAAATGTCAGACGACCATAGTAGGCGGTTAGCATTTGATGTTGCTTTTAAATTTATGAATCTTGGTCTAGGCGAAGGACTCACAGATGGTGCTGATCACTATCATGCTCTATCAGTTACACCCAAGTGGAGCGAACATCCTGAAATGATGTATGTAGGCACAATTAATAACCATATCTTTTACAAGTACTATAGATAAATACTCTTATAATCCCGTAGGTGGGAGTAGGAGTAAACAATGTACGAGTATAGATGTAAGATACTCAGAGTTGTTGATGGCGACACAGTAGACGTAGACATAGATTTAGGCTTTGGTGTTGTACTCAGCGATGAACGAGTAAGAATAATGGGTATCGACACCCCAGAAAGTCGAACAAGCGATAAGGTAGAAAAAGTATTTGGTTTAGCGGCCAAAGACGCTCTCAAGGCGATGTTAGGTAAAACATCAATTCTTAAAACACAAATCAATAGAGATGGTGAAGACATGAAAGGTAAATTCGGAAGAATCCTTGGTGACTTTATAATTGACTTGAATGGTGAAGAAATCAGTATAGTAGACGCACTTATGGACGCAGGACATTGTGTCGATTACTATGGTGGCAGTAAAGAAGAGTTAACTGAAAGACATATGGCAAATAGACAGCGACTTATATCAGAAGGTGTTATTGATATGAAGGCACATGCCAAAGCAGTTGCTTATATGGAAAAGCAGGCACTTAAGGCCCTTAAGAAAAAGAAGTAGCCAGAATAAATAAAAATTAGGTTGACTTATGCCTAAATAGATCTTATAATAGTAAAACTATTTGAGGCATACAGATGAACAAAAGATTTTATTCAGGAAAAACATATTCGCATTCAACTGGACACAGTTGTGCGTTTAGGCAGTGGAAGGCAGATAGCCACTGTAACTTAATCCATGGTTACGCATTACAGTTTGAATTCACCTTTGGTGGAGATGAACTCGATGAAAGTAACTGGATAGTAGACTTTGGTGGATTAAAGCCACTTAAAGAATGGTTGAAACAAATGTTCGATCATACTTACTTGGTAGCAGAGAATGACCCAGAAATGGAAACCATTCAAATGTTACAAGACAAAGGTCTAATTGATATGCGAGTAGTATCGCATACAGGTTGTGAACGTTTTGCTGAAATGGCTTTTGACAAAGCAGATGAAATTGTTAAGGAATTAACAAACGGAAGATGTTGGGTACAAAAGACCACAGTAAGAGAACATGAGCATAATAGTGCTACTGTTGAACTTAACGACCATACTAAAGTAAAATTTAGTTAAACAATAACGGAGACAGAATAGGTCAAACTATTCCTAGGTACAAAAAGGATGGCACCCTTAATTGCTTGGCGTAACTAGATATATGATGATATATAGAATGTAGAGAAGGTAACCGGTGCCATTACTGATTCCTTCTAAATTCGTAGTCGTCTCTTTCCCTTTTAGTGTTGTAACTATGTTGTATCTGCGTTACTAACACGTTTACCATATCTTGATACAACTTCTTACTATAAAACAATCGTATATTATGTGCTACAATTTCTTGTAGTTCCTCTGCTGGATAAGGTGAAGACTTAAATGCCTTAATGCTTTCCAGTACTGCCTCATAACGTTCTTGTGGTTCAGATATTAAATCATATGACTCATCTATATACGGTTCAAATGTTTTAAATCCTAATTGTTTCATGTGTGCTAATGCCCTACAAGGTCCAAGCACAATAAACGGCATTCCCCATGCCAGTGGCTTATGTACTTTCTCACTAACAAATAGCATATCATACTCTGGATAATTAGGTAATGTATCAGTACAATCAAACATCTGGCTTTCAGTACTAATAAACATTTTAGAATGTTTTGCCCAATCAAAATTCCCTACACTATCGTGTGACATCCTGCCACTACTAATATTATGCCTAGGCTCTCCGTTAGCAAGGATAGGCATGCCGTTGTCTCTAATAACTGTATACTCTTCCTCATCACTTGTCATAATTTCTGCTAAACTGAAATAACTACTATTGAGTATACCTGCCTCCCATAAGTCATTAATTATTTTAGGCCTATGGTATTTGTATGATCTATTCAAACACACAAAATCTTTTGTTTTCTTTGCTGAAAATACTAATTCTAAATAAAGTTCAATGTCGTGTACATCGTCAGTTTCGTATCGTGAACTTTCGCTTACTACACCACTTTGATTCCATGTATCAAATATAAAGTAATCAAAATTGTAAAACGAAGTATTTGGTAAACCAGATGTATATAACCACTTATTCATTTTAGGATTAGCATTTGGTTTTATTAATGATTGATAAAAGGGTGCCTCGGGTACTTCGCATTCTTTAATATAGTCAAGTACGTTAGACATTGATAGTGTATCTGTAATATGTAAAAACTTTGGTTCCCACACATCGCTGATAACAATATTAAAATTAGGCAATGTCTTAAACCAAAACTCCCTATCCATAACAATAGCAGTATGCTCACTAAATGTTAGGTGTATAATTATGTCGCCGCGAAACGCATTCTTGAGTTTCAATTCTAAATTATCTAATAAATCTATATCAGTTAGATATGCTTTAAAAGGTGAAATTAAAAATTGTTTATCGTTATTGTAATCACCATCTTGGGTCAAAGCAAATGTAGATAAAAAATTAAAAACATCTTTGTGTAAAAATTCTTTTGGTCCTACAACTTTATGTTCAAAGCATTCGGCAAGTTTATCTTGATCTATATAATGATGATCTAAGTTAGGACTAATATCTAACGGTACAAATACATGTATCATTGTTCCGAATCCCATTTCTCTCTTGCTACTTCTATGTCATCCCACATAATTCTTATTGGATCAACCATTCTACTCATTATCCAAAAGCGATCGTGTATCCTATTAAAATTATGTTCTAAGGCAGGCATTATTTCTTCTATGCTATGATCTTCACTTAAAAACTTTTCATATGAATCTAACATTGCTCGTGTACGCAAACTGAAGTTAGCCTCTTCATCATAACTCTCATCAAACCATTCTGGAAATGTCTGAAAGCCTAGATCACGCAACCGTTGTAGTGAACCTCTATTACCTATAATCATAAATGGCATGCCATATGACAACGGCTTATATATTTTTTCTGTCAAGAATCGTACTGGTTGTGGAGGATCCATTTCTATGATAATATCTCGTGCTTGACTTTCAGCAACTATATTAACTTTGCATTCAATCGGCCATCTAAGATTAAATACTCTATCGTGTTTGTGATTTAATGGTCCGTCGTCAATATTACTAAAAGGCTCGTTCTCGGCTTGTTTAGGTAGTAATTTAATAAAATCTAATGTTCTTTTATCATGCTCTGGTGGTGGCGGTGTATCTTCTTCCCAACCGCAACTCCAAACCATATTGTCCAATAAGTTACGTTTGTTTGCTTCTATTAATGCCTGTATTCTATGGCCCTTTGGCATTCTGTTTAGCCACATAGCATCATACTTCTTGTCATCTGTCCAAACCTTTTCCATTATTTCCTCTGTGGAATGATTAGTGTCGTCTAATGCTTCTTCCCAGTCCATTAAACTTTTAACAGGTGATGCTATACCGCATTGTCTAAATGTATCATAAAGAAAGTACTCAATAGCAACTGGTGTAAATGATATACCTTGTTTTTCTAAGAAGTTATGAAAATCCTCACTTGAATTACATTTGATGTAAAAACGTTTGTGCTTATATAAGCCAGGCGGCTTTAAGTAACGTAAACATTTTTGTACAAAGTTATCCCATACTTCATTAGTCTTAAAACCTGGTAATTCAGTTTGTGGACTACATTCCCATATATCAGATATACATGGTGAGTACTCAGAATGATTAAAGAACTGGTCAAATGTTTTGCCATTTAACATGAGTGCTGATTTTTCAGATATTGATACTACAATATTTTTATCAGGCAGTGGTTCAAAGCGATGTTTAAGTTCTGTCCAAAACTCACTTTCTATATCTAAAATATCATTAATGTTTACACTAACAGGATAAAGATAATTTTCCTCTGTTATATTTGTTTTTGCTTCTCGCCTATAAGGCCTTGGTAAATGCATTAGCCAATTAAAGTAGTCGTGCTTATTAACATAATTTACTACATTATATTCTTTTATATCGTGTGCTTCGGCTATAAATGCCTTTGCAATCTTCTTTTCTACTACCTGTTGATCTGTTGGATCAACAATGGCATGTACAAAAATATTTCTCATATGTCCTCATTATCCGATAAATATGTGTATGTTATTTGGTATCCTAACATTAATTACTGCTCTGGCTATTGCCGGTGTTGCCGCATGGTTTTCCATTGTTGGCTTAATGCTACTATTTAGCGGTAGTGCCATGAGTATTGCCGTAATGGCTGGCACACTGGAAGTAGGTAAACTACTTACTGCTAGTTGGCTATACAGGTATTGGAACGAAACCAGTATATGGTTACGCAGTTACCTCACGATAGCAGTTGTTATACTAATGGTGGTTACAAGCATAGGCATATTTGGATATCTCAGTAAAGCCGCTGGAGATCAAGCAAGTGATACTGGTGATGCTGTAGCAATCGTTGAAAGAGTTAATTCACAGATTGCTAGAGAAGAAAATAAAATAACAATACTCGAAGATAGAATATCTAGCATTGGCGGCACAGTCGATGTTAGTTCAAGCATAGAACAACAAGAACAAATTAGAGATGGTGCTTGGGCAAGAGTACAAGGTGATATAAACTATAATCAAGAGCAAATAGAGAATGTTAGAGAACAACTAAAAGTAGATATTGCTCAGCAAGAACTTGTAGTTGCTAGACTAGATGAATTAGTTAAAGCATTACAGGACAAGGGCACAGAGAAAATTGTGCTTAATGAAAGAACATTTGGAGCAGATGAAATCCAGATTATAGACTACGGAGAACGAGCCAAAGAATTAAGAATATCCCAACAAGTAGAAAGAAATGAGATAAAAGCAGAAAAGGATAGGTTGCGTACTCAAGCATCAAACGATATTAAAGTATTTCAAGATGCTATAGATAATTATAGAGCCCAGGCACAAGAAACAATTACTGGTGCCGATAATCAAATTAATCAATTAAGAAATCAAAATTCTAATCAGCAAGACGACAATATTATAAAAATAGATTTGCTCACAGAACAGATTGACAACATCTATGTTGGTATTATTTCTCTTAAAGATGAAAAGTTTGATGCTGAACAAAAAGTTAGAACACTAGATAGAGAAGTTGGTCCAATAAAATATTTGGCACAAATGATTTACGGTAGTGAAGAGCGTGATGTATTAGATCAAGCAATACGATTATTCATATTAATGCTAGTACTTGTGTTTGATCCATTAGCAGTTGTACTTGTTATTGCCGCTAACCAAACACTATTACGTTATGGTATTAACTTAGAAAGCAGTGGTCCTCCAGAGCCGCCAGAAAGTGCTGAAGAACCAGATTTGGACACGCAAGAAAGTGTGGAAGATTGGTTTGACTCACACTTCGAAGAAGACTCTAGAGAACTATATGGCGATAACATGCCGGACATAGAAGAAATAACTGACGAAGATTACACTATACCAGAAAACGAAATTGAAATAGACGAAGCAACTGGCAGAGAAGTCACTGATGTGTTAACAGACTATGACGGTAAAGACAAAACGTTTTTTGAAAGTATTAATGAACCGTATGTACCTGAAGTCAAAAATGTAGACACACAAAGCACTACAGACATAGTAGAACAAATAGCACAAACTGATAAATCAGAACAGGACTTAAATATGATACTGAAAGGTAAAACAAAGTCACAGTTATTATCAATGGCTGAAGACGGCGGTATTGATATACCAGCACAATTAAGTAAAGCAGAAATAGTAGCAAATATTATTTTAAACTACGATAGTATCACCAAAAAAAAAATCTAAAAATACAAGATCTTGAAACTGAAAATAAGGACCTTGAATATAGGTATCAAAAGCAGTTAGACAAAGTTAACGATAAGTATAAACGAACATTAGAAAGTCTCGAAGATGCCAAGAATTCGCTTGACATTAAACCAAAAGAAGTTATAATAGAAAAAGAAGTCATTAAGGAAGTCATTAAGGAGGTTCCTATTGAGGTCGAAAAAATTGTCGAGGTTGAACGCAAGGTCGAGGTCCCAAAGGAGATTGTGGTCACTCGCGAAGTCGAAGTCCCCGGACCAGAGCGAATTGTTGAGGTCCCCGGACCAGAGCGGAGAGTGGAAGTCCCTGGACCAGAGCGAATCGTCGAACGAATTGTGGAAGTCGAAGTACCAGGACCAGAACGAATAGTCGAGGTTGAAAAAATAGTAGAAGTGCTAGTGGAACCATCTCAACCACAAGATGATAAAAAGAAGCCACCGCCTAACAGTTGGACATTTACGCCAAAGAACGCAGACCTGCCAGTAGATAACGCAGATCAAAATAAAAATAGTAAATACTACATTAAGAAACCATAATGCCAGAAGACACAAACAAACATGATCTAGAGTGTAGTTTTTGCTCAAAGAAACGAAGCGAAGTTACTAAACTAGTTGCCGGTCCAAGTGTATACATTTGTAATGAGTGTATAGATCTTAGTTATAAAATTCTCCATGACAATTTCGCAGAAGACGATATAGATATCGGAACTTTATTTGACCCTAAAGAAATAAAAGCATTCTTAGACGAGTATGTAATAAGTCAGGATAAAGCAAAAATAACATTAAGTGTAGCATCATACAATCATTATAAAAGAGCAAACAATCCCACCGTTGACGGTGTAGACATTGAAAAAAGTAATATGCTATTGCTAGGCCCAAGTGGCTCGGGTAAAACATTACTAATAAAAACACTAGCAAAGAAACTAAGTGTACCGTTTGCTATAGCAGACGCAACTACATTAACAGAAGCAGGTTACGTTGGAGAAGACGCAGAAAGTGTATTAGAGCGTTTAATACAATCAGCAAATGGTAATGTAGAGTTAGCACAGAAGGGCATAATCTATATAGACGAACTAGATAAGAAGGCCCGTAAGAGCGAATCTAACACGTCTACACGCGATGTTAGTGGCGAAGGTGTACAACAGGCCCTATTAAGACTTATAGAAGGCACACAAACATACGTTACTGTTGGAGCACCGGGTCTTAGAAGTGACAAGATAGAATTTGATACATCAAACGTATTGTTTATAATGGGCGGGGCATTTGTAGGCCTAGAAGAAATTATATCAAAAAGAATTAATAAGAAATCCACAATAGGATTTAAAACAGATTACACAGTTAAAAAAGAGAAGAATCTTTTTAATAATGTAAAACCAGAAGACATTATTAACTTTGGATTAATACCAGAGTTAGTAGGCAGAATTCCAATTTTAACCAGTCTCGAAGACTTAGAAAAAGATGACCTCATTAGTATTTTAAAAGATAGTAAAAATAGTGTCACTAACCAGATCAAAGCATTGTTTAAAATAGAAAACATAGTAATAGGATTTACTGATGAATTTTATGATGTTGTTGCCGGATTGGCAGTAGAACAAAAAACAGGTGCCAGAGGGTTGAGAAATATTTTAGAGGAGTTCTTTATAGAATTCACTTATAATATAACACAACTAAAGGAAGATCGGGTTTCTGAGATATATATAAATGACTTAAACAAAGATAATGTTAAGTTTGTTTATGCCGAAGAGGTTGACACCGATGAAGAATAATAGTATAATAACAAATACTGGAGGAAGTATTGAATAACAAGTATAACAAAGGTGGTGATTTTAAGAAAACTTTTAATCACGACTATAAGAAGAAAAAAGACTTTAAGAAGAAGTTTGAAGAGAAAGATAAATTTGATCCTGTGATTGAAGTCAGAAATGGCAACGTAGAACAGGCTATTAGAGTATTAAAGAAACGTTTACTCAAAGCAGATAGACAAAAAGAATTAGCAAAAAGAGAATTCTATGAAAAGCCGACTGCTGAAAGAAAACGCAAGAAGAATGCTGGTATTAAAAAACATCAAAAAGAGATGCGTGATAAGATATTAAGTGGCGAAATGATTCCAGCGGCAAAAGTTGGGCAAAAGCACTTAAAAGGTAAACGTCAAATTAATAAGTACAAAGCACAAAAAAGGCTTACTACTTTAAGAGACTTTAACAGAAGATAGGATATAGTATGAAACTATATGATTATGCCTTAGTTAGCGGAGGGTTTGATCCTGTACATATAGGTCATCTCCAAATGTTTCAAGAGGCTGGAAAATTAGCAGATAACGTAGTTATACTGTTAAACAGCGATGAGTGGCTTGTGAGAAAGAAGGGCAAGGCATTTATGGATGCTAAACAACGCCAAGCAATACTCAGTGAAATGGAATGTATAAGCAGAGTAATAATACAATCAGGCGATACCGACGACAGTAGCAGTAATGCTATTATGAACTTTGCGTTACAGAATACTGAAGCAAAAATATGTTTTTGTAATGGCGGTGATAGAAAAGATAATAAGACTATCAGAGAATCAGCAACGTGTAATAAGTACGGTGTGTCATTAGAATATGGTATTGGTGGCGACTACAAGGCCGCAAGTAGCAGTGAACTATTAGATAATTATGTGTCAACACCTGTTGAACGGCCATGGGGCAGATACAAGCAACTATACCTTGGTAAAGGATATGTAGTTAAAGAATTAGAGATCGATCCAGGCAAAGCAATTAGCGACCAGTATCATCTACACAGAAGCGAACACTGGATAGTGTTAGAAGGCATAGGACACCTAAAGCAAGGACCTACAAGACAAATGCCTGCTAGAGAATTTTATATACCCACAGGCGAAAGTGTGTACATTAGGCCTACCCAGACACACAAACTAAGTAACCCAGGGCAAATACCTTTGCGTATTGTTGAGATATGGGCAGGCGATATATTAGAAGAGTCAGACATTAAACGATTGGATGTAGGACCGGAATACGGAGAATAGAATGAGTGAGTTATTAAAAGTATTAGCAGGGTGTGGTGTAATAGCAACATTCTTTATTATAATGATTTTGCCTAACATGGCATACAGTGGCTACAGCAGTAGCAGTTCATGTACAGGCGAATGTTACGAAGAGTATGTAGCACTTAATGGTACATCAGTAGAGATAGAACAAGCAAAGAAGGCATTGGCTAACTTGGACGAGTTTAGTGACATTAGAAGTTTATGGGCAGGTTGTGCCGCATGTCACGGAGCAGAAGGACAAGGTATGGCTGTATTCCCTAAACTAGCAGGACAGAGTTCAGACTATATCGTAAGCAGACTTAATGCTTACAAGAATAGAGAAACAGTAGGTAACATGAGTTCAACTATGTGGGGTCAGGCGGCAATGTTATCTGACAAAGAAATTAACATGATCGGTGACTTTATACAAGCAGGCTTACCAGGAAAATAAGGAAATATGGAATTGAAAAAATTAAATGAATCTAAAGTATGTGATATACTAAATGAAATAGTGGAACTAGAAATGGCTGGAGTAGTACGTTATGCTCACAGTTCACTAATGGTCAGAGGACCTAATAGAATACCAATTGTAACGTTCTTACAAGAACAAGCAAACGAAAGTTTAGCACACGCCTTACAAGCAGGTGAATTCATTACAGGGTTTAACGGACATCCTAGTCAACGTATTGCTGTAATCGAAGAAAATCACAATCATAGTGTACAGCAAATTCTACAAGAAAGTCTAGACCACGAAATGGCGGCAGTAGAAATGTACAAAGTGCTACTAGAAGAAGTTGCTGACGCAAGTATTATGTTAGAAGAATATGCCAGAGGACAGATTGGTATGGAAGAGCAACACGCATTAGAAATTAGGAAAATGTTACAAGACTATTCGTAATGAATGACTTTGAAGTATACAAAGACACAATATCGCGAGAACACGCACAAACAGTAATAAACCTCACTGATTATAATGACCGAGATAACTTTTTTCTAGACTTCGAATTCTTGTCAGGTGTTAACCAAGATATTTGGCAAAAGTATAATATTTGCGAAAGATATAAAACACGCAACCGTAGAGACGCAGAGAATAATCCCTACCCACATAACTATGATGCTTTTGATTTATTAGCAGAGCAACTTAAACCAGTATGGGATAAAGTAAATGCCGATAGGAATGTTGATTTACACATAGAAAACTGTTGGGGCATTGACCTAGTATTCTATTCCCCAAACACAATACTTACACCTCATGTAGACGGCTTTGATACTGTATTAATTACATGCCTAGAGTCACGCAACATAGTTGATGAAGAAGGCAACTTGTTATTATGGCAACAAGATGAATCTAGTTTAAATAAGATTATAACAGAGTTTCCAGATAATACAGACTATAAGCATTCGTTACATCTCGAACAGGGCGATACATTATGGATAGACGATAAAGATTTTTATCATGCCCTAACACCAATTACACAAGGAGTCCGGGTAACAGCAATATCGCGTTGGGGGAACAGGACGCCTGATAGAGGATTTGATTACTAATGGAAGGTTCACAAAAAAGACATTTAGCAAAAGCAGTTACATGGAGGCTTATTGCTTCTGTTACAACTGCCGCAATAGCATTAGCATTTGGACTGCCACAGAAAGCAGTAGCAGGTGTATTTGTAGCAGACTTAATTATTAAGTTTATACTATACTATGGACACGAAAGAGCGTGGTATAGATATACTAATTATGGTGTGGATCAAAAAGGTAAGTCGTAACCAAACAACTTACAATCCTGATAGTATATTTCAGTAAATAATTCTTTAAACTCATTACTAGGATTAGGATGTACTATAGGCCTTTCAATATTTAAATCAATCGAAGTGTTAGGATTACCAGGTGACTCGATGCCAAACTTATTCTTCATCTCAGGCCAAAACTTTGTTTCCATTTCTTCAAACCAATATATGTTCCAGTCATCAGTAATAAAATAATGCTGTGGTCTAAAGTGATTATCAAACACAAAACTTTGCTTACCATCTTTGAATTGTTTCTTACTTAATTGATATTGTGCTTCATTAACTTTGTATGCTTTGAGATGTGCTACAGTAAATTCGTCTAAACTTTTAAAAAATACATCAGTGTAACCATGTTGCTTTACGTGGCCATTAGCACCAGTTCTCCACATAAACTCTGACATTAATCGTGTGTACGGATTACGAACAACTATTATTTGATCTGTGGTATTGTCTCCGGGTACAATTAATTCTTCTATAAGTTCTGCGTGG
>Ga0222717_10001352_pt1 | contig 20148 bp, 16 predicted proteins | sample C33_18DmetaG_FD_165053 | JGI IMG/M metagenome (GOLD analysis project Ga0222717, IMG submission 165053) | Estuarine water microbial communities from San Francisco Bay, California, United States - C33_18D | ecosystem: Environmental > Aquatic > Marine > Unclassified | place: USA: California...
GCCTGCAAACAACATGCCGAAAAACCAACTTGGGAGATCCTCGACGATCCTTCCAAGACCGGTGCGCAAATCATGGCCGCCGGCAACCCGCTCTCATGGTTGCAAGGTCGGCTCGAATTTGGCCCTCGTTCACTCGGCAACCGTAGTATTCTCGGCGACCCCAGCTACCCAGGCGTCGCCGACCGCATCAACGAGCAAATTAAATACCGCGAGCGCTGGCGTCCCTTCTGCCCGAGTATGCTCGATACGATCGCGGCTGACCTATTGCAGTCCGACCACCCGGCACCTTACATGACCTTCACCTTCGACATGGCCGAGCACTGGAAGCCACGCGTCCCGGAAGTCGTGCACGAAGACGGCACCGCCCGCGCCCAAATCGTGACCGAAGACACCAACCCACGCTACTACGCGCTCCTCAAAGAGCTGGAAAGTCTACGTGGCCACGGCGTCTGCCTCAACACATCGCTCAACCGCCGCGGCGAACCCATGGTTTGCTCACCCACCGATGCGTTGAACATGCTCTACGGCTCCGACTTACAATTCCTCATCATGGAAAATATCCTAGTTAAGAAATCCGACGCACCCTCTTTCTGACCTTCACTCAGAACCAGAAATTACAACTCTGAAGAATCCCAAACTACTGAGTTATAAATAGAAAACGTCGGCATCAATTCTAGAGTTCGCAGCCCAACAACAACGTCACCGATTATCTACAACATGAATTTCGCCTGCTTAGAGTTTTCAACGTCGGCTCCCTCTGATCTTTTGATCCTAGAACGCTTCAAGCAAAACGGATGTCATCCAGTCATTTGGACGGGGGCCGCTAAATCATCAGCATTTACTACAGACAATGAAAGGTTCCCGGACTGCACATTTTTGTGTGTCATCGAATTGGCTCTTGGAGCGACTCTTGTAAATAAAGACAAACCAACAGAAATACCTGATAAACGATTATTAAGAGATCGAAAATTCTTACTACTGAAGGACCAGTCTCTCAAGATAATGGATCGTCAGGATAACATTGGCAGATACAATCGTCTAGAAAGAGAGGCGCTTTTCTACTCCCTCTTTTTATACTTTTATTCTTTAGTTAAATCGAAAAAAGTCGACTTCTTGCTCTGCAGTGACGCTCCCCACGTATGTGCCAATTTAATCTTATATGGCGTCTGTGATATACTAAACATTCCGACATATCACGTGAGATACTCAAGCATACTACCGTTATTCTACCTAAGCAAAAATTTTTACGGTGATAGCTTAAAAGTATGCAAAAGTCCGGCATCACAAGGAAAGTGGCTAGATGAGAAGCAATTAGATTCAGCATTAGATAGCATTAATATTTTATCAGGTAAATTCGCTGTCCCGAATTACATGAAGGCGCAGAAAAACTACGATAAAAGGAATCACCTCTCACAGGCATACAAGCATATCAAAGGGATACTTCGTGGAGTTTTTCGTCACTCAAAAAAGAAACCTAGGCAAAATGTAAACCAAAGCATGTTCCTAGAAAGCAATCACCAACATATGTTTCATGAGATCCTCATTGAAAACAGGCGGAAGCAATTAAAAAACTCTTACCTCTCTGAAGTGAGTGAGGTAAACATGGATTGTGACTTTGTATTCTTTCCACTTCAATATGAGCCAGAGCGCACATCACTCCCAGACGGCGGACACTTTTACCAAACTTACGACGCATTGATTGCATTACGAGAGTTTGTGCCAAATGAGATCCCAATCTACGTAAAAGAGCATTACTCCCAGTTTTCTAAAAAACTAGTAGGACACAGAGGTAGAAGCCCATACTTTTATAAAGTAATCCGATCATTACCGAATGTATTTCTAGCAGATCCTTTTTTGACTTCAGAAAAATTTATAAAAGGGGCGATCTTTACAGCGTCTCAAACAGGAACAGCCTGCCTTGAAGCATCTTGCCTGGGAAGAAAAGCGCTATTATTCGGCTATACGAGCTTCTCAAACTGCCCTAACACTTATTCATTTGATGAATTAAATAGTTTTGAAGAATTGATGTCTGAACAAATACATTCCAATGAAGATATTAAAGAGTTTTTAAAGAACTGGGCCCTAGACTATGGCATTGCGAGCGGATCAGAGTTCAAGTCGTCATACGTTGCAAAATCATTCTCAGTGGAGGCCATTGATTCCATGTTTAACAATGAATTACGTGCGACGCAGATTGTAGAGACGATTTTGTCCGACTGCAAACGTTAGCCAAAACATAATACACAATAAACCCTGACACCCCCTTCCGCTGCCAACGTTTCGGAGCAAAATGATTGCATACTAAAATCCGGCCCGCTGTTGAAAGTGTAAAAACAGGCCCGCTTACAATGGGAAATCGCGTCGCCATTATTTAGAGTTGAAATAAGGGAGCGAGATTCTACAGGGTTTAAGGATACGAAGATCCGCCCCCCCTAATTTACAATATAATTGCCATAATATGATTTTTAATTCTCTAGAATTCGCAATTTTCCTCCCCTTAGTATTTCTCTTATACTGGCTTGTCTTAGGGCATAGCAGGAAGGCTCAGAATTGGTTTCTGGTGATTGCGAGCTATCTCTTCTATGGCTGGTGGGATTGGAGGTTTCTGATTCTCATCTTTGCTAGCTCACTGGTGGATTATGTAGTGGGGCTCTACTTAGGGAAGGTTGCCGACAATAAGGTTACCGCGAGGAAGGTGCTGCTAGCCGTCAGTCTGGTCGCGAACCTTGGTTTGCTGGGCGTTTTTAAATACTACAACTTTTTCATAGAAAGCCTGAGCGAAGCGGTCACGCTTTTCGGACAGCAACTCGATGTCGCAACACTTTCCTGGGTGCTTCCTGTCGGGATCAGCTTCTACACCTTCCAGACGCTCAGCTACTCGATTGATGTTTATCGCAAAAAAATACAGCCCGTCCACGATCCGGTAGCTTTTTTCGCGTATGTCAGCTTTTTTCCACAGCTGGTGGCAGGTCCCATTGAGAGAGCCAGCCATCTGGTGCCGCAGTTCATGAAACCCCGAGTGTTCAGCAATACTTATGCGAGCGATGGCCTACGGCAAATTCTGTGGGGTTTATTCAAAAAGATGGTCATCGCGGATAATTGTGCCGTGTTGGTAAACCAGATTTTTGACACCCCGGAAAGTTATCCGGGATCCATATTGGTTCTTGGTGCAGTGCTCTTTGCCTTTCAAATCTATGGCGATTTTTCAGGTTACTCCGACATCGCCATCGGCACGGCACGACTATTTGGCTTCGATATTATGCGGAATTTCGCATATCCGTATTTCTCGCGCGACATTGCAGAGTTCTGGAGAAGATGGCACATCTCCCTGTCGTCCTGGTTTAAGGACTATCTCTACATACCACTGGGAGGCAGTCGAGGCAGCCCGTGGACGGTTTATCGAAACGTGGCTATCATATTCCTTGTCAGTGGTTTTTGGCACGGAGCGAACTGGACATTTATCGTATGGGGAGCGCTCCATGCATTGTTCTTTTTCCCTCTATTGATTTCAGAAAAAAACAGGACGCATACCTCGTTGATCGCTCATGACAGACGTTTACCGACGAAACGTGAACTATTACAAATGCTCTGCACGTTCACGATGGTGTGTGTCGCATGGGTCTTCTTTAGGGCGGATTCGCTGGCAGGTGCGTTCGCATATTTATGGAGAGCGATCAGCACATTACACTCCGATTTACCAGTATTTGCCTCCTACATAGCGCACGAGGCCTTTGAGCCTCTGATCATGATTATAGTTTTACTTGTCGTCGAGTGGACGCAAAGAGAACACCAACACGGGCTTAACCTGAGTAAGGTCAAATGGGCACCGCTTAGATATGCCATCTATTACGCCATGATTTTCATCATCTTCCAATACGGCGGCGAGCAGCAGGACTTCATTTATTTTCAATTTTAGAATACTTCGATGAAACGATTTTTAATTAAGTGCAGTATATTTTCAATGCCGCTAGTAGTGATTTTCACACCAGCATTAATTCATTTGGAAACTCATCGTGAGTTGGAGTCTATTGACGCAATGGCCAGTAGTAATCAGCACAATGGTGCATTGATCGGACTGGCATATACAGATCCGATGCATCTGGTGAAGCACGCTGTGCTTAAGAACCGTCAGCCCGATGTGATCGCATTGGGGACTTCCCGCGTCCTTCAGTTTCGAGACTTTTTCTTTTTAGAACCTAATTCCTTCTACAACTGCGGTCGTTCCGTAACGAGAATACAAGACCTCCGTGCATTCACTGCTGCTTACCCCGGTAAAAAGCCAAAAATAATCATTCTCGGCTTGGATCAAATTTCATTCAATGTAGACGATGAGGACCTATCAGAAAAGGTTAGGTCTTATAAAGACAAAGACAGTTCATACGGAATAAGGCTAACTAAAGGAACAAAAGAATTCCTCGACACTCTGAAAGACGGGGATCTTGAAACTGGATCACCGTCGCCGACTACTGAAGGCTTCATAGGCAAAAACGCGCGACTACATCATGATGGCTATAGAGCCGATGGAAGCTACTGCTATGGGCGAAGAATGCGCGAATTAAGCGCACCAAGCATATATGAATTCACTAACACGATCAGTCGAATCAACAAAGGCATTCGCAAAGGCAGAGGTAGGTTTGCGCCCGCCCAAGAAATCAACAAGAACGCGATTCAAGAATTTGCTGACTTCTTAGAAGAATGCAAAGAAATGAATATTCATGTGGTGGCCTTCCTACCTCCTTATGCAAGTAAAGTTTATGACCGCTTCAAGGAAGATTCTGACAAGTACCCTCATATCTTCGATCTTTACGACTACTTAAAACCGATATGCCAGGCACAAGGGATGTCTTTTTTTGATTACTCGGACATTCGCAGCCTTGGTGCGAATGATTTTGAAACCATTGATGGGTTTCACGGCTCAGAAGTTTGTTACCTAAAACTCTTAAAGCAGTTGGCAATTAACGACAAGATTTTGTCACCATACGTAAAGGAATCTTCTTTGGATTCTTTTATGGCTAATACTTTTAGCGCAAGACAGATAGTTAAAGAGATCGCTGAAGCCGACCCACGAATCCCCAACTAGACATCACATGCCCACATCAACACTAGAGATCGCATATTACTCGCCTTGCCTTCAAGGAAGCGCCTCTATGGCTGTCCTGCAAAGGCAGTGCGGGGGAACTTTTATAAGCAATAGAAAGTCCACCATTCAAACGTTCCAAAACCTCTACCCTGACGTTAAAACAATGCGCCGGCATCGCCATTTCGATTGGATAGGCGGGCACCAAATGTTAAAAAAGGCAGACATTATATTTAGCGGTGCAACTTATGGGAAATACCTCCCCCAGTTTACAGCAAAGAAGTGTATGTTATTCCACGGCACATACGGCAGCGTTTCCCCATCCGTGGTAGAGGGCTGGACGGGCTTCGATCACTTGTTTCTAATCGGGCCGAGAATGGAGCGACAACTACACAGGTTTAACGATAAATACAATCTAAACTACTCTGTCTCAGGCTATATTCCATTCGCCCTATATCCTGAGCAAACGGAAGAGAATCGATTGACTATCCTACGAAAGCTTGGACTCAATCCAGACAAAAAAACAGTTGTCTACACCCCGAGTAAATCAACAGTGGGAACATGGTTTCATTGCGCTGAAGACATCGCAAAAGAAACACCTGCGGAATATAATCTGATATTACGCCCGCACCCAAATCAAGCATACAGCAGTAAGCGTAAAGACAAGCTATCATTCAAACACATTAGTCGATTAACCAAACTGCGCCCGGACTGCTCAATCGACCTATCAATCTGCTCACTCCCTGAATTAGAATGTGTGGCTGACCTTATAATTTCAGATGCGAATTCGCCGGCAGAAGAATCCTTATTTTACGACTGCGCCCAACTTTTCGCCGATGCAAACCGTTCAAGTCGAACCGCTCTTCGCGAATTCCTCAGAACCGTAGATAAACTACATGAAGAGGATATCGATGAGAACCTCAAGTTATTTGACTGCGGACCATCTCGATACGCTGACGGCTTCAACAATTGGGCAGAGGCCATTAACGATGCCATACAAAATAAAGACAAATACGCTCAGGCACGCAGCCGTTGCTTTAAGTATATATTTGGAGAAAAAGACACGCATGCCGCAAAACGGGTGGTAAACACCCTGACTGAACTCTACTGCTAGTCAAAAGCGTAGCACCTCGACTCTCGATAAAGTATATTCATCTAATTGCGTATACATTTAGATATAAAACCATCGCCTTACGTATTAGCGAAAGCGAAGCTTGCAAACAATTTGTACCATGTTCACCTTTCGAGCGACTATCATCCATCATTATGTTATCAGGTAAAAGCATCCTACTCACCGGCGGAACCGGTTCACTCGGCAAGGAGTTGACTAAGACTATTTTGGAAAAATGGCCTAAAGTGGAGCGCTTGATTATCTATTCTCGCGATGAGCAAAAGCAGTTCCAGATGGCGCAAGAGTATCCAGTCGAGCAGTATCCAATGATTCGCTTTTTCATTGGGGATGTGCGTGATTTAGAACGCTTGAAACGCGCCTTCATTGATGTCGATTACGTGATTCACGCGGCTGCGATGAAGCATGTTCATATCGCGGAGTATAATCCCGATGAATGTGTAAAAACGAATATTGGAGGAGCGGAAAATGTGATTAAGGCGACCCTTGGTAGTAGTGTGACCAATGTGGTGGCGCTTTCTACGGATAAGGCATGTGCGCCGATTAATTTGTATGGCGCGACCAAGCTGACATCAGACAAACTTTTCATTGCCGCGAATAACATTGTGGGCAAGCAGGATGTGAAGTTTTCGGTTGTCCGCTATGGCAATGTGATGGGTTCGAATGGATCGGTGATACCATTTTTCCTTAATCGCCGCGCTTCGGGGGTTTTGCCGATCACCGAGCCGACGATGACTCGTTTTAATATTTCATTGGCTGACGGTGTGGAAATGGTGCTGCATGCGATGGAACATTCATGGGGGGGGGAGCTGTATGTGCCTAAGATACCGTCGTATCGGATTACGGATGTTGCAGAAGCAATTGGCCCTGAATGCGAACATCCAGTGATTGGCATTCGCCCAGGCGAAAAAATTCACGAGGAGATGATTACTAGTTCGGACTCGTTCACGACTTACGATCTGGGTGAGTATTACGTCATCTTACCTCAAGTCACTAAGTGGGATTTAGATTCCTACATTAAGGAGTTTGATGCACGAAAGGTCCCATCTGGCTTCAGTTACACTTCAGGTGACAATGAGGATTTTGAAACGGTTGCAGGCCTTCGAATCTTGATTCGTGAGCATGTGGATACGAGTTTCGAAGTATAGTCATTAACTTTAGCCTTTTGATAGCCCATGTTGCCTTACGGAAAACAAACGATCGATGATGATGACATTGCTGCGGTTGTCGCTGCACTAAAGTCGGACTTCTTGACTTGCGGCCCCCAGATTGAGGCTTTTGAGCAGGAGTTTGCAGCATTCGTAGGCGCGAAACATGCCGTCGCTGTTTGTAATGCGACTGCCGCGCTACACCTCGCGATGCTAGTTGCCGAAGTCGGCAAAGGTGATCGTGTCGTCACCAGCCCGAATACCTTCGTCTCATCAGCCAACTGCGCAGCATTTGTAGGGGCAACGCCGGATTTTTGTGACATCAACGCCGACACTTACAACCTCTGCCCCAAAGCTTTAGCCAATGGTTGGCAAAAAGACACCAAAGCAGTGGTTGCCGTCGCGTATGCAGGCCAGTCAACCGACATGCCTGCAATCGCAGCAGTTGCCCGATCCCATGGCGCAGTCGTCATTGAAGATGGTTGCCACGGAACTGGAGGCGGATTTGAAGTAAATGGGCAGGACTACAAAATTGGCGGACACCCATGGGCCGACATGACGACGTTCAGCTTCCACCCCGTCAAATCGATGACCACTGGCGAAGGTGGTATACTCGTCACCAACAACGATCACTACGCGCAGCAAGCACGACTACTGAGAGGCCACGGCATTACACGTGCTGCTAGCCAATTCACTGGTCTCGGCGACGACTCACCCACTCTCACCGAGCAAGGCCCTTGGTATTACGAAATGCAGCAGTTGGGCTACAACTATAGAATAACTGATATACAATGTGCACTCGGCAGAAGTCAGCTCAAGAAATTGCCGCGCTTCATCACTCGGAGACAGCAAATTGTCGCTCGGTATAATGCCGCATTCGCCGACATCTCCTGGCTTCAAACACCGAAGCTTTTGCGACAAGAAGACCGCCCCCTGATCTCGTGGCACCTGTATTCCGTGCAAATAGATTTTGAAGCACTTGGGCACTCAAGAAGCGACGTCATGCTCAAGCTCCGCGAGCTAGGCGTCGGCAGCCAAGTCCTCTACATCCCCGTCTACCTGCAGCCCTATTACCAAGAGCAATTTGGTTACAAACCCGGGAAATGCCCGAATGCGGAAGCTTACTACGAGCAGGCACTCAGCCTCCCTCTCTTCCCAAAGATGAGTGATGCCGATGTCGAACACGTGATCCACTCCGTGAAGCAACTCGCCCAATGAATGCTGCCAAAACCATCGCAGTTATACCGGCGCGAGGTGGTAGCAAACGTATCCCCGGGAAAAACAAAAAAGTATTTTGTGGTAAGCCGATAATTGCGTGGTCTATCGAAGCCGCCGTAGCGAGTGGCTTATTCGACCAGGTCGTCGTCACCACGGACGATCCAGAAATCGCAAAAATCGCTCAAGAACATGGAGCCATCTGCCCATTCGAACGCCCTCAACATCTTTCTGATGACCACACCCCAACGCTACCGGTCATCCGTCATGCGATCGAGACTATCGAACAGGGGCAAGATGAAGCACTGGAGCTCGTTTGCTGCATTTACGCAACTGCACCTTTTATTACCGCTCAAAACCTGATCGAAGGACATCGAACTCTCCAGCAGAACCAAGCGCTGGAATTTGCATTTTCCGTCACTAACTACGCCTTTCCGATTCAACGCGCCCTATACATCGACCCCGATACCGGCAGTATGAAGATGTTTCAACCAGAACACGCAGACACCCGCTCACAGGACCTGCGCGAAGGCTACCACGATGCCGGCCAGTTCTACTGGGGCCGACGCAACGCCTTTCTCACCCGCGAGAATATGTTCTCAGCAAAATCGGCCCCCGTCATCCTACCTAGAGAGCAAGTGCAAGATATCGACACTCAAGAAGACTGGGATTGCGCAGAGCAACTCTACCACCTAAACCTTAAATCTAATTATGACAGATAAAACATTTGCAACCGAACAAGAGAAATTCTGGGCCGGAGAATTCGGAACTGAATACATCGACCGCAACAAAGGAGATGCGCTACTCGCCTCGAACCTAAACTTCTTCACGCATGCTCTTAGGAGTGCCGGGAAGTTTGGCTCTTGTATAGAGTTCGGAGCCAATATCGGCATGAACTTAAAGGCCCTCAAGCTATTACACCCTGAGCTTAAGTTGCAAGGCATCGAGATTAACGAAGATGCCGCCGCCCAGTTAGGCGAAGTCGTCGGCAACGAAAATGTTTTTTGCGAATCGATTTTTGATTGGCAGCCTAAAGAGCAAGTCGAGCTCTCACTCATCAAAGGAGTGCTCATCCACATAAATCCCGATAAACTGAAAGACGTTTATCAAGCCCTCTACCAGGCTTCGAGCCGCTATGTATTGGTCTGCGAATATTACAACCCCGCACCTGTGACGCTCAACTACCGCGGCCACGAAAACCGCTTATTCAAAAGAGATTTCGCCGGTGAAATGATGGAGATTTACCCTGACCTACAGTTAGTTGATTATGGTTTCAGCTACCGCCGCGACCCCGTCTTCCCACAAGACGACATCACTTGGTTTTTAATGGAAAAGAAAGGATAACAGATGCTCACTTATTGCAAAAAATGTGTCATGCCGAGCACCAAGCCGGATTTGAAATTTGATGACGAAGGTGTCTGTAGTGCCTGCCGTGCCTACGAAGACCGCAAGCATGTCGACTGGGACGAGCGAAAGGTAGAGCTCGAAACCACTCTAGATCGCTACCGCAGAAACGGAAGCCACTGGGATTGCATCGTGCCCGTCAGTGGTGGTAAAGACAGCACCTATCAAGTGATTCGCATGCTTCAAATGGGGCTAACCCCACTTTGTGTGACCGCAACCACTTGCGACCTCAGTGAACTCGGCCGCATCAATATCGAGAACATCAAAAAGCTCGGCGTCGACTATGTTGAATTTTCTCCAAACCCAAACGTTCGTGCGAAGCTAAATCGAATCGGACTGACGGAAGTCGGCGACATCTCTTGGCCGGAGCACGTCGGGATCTTCACCATACCGGTCCGAGCAGCGGTTCAATACAACATCCCTTTAATTGTTTGGGGTGAGAATTCCCAAAACGAATACGGCGGCCCTGCCGCAGCGGCTGATAACAACGTGCTCAACCGACGTTGGCTGGAAGAGTTCGGAGGCTTATTGGGCCTACGTGTCAATGACTTGACCGAAGCCTACGGAATTGAGCAAAAGAACCTACTCCCTTACAGCTACCCAACAGACGAAGAACTTCAACGTGTCGGCGTCACTGGTCTTTTCCTCGGATACTTCCTACCATGGGATGGTATTTCAAACACGCTGATTGCACAGGCAAACGGCTTCGTCACACTCGATCATATTGTCGAAGGTTCGATGGTGAACTACGAAAACCTGGATAACCATCAGACTGGCATTCACGATTACTTCAAATTCTTGAAATTCGGATTTTCTCGTGCCACCGACATCGCCTGCCTCCACGTCCGTCGTGGACGCATCACGCGTCAAGATGCCGTAGAGATCGTCCTCAGAAACGACGGCAAATTCCCTTGGGCTTATCTGGATAAACCACTGGAAAAAATCCTGGACCCACTCGAAATGTCGGTCGACGAATTTATCAAAATTTGTGATAAGTTCACCAACAAGAAGATATTCAAACGCGATGCAACTGGCGCTCTAGTCAAAGACCGCCACGGAAATCTTGAAAAGATAAACTACGATAACGTCTGAGAATGGCGATTGGGATTATCAATTACGGGATGGGCAACCTCGCCTCGATCCAAAATGCATTTGAATCCCTCGGAGCAGATACATTCTTGGTCGAAACCCCAGAGATGCTGAGCTCTGCCGAGCGCATTATCTTACCGGGTGTCGGTGCATTTGCAGCTGCGATGAAACACTTGCAAGAAGAGCAATGGATCCCTGCGATTGAGCATGCCGTTCAAACACAGCAGCGTCCCTTACTCGGAATCTGCCTGGGCATGCAAATACTTCTATCCTCCGGCGAGGAAGGCGGACCCTGTACAGGCTTGGACTTCATTCCAGGTGAAGTGAAACATCTCTCACTGGAAGATCAGTCACTTAGACTGCCCCACATGGGCTGGAATGAGGTCGATTACACCTCAGAGAGTCCGCTCTTTAAGGACATTCCGGATCAGTCCGACTTTTATTTTGTCCACAGCTATGCCGTGTCGCCGACGAATGATGAAGACGTCATTGCCCGCACGCAGTATGGGGATGACTTCGTGGTAGCCATTCGACGGAAGAATGTTTTCGGCGTTCAATTCCACCCGGAAAAAAGTAGTATCCCCGGCCGTAAACTACTCCAAAACTTCCTAGAATATCAGCCATGCTAAAAGTGCGCATCATCCCCACACTGTTGTGGAAAGATTTTGGTCTGGTAAAAGGCGAAGGCTTCGACAGCTGGCGTCGTGTGGGGTCCGTCCTACCTGCGATCAAAGTTTACAACCGTCGAGATGTCGATGAACTCGTCCTGCTCGACATCACCGCGACACCGGAAGGAAACGAACCGGACGTGGATAGTGTTCTGGATTTTTCGACAGAATGCATGATACCCCTCACCGTGGGTGGCGGCATTAAGAATATCGACCAAATCAAACGCCTGCTCTCCGCTGGTGCCGATAAAGTCGCCATCAACAGCGCCGCTTACGAAACTCCAGAATTAATCACTGAAGCCAGTGATCGATTCGGAGTGCAATGCATCGTCAGCAGTATCGACGTGAAACGCCATGCAGATGGAAGCCTCACTTGTCATAGTCACTGCGGACAAACTGACACAGGGAAAGACCCTGTAGCATGGGCCAAGCAATGCGCCAAGCTTGGTGCGGGAGAAATCCTCCTCACCTCCGTTGATCGCGACGGCATGATGAATGGTTACGACATTGATCTGGTTCAAGCGGTCACGTCAGCCGTCAGTATTCCAGTAATCGCTTCGGGTGGCGCGGGTAACTACGACCATCTAGTCGAAGCGATACAAGTCGGCGGAGCCTCAGCGGTAGCCACCGCAAGTATGCTCCACTTCACCGAAAATACTCCGGCAGAAGCACGCAAGGCGCTTAAAGAAGCCGGCATCCCGGTCCGTCGAACTCTCAAGTAATCTTCCCATGCAGATCTCATTCCGTGTCGATGCTTCAGCCACAATTGGCACAGGGCATGTTATGCGCTGCCTAACCCTTGCCGATCAACTCAAGGCCCTAGGTTCAGTTTGCACCTTCATCTCACGTCACCTGCCTGCTTACCTTCAAGACTTAATCGAGTCGAGACAGCACACAGTCATTACCATCGGAGAAGGCATCGCCACGGAGCCGACAGATCACTTATCCCACGGGTATTTCCTAGGCACCAGTCAGGCACAGGACCGCGCACAAACTCAAAAGATCTTAGTAGAACTTCAAACCGATTGGCTCATCATCGATCACTATGGAATCGATAAGACGTGGGAGACGGCACTACGCCCGTCCGTGAAAAAAATCCTAGTCATCGATGATCTCGCTGACCGCGGCCATGATTGCGACTTGCTCGTCGACCAGAACTTATACGCAGATATGTCCACTCGCTACGTCGAGCACATCCCTGATCAGGCAACATCACTTCTGGGCATCAAATATGCGATGCTTCGGCCTGAATTTTGCGATGCGCGTGAGCGGGCCCAAGCTCGTAAGGGAAAGGTTCAGCACCTATTCGTTTTCTTCGGTGGGATGGACACAGCAAATTACACACTACCTGTCCTTCAATCACTTGCCGACTTAAAGCTAAATGACTGCGCGGTCGATGTCGTGATCGGTGCGGAGCATCCCACCCGCGATACGATTCAAAACCTCTGCCAGCAGGAGAACTATACCTGCCACGTCCAAACAAATAAGATGGCCGAGCTTTTACTTTCTGCAGATATCGCGATCGGCGCAGGCGGATCAACTAGCTGGGAGCGCTGTTGCCTCGGCCTACCCTCGCTCGCATTTGTCGTCGCACCCAATCAAGAAGCTCTCACCTTACACGCGGATCAACTTGGACTGTTAAAAGCCGCCACTGCCGAGATTCACGACTCGGAAGCACTCAAGGCAGAAATCCAGGCTTTTGTGACCGATCAAACAGCACGTGAAAAAATATCTGAAACATGTGTGAACGGAATTGATGGTCAGGGCACTCAGAGAATCATCAACCATATGCAGATCGCAGAGCTTCAGTTACGTCCTGCTAAACAGGAGGATGCCAAACTGATATTCGATTGGAGAAACCACCCGGCTATTCGCAAAATTTCGATTAATCCCGATCCACTTGACTGGAAAACACACGAGAGTTGGTTCCGAAAAGTCATTCAGGACGAGAACCGGGTCGTTTACATAGCAGAACTTAATCACACCCCGACCGGAGTCATCCGCTTCGACATAGAAGACGGCCATGCAGAGGTTTCCCTATACCTGGCACCGGAACAGACAGGGAAAGGACTGGGCACACAACTCCTCAGCAAGGGAGAAGAACAGGTTCTGCAGGAGCACCCGAGAATCCTCCAGTTCGAGGCAACTGTGCTAGAGGGCAATCAAGCCTCACACAGCTTATTCAGACGTTGCGGATATCAATACGGTAATTCTATATATACGAAAACTATCTAACATGAGCATGTCTTTTAAAATCGGTTCCAGCCCTATCGGCGAACAACACCCTCCCTTCATCATCGCTGAAATGTCGGGCAATCACAATCAGTCGATCGAGAAGGCATTACAAATCGTGGATGCGGCTCACGAAGCCGGCGCACATGCGATTAAGCTGCAAACCTATACCGCAGACACGATCACTCTCGACGTAAAAGGTGGCGAGTTTGAGATCAATGACCCCAACAGTCCTTGGGCTGGTCGGAACCTACACGATCTCTACAATGAAGCATCGACCCCATGGGATTGGCATGCGCGCATAATGGAACGCGCCAAAGAAAAGGGACTCATTTGTTTCAGTTCACCATTCGACGAAACTGCAGTCGATTTCCTCGAAACTTTAGACGTCCCCGCCTACAAGATAGCATCCTTTGAAAACAATCACCTCCCACTGATAAGAAAAGTCGCCTCTACTGGGAAGCCACTGATCATTTCAACAGGAATGGCTACGCTACAAGAGATCAAAGAAGCGGTCGAAGCCGCAAGACAAGGTGGTTGTAAGAACCTCTGCTTACTCAAGTGCACAAGCACTTATCCGGCTACTCCAAAGAATAGCAACGTCACCACGATCAAAGACCTGAGAGCACAGTTTGGCTGCGAGGCTGGTCTGTCCGACCACACGATGGGAGTCGGCGTCGCAGTCGCTGCGGTTGCACACGGAGCCAGTATCGTGGAAAAGCATTTCACGCTCAATCGAGCAGACGGCGGTGTGGATAGCTCATTTTCTTTAGAGCCAGACGAGATGCGCTCACTAGTCGTCGAAACAAAGCGCGCTTGGGAAAGCTTGGGCAGCCCAACTTTCGGTCCCACGGCTGCGGAACAAAAATCATTAATGTTCCGCCGCTCAATATACATCTCCGAGGATATCAAATCAGGAAGCACGCTAAGCGAGGAGAACTTACGTATCGTTCGCCCTTCCCTCGGACTACATCCTCGGCACCTAGAAGAACTCATTGGAAAACGAGTGAACAGAGATGTCAAAAGAGGCGAACCCGCAAACTGGGATTTCATCGAGTCCGCCCTACGTTAATAAACACGTGCCTCACCGAAACGCACTCTTAACCCAGCTTTTATCTGATTCATCGTTTAAAAGTAGGTAACAAGAACAAATTTAAGACCAGTGCCCCCCCTTGGCCTTCATACTTACTTTTGGGGTTGCCCGTCCTAGCCGCATCCGCGTTCTATATTCAAAAATGAAAATCGGATTTGTCCTCTACGACTACTACCCTTTCGGCGGCCTTCAGGAAGATTGCTTGGCGACAGCCATAGCCGCGCATGCCCGGGGGCATACGGTTCATATCTTTACCCGCACATGGAAAGGCGAACAACCCGAGGGGATCCATGTGCACCTTCTGGGCAAAAAAGGCTGGAGCAATATCACTCGGAACCGGCATTTCTTTGAGACTTTGAAACAAGTGCTGCCCCAGCATCAGCTCGATGGCGTCGTCGCCTTCAACCGTATCCCGAATGCTGACGTCTACTTCGCCGCCGATCCTTGCTACGTAGAGCGCGTTAAAGACAATTCATTTCTATACAAATTGAAGCTGCGCCACCGCTATTATAAAGCGCTGGAGAAAACAGTATTCACTGCACCCAACCCGCCTGACACCTTAGTATTGACGGACAAAGAAATCGATGCCTTCCACCAGCACTACGGAATTGATCAAAGCAAGTTTCACCTGCTTCCACCTGGCGTCGCAAAGAACACCAGCAACAGCACTGTCGCGGCCGAGAATCGGACTGCCCTACGCACCGAACTCGGTTGCTCAGACAATGCAGTCGTCGCTCTGTTCCTCGGCTCAGGCTACCGCATCAAAGGGCTTGACCGTGCCCTCCGCGCGATCGCAGCCAATCGAACTGCCGCGAGGGACCTAGAGTTCTGGATCGTCGGCAACGGCAAGCAGAACCGCTTCGCCTCACTCGCAAAGCAAGCTGGCGTGACTGTGCACTTCCTTGGCGGCCGAGCTGATGTCGACCGTTTTTACGACGCCGCCGACTTCTTGCTCCACCCAGCTTACAGCGAATCGGCTGGTAAGGTACTGCTCGAAGCCCTGACACATGGTTTGCCGGTGCTAACCACAGATACCTGCGGCTATGCGCCACATATATTAGACGCAAACGCTGGGGCCGTTATCGAAAGTCCGTTCTCGCAAGATGCGCTCAACCAAACCGTCAAAGAATTCATCCAAAATGCCGACAACAGACAGACCATGCGCGAAAACGCACTGGCCTATGCTGCCGCGGAGGATTTATATAGCTGCCATCAAGCCGCCGCCGAAATCATTGAAAAGATCCTGAGTAAAAAAACTTAGCGTGGTGTCTGAGCTTGCTCAGGCCTGTAGCGTGAACAATTCTACGTGGGCCTGAGCAAGCTCAGACACTACACATTCTTCCCCACCTCAGCATTTGTTCCTTCAGTTGCCCCACTGGGCACCCACTTCAGTCACCCCTACGGGGCAAATCGTTCCGATTCACCATCTCCGCGCTACTCGCGCTTCGTCAAGTCTCCCACCTCCAGTCTCAGCCCTCAAGTCTCCCACCCTCCCATGCTCGAACTCTCAGACCAACTCCGCGACGCCTTGCCTGAAGGCGCGGATCCCTTTGAATGGTTCCTACAAGGGGGCGGCGAAGTACATCGGCACGTTAAAAATCGCCTCACCTACGAGGTGCATCTGGGCGAATTACATTTCTACGTCAAACGCCACCTCGGCTGCGGATGGGGCGAAGTGCTCAAAGAGTGGTATCGTTTGCGCAAGCCGGTGGTCAGCGCCCGCACTGAATGGGAAGGTGCAGCGATCCTCGCCGCAGCTGGCGTGCGTGTGCCCAAGGTGCTCGGCAAGGGCGAACGTGGCCGCTATCCGCATGCCATCGAATCGTTCGTCGTGCTCGATGCTCTGGAAGATTGCGAAACGCTCGAACATTTCAAAGACGGCTGGATGGACTATAGTGGTTCGCGCTGGGTCACGCTCAAACGAGCCCTGATCGCCGAAGTCGCCCAAATCGGCAACACGATGCACGGCCAAGGCATCAACCACCGCGACTTCTACATCAATCATTTTTTGATCAATCGCGATCTGATCCGCAACTGGCAACCTGGCCAAGCGATTCCGCTCAACCTGATCGACTTACACCGCGTGCAACACCGCCCGCACGTCCCGCAGCGCTGGCTAATTAAAGACCTCGCTTCCCTGCTCTTTTCAGCGCTCGATGCAGGTCTCACCTCGGCCGACACCGCTCGCTACTGTCGCATTTACTTAGGCGCCGAATGGAAAACCGCGTTGCGCAAGGACCATAAACTCTGGCAAGTAATCATCCAACGCGCGATCAAGCTCTACCGAGGCTTCCACGGCAAAGCGCCGGAACTCCCAAGATTACTCAAAACTCAGTAAGCACTTAAATATGGAAGGGAGGCTCTCAGCCCTCAAGTTTGCTCCTCTTTCGCCCAAAGGGCACCCGATCTCGTCACCCTTCGCTAGCTCAGGGCAAACCTTTAGTTTACCATCTACGCACTATCGTGCTTCGTCAGCTCTCAAGCCTCACGTCTCAGCTCTCAGCTCTCCAATATGGAACGCCTCGCTCAACCCACGATTTTCGTAAGCGCTTTTCGTTTGATCCGTTTCAACCGAGCTTTCAAAGCATACATCTTAAAAGTAAATCGCTGATAGGCTGTAAACTTAGCACCCTCTTTTCCGAGATACGCTTCCATCACATATTTTTGCCGCTCAGGATTAAGTTTATGTACTAATCGTTTCATATCGGCGATGCGTTTGCTGCGGCTAAAACGCTGATTGGCAAAACGGGCTCTGGCCGTGTCGATCAGTGAGAACACCAAGCGTTTATCATCCCCGATACGCACCAGAACATTCCCTCCAGATAGATCACGAAAGTAGACCCCTTTCCAATGCACGGCACGGATGAACTCAACTAATTGCTCGGAGAAGGCTTCAAACGTGAAGCCCTCGACAGTCTCTTTACCTTTCGCAAATGGAATGAAAAAACTACGCACACTGAGCCGCGTATTGGAATATTCACAGATGAACCAGTTATCCAACTGCTGAGTCGAATCCTGATGCTCAAAATACGCGACGACCTTGGGCGTTTCGATGCCGCGACGCATCAACTCGCTGGTGCCGTTCCAACTACGCAGCGCTTTGGATGGTTTTCTACGGTCTAAAATGCGCTTGTGCCATGCAATGCGGGCAGGCTTTTTCACGACCAGTAAATCCCCCTCAGTGAGTGGGTCATCCACTGTCCATATTGCGTTGCGGGCGTTACGAAGAGACGTTTCCGATGAAACAGACGTGATCGCATCTGGCTTTAATTTTTCGATGAATCGATCCGCCTGCTCACGCGAACGCGAACGGACGACGCCGCGCCAAACATCTGTATTATAATTAAAGTAGCGATAGCCTGCGCCCGGACGAGCGGCGATGGCTTGTGGAAAGGTTGCAGCGGCAGGCAAAATTTCGATCGAGGTTGATCGATCCCATTCGAGATAAACCGGTGATTCTGAAAAATACTCCGGCGATTTGGGCAAGAGTTGTCCGTCGCGAGAGTACACTGATTCGACCGCATCGAGGTCAGCCTTTGAATAGATATCAGTCGATCGGGCGAGCGCCCCGTTCTTAGTCCAAACCACGTGGAAGCGCTTGTCGCCCTTTTCAAACGCATGTACTTCGAGTCCCTCCTGTCCGCACAGGCGTTGAATATAACGCGCGCCGGGAAGCATCGATTGAATCGTTTTGAATGCATCGAACGCGGCGCGACGACGCCATTGCGAGGACTCGCCTGGCAGTTCCCGGTAGTACGCGACCACATCACGAATCGTCCGATCTTCTGGCAGGCCAGTGCCATCATCAAGCAAGCCTTCACGCCCACTGACTAGCGGCCCCCAATAGAACCGCTCGAAAGAACCTGCCGATGCGCAAAGGATATAATAGCGTGTCAAATAGTCCGCCATCTGTTCTTCGGACGAAGCCAAGATTCGTTGAATCCGTGGCAGTGTCCAAAAGGCGCAGGTCGACCAGTTGCTTGTCACACCGTTGCGCCCGGCAATCGAAGCGACCAGACGCAGCTTTTTGATGAGATCATAGCCGTGCAGGTGCTTGAACGACTCCCCGAGGATTTTACGGTCCAATGCCTCAGGTTCGATTGCACGTTCGGCAAACATATTGTTGGAATGAATATCGGGCAGGCACTTCCGGCGCGTAAGCATGCCCAAGACGCCCGCATTATACTGCGGCTCAAAGTCGGTCACATTCGGACCGACCAGAGCAAAACCGCTTTGCTTGACCAAAGGATAAACCGCCTGCCAAGCCGCAATAAAACTAGGCAGACGATACCCTGCCCATTTTGCGCGGTTGATCGTGGTGCCGATCTCCACGGCTTCGATAAAGTCGGCAAAAGTGTTTAGGCTAGTTTTAACAAAGCCAGACCACGCGTCGACTGCGTCTGCGGCAGGCATTTGCTTGGCTTGCTGCAAGGGCTGCACCAAATGCAAGAGCACGCCGACCCCGGCCTCTTTTAAACCCTGCAATAAGGGCATTAACGCGTCAGTAGTATAGGATTCGGAAAAATCGACACGGACGGCTTTAATGCCAAGCTCTTCGACTAATTCGAGCGTCTGACGAGTGGCAGCCTCATCTCGAGGTACGGCCAGACAAACACCGACAAATGTATTAGGGATCTCTTGCTGGTTCGTGGTCGCCGAAATTGCGTTGCCACCAAAACCGAAGCGCAAGCCTTTTACGGCTTCAAACAGAAACTCCACATCTAATCGCCCCGGACGAATTAAATTAACGAAACGAGGTTTTGTCTTATTGCTGGAGGTTTTAGGCTTAGCTGGACCAGAACCGTCAGACATACACTAAAAAAAAGTTATAGGAACTGGATGGCATATTCATTGACAATATTAAGCGAAAAAAAACTAAAATTGGAAAACTCATCACGATGTGATTCAAGTTTGTAGTCACAAATGAATATTAATTGATCTTCCCTCTAGTAAAGCTCTAACTCAGGCACAATGCATCCTAGGGTTGAGAGATCAAGCTCTACCAAGGCTTCCACGACAATGCGCCCGAACTCCCGAAGCGACTCCAAACCAGATAAATAATTAAACGTGCCTCCGTCGGCCGACGGAAAATC
>Ga0222717_10001354_pt1 | contig 20138 bp, 49 predicted proteins | sample C33_18DmetaG_FD_165053 | JGI IMG/M metagenome (GOLD analysis project Ga0222717, IMG submission 165053) | Estuarine water microbial communities from San Francisco Bay, California, United States - C33_18D | ecosystem: Environmental > Aquatic > Marine > Unclassified | place: USA: California...
ACGTTGTGTGCAATTGTGCTAACCAAAGTTTATATCATAATGGTACGAGCAGTAAACATTTCCCTCTAATTTTTGCCTATTACAGTTACTTTTACCGCACAACTGTACTTCTTCAAGTTCTGTATCTGTTTGCATTGTTTCATTCACTCCTTCAATTGGGTGTTTGTCTAAATCTTGGGTCACACAACAATGTATAACATTAATAAAGGGTTCTGTACTCTAAATTAACATTATGTTCTTTTGCGTATTTCTCTGCATACTTCATTCCGTTACTCATTCCAAAGTCAATATAAAATACTTGAAGGTCTGCAACTTCTTTCCACGCAAGCCCTGCATTAATTCCCCACATTCGTTCTTCTTCTATTAAGTCATCTAACACACCCTCTTGAGTGTATAATAAATGGCTTGCTATTGGTGCTTCCCCACGTTTCAGACTATCTTTTAAACATTCTCTAGCGTATTTTATATTTCGTTCCACTTCCCCAGCGTATGGGCTTTCTAGTATTACTCTTTTCATTTAACTTTTGTTTTAATTAATCCTTTACTAATGTTATACTATACCGTTAGCTGCAATATGGGCTAACATTCTACATCTAATCAAAGTTAGTGTGTAATTGCCGTATTTATTTTTTTCCTCCCCTCTTTCGGTTTTTCAAACCGATTTGTATTAAGTCTCGTACTTCACGGTTAAAGTTTCCTTCGTTGTGCTTGTCTGCACTTTTTTGTACCTCAGCTTTTAAGCTTGGCTTAATACGTATCATTTGCGGCTCTTGTAGCTCTTTTACTGGCTCACTATGCGCTTTTATTATATCTCCCATTAGTGGGTTTATGTTATCTGTTTTCATAGTTTTATCTTATTACTTTGTATCCATCATTTTTTAAAATCACCTCAGCATTCTTAAAGTAAAATCCTATATGGTGGTCTTGGTTAATACTGCCGTCAGAATTGTAATACTTTATCAATCCAGTTGGCAGTATTTTTGCAATAGGTCTAGTCTCCAAATCTTTCAAGCCATGCTTCATTTTCATCGTCTTTATTTTTGAACGTAAACAACTCATTAACTACAGTCCATCCACAACTTCTATAAAGTTGAACTTTATCTTCTGCCACTTTAATTGTCTCTGTGTCTCTTTTTAATTCTACGTTTTTCATATCTTTATCGTTTTTGTATATACAAATATAACTATTTATTTCGTATATACAATAGCAATACTAAAATAAATGTAATTTTTTCAAAATCATTTTGCCATCACACAAAAAAATAAATACTAGTGCAGTGTTTCAAAAGTTGTTAGGTGGGTTCAATCGCCCATACAGTCAGCTAACAACAAATATATGTCAGCTTGCCGCAGGCGCAACACAAGCCGCCACATATTCACACCGTTCTAAGTAATTGTGCTATTTTAAGTCTTTGCCACAGAAGCCACAGTACTCTAAATTATTATTTGCACCAGTTCTAATGTTTGGGAATTTACACTCGCACAACTCCGTAGAACAACGTATATCCTCAATAGCTTTTTTCAGCTCATCTACAAAGTCTATTATCTCTTTTTCTTGTTTTTTATTTAGGTCTGTCCTATTCATGTAATAAACCTCCATTAAGTCTAATACCTCTAATTTATCTTCTTTTGTCATTTTTGTTGTTTTTAAGTTAATTTCTCCGCTAAAGAGGTTATACGAATCCGTTATGGCGAATTAAAGCTCAACTATCAATCGAACATATATCCAACCATCTTTATATCTTGCGTGTTTAAATCCCTCTGCTTCTTTTAAGGCTACCGTTTCGTCAAATGGAGTATCCCATCTGCTTCTTTGCCCTTTTTCAAATCGTGCCATGTGTTGCCACTTTTTACCATCTTTGCTTGCTTCTATTATGTAGTACATATCAATGAATTAACTCGCCATAACAAAGTGTAAAATTAAAAGTGCAATATGACGTTTTACGCATTTAATCAAGTTTAGTGGTTTGCGATTCAAATCTTACACAAACCGTTATCTACAATTTACCCTTACAATAGGCTATCAATGCAGTTTCAAGCAAGTTATTAAAGCTTCTGTTTTCTTTTTTAGCGACTGCCTTAGAATCTTTTAAAATATTTTTTTCGATTCTTGCGGATATAGGTTGTTTTTGTGTTTTATTTACCATATTAATAAATGACTTTTGTTATCAATTACATTCATTTTTTCGTCTTGGTTTTCTTTATTGTACAAATAATCTCTACTTTCTTTATTTGTCATTTCTTCAGAACCAATAACAGTATATTTATCATTAGTAAATAATTCTTGTCTAATTTCTCTAATTGTTAATGTAGTTTTCATAATTTATATATTTACTTGTTTTGTATATACAAATATAATACAATTTATTTAATTATAGCCTATTTACACAAAAAATATTTTAAAAGATTCTGAAACGGGTAAAAAGTAGATAACAGCACATATAATTTATTTGCAATCATCAGAACGTGCTAGGCAAACAAATCATATCTGCATCACGTTACAAAAACACACTCTTAATGACACTTTCTATCCCTTTAAAACTCTCTAAAACAAAACTTTGCCTACTAGATTTAAAGTTTCATTTTAACGTTAAAAGCAGTATGTCCACCTATGACAACTCCTACTCCGATAGCTTCTTTTTTTCCGCCCTGCATATATCCCATAGCGTAACTTTTACTATCAATACCACAACCTACAGCCATTCCAAATATTGCTCTTGTTTTTCCGAATAACCATTCTACATAAAAATCTGTATGGTAATGACCCGACACAGTAGACACCATATCTCTTTTAGCTGCCATTCTAGGTTTACCGCTTTTATCTCCATGAACATAACGCACACCATCGTAATAAACATCTGTAACAAATCTCCAATTAGGAGTGTTTAAAACTTCACTAAAACTCTTTATCCATTGTGAAGGTATATTGCTTGTTTGTGCTTTTCTTATGATTATTCTATCATGGTTTCCAAGTGTTACATCAGCATCAGGAAATGCTTTATACCACTTTTTTAATTTATCTATTGCTTTTTTCAGTTCGTATTTCCCACCCATTCCATCGCTATCAGTTTCGTGATAAGAACTGTAATGATTATCTATGATATCACCTATAAACACTACTTTGTTGCAATTATGTTCAGCGTATATTTTTTTACAAAAATCTAAATATCCATCTAAGCAGAAAGGTTCGTGCAAGTCTCCTATTACTAGTATTCTACTTTCTTTTTTGGTTATTTTTTTATACGCTTTTAGTACATTGTCTTTTAATCGAGGTCTAAAGTCTTTTTTCTTACTCATAGTTTTTAATATAAAATGATTGTTTTTTTGTTCTGCAATTAAATTCTTGGTAAAATTGATTTTCGCTAGGCTTAGTTAAAAACCGAAAGCAAGTGTTTTTGAAGTTGCAATTTGTATTATCGCAAAGCGTGAAGTCTGACATAGTTTATTAATTTACTGCAATTTATACAAAAATAAGTTTATAATGATTCTAAATTGGGCTATATTTTTATAGGTTATCGCTCAAAACAGATTTTCGAACACTAATTGATTAACATAATCGCTATCTTCATTTAATGTATCTAGTTGTTGTTCTGTCATTTCTTTGCCTTTATATTCAGCGTATGATATAAAAGCATCGCAAAAATCAGGATAGTCTTTAGTGTCTATTCCGTCAACTTCTACGTTTGTAATGTGTTTGTATTCCATGTTATAGGTTTTTTATTTCAAACTCAATAAATTCTTCTCCTTTTTTAACATCCACTTTCTCAACTATTCCACGATATATCCATTTATCGTCAAAGTTGTATTTCTTTTGTAGTATATCTTGAAATGGCTTTATAGGGTTATCCCAATCAGAGGCTTTGCTACTGAATCCAAAAGTAAGTTTTAACTCTAGCCTACCTTGTGGAACTTTTAAAGGCTCTAAGATACTTAAAAGTAGTTTCTCGTAGTCTTTATATTCTTTTGTTTTGAACCTACGACCACGCCAAACTTTATTTACTGAAAGAGGTTTTATTTTTACTTTCATTTGTCAATTGACTTTAATAACAATTCACCAGTCTTTGGGTCTAGTTTCTTTATCCTACGATAAATGTAAATGCTTTGCTTTTTCGCTGAACTCTTTTGCTGTTTTGTGAAGTCTTTGCCTAAATCCCTTATCTCGCCATCAAGCATAAGCATTTCGTCTACTTGTTCACGAATAGATATATCTTTTGATGTAATAGCTTTTAGTTTGCTTTCTAGTAGTTGCATAATTAAAATTGTTTTTCGATTTCTTCTCTTACTTGTTCTTTGTCAAAATGAAAATACTTCTCAATAGCGTTTAAGGTTGCGTTGTATAACTCACTAAATTCTAACTCAGTCATTTTTGTAAACGATATACTTTTAGCTTCTGTTCTTGTTTGTCCGTTAAATGTAGTGTGTTGCGTATAGTAACCACTTGCTATTGCTAAATCCTTTCTTAAATGGTCTGAATTAGTGTATTGTTCTTGGTTTCTAAATACTAAATTAATCAAAGCGAAATACTTTCTATGAAACTTTAAATTTCTCGGCTGTGTTACTTTACATTTTACAACTTTCAAAGGTTTGATTTTCTTTATTTTGTCGTAATCTTCTGCAACCACCTTAAAAGTATTGTCGAATTGTTTAACTAAATAAAGTTCCATTTTGTTTGCGTTTTAAATCTTGATGGTCTTTTAGCTTTTGTTTAGCTTTGTAGTACTCTTTTAAGTACTTCTTATTTGTTTCGTCATTCTCAAATAGTTCTTTGTCGTTTGGTTCGCAACTCCAATCTTTTATAAGATGTTTATTGTCTTTATAAATAAGTTCGTGATAGTGTTCTTGCGTCATTGGTTCGGTAACAACAAAAAACACCATTTCTCTACTATCTCTACCTATCCCCATTATACTAATCTTTCAAGTTCTTTGCGCTCATCGTCTGACATTCTAAAAGTGTTTAAAACAACCTTTATTTGCTCTTTAGTACCTTTCTTAGTTGCTTCAAACTGAACTTTAGTAAGCGATTTTTTTCGGTCTTGTGTTGGTTTTTGTGATGCTGTATTTCCATCGTCATCATCAGCTTTTAAACCCAGTAAACTTTCTAATGTATATCGTCTAAAATAAGTAATTGCGCTACCTAGTTTTTGAGGGTCGGTAATTAATGGTAAAGTAATGCTGCTTTCAACTAAAGTACCAGTATCAATATCTATGATTTGAGATGATACTTTGTTATCTTCAATCGGTTGCAATAAAAGTAAATCATTGTCGTTTAGAACGTCTGTAATAGCTTCTATAAGACCATTTAAAGATAAGTAGTTGCTTTTAAAGAATGGGTTTTTACTATCCTTAGAAAGTTTACCTATTTCTTTTTTTGCTTTGAATAGTTTTTTGTGTACTTCTTTCATTTGTTTTTTAGTTTTATAACCCCTAAATTAATAGGGGTTTGTTTATTGCAATTTAATACTAAATTCGTTTAGAATCATTCTAAATAACTAACTATCTAAGATAGTTGTTCCATTACCTCGTGCTTCTTATATAAGACCCTTCTTCCTATTTTATAGCTTTTTAAATTGCCTTCTTTTGTTCTTCTCCATAAAGTAGGAAGTGATATGTGTAATATATTGCAAATATCGTTTCTTGTTAAGAATATTATTTCTGAATCCATGCTTGTTTTGTTTTTTTGTTTATTTCATTTTTTATTATTTTAAAAAGGTAGTCCCGAGTCATTATCACTAGTAATTGGTGCGCTCGTTGTTTCGAAACTATTTGCTGTTGCTTCTGCTTTCTCAATGCGCCACCCTACCAAGCTGTTAAAGTACTTATCTTCTCCTTTGTCATTTGTCCACATTTTACCTCGTAGATTAATAGATACGGTTACTTTGTCTCCTACGTTGTGAGTGTCTAATAAATCAACTTTGTCTTGATGTAGTTCTAGCATTATATCTTGCGGATATTTGTCATCTTCTGTGGTTACAACTAATTCACGTTTTCTAAATCCGTTACTCCCAAAAGTTTGAGTTTCTCCTTTTACTTTGATGTTTCCTGTTACTTGCATTTGTTTACTTGTTTAAATTAATTCTTAAAAATGATTCTAAATTTTTACATTGTCTAGCTAACTCAAATAAATTCTGTTTAGTTGCTATGTATTCTTCTATTCCTCTACTTACTATATGTTCTGAGTACCCTGTTATCTTAGCTATATTCTTTAAACTGTTCTCGTTTTCCGTCAAAAGATAATAAGCACTTGTGTACATTCTTTTTTCAAAATCTTCCTTTGTTGGTTTCATAATCATTCGTTTAAAACTTTATTTATTATACCCTCTACTCTTTTAGGGTTCTTCCTGTACGCAACTATCATGTTTTGAAGTATTGCCATTTCTGAAAAAGGTCTATCTATTATGTGTTTAATAAATTCTATTTGATTACTAACTATTTGGTCTAAAAATTCACTCTCAACACTATCAACTAAATCAAATTCTTTTTGCTCTGCTTTTATTAGCTCTTTGTTAAGATTGTTTAATTGGTATTTTAATTTTCCTTTATAGTAGTTAGTGTGTTTTATTTCCTCGTTAAAGTGATTCGCTACAAAGTTAGAAATAATAGAAGCGAGTATCTTACTTGTATTGCTGTTAACCATTATAAATCAATTTAAACCGTCCTAAGTAATCAACCACATCAAAGTAACACTTATCTTCAATCTTTAAATTAAAGCAGTTTACCATACGTCTATATAAATCTCTTGAACTAATATAGCGTGTTGTTGGACTTGCGCAAACTTTAAAGCTGCTTTCATCGGGGTCGTTGTCTTTGCGTATGATTACTCTTTTTTCTTTGTAGTTAAAAGTAAGCATTAAGAAGTCGTTTTTGTTAATTCCTATTTTTTCAGCTGCTTGTTTGTTGATGTAAAACATGCACCCTCCACTCATTGTGATTCTCGGTTTTGTCATAATTTTGTTTTTTAGTTTATACAAATATAGTTTTTATATCGTTTAGAATCATTCTAAATTACTTAATTGATTTAGTAGATTATATAGTACCGTGTAAATTGGTAAATAAGGGCATCTTCTATCATGTTTATTTGTTTTTTGCCGTGGTAAAGGTTTGCTTATAACTAGTTAGCTACAATAAGTTAACTTCTCGTTTCACCATATTCAAGTACATTATTGGTTCTCTAAAACCTTGCTTACTCGCAAAATCTATCATTTCATTAATACAAATTAATGCACATTGTTTAGCTTCTTGTTTATAATAGTCTGGACTTAACTCTAACGTAAATTTTTGAATTAATTCCCTTGCTTTTTCTTTTGGTGTCATATTTTAAATTTTAGTTTATTAATACGCTTACAGTAGCTTACAGTAGCTAACAACGTATAAAAAACATTAAAACGATTTTTTATATGCATCCGTTACCAGCAAATAAAAAGGGCGACTTACTCGGGCGGCGCACTGTTGCGCTCAATACTTGCTTTTACTATTCTATACTCGCTTGTTTCGTGTTCCTTTAGTTTTTTTCTGCTAAAAGTTGTATAAAGGTTATCAATCGGTATTTTAAGAGCGTTAGACAAGCTTTTAACGCTTCCGAATACTCTAACATTATTTGTGTTTTTATTTATGTGTACGTATGCCATTTAACTAAAATTAGGATTTCTTATACTTCCTTTTTGATTTCCAATCACATCACCTTTATCATTATAAATCAAACGCCATTGTATTGTTCCATCTTTTCTATATTTTGTAGCGTGGTTTATCCTTATAAAAGTGTTTCCATTTGTTCCAATTCTTCTGTCAAACAAATGTTCCTCTTTTTTATCTAAAAATCGTTTAGTGCATTCATACATTAAACTTCCGTCTTTTCTATATTCTTTTACTTCTTGTACGTTCATCTTATTGGGTTTAAAAGACCTTAACTAATAAGGTCTTTTTTTATTGATTTACATATTCTGCAAGTGTATTCTTTTTCAGCTTTTACTTTTATCTTGTCTTGTGCTTCTTTAATTTTTTCAGGAGTGTTCTCGTAAACAAATTCTTTTAAGTTTCTTTTTGAGCTACATCCACAAGTTTCGCAATAAACTGTTACTTTGCTTTTTAATTGTCCTATTGGTCTTTGAGTTGTCATATTTTCTAGTTGTTTAATTATTACACTACAAATATAAGTAACATATATGTAACTACCAAATAAAAATACAAAATAATTTAAAATAATTGTAAATATTTGCCTTTCTACGGCAGGCACGCCCTTTTTATCAGCAGGTAACAACGTATATAAAAAAGCGGGGTTGTTGTGCCTTGTCAATAGCAAGTTAATCAATCGAGTTGTACACCTCAAATCAAAAACCGTTAGCCAATTTCCCCACCATTTCATATACAAGACCTTTATGCTTAATACTAAAATAGCGTTAAACTTTTAGCTTCTCTCATTTCTTTAATAGGCTTTAATAGTTCTTCATAACCACTTATTCCCTCACCTATGTATTCGTGGCAGTAAGATGCTCTTTCTAGTCTATTTCTTGCTTTCTTATCTGTATCTTCTTTTAATTTCCTAACCTTACCATTTTGAGCTGTTGGTCTAAATTTATCACTTTTATTTCTATATTCGCCTAATGCTGGGTTTACTGTTTTAGTATATACTTTACCACCTATTCCTACAAACATAGAAGCGCAAAACTCACTTATTTTAGTACCTAAACCCATTCCTTGAAAATCTGGTAAAACAACAGTTCTACTTAAAGCAAAACCATTAGGGCAACCTTTTCTAGGTTGGTTTATTACTGCACATATTCCAATAGGTTTATTGTTCCATTCAAATAAAAAGAATTTACAGCTTTTATTAACTGCCTCTGTTAAATAATGATGCTTTTTAAAGATGTTCCAAGTATCAGATTCGACTCTACTAACTTGTAATTCGATTTGTGGCTTTCCTTGCCGAAGCCATTCGCCTCTCTCAAGTGCGCCCCCATTTTTTTGTGGTGAACAAGTCCAATCTGGCATTAGCCATTCCATTATATCAAAATGACAACTTGCTAAAATTATACGTTTATTCGTTCTTCTAATGTATTTTTGTAAAGCAAAACTCATTGCTTTTGCCACATCTCTATCTACTACACTTGTGTATTCGTCAACTAAAACAACTTCATTATCTTTTGCTTTACCAACTTTATATGCTAAAGACGCTCTGTATTGTTCGCCATTACTTAATAAATGAAAAGGTCTTAACCAAGTAGGTACACTGCTCAAACCCATACTTGTTAGTAATAACGTTGCGTCTTTAGGTTCTAACCAATCAAAATTACTTATTAAAGGCTTTTCGTAATCAAAATTACTTTCAGATAATTTACCCATTCTTTTTAATATAGTTGTTTTTCCGCTTCCGCTACTGCCATAGATAACACCTATATTCCAATCAAAGTTTTTTGCATCACTTAAATTAAATGACACCTCTACTTCTGTTTCTTCTTTGTTTTGTATATCAAATGCTTCATACACGTAATTAGTGTATTCATCATTTTTAATACTACTTTTTAATTTTATTGTTCCCATTCTTTTTTGTTTTTAGTTTATTAACTCGTACTAATGCTAACAATGTATATAAGCCATAGAAAAAACGGCTCATATACTAACCGTTAGCAACAATAAGCTAAAGTTTGTTTAACTCTATTTTTACTTTACTAAAGTAGTCGTATATTCTAAAACTTGATGGCTCATTTGCAACATATCCTAAATCTAATATCTCTTTTACACAAAGCAAAGCAATAACCTTACATTGGCTTTGTGGTGTTTTATTAAATTTATCTAAATCATAAGCTTTTTGCATTAACTCTTTTGCTTTTTCTTTTGGTGTCATATTTGAAATTTTATACCTTTTAATCGCTTACAGTAGCTAACAACGTATAAAATTCATTGCTACATTGTGCTTAATTCAAAGGTTATTAATATTTATTTAATTCTGTTTTTAATCGTTAATTCTATGCTTTCTATACGCAACGAAATCTTATACAATTCCGTTGTATGTAATTAAAAAAGACATACGACACAGAATATAAAAAATAAAATTATTCAAGTTCTTCGTAGTTTAAAGTGTATTCTATTTTTTCAACGTCTGCAAGTGTTTTCCCAGCCAACCTCACTTCTTTTTGAATATGAAATGAAACCCATTCAAATTCATTTTTTATTGTGTTTTTTTTAATACTTGAAGAACTACCACTACTATCAAAAGAACTCCCATCCTTAAAAAACACCTTATATAAATTATTCGTTTTGTAATCCATAATTTTACATTTTCATATCACCATCCGTTGTAAAGTTACACTAATAAACCTTTAGAACCATTCTAAATTACAGTTTACTAGCTAGATACAGATATGTTTTAGCAACAGCTTCATTAACTTCTTCTTTTTGTAGCTGTTTTTTATACGTTTTAGGCTCTTTATTTTTCTGTTTGGTAGCAATATACCACTTACCTAACTTAAACACAGGAAACACCGTTACGCCGTGCTTAAAACACACGCTCATTGCTTTGTTTATATTCATAGTTAGTATTCTTTTTCTATAATCATAGGTAATCCGTTTTCGTTTACTGTAAAGCTAAAGTCATCTATGCTAAACGACCTAGTATAAGGAAATGTAACGTTTGTTATATTCTTGTCGGACTCGTCAACCATTAAATTACACACGGTCTCTGACTTCTTTAATATAGCAGACCCTAGATGCCCAGTAGGTTTTGCACTCCCGTAGTTAGCGTGTAGTATTCCTGTCAAGTGGCAATTACTTATATCTGTCCACTTCAACAAAGACTGAACTAATTTATTACAACCATCTAGGTCGTTTACATCTTTTACTAAATCAGCAAACCCATCGATATTAACCATACCTATATTGTCTCTATAGTCGCTCTCTAATATGCACCACTCTATAAATTGCAATCTTTCTTTATAATCGTATTTTCTAAGATAAAACGGCTGATACATTTCGTAATTACCTCCTGATATCTCTATAACTCTCCTAAAAGCTCTTTGACTATGCCACCTACCTTGTTCTGTGTCAAAATCTAACACAAACATATCTTTATTCCTGTGGGTTACGAAATCAGGAGCTAAGTTTACTGAGTTTCCACCAATAAAAGAACCCAATATCAAAGACTTTATAAATGTTTTCTTTGATTTTGAAGCACCTACAACACAGCTAAAATTACCAAAAGTACCAAAGGGGATAGGGTATGTGTTTTTGCCTAGTGTTTGCTCCCCTATAGCCAATGCTGTTGGTGGGTATTCTAACTCTTCTCCTACATCAATAAAAGAATCTTTTTTTATTTTATTAAAATCTATAGGTATTGTTGTTTCTTCTAGTGCTTTGGTGTTTATTTTTTCCATGCTAAGTGTTGCTTAAACTCGTTTAATAATTTAGTTAATAAAGTGTCGTAGTCTTTATATTCTCCGTTCCAATCATAGATTGTGTTATCGTCTATCATTTTTAAGTTTTCATTAGTCTTTAACATAGAAATTATTTCTTCTTTCTTATGTTGGCTATCATTGCTTAAATCTTTATCCATACAATCAACCATATAGTGTAGTGGTATCTTTTTACCTTCTCCAACTCCATGTGATAAAAACCATTCATAAATCAAACTGTATATTAAAACATTAACAGCATCTGTTTTATATCTGTTAGACATCATTTTCTCAAAATCATTAACCGTATCTATCAGAGTGTTTATTCTATTCGCTGATTTAACTTTGTTTTTAGAAAACTTTAGTTCGTAGGTTAATTCTTCTATTACTTTTTTTTGGCTATCTATAGTTTTGAACGGCTTCATAATCTAGTTTCTTGTTTTTTATAAGACTTAGGTATAAATTGTAGATTATTTAATAATTTACTTTTCCAATTCTTTATAGGTTTGTTAAAACCATCTTTCCATCCGTTCTCGACCCAACTCTCGTATTTTAGTTTTATGTTTTCTTTTTTAAGCTCGTAGTCTTTGTCTTTTGATTTTGCATAAGACATAAAATCTTTAAACAATGGAATCACATCTTTTGTGTTCTCTTTTCTTTTCTTTTCTTCTCTTCTCTTCTCTTCTCTTAATGGTTGACTTTTGGTTGAACCACTTTTTAACGGGCGTTTAATTTCCGTTGAATTAATGTTATTTAATTTATTCAATCTTCTTTTTTCTGCTGATTTTTTACCTGCTTCACTATTCTTTTTAGATGTATCTTCTCTTTCTTGCTTTTGCTCATCTAAGAAACTTATCGAAACATATTCGTCAACTACTTTTATCAATCCCTCGCTTATTAAATAATCTATATCACTATTAGAGTGTCTAAATCTTTTTTTAAGTTTTAAAATACTTAAACTACATTCATTGCTCCAATAATAAGAGCATATATTTATAAACAATCCTTGTGATTTAAAATCTTCTAAGGCTATGTCTCCATCATTCCATTCAGAACAAAAGAACTTGAAATACGGTAAGTCTTTTGCCATAGTTATTGAAGTTTATTAATCTTGGTTTGCAACGAATGTAAAGCACCTATTAAATCGTATAACTGATGTTTGTTTAAACATATTTGCTCCGTGAAGTGTCCTTGAATTTTTAAGATAGCATTTTTGCCTGTGTAATCGCTTTGACTTAATTCTAAATTAACATCATCGTTTTCCTGATAAAACTTGTAAATCATATATATAAAATTTTTAAAAATAAAAAACCTCCCATAATCGGAGTAACAAAGTGGAACTTTACTCGTCTTATGAAAGGTTATAAAATGTGTTCGCTACGTTATAAGTTCCACCGAATAACTAACTGAAATACAAATATACAAAAAATATATTAATTATAACTATTCTTTACATATTTCTCAACCATCTTATAAAAGTCGTTTCCTTTCTCTACGAACTCTCCATCATTGTAAAAAGTGATATTGTCAACGTCTAAAACAACGCTTTTAATATCTTCTTCTTCGGGGTTTAGATAATCAGCTTCTATGACATTTACCAGCTTCTTAATTGTAACGTCAAAGTCTAACCAGTAATCGCCTTGTATTTGTAACTGAAACTCTTTCTTAGCTGTTAATTCTATTAATCCATCTACATAGTCCTTTTCAAAATCTAAGTCGCTTAAATCTATTATAGGGATGTTTTCGATAATCTCTTTGTTTTTCATAATATTATTTATATTTTTTCAAACGTTTTTCCTTCATTCGTCATTATGTATGCTAAACACTCCTCGTGCACAAGCATACATTCGCTGCTTATAACCATGGCTCTAACTTTTTTAGCGTTTTGTAAAGAAATATTCGGATAATGTGTCTTAATTTCCTTGTGCCACACCTCTGTTTCTTTTCCGGTATTGGTTGACAATGAATAAGAGTCTCCTATCATTCTGTTTAATGGAGCATGTGTAACTCCTTTTTTTTCATTTTTAATGATTGTTCTTAAAATAAAACTCATAATATGTATGTATTTATATATAGTCTCCGTTTTTGTAGGGGAGACAGAGCCTACAATTAATTTAAGTGTTTATATAGTTCCCAACTCATAAAAGTAAAGGATGCTAGTACTATGAATACCCAAAAGGTTTTTGTTTCAATCATGTGTTTTTCTCTTGGCTTGTTTTGTTTAAACTCTCTCATTAATATACTGTTTGATTATTTAATTTTAATTGTCTATTTACATCTCTTAACACTCTCTTTAACTTTTTAAGAGCGTATAAGTTGTGTTTGTTAGTTAGCTCAGTTAAATTAATAACTTGCTTTAAATCCTTTTTAGTTTGCTTTGTTATCATAATAATAATAGTATTGCGGTGGCTGCTAGTGTAACCAATCCAATTAAATATTCGTTAAACTCTTGTTCAGGTGTGTTCATAACTTATCCGTTTAGTATTGTTAGATTAATTAATAAGATAACTAAAGCAGATATAAATAAACCCACTACTACTTCAACTATATTATCTCCTAGTTTTCTGTGCTTCTCTTTTGGTGTCATTCTTGTATTTTTTTAAATCCGTTAGTAATAACTTTTCAATGTACTTTGTTCTTTGTTTCTTCTTCCCAGTCTTTTGCTCCACCATTAAATCAAAGTCTTTTAACTTGTCTGTTGGAAGGTCGGTGAGAAAACGTGTATGTGTTTCTTGTCTTAGCATATTTAGTATTTAAGTTTTTCTAATTCCCTGTTAAATCTACGCTTCCAATAAGATAGAGCCTTGACTCTAATTTCTTTGTCGTGAGCAAAACTTTCTTTTCGAGTTCCGAATAATCTATAATAATAAGTATCTTCTTCTTTGATATTCACCATTCGCTCAGCTCTTTCAATGTTACTTTGCACTTGTTCTAGTACCTCGATTCTTTCTGATCTTTTCATGATAATAGTTTTTAATTAATAGCGCCTAATAAGAGAATCGAACTCTAAACACCTATTATTTCAGTGTCTACCATAAAAGGCTTTTAAGTTTCTGCTTTCAGTAATTCTCAGCAAGGATGCCTAAACCCATATACTTAACAAACAACGTAAAAAACATAAAACAGATTTCCAAAACGTTAGTAATTAATCCGTTGTTTGATGTTGCTAAACTACAACCTATTTTTTGATATACAAAATATATATCAAAAATAATGTTTATTTATAATAATTCTAAATAATTGATTTAATTTATTTTTCGTATATTGCACTATGATAATTTGTTTTTTCCTCGTCTGAAAACTCCAAGTAAGGCGAGGTTTTTAAAACAAATGAGTATTAACTAAAAACAAGTATTATGAGAAACTTATTATTAATTATTGGAATGGCTTTATTTTTGACGTCTTGTACAAACGATGAAGATTGTGGATGTAGAGCAACAACGACAATTCACTCAGTAACAGAACAAGGACTTAAACACTATCAACCCGTGTCTAGTGTACCTGTAGATTGTCAAGGAGAAGAAGAAGGAGTATTAGAAGAGTATGCAGACGGCTCTGTATTGAAGTATAAAATAGTTTGTGACTAATTGAATAAGCAAGTTTTATCAAATGGAAGAGAAGAAGAAGAAAAACAATCACGGTGGCAGAAGAGAGGGGTCTGGAAGAAAACCCAAGATAGATGAACTTGCTTTTTTAGATAAACTAGATAATATTATTGATAGCGATAAGGCTATTGAGAAACTAAAGCAGCTTATTGAAGATGATAATTTCCCTGCATTGAAATTATACATGGAGTATCGTTTCGGTAAGCCTAAAGAAACTATTGAGAACATAAACAAGAACTTCAATACTACTTTAACAGAAGAAGAAGCTAAAGTTATAAAGAAAGTGCTTAATTCAGAATATTAATGACTAACGAGCAAAAGGTTCTTAAAGCAATGTGCGAGAACAGTCTTTTGTTTTATGCACGTTACATTTACAAAGAGAATCATAACAGAAAGTTTATTCAATCGAATCACTTCGAGAAGATAGCCGAGACCTTAGAGGCTGTTTATCGTGGTGAAATAACTCGTTTAATAATTAACATACCGCCAAGATATGGCAAAACAGAATTAGTAATAAAGATATTTATTAGTTGGTGTCTAGCTAAGGTAAACTACTCAAAGTTTATTCATTTGTCTTATTCCGACACTCTTGCTTTAGATAACTCATCACAAACAAAAGAGTACATTCAATCAGAAGCGTTTCAAGACCTTTGGCAAATGGAACTAAAGAAAGACGCACAATCTAAAAAGAAATGGTTTAACGAGTTCGGTGGCGGTATGTATGCGACTGCAAGCGGTGGAGCTATTACAGGGTTCGGTGCTGGTGTAACTGGTAAAGACGGATTTAGTGGTGCTATTATTATAGATGACCCATTAAAACCAGATGATGCTTTTAGTGAGGTCGAAAGGAATAAAGTAAATAATAGATACAATAATACTATATCATCAAGAACAAACAACGATAAAGTACCTATTATAGTTGTAATGCAAAGACTACATGAAGATGATATGAGTGGTTTTTTGTTAAACGGAGGTAGTGGTGAAGAATGGGAACATTTATGTATGCCTGTCTTAGATGAAAAAAACAACCCTTTATGGGAAGATAAGCATGATTTCGAGCAAATAGAAAGACTTAGACAAGCAGATAGATACACTTTTTCAGGACAGTATATGCAAACACCATCACCTGAAGAGGGTGGAGAGTGGCACAAGGATTGGTTTACTATTATTAAAAAAGAAGATGTGCCAAGTACTGTTAATTGGGAAATGTATATCGATGGTGCTTATACTAAAGATACAAAGAACGACCCTACTGGGTTAATGGTAGCAGGTAAACACAACGGAAATTTATACATCTATTCTTCAATAGACAAGTATTTAGAAATGCCACAACTAAAAGCGTTTATAAAGCCTTATATTGATTCTTTAGGCATTCGTGTTAATATGATACTAGCAGAACCCAAAGCAAGTGGTAAATCGCTTATACAGTTGCTTAAACAAGAAGAACGACTAAACGCAAAAGAGATACAAACAGACTTTGTTAAGTATTCTAAAATAGAACGTGCTAGAGCGTCAAGTCCATATATTGAAGGGGGTAGGGTTTATCTTGTTGAAGGAAATTGGAACGAACACTATCTATATCAAACATCTATGTTTCCAAATGCTAAACATGATGAACACGTAGATTTGACTTGTTACGCTGTGGAGCGTACTTTGATAACTAAAAAGAGAATACCAATAGCTAGATGATGGATATAAAAGATATAACCGTAAGAGAGTATTTTGGAATGTTAGATACATCACAGTACGATGTGTTTATAGATATATTAAAGCCTACTAACTTTTATTGCGGTAAAAAGTGCATGACTAAATTACTATCGTTTGACGAGGTCAAGGTAATGGCTAAGATATTCAACAACCCAACACTAGAGAATATTAAAGATATGTTTATTACTTGCTTTAATATTAAGGGTAGTATAAATGTATCAGAAGATGAATTGTTTTTTAATGAATCTGTGTTTGCTTTATTCCGTGCTAAGAGATTCTTACAAGAGTTTATAAAAAATACATTAGAGCGTGAGAATAAAGTACTATCACAAGACCCTGACCCTAAACTAATAGCTATCAATGCAGCTAATAGGTTAGCACCGTTTAGTCATGAACTTGTGAAGATAGACTTAGCGCAAAAATTCGGCGTCACTCCTGATGACATTGGAGGGTGGAAATATTCAAAAGTTTTTCGTATATTAGCGGCAACAAGTATTAGGGATTCAGTACGTAAAGATTATTCAGAATTAAAGTAGATGGCAGACATAGTAGATGTATTTGAACAACACGCAAACACTCTTAATTGGAGGTTTAGCTATGGCGATAAGAAGAATAGAAACCTCTTAAAGTCAAACCTAATAACAGATGAAATATATATGATACTAGACCCAGTAACTCGTTTACGTGGGTTTTCTGAGTTTGGGGGCACGGGTACGGTTGGATTTACAGGACAGTTTTTATTGGTTGTCAAATCTACAATAGACCAAGTGTATCACAATCAAACAAGCGAACAAGAGTTCAGAAGAAGAATAGAGTTGCAAGGCGGTACGATATACAACAACTCATGTAAAGATGTAAACGAGTATAGAGAGGGTAAGTACACGCAAAACATACAACCTTTGTTAAATGAATCGCTAGTGGAGTTAGAGAACTTAATAAACTGCTCTGATTATCAAATCACTAATTGGAGTATTATAGATGTTATTGATGTATTAGATGTTAATTGTGATGGTGTATTAGTTACGTTTAATGTATCTGTGTTGTAATGGATTGGGTCAACAACATAACTGTTATAGAAGATATGGGATGTTGGAAGTATAAGGTGTTTGTAAAAGATGGTTACATAGTGTCTAATGGGTTTGTGTTTGAGTTTAAAGAAGAATTGTTGAATTAATGCCTACAACAGAAGAAATATTAAAACGTGAGTTTGATTTAATCATAGTTGACTTAAAAAGGAAGCATGTTGAGTTAGGAATGAAGGCTAGTGGTAAATGGGTTGAGGGCTTAGAGAATACGTCTAAAGGAAATGTAGGTAGGGTAATAGGTGAACCATACACAGAGCAATTAGTAAACGGTAGGCGTGGAGGTAGATTCCCACCAATAGAAGCTATTAAGCAATGGATAATTGACAAAGGGATAGTAAATAATATAAAGGGTAGTATATCGGTAAGTAGTTTGGCTTTCTTAATTGCTCGTAAGATAGCAAGAGAGGGGACTAAATACTATCAGCAAGGCGGTACAGATTTAGTGAGTGCTGTTATAACAGATGAAAGAATACAAAATATAATAAATATGGTAGGCGCACAAGAAGCGCTAAACCTTAGTAACAAGATACAAAATCAATTTAAACAATTAACAGTATAAAAATATGGCATTAGTATATGAAATGTATCCTCAAGGGGTAGGAATAGGAGTAATAGGTGCACAGAAGCCAAACACAGCAGCAGGAGATTTAGCTAGTGTTAGGGGTTCTATAGCACACAGAACAGACAAAGATGGGGTGTTAGTAGAAGAACCTATTAACAAAGCAAGAGCAGACTATTCTAAGGGTAGTTGCCCTAGTTTATTAACAGAGCCACAGGAACAAACGACAATAGGACATAGTGAAAATATAACAGCTGCTTCTTGGAGTGTTAGTGGATGCACAAGGTCAGTAAACACGTCTATATCGCCAAAAGGAGATTTAACAATGGATACTCTTTTTGAAAACACATCAACAGGACAACACTCCCTGCAACAAGGAGAGAAAACAATAGTAGCAGATACACAGCAAATATTAAGCGTTTATTTTAGAAAAGTAGATGGTTCAGCACAAAGATATTTAAGGGTTCAGTTATTAGATTCAACGTTTACAGATGGCGGTCGTGCTTTGTTTGATATTGAGACAGGTGAGGTTGCTGCTGCTGCTGTTGCACCTGGTACGGGTACAAATGTATCAAGTGGTGTAAATTACGAAGGTAACGGGATTTATAGAGCTTGGTTGTCTGTTAATTTAAACAATGGACATACTACTGCAAGACCTTATTTTTATCTACAAGAAAACGGAACAACTTACGTAGCGGGTTATACAGGAGATGGGGTTAGTGGTGTTCAGTTGTGGGGTGCTAATCTTGGTGGATTAGGTGTGCTAAGTTCGTATATCGAGAACAATGGAGGAGGTACAGTTGTTCGTGCTGCTGATACTGGTATTAAAACAGGAGATATATCAAGTTATATTAACTCTGAGGAGGGTGTTATTGAGATTAATTGTGCTGCTTTATTTAAAGAAGGTAGAGTATCGAGAATATCACTATGTGATGATAGTTTTGACAATAGAATATCTTTATCGTTTGATACTACTTTAAATAAAGTAACTGTGTTTTTTCAAAAAGGAGGTTCTACTATGGTTGGTGCATTTGTATCAACTATTTCAGACGTAACAGACTTTAATACATTTAAAATAGGATGGAAAAACGGACAACAAGGGCTAAAGGTTAATGGAGTTGAAGTTGATTCTGATACGGTAGCAGATACTTTCGCAGCAAGTACATTAACGCATTTTAAGCTATCGTCAGGTGGAGATACAGCAGACTTTGCAGGATATACAAACTACATTAAAATTTACAACTCATTTACAAATTACTAAGATATGATACACGGAAAATATAAATTCGACACATTAGAAGAAGCGATAGATGTTTATAACTCTGCTAAAGAGGAATATCCAAACGCTACAATAACATATCCTACAAGGGTTGTTTTAAAAGAATCTGTATCAGAAGAAGAGGAACTAATTTCAGAGGCTGTATTGTCTGATTTTGTTATCATGGATGCTATATGGGATTTAGACGAACACCCTTTTGAGTTAGCGGACAAAGAACAGAACTTAGACAATGAGGGTATAATTAAAATAGCTGGTTGGAACTACCAAGAAAATAAACTTTAAATAATGCACATAGGATTTCATACAGCAGTAGGAATACATATTTCTACTGCTTCACATAAATCAACCAATAATCTACCCTTAGCTATTTGCTTAGGGTTTATTGGTGGTTTAATCTCACACTTATTATTTGATAAAATTCAAGAAAGTAATTATGGAGGGTTTAAAAAGATGAGAAATTGGCAAGAAGTATTTATGTTGATTTACTTATTGTGTGGAGGTTACCTAGTTATGCAATCAGAA
>Ga0222717_10001357_pt1 | contig 20112 bp, 25 predicted proteins | sample C33_18DmetaG_FD_165053 | JGI IMG/M metagenome (GOLD analysis project Ga0222717, IMG submission 165053) | Estuarine water microbial communities from San Francisco Bay, California, United States - C33_18D | ecosystem: Environmental > Aquatic > Marine > Unclassified | place: USA: California...
GACAAGCTCAAAGTCTAAATACATCAGGAAAACCAAGATATTACGCTTTAACTGCGGGTGAATTACAGGTGCACCCAGCGCCAGATGGCGTTTACGATGCAGAATTATATTATTATCAGAAAATTCCAGCATTATCTGACAGTAATACAACTAATTGGCTTCTGGGAGAATATCCAGATGCTTATTTGTATGGAGCTTTGGTACACTCAGCCCCATATTTAAAAGAAGACGCTCGAATTACTACTTGGGCGGCTTTGTATCAAAGCGCCGTTGACGCAATTAATGCAGTCAGCGATCAAACTAAATATGGCGGCTCTGGTCGTCGCATGAAAATAAGGGCATATTAAAATGAGTTTTTCAAACGATTTCGAAACAAGAGTATTAAACTATGTGTTTACTACATCATCAGTGACACGTCCTACTGCGTGGCATGTTGCACTATATACAGCCGCACCAAGTGACACTGGTGGCGGTACTGAAGTAACTGGTGGTGGATACACACGCAAACCAGTTGCGTTCACTGTATCTGGAAACACTGCATCAAATTCTGCATCTGTTGAATATCCTACGGCTACAGCAGGATATGGGACAGTTACTCACATTGGCGTATTTGATGCATCATCTGGCGGAAACTTAATTGCATACGCGGCGCTAACAACAAGCAAAGCAATTGATACTGGTGATGTATTTAGATTACCAGCAGGCGATCTTGATATTACGTTAGATTAATAAATGGCTGAATATCGTGGTGGATTTGGACAAAGTACATACGGCTCATATAATTTTGGGCTAGATGGATTTGTCACTGATGGGGCTGGTGCAGTTGTCGCTGTGTCAGCTACAGCCTCTTCTGCTATACGAGCTAGATTAAGTGGCTCAATTGCAATCACAGCGTCAGGCACGACTGCATCTGCTGGTCGTGATAGAAATGCAAGCGCAACGTCATCATGCACATTATTCGGCGGAGTTTCTTTTGTATTTGATGTTGTTGGCTCGTCAACTATTGCAACAGCGTCAACCGCTACAGCTACAGCGAATAGAGTGCAAAGCACTGGATCAGCAATATCTGCATCTTCAACAAACACCTCAGATATGGAGCGTGTTCGTGAGGTTGCGTCAAACAATGTTGTTGGAGTATCAACTACAGCATCTATTGGGTCGGATGTTAATCAGTCTGGCGCAACAATAACCACAACCTCATCTGTCACTGCAACGCCCAATAGAGTTATGTCATTTTCTGGTGCGACATCTGCATCCACAACGACAACATGCAACGCAATTGAGAAATGGGAATTAATACCGAAAGTAACAGAAATATGGACAGCCGCATAATGTTGCAATTAAAGCATTTTTGTGGCAGTATGCGATCAGCGCCTACTGCGTCTTTCTCTTACATTGATGAACGATATTAGGCCGAAAGGCCAACTATAGGAGTTTAACATGGCAGATACTACAACAACCACATATGGTCTGGTAAAACCAGAAGTCGGTGCGTCCGAGGATACTTGGGGTACAAAGATAAATACCAATTTAGATAACGTCGATAATCTTTTAGATGGTACGACGCCTGTAACTGGCATTGATATTAACTCTGGATCAATCGATGGAACGCCAATTGGTGCAAACTCTGCGTCTACAGTGGCGGCTACCACAATAAGCGCAACTGGAAATATTACAGTTGGCGGCACAGTAGATGGCGTAGATATACAAACTTTAAACACTACTGCAAATGCGGCTTTGCCAAAAGCTGGTGGAACGATGACAGGCGATATTGATGGAAATGGTAATAAGGTTCTATTTTCTAACGTATATTCAGCACTAAGTGATTTACCATCTGCATCAGATAATCACGGCATGTTTGCTCACGTTCACGCTACAGGTAAAGGCTATTTTGCACATGCAGGCGCATGGGTAGAATTGGCAAATAACTCACAAATATCAGATGAAAACTTTACTACAGCAGATCATGCTAAATTAGATGGCATTGAAGCTAACGCTAAAAATGACCAAACAATTACCGCTGGTTCTGGCTTATCGGGCGGCGGTACTGGCGACGTAACACTAAGCCACAGCGATACATCGACTCAAAGCTCGTCAAATAACTCTGGCAGAACATACATCCAAGATATTACTCTTGATACATATGGACACGTCACTGGCTTATCTACTGCTACAGAAACAGTTGTGAATACAGATACGAATACAAATTTAACACACACAGGCGAAGTTACAGGCTCTACATCTTTAACCATAGCTAGTAACGTAGTTGATGAGGCCAATCTTAAAGTTTCTAACAGCCCCACTAATGGTTATATGCTTACAGCACAATCAGGAAATACAGGCGGTCTAACTTGGGCTGAACAGCCTGCGGGCGGTTTCTCGGAGTCAACATCAACTGCCCCTAGCTCTTCAACAACTTATACTACTAACCCATCAGGGGATTGGTATGGTATGAATGGAACACAATATTTGGGTGCAATTAGGGGATCAGCACCGCCTTCAAGTATCATTGCTGGCCAACTAACTTTCCCTAGCACTGATAGCATTGGAATGGTTTACGGCAATTTGACTTTTGATGAAATCATACATAACAGCTATTACGGCGGTTACGTTTATCTTGTAGTGCAAATAAACTCAACTAATTGGCAAGTTGCGGATTATATATTTTATAGTGGGGGTAATAGCAATAAGCTCGGTGGCGGGGGGGGTACTACTTGGTATTTCAGTCATTCTGTAAGACATTTGGGCGCAGGACATAAAGCATATGTTTGTGCTGGTCGGGGAAACTATGGTGGTATTGTTATTGGAGCAAATAATATAAATCTTAAACTAGCGACATCACCAATTGCATAATGAAAGGTCAAGATTATGAGTAGCAGTACAGAAGTATGCACACGCGAAAAACGAAATGAGCTTTTACTAGAAACAGATTATCTAGGATGCTCTGATATTGTTATGAGTGAAGAAATGAGAGTTTACAGGCAAGCATTAAGGGATTTGCCAAATGACTCTCGATGGCCAGAGCCTAACATTTGGCCGACTAAACCAACATAAAGGCTATATTGTTAATAACCATAAAAATATGTTATAGTCACAGTAACTTAGACCAATGAGGTAAACATGCCACTAATACCATTAGACATCCCTGCTGGCATTTACCGAAATGGTACTGAATTACAAGCATCTGGGCGCTGGCGTGACGCCAACTTAATTCGTTGGGTTGATGGCACAATGCGCCCGATGGGCGGCTGGCGTACTCGATCAGACACGGCGGCTAATGCTAAAATTCGTGGCATGATTACTTGGATTGGAAACGACCAAGATCGTTACATTGTTGGCGGAACATATAATAAACTTTATAGCTGGACTTCCCAAGGCGTGCGACACGACATAACGCCAACTGGTATAGCTAATGGACGTGAAGACGCCGAGGCATTTACAGGATATGGTGGCAGTTATTTTGGGCAGTATGCCTACGGCGTAGCTCGCCCAGATACAGCGCGAATACAGCCTGCAACAACTTGGTCGTTAGATACTTGGGGTGAATACCTTGTTGCGTGTAATGAAGATGATGGAAAAATTTATGAGTGGCAAATAAATAATTCTACACCAGCCGCATTACTATCAAATGCACCGACAAGCAATGAAAGCATTGTCGTAACTGAAGAAAGATTTTTGTTCGCATTAGGGGCAGGCGGAAATCAACGTAAGGTGCAATGGTGTGACAGGGAAGATAGCTCCACATGGACGCCAGCCGCAACAAATGAAGCTGGTGATTTAGAGCTTAACACAAGTGGCAGAATTATGGCTGGCATACGTGTGCAAGGCCAAACTTTAATATTAACAAGTATGGATGCTCACGTTGCGACTTACATTGGAGCGCCATATGTCTACGGCATCGAGCGTGTTGGGGCTAGTTGCGGATTAATTGCGAACAAAGCCATAGCATCAGTTGATAAGGGCGCGTTCTGGATGGGCAATCACTCATTCTATGCATATGCAGGCGGAGCAGTACAACAAATTGAAAGCGAAATATCAGATTATGTCTTTTCAGATATAAACCGAGCGCAAATATCAAAAACTTTTGCAGTGACTAATAGCACATACGGCGAGATATTCTGGTTCTATCCTTCTGGGTCATCTACAGAAAATGACAGATATTGCGTTTATAACTACGTTGAGAATACTTGGTATATTGGTGAACTAGGCAGAACTGCTGGTTATGATATGGGTACATATCGACAACCAATATGGGCAAGCGCAGAAAACAACAAGTTATACGAGCATGAAATCGGATTTGATTATGGCTCACTTACACCATTTGCTGAAAGCGGATCAATTGCGCTAGGCACTGGCGAAAGTGTAATGTCAGTCACAGAAATGATCCCAGATGAAAAGACGCAGGGTGACGTGACAGTTACATTTAAGACGAGGTTTTACCCGAATGGAACTGAACGATCCTATGGGGCGTTTTCCATGTCTAATCCAACATCTCTGCGATTTACAGGCAGGCAAGTTAAATTAAGAATAGACGCAAATTCATTAGGTGATTGGCGTGTTGGTATAAATAGACTTAATGTTACGGCTGGTGGGGCGAGATGAGCGAACAACAACAAAAAGCCCCAGACGTTATCGGCAACGATTGGCGGACGTGGGGTCGAAGGCTTGTTCAGCATTTATCACAAACTCGATCCACACTGGTTCAGCAGAACGGCGAGGAAAGTGCATCCGAAAATGGCACAATGATGTGGGACAGGGTAAACCTGTATCCAGTTATAAGTAAATCGGGAAATTTTCGTGAAATTGTCGTAAAAAATGCAATTCCTGCATCGAGCGTGGGTGTAGCTGGCGATAAGGCTGGATTAATATCTTGGGATGCATCATATATTTATGTATGCACTGCGGCTCACGATGGGTCAGCTCACATTTGGAAGCGCGTAACATTGACAGGTGGTTCATGGTAATTGATGAATTAATCGAAAATTGCAGGGAATGGATCGAAGCCGCGTTGGAGTATTCTGGCGGCACTCACGATTTTATTCATGTAGTTGAAGGCATTAAATCAGGTGCAATGCAACTTTGGCCAACGCCAAGGGGGTGCATCGTATCTGAAATTGTGGTATACCCGAAGGTAAAGCAGTTAAATATATTTCTTGGCGGCGGCGAATTGGATCAAATAATGGATATGCACACTGACGTAATTACCTGGGCAAAGGCTCAAGGGTGTTCAGCATTAACAATGACAGGTCGTGCTGGATGGAAAAAACCACTTTCGGAACATGGTTGGGATCAACTACATTCCTCATACATTAAGGAGTTTGCATAATGTCAGGCGGCAAAGGTGGTTCAACCACATCAGAAGTAACAGTACCAGCATATATAGAAAATGCGGCTAAAGCTAACTTAGCAAAAGCTTCTGCAATATCAGAAGTTGGCTATTCCCCATATTACGGGCCAGATGTTGCGGCGTTTAATCCAATGCAGCAGGCAATGTTTCAAAACACATCAGACGTTGCTAACGCATTTGGAATGGCTACTCCAACAGACCCACAAGATATAATGGGTAATATGGGAAGGCCACAAACATACGCAAATGGCGTAACTGGTTACTCATCAGCTCCAATGTTCCAGGATGCAGTTGACACGTTAGGATACTTTAGACCAAACCAAAAAGCCCTTATGGATAGTTTCTTTGTAAACCCAAATGCAGGATTTGACCCAAACTCACCATATGTAGCAAGCCCAGGTAGCGGCGTATCCCTTAATATGATGGGAAGAAACCCAAGCTTTAGTGCAAATACTACTAATTATGGATCAAATAGTGATTATTATGGTGGAAATAACGGCGGGGGCTATGGCGGTGCTGTAACTGGTTATGGTTCTGGAATGAGCCCAATTATGACAAATAATCCGTACACTTCTGGCACGGCAGTTGCGCCAGAAGTAATTGATCCCGCCGTTCAAGATTTGTTGGCGATGAGGCGAAAATCTCGCAGTGACGACAATAAAGCAAGACTTGACGAAATGATGGACGCGCAAATTCAAGAATATCTCGCTAAAAAAGAATTAGGCGTTAGGCAGATTGGGGGTCAGGATGTAATATCAAGATCGCCATTCGATGAGGGTTCTTCTTTTGCGGGCACTAATTATGCGACTTACGATGGATCGCAAGGGTTTCAAGCTCCATTTCCGTTAAATATAGCGCAAAGTATTTTTGACCCAAAAGTTAAAGATAGTGGAGATTATGGATTCCAAAACCCAAATACTAAATCTGTAATTGCGGCGGGTTATGATGCTGGTGAAGTTGACCCAACATTAGCAAAATTAGCTGGATATACAAAGCAAATTGAAAATACACCAGGTAATTATACAATGTTTACTGGTAGGGGTGTTGATGGCCAAGGGAGTCTTGGAGTAGTTGGTGATATTGCGGGTGATATTGGCGACGGACTTGGGTTTACTAACTTCAGCACTGAATTTGCAATAAAACAAAGAAAAGAAGCTGAAGAAGCAAGAATTGCGGCAGAACGTGCGGCTCAGTTGCAAGTTTTAGCTCAAGCTCAAGCGGCAAGGGATATAAGCCCACCAGCAACATCAAGTAGACGTAAAAAACAAAAACAAGCTCAAGCGTCAGCTAATAACTTTACATCTTCACAAGTATCTAGGAACGCTAATCCAAGTGGTCAAGTTACCAAAGAAAGCTACAAAGGCGGCGGGTTTTAATTATGACAAATTTTAAAAGAAAAGAGGCTTAATATGGCTGGTGGTGGACAAACAAGGCCGCAAATGCCTGCTCAATTTACAGCAGGAAATGGTGGAGCTGGAGCGCGTGTGCCGATGGGTATGGGCAGTGGAATGAAAATAAATTCTGACCCAAATAGACCCCCTTTAACTTCTGGCGGCGTTGCTGGGGTTGATTTTCCTAGACGTGGTGAGGAAGGAAGTTTTTATGGGCAACAAGCCCAACCATTTACACCATCAATAGCGCCACAAGGTAACTTTAATGTTAACCAAGCGGCGGCTGGTGGATTACAGCAGGCCATGTTAGGCACGCAGGCGGCAATGAATTACGCTCCAATGGCTGTAAGGCCAACTGCATATAATGCGGCGAATGCATCAGCTACAGGATATAATCCAAGTGCCATGACTAGCGCAAATTATGGGGCGTCCACCATCGGACAATCTCCGACAGTCGCAGCTCAAAATGTGCAAGCTGGTCAATTGGCCAATACAAATTTAGGCGCATACACAAATCCATTTGAAACTCAAGTTGTAGATCAAGCGCTTGGAGACTTAGAGCGATCAAGATTAATGGCTCAAAATCAATTAGGGGCGCAAGCCACATCTGCAAATGCATTCGGTGGTTCTAGGCAAGGCATTGCTGAAGCTGAAACAAATCGTGCATTTGCTGACCAAGCGGCAAGAACTGCTTCTGGATTACGTCAAGCTGGTTACACTCAAGCTCAACAAATGGCGATGCAAGATATAGGAACGGCGCAACAAGCGGCGTTAGCCAATCAGCAAGCAAACTTAGCTGCTGGAACAACTACTGCTGGATTTGGTCAGCAGTCAAACTTAGCAAACCAAGCGGCATTAAACCAAGCAGGGCAATTTGGGGCTTCAGCGGCTAATCAAGCTGCGGGTGCTAATATGGCGGCTCAAAACCAAGCGGCTCAATTCGGTTCGGGTGCGTCTAATCAAATGGCGCTCACAAACCAAGCGGCTCAAAATCAGGCAAACCAATTTGGTGCAACGCAAGCTATGTCTGCACAATTAGCAAACCAGGCGGGATTGGCGGGAGCTAATCAGCAAAACCTTGCGTCCGCAGCGCAAATGGGAAATTTAGCTAATCAGGCGTTTGGTACTGGCCAAGCAGTACAACAACAGCAAGGGCAAGCTGGGTTACTGCAACAAAGTATGCAACAAGCATTGATTGATGCGGCTAAAGCTCAATATGCTGGCTACCAGGGAGCGCCTTTAGCTGCGTTATCTGCGCCAATTGCGGCATTGCAAAATACTCCTAATCAAAGCACGACGACGGATTCAATGAAGCCTGGATTGTTTAATTACTTGCAAGTTGGCGCTAATATGTATGGGAATAGATAAATGATTGATGATCCAAATAAACCCAAAAGCGGCATTCGAGGTTTACTTGATTATGCTAAAAAAGTTAATGAAAACACTGGATTAAGTAGAGCAGAAAGTTTTGCCGCAGCGCTTGACCCACTTATTATGAAAGATATGCGTGCAGGCGACTCCATCCGAGCCGCAGGCGAAAGACGTGTAGCTGCAGGTAATAAGAATAAAACTATGCAAATGTTGATTGATAGTGGGCAACAAGATTTAGCTGACGCTGTTGCGTCTGGCGCAGTGCCAATAGCATCAGCCGTAAACTTAATGTTCCAAAGGCAGAACCAGGCGAAAGAAAGAGGCTTTACTACTGATGATGCTGCGTTGGCTTTTGAGCGCCAAAAAATACTTAAAGGTATGACTAATAATTCTACACAAAGTGCTTTTGCAGTTAAGTATGCGGCATATCAGAAGGCATATCCAGATTTAAGTCAGGCAGAATTGTTGGAAAAGATGGAAGGCGACAAAAACCTTTCAGCAGAGTATCTTAGCTTGGTACAAAAAGCAAAAGTTGGTGGCTTAGTGGAAGGCACTGAAAGGTATCAAGAGTTTATTAGAAGTAGCGGTGAATCTGAAAGAACATTGAGTAAAGCTGATGCAAAAAATTTATCTGATTATAAAAAACAATACAATGATGCAGCCGCTGGAATAATGCCACAGCTAGAAAACATTGATAGACTATTGGCTGACCCATTTTTAGATAAAATGTTAGGCCCCAGAAAAGGTCTAATGAAAAATGTATCTGGGCCTGCAAATAGAGTACAGGCAATGTTAGACCAGCTATCAGGCACGGCGTTCTTAGCTGCGAGACAACAATTGCGAAGCGGTGGTCAAATTACTGATTACGAAGGCAATAGAGCCGAAGCTGCATTGAGTAGACTTGGAAATGTTAAGATGGGGTCACAAGCTTACAGACAGGCAGTTAAAGATTTTAGAGAAATATTAACAGGTGCGCTAGAAAGAAATAAATTATTAGCAGAAGGCAAACCAGTGCCTACTTATTTAAGTGGTGAAGACCCAGCATTAACTGGTGAAAATGCAAAACCTAAAATTGGCTGGAGCCGTGTAAATGATAATTGAAATTGATGGATACGGAAAAATTGAAATTGATGATTCTTTTGCAGATATGTCAGAAGATGATCAACAGCAAACCTTGCAAGAAATTATGGGGTCAATGGATGCAGGCATCGTCAAAAGTCAAAGTGATGGCACAGAAGAAAGCCAGAAACTTAGATCAATTGCACAAGGTTTAACTTTAGGTTTTTCTGATGAAATTGAAGCGGCAGGCACAAGCGCAATATCTAAAATCGGCCAATTATTTGGTGGCGAAGGTAAGAGTTACGATCAGTCTTTAGATGAAGTTAGAGGTAAACTTGATGCTTACAGAGAAAATAATCCTATTGAAGCTATAGGCTATGAGCTTGGCGGCGCTGTTATACCTGCGTTGGGTGCTGGTTTGTTTTCATTTGGTACTGGAGGCGCAGCCGTAGGTACAGCAACGGCGGCGAGAATTGCTCCAACTTTAGCAAGAGCCGCAAAGATTGGCGCTATCGAGGGTGGAATTGCAGGTTTTGGTACAGGTGAGGGCGGGTTTAAGGATAGGGCTACGTCTGCTGCGGTAGGTACGGCTTTAGGTGGTACATTTGGCGCGGCTGTTCCTGTAGGGGTACAGCAAGCGTCTAAAGCATTAAAAACAATATACAAAGGCGCTATTCCAAATAGATTTGGCGGCGGTGGTTTAGCTGACGCAGAGCGTAAAATATTGGCAGCCTTTGAAAGAGATGAGATAACACCTGATGTAGCCAAGCAAAGACTTGATGAAGCGGCCAAATTAGGCGTTGATGATATGACTATTGCTGATTTAGGGCAATCTTCCCAAAAACAAACCTGGTTGGCGGCAACCTCACCAAATAGTATGAGGAACCAGGTAAAAGATAGCCTTTCTGCCAGAAGGCTTGGCCAAGCCGAAAATATTGCTGATAAAACATCAGAAAAGATGAATATAGAAGGCGAGATAGGTATTAATTACCTTGATGAATTAGCTGATAAAACTAGAAAACAAGCTGCTCCACTTTACGAAGCGGCTTATAAAGTTGACTTAGACGCAAAACCTTTTGCAGCCCTTACTTCAAGTAAGGAGCTCCAAAAAGCTTATAGAGAAGCTGTTGCTTTAGCCGAAATTGATCCAGATGTTAATTTAGTTGGGAATATGCCTAAGAACCTAGATGCTTTTTTTGGGGATACAATAACTAGAGGCGAAAAGGTGACAATGCCTACAGAAGTAGCTCATCAAATCAAAATAGGGTTAGATAGCTTAATTGAAAAAGAAATTACAACAGTTGTCGGTGCTTCCGATAAAGTTAGTAAAAAAGGCAGAGCTTTAATAAAGCTTAAAAATAGCTGGAACAATCAAATTGCAAAGCAAAATGATGCGTATAAAAACGCTAATGCAAATTATGCAGATAACCAAAAATTAAACACTGCATATAAAACTGGTGTAGACGTCATTAAGCTAAGAAATGATGTTTTATACAAAAAGGTAAGTAAAATGTTACCCGCTGAAAAAGAGGCGTTTCGTGTAGGCTTAGTAAGTCAAATACAAGAGTTAGCTATGAAAACTGGTGATGTTAGTGATTTTACTAAAACTATATTTGGTAGCCCAAAGAAACGTGCGGCAATGAGATTAGCTTTTGACAATAAGGCTGACTTTAAAAACTTTGAAAAATTTATTAAATTAGAGTCTAATAAAATAAAGACATATAATGAAGTTTACGGCGGCTCGCAAACTGCCGATAAAGCCATAGAAATGGCTGGAACAGAATTTGACCCACAAGAGGGATTAAGTATACTTTCACAATATTTAAATAATCCTCAAACGGCAGGCACAAGTATTTTGAAATCTATGGGCAGAAGGGGTCAAGGATTAAATGAAGAAACTTCCAACAATATGTTGAAAATACTAACCGAAAAAAATCCGAATAGACAAAGAATTATGCTTGATGCGTTAAATCAAAGAAAAATGTTAGATCAGCGAAAAGCCAATAGATTAACTAGAAGGCCAGAAATTTATTCTGGTTTACTTGGGTCGCAAAGTAGCTCATTATTTGCAAAAGAGGAATAATTATGGAATTAAAGCCTAAATCTGAAACAGAAATTGCAAATATAGTACAGGACGCAATATCTGATGCTGTAGACTTTGTTGAAAGCGAAATCAGCGAAGATAGAATAAAAGCCCAAAGATATTATGATGGCGAAGTTGATCTTGGCTTTGAGGATGGCCGTTCTAAGGTTGTTGCCACTAAGGTTAGAGACACAGTAAGGGCTGTAAAACCAAGTTTAATGCGTATTTTTCTAAGTACGGCTAAACCTGTTGAGTTTGTCCCAAGGGGAGCAGAAGATGTTGCTATGGCTGACCAGGCGACAGAATTTATGCACCATGAATTTACCAGGCTAAATGGTTATAGAGTTATAAATGACGCCTTCCAGGACGCATTAGTAAAGAAGCAAGGTATTGTTAAGGCATACTGGATGACTTATCCAGAAGCAAAAACTTACACATTTAGTGGTTTAAATGACGAAGAACTTACATACGTTACAGACGATGAGGACGCGCAAGTCATTGAACAAACAACTGAAATGGAAATTACCATTGATGAAATGGGAATGGAAATTGAAAGCCCGTTACATGATGTAAAAGTAAGCCACAGAGATGAAAAAGGTGAACTTTGCATACAAAGCGTTCCGCCAGAAGAATTTTTTGTAAATCGTGAAGCTAGGAATTTAGAAGATGCTTATTTGGTGGCGCATAGAACCGAGATGCGTGCAGGCGATCTAATAGCTATGGGTTACGATCCTGATATTGTTCTTGATTTGGATAGCATGGATAGCGGCTCTGAAATGACTGAAGCAGAAGTTTATGAGCGTCGTGGATATGACGCAAGCTCATCTGACGAAGACCGATCAGACCCAGCAATGAGAAACGTATGTGTTACAGAAGCGTATATGAGGATTGACATAGACGGAACGGGTATCCCCGTATTGCATAAACTGACTTGTGGCGGCACTAATTACGAATTGTTGGATTATGAGCCATGTGATGAGCTTCCGTTTGCTAAGTTTGAAATAGACCCAGAGCCACATACTTTTTACGGCAGATCATTAGCTGAAATAGTAATGGATGATCAGGACGCGGCAACGTCAATTTTACGCGGAATCCTGGATAATGTGGCAATGACAAATAATCCGAGAATTGGGATTGTCGAGGGCGCTGTAAACATTGACGACGTGCTAAATAACGAAATTGGCGCTATTGTAAGGATGCGTCAGGCAGGTTCGATACAAGACTTAGCAGTACCATTTACGGCAGGCCAAACTTTAGGCGCTCTATCTTACTTAGATGGGCTTGTAGAGAGCAAAACAGGCGTCTCTAGGGCTTCTATGGGCTTAGACCCTGATGCTATGCAATCTACAACTAAAGCCGCTGTGCAAGCTACTGTGCAAGCGGCGGCTGGCCAAGTTGAGGTTATGGTAAGAAATTTAGCTGATGGTATGCGTGACTTATTTGGCATAATGTTAAGGCTTTCAAATAAAAATGTAGACGAAGAAAAAATGATGCGTATGAACGGATCGTTTGTCCCAGTTGACCCCCGTGTTTGGGATGGGTCAATGGATGTGTCTATAAACGTCGGTCTAGGTACTGGACGTGAGGAAGAAAAGGCAATGGCATTAAGCCAGGCGTTGCAAATGCAGACAATGGTGTATCAAACTTATGGGCCAATGAATGGCTTAGTATCAATGACAAATATAAGAAATACACTTGCAGATCAATTAGCTGTATCTGGCATACGAAACGCAGATAGATATTTTGCACCAATTACTGAAGAAATTGAGATGCAAATGCTACAGCAACAACAGCAAGCACAAGCGGAACAAGGCCAAGCGCCTGACCCTAACGCAGCGTTCTTGCAGGCAGAGCAAATGAAAACTCAAGCTAAAATGCAATCAGATATGGCTAAGTTGCAACTGGAGCAGCAAAAAGCAAGCGCGGATGATGATTTAAAGCGAGATCAAATGGCTCAAGACCTTTTAGTTGACGCAGCTAAAGTGTATGGTAAATATGGTACAGCAGTTGATATTGCTAAGATTAAAGCAGAGCAAGATAAAGTTAGAATGGTTGGCGGAATTGCACAAGGTAATGGACAACAATGACAACTAACATACGCATAACGGCAGATGAGGCGAAGCGTTTAAAAAACGACACCGCTTTCAAGCAGTTTGTGGAAAATGTGCGCGAAAATCAAATGTTGATTTTTGCAAACAGTGGCGCTTCAGATGTTGAAGCCCGTGAAGATGCTCACGCAATATTGCGTGCAGTGAACCAGATCGAAATTACACTCGACGCCGCAATTACGGCAGAGGTAATATTAGATCGCAAACAAAGGAACTAGCACCGATGGATGAATCGACTAGCCTAGAAAATGCTTTAGATAGCATAATTGAACCTGCCGCAGAAGAAACTGAAGGCAATAATCAAAGTGAACCTGTAGAAGAAATTATTGAGGACGACGGTCCCGATGATGAAGAAACAGGCGAGTACGATGATGACATCGAAGATACGTCCGATGAAGGTGAAGAAATTGACCTTGATGATGTAGAAATTGACGACGAAGACCCTGTAGAGGCTACTGAAGACACCAATCTTATTCCCGTCAAAGTTGACGGCAAAGATGAGCATTGGACACTGGATCAGCTCAAGCAATCTGCTGCGGGCCAAGCGGCAATTAATAAGCGGTTTCAAGAGGCTGCCGAGGTGCGAAAGCAACTCGAACAGCAACATGCCGTATTGCAACAGCAACGTGAACAAGTTGTTAGATTGCATCAATCTTACCAGCAAGGTAATTTACAAGCTCCAGTACCACCAACTAAGGAGATGTTCCAAGATGATCCTATATCATATATGGAGCAAAAACTTGAATATGATGATGCTAAGAGCGTGTATGATAATCAAATGATACAAGTGCAGGCGTTAGAAAGACAAAACCAGGAGTTTCAATTAAATCAACATAATGTTTATTTAGCTGAACAGGCAGAGCTTCTAACTAAATATATTCCTGACATTGTGCATCCAGAAAAAGGACAACCATTAAAAGATGCGTTAGTGAAAACTGGCGTGCACTATGGCTGGACTGAAAAGGAAATGCAAGACGTATCAGACTCCAGATATGTACGTGTCTTAAATGATGCTCGTAAATGGAATCAATTGGTGGCTAAGAAAGAAGCTGCGCAGGCTAACGGCCAAAAGGCACGCCCCGTAGTGAAACCTGGTGCAAAGAAAAGACAAGTTGGGAACAATGCAACTCGTAAAAAAGCGCAACAGCGCTTGCAGAAGACAGGCTCAATTGATGATGCATTGAGCTTGATTATTAACGATAGCTAATTTTTAGCTAATAGTCTTGAAAGGACGATCCAATGGCACAGCCAAGCAACACATTCGACAGCTATGATGCAGTCGGTATACGTGAAGATTTATCTGACGTAATTTATGATATTTCTCCCTCAGAAAGCCCATTTTTCAGTAAATGTGGTAAGAAAAAAGCTTCAAACACTTTCACAGAGTGGCAAACAGATTCACTTCGTACATCTGCTGCTAACGCTCACATTGAAGGCGACGCAACAACTGCTGAAGCGCGTACAGCAACAACAAGATTGGGTAACTATACTCAAATCTTTAAAAATGCTGTAGTCGTACCCGACACTGATGAAGGTCTAAACAAAGCAGGCCGTAGTCGTGAAATTGGGTATCACACTTTACGCATCGCAAAAGAGCAAAAGCTCGATATAGAAAAAGCTCTATTCGACAATAATGCACGGGCGGCGGGTAGCTCAACAGCTGCGCGCGAGCTTGCAGGCGCACCAGTGTGGCTAACATCAAATGTTGTTAAAGGTTCTGGCGGAGCAAACGCTAATGGTACAGGCTCAAACGCTCGTACTGATGGTACAAAATCTGCTCTTACTCAAGCTAAGTTTGATAGCGTAATGCAGTCAATCTGGGTAGCTGGTGGTAAACCAGACACAGTGTATCTATCAGCGTTCCAAATGAACATTGCTTTAGGCTTTACTGGTAACAACAATCAGCGTTCAGCAGTACAAGCTGGCGATGAAAAAGTTATCAAGTCGCTTGCTGTATATGTAACACCTTGGGGTTCTGTTGAGTTTCTGCCAAGCAGAGAAAACAGATCACGCGACGTATTCATCATGCAAGATGATATGTGGGAAGTTGCTACACTACGTGGAACGAAAAATGTTGCACTAGCAAAAACTGGCGACAACACAACACGTCAAGTTGTGACAGAGCTTACACTTTGCGCTAAAAGTGAAGCAGCTAACGGCATGATTGCTGACAACACTGATTCATAATTAATAATATAGTGAGGGCGGGCAACTGCCCTCACTGTCTTAACGGGAGATTAAAATGGCTACACCGCGTAAAGGCAAAGCTAAAGTTAAAGTCACTAAATCTGGCAGAAAAATTAGTTACGGCCAAGCTGGTAAAGCTAAAGATGGCGGGCCAAGAGTAAGGCCAGGGACATCAAAAGGCGACGCATATTGTGCAAGGTCTGCGGGGCAAATGAAAAAATCACCAAAAGCAGCTAAAGACCCAAACAGCCCATTAAGGCTATCTCGCAAGCGTTGGAAGTGTAGCGGTAAAAAATCTAAAAAGGCATAAAATGAGCAATTTATCTAATAAAATATCCGAAAAGATTTATCGTGAAGGCGATCAAATTGTTATTAAGAAAACATTTGACGCTGACCAGGCGAAACGTGACGCGGCTTACGCCAGAGAAGTTACTGAAAATAGCTTTGGGTCGGATTATAAGCATGTAGGCAATGTTGATATGGGTATGTTAGAAATTTGGCTAAAGCAAGCAGGGGTTAAATGGACTGATACTGAAGCCGTAAAAGAAGTAATTAAAAGCAAGCTTATGAGCAATGAATTTAGCGCTCTACGCGTATGGGATGGTAAATATTGATGGAAATTACTGATTTATGGAGCAGTATTCTTACCTTTGCGTTGGCTTTTGTCGGGTTTGTTTTGCGTGGCTATGTAGTAGAGGTGCAACGCCTGCAAATATTATTAAACAGAACAAGAGAAGATTATGTGACTAAATTGGATTCTTCACATGTTATGGCGCAAATAATGGGCAAATTTGACAAAATTGAAGAAAAACTTGATAGGTTAGTTGAAAGAAAATGACACGTTTATTCATAATAATGTCTTTTTTAATATTAGGGCTTGTTATAGGTAAATCTGCCTTTGCTGAAGACGATACAATAAAATCTGAAAGCACAGTGACGTCAAGTGGCTCAATGGACACTACAATCAATAGCCCGCCACCTTCTGCAATATCTCCACAAATTAGCAATAGTAATTCAGATTTATGTACTGTTGGTGTAGCTGGCGCCGTTCAAACGCAAATACTTGGCATTTCTGCTGGTCGTACAGTACGTGACATGAACTGTGAAAAATTAAAAAACGCCAAAACCATGTACGATATGGGGATGAAAGTTGCGGCTGTATCTGTAATGTGCCAGGACGAAAGAGTTTTTGAAGCAATGCTCAACGCGGGGACGCCCTGCCCCAAAGATGGGTTGGTGGGCGATAAAGCTAGAATTGCATGGGAAATGGAGTCTGTTAAAGATCAGATTGAGCGTGAGCAAAATAATCCGATGAGAAAGATTTTTAATGAAAATATTGAAACAAAAACAGGGCTTAGTGTTATTATTAGCACTTTGGCCTTCTTACTCTTTTTGTGACCCATACACTTATGGCGTTACTGGCAATGCAGTTTCTAGCTCATTAAGTTGGGGTATGCCTGACGTTTTACCATATATTCCTGGCATAGACATAAACGGATTAATTTACAGGTACACAGCTAAAAAAGAAACTGAAGCTGACATGAAAGTGCACATTGGTAATAAAAATATATCCAATGATGGATATATTTTTAAACACACGGATGATTGGTCAGGCGTACCGGGGAATAAAATTGTTAAGTCTTTTTCATTTAATAATATACCATCATCTAATTGGGGTACGGGCTCAATATCTGTTGAGGGCGATGGAAGCGTAGAAGACGCAGTTGTAATATATAGCTTTAGAATTGATGAATGTTTTGATGAGCAGTCAAATCCGAATTGCCCTGGTTACGTGAAGCCAATACCAAAATTGCCAGAATATGAAATATATGTCGCTACGGATGATGAAGATGTGCTCAATGCAATAGATGTTGATCTTGAGTATGAGTACGACGATGAAGGCAACATAATAACAGAAGATGAAGAAAAAGAAAAGGAAACGCGGCTTGAAATGGGATTAATGGCATCTGAAAATGCATTGACCATGTTCAAAACGCAAGGGCAGGCTGAAATCATCAATACTATGAACATGCAAACAGATATTGCTATGTACTATAATTCCACAATAAATGGTGGTATATACAATGATAAGGCTAAATTAGTTGACGGAAATATAAGTGACAATAAACGTGGTTTAAGGAATAATTTAGCACAACAAATTTTGCATGAACAAATGGTTGATATGCAATATAAAAAGTGAGGTTTAAAATGAAATATTTTACAATAATACTTACATTATTTGCTCTGCCTGTATCTGCAAATGTAGAGATAACAGGTAATGTAGCTGCCAAATGTATAATACAAACAACTAAATCTGGTGCATATGGAAACCCTATTGCCAGTAAACTTAGTACAACACCTGCCGATGGTGGTGTATTACCTATAATTAGATATGATGTGTCTATTGCAGATTCATATACAGCCAATATAACCCATCCAACAGCGTTTAGCTCATCGCCTTCACTATCTGATACAGTTGCATGGACAGGCAGTACAAGCGTTACTCAAACGTCTGTTTCTGGTATGTCAGCATATGAAGCGGCAAAAACTGTTGTTGGAAGTACAACAATATTTGATTTAACGCTAGCAGGGTCTACTTGGTTTAGCACTGCATCAAGTGCTACATATGGGTCTGCAAAGCCGTTTCCAGGTGGAACATACACGTCCGTTGTGCAGGCCAGTTGCATTGCGAAATAACATAATCATATTTCTTTTACTCTGGGCAACAGCACTTTCAAGTCACGAAATGACGCCTGCTTACCCAGAAGTAAAACCTTCTCACGTATTAGATGTGGTGAAAGTTGAAATGTCTTTGTTTAATTCAAGAGAAGAAATCCAATATTATCAAGTAGACTTATTTGATTTAAATTGGACAAATATACCTTTTTCTACAACCTACAGAATAATTAAAATTGCGTACAAAGAGAAAAAGGCATTTAATGTGTATATTAGGAAATCTGACATGGATGAAGCTGTATATTTGTGCACAACTTCAAAAGTTAGAAAATCAAACAAATCTAAAACACTTATTTCATCAAGAATATGTTCAAGATTAGATGGTGAGCCCGCATGAGACTTGCGTTAATATTTTGCACTTTAGCAAGTACGGCAATAGCAGAAAATAGCTCTTTGTCACTTGCGCTGCCGAGCCCACCAATGAACTACCAATCTGACAGCTTTTCTACAGGCAATATGAGGTGCAGTAATGCTGTTGGGGGCGGAGTAAACCTTGAATACGGCGTTACAGGCGTTTTATCTGGATTAGATAAGAATATGAGGGGGAAAGATATAGGCATATATGCACGTATTGTAATACCTCTTGATAAGCCAAAAGCACGTATAAATTGTGACGATTTATACCAAATAGAGCTAACGCAGCGTAAGTTGGAAATACAAAAATTACGTGACGAAATTGAAGCTTTAAAGAAAATGCAAAATGTTGATACAGCAATGGAATTTGAAAATTAATGGTTGATACGATTAAAATTGCAGATGATATTGATGGCCTGGCGGATCGCCAGATCAAGGCAGGGGGCATGAAACTTACAATGGGCTCTGTTATGGCTATATTTGCATTTTTATCCACAATAGTCGGCGGTCTGTACGGCGGATTTGTTCTATATCAAAAAATTGAAGCTGTAGCGGGGCTTGATTTAGACGAATATCAACAGAACATGAAAGTTATGGATGCAAAGATTGTTGGTATATCTGAAAAAGTTGAAGAAAGTGTAGAATACACCAGAGACATTAAAAATGGCTTAAAAGATGATATATTACGCATAGAGCAACAAACTGATAGAATTGAAGATATGGTGCGTAAATCCGAAGACAAAGTAAGGTCTATGATAGACGCTGCCGAGGTGCGCTTTGAAAATCAAAGAGAACGTGTTAGAGTATCCCAAAGTGGGTCAATGAAAGAACTGGAAGATAAGCTAATGGACAAGTTGCAACGCGCACTGGATAACCCTTTAGCAGATTAGGTGTATTATGGATGAATTTAAAAAATTTGATGTGGATGGTAACGGCACGATTGATCGTGAAGAATGGGATAAGCTTGAACTTGAAGATAAAAAGCGAAGGCTAGACGACGAAGACGCGCAAAGGGACGCTCAAAGGAGAATGACCTGGTTTGCTTTAACAGGTATGCTTTTATATCCATTTGCAGTTGTTTTAGCTGATTTATTCTCTTTAATCGAAGCCGCCAAGATATTAGGGTCAATGGCTTCTATTTATTTCGTGTCTGTTGCGGGCATTGTATCAGTATTTTTTGGAGCTAACGCATTAGCGAAAGGTAAAAAGGAATGATAGCAGGTTTAGGATTATTAGGAAAAGTCGCTGATTTAGCAGGGACAATGATTGAAGGCAAAACTGCCGTTAAGCAAGCTGAAGCGCAAACTAAAATGAAGATTGCAACTGGCGAGCTTGATTGGGATTTAGCCGCAATGAAAGCTTCTGAAAATAGTTGGAAAGACGAATGGATAACACTTCTCTTTTCGATCCCGTTAATTTTAGCGTTTTGCGGTGATTGGGGCAATCAAATTGTTGAAGCAGGATTTTTAGCGTTAT
>Ga0222717_10001359_pt1 | contig 20078 bp, 37 predicted proteins | sample C33_18DmetaG_FD_165053 | JGI IMG/M metagenome (GOLD analysis project Ga0222717, IMG submission 165053) | Estuarine water microbial communities from San Francisco Bay, California, United States - C33_18D | ecosystem: Environmental > Aquatic > Marine > Unclassified | place: USA: California...
TGACATCACGTTGACATCTTCTGGTGGTTCAACTGGCCCATTCCGCTATGTCTACATCTACAACGACACAGTGGCTACACCTGCTGACGCTTTGATTGGCTATTACGACTACGGCTCATCATTGACCTTGAACGATGGCGACAGCTTGACTGTTGATTTCTCCGCAGCAAACGGCGTTCTGCAAATCGCATAAGGAATAAAATTGATGGTCACTCTCGCAAACAGAGTCAAGGTCTCTACCTCCACTACAGGCAGCGGCACAATCACTCTTGGGTCTGCTGAGAGTGGCTACCAAACCTTTGCATCCGCTGGCGTAACTGATGGTCAAACCGTCCGTTACGTCATTGAGGATGGCAACGACTGGGAAATTGGCACAGGCGTATATACTGCATCTGGCACAACTCTCAGCCGTACCGTAACTGAAAGCAGCAATGCTGATGCAGCGATAAACCTGTCTGGCGAAGCTGTTGTGATGATCACGGTGGCATCGCAGGACTTGGAAACGTTTTTTACCACGACAGCTTTTACAGCAACTGCGTCACAGACTGACTTTACCGTCAGCTATACTGTGGGCGCTGTCGAGGTGTACATGAACGGCGTGAAGCTGAAAGATACGACTGACTACACGGCGACAAACGGCACATCCATCGTGCTAACGTCTGGTGCAGCGGTCAATGATCTGATCGAAGTGGTAGCGTATACAGCCGTGAATGTTGTTAACGCCCTACCACTAAGCGGCGGCACGTTGACTGGTGATTTAACTGTCAACGGTAATATTTCCGTAACTGGAAATGTTGATGGTGTCGATGTAAGCGAACTGGGCGGCCCATCGGTTGAGTTGACCGCAAGTGGAGCGTTGGCGAATGGCGATCTTGTTTGCGTTAATGGCGACGGTACTGCGTCTGTGATAGCTGTAACATCTGTCCCTGCTTCAACTGGAACTGCAACGGTTTACAATAGTGGTTCAACTTCTGAATCACCTCAGGCAGTCGCATACGATAAAAGCAATCAAAAGGTGGTTGTTGTTTATAAAGACAACAGTGATTCAGGCAAAGGGAAGGCGGTTGTCGGGACCGTTGACGGGACATCAATCACTTTTGGTACATCTGTGACCTTTGGCAGCACTGGTATCAATTATCCTGCTGTTTGTTATGACGAAAATGCACAGAAAGTTTTAATAGTCTGGCAAGAGTCAGCTTCAGACGACGGTTTCGCCATTGTGGGGACAGTAAGCGGGACAAGCATTTCTTTTGGAACTGCCGTAGAGTTTGAGACTGTATATTTTAACAGTCCTTTATTGAGTTATGACAGCACTGCGCAGAAAATTGTAGTTTCTTGGTTGCATTATACGGGTTCAATTTGGAAAAATAGATTGGCAGTCGCCACAATTAGTGGAACAGGCGTAAGTTTTGGCAATACTATCTCATGGAACGCAGGTTCTTCCACTGCCGTAAGGGGCATGGTGTATGTACCTGACGCAGACCGCACTGTGATTAAGCACCTCAACGAGTTATATCTTTGTACGGTTACTGGAACGACAATTTCTGTCGGAACAGAGGATCATGCATTCGCGACAGGTGCAGTTAGTAATGGTAATATAGTTTACGACAGCACAAACAAAAAGGTTATCGCGCTTTATGAGATTTCAAACGTTGGATACGCAAAGGTAGCGACTGTAACAGCATCTTCAATTACTTTTGGCGCACAGCAAACCATGACGGGCGTACATGCACACAGTGGTCAGTTGCGCGGTATATGGAATGCAAATTCGGAAAAATTGGTTGTGATTTATCCAGACAGTGACAATTCCCGTGCGGGTACATTCATAGAGGGTACTGTTAGTGGGGATACCATCACATTTACTACTGAAGCTGTTTTTGAAACTGGATTAACTTATGATCACAATTTGACATATGATCCAGATGAAGGTGTCGTCATATTTAATTATGCTGACAGCGGCAATAGCGGATATGGTACTGCAATCGTCAGACAAAGTGAATATTCATCGCCAAATCTGACGGCAGAAAACTACATTGGAATTTCCGATGGTGCATGTGCTGACGCTGCGACTGCAAAAATTCAGATAGCTGGTTCTGTTGATGATGCGCAATCAGGCTTAACCGCTGGTAAAAAATACTATGCGCAGAATGACGGGACTTTAAGCACAACGGCTGACGATCCTTCTGTTTTTGCTGGCACAGCAATTTCTGCAACAGAAATTATTGTAAAGGGATAATAGCATGAAAACCATTGTGCAAACCCAGACAGGACTTTCAAAATACCTTCTGGATGACGCTAAAACTGTTACCGTGTCTTCAGACAAGATTGAAGTGGGCGATCCTGTTGAATTGATTATCATGGACTTAGACAGCAGCACTGCGACTTTGTATGAAAGTGTCACAAATTCACCTGCCGATTGGTCGGGTAACAAATATACGTTTGACGGATCAGATTGGACGTTAAACGCAAGCTGGGTAGAGCCAGAAATTCCAGATTAAACCGTAAGGAATGACACATGAGTAACGCACGAAATCTAGCAGATAGAGCGCACGGTCTAACACAAGACCTTGATACAACTGACAGTCCAACTTTCGCTGGTGCTACTGTAAGCGGCAGCATCACAGTCACTGGCACTGTAGATGGTCGTGATATTGCTGCAAACATTCCATCATCACTTGGCACTGCGGGACAAGTTCTGACAGTCAACTCTGGCGCAACTGCGGGAGAGTGGGCTGATATTGAGACAGGCGGGCCTTCATTTACGGCCACGGCGAAAGGCGCAATTAGTAATGGTGATTTAGTTTCACTTCAGACAGACGGTAAGGTTGCAACCACAACTGGACTATCTGACACTACGGGCGTTGGAACAACTAGAGCCTTTGATAGCGGGGCGACTGGTCAGCAGTCGTATTCATTTGATCCAGACCAAAATAGGCTTTGTATTGCCTTTGTTGACACAGGACATAGTAACAGAGGCAAGGTGTCCACCTTATATCTGACTGGGTCTGGCACAAGCCGTGAGTATCAACAGCAAAACCAAGGGACGTTTGATACGACTTCTACTACCATGTCCGCTTTGGCAAGCTGCTACGACACCACAAACAGCAAAACTGTAATTGTATACACAAAGGGTTCTGACAACTATGGGGTTGTGGGAAATCTATCCAGCCCATCATCTGCTATGACCTTTGGGACGGCAGTGGAGTTTGATACAAGCATTGCGGCATTATATTTAGATATTTGCCATGACAGTGGAAACAACCGAGTGGTTGCGGTTTACCGTGGCTCGGCAGGTAAACCAACAGCAATCGTAGGTACTGTCTCAGGGACTACATTAACTTGGGGAACGCCAGTTACGATTGAAAATACATCGTGCGCTTGGACGCGTTGTGCTTATGATGAAACAAATGGCAAAGTTATTATTGCTTATATGGATGACAGTAACACGTACGACAAAGGAAGGGCCGTTGTCGGAACTGTGAGTGGCACATCAATTTCCTTTGGAACCATTGTTGACCTTCCAAGGAATACGCGTAGACAGCGCTACATTGATTTAGATTATGACCCAACATCAGGAAAAATGGTTGTAGCTACTGAAGATGGTCAATTTAACTGGCAAATGGGATTTGTTGGAACAGTAAGCGGAACGTCAATATCATTTGGCGCGACGAGTTGGCTGAACACTTCTAACAACGCTGGCCAAAACATTGTGACAAGACAAACCTTTTCTGGAGAGGTCAATTGTATGGCGCAAGCGGCGGGGTATGTCAAAGGTGTTACGGTTTCTGGCACAACGCTTTCGGCAACATCAAGCATAGCCCCAATTTATCCTCATGCGCAATCAGAAGGTGCCTTTGACAGCGTATCAGGTGTGACAGCATACGCATATTTTAACAACGGTGTGCGTCCCGCGTTTAATACTTATGACATATCTAATACTGATGAATGGATAGGTGTTGCAGACGCGGATTATGCTGACGGTGCTACGGCTACGGTTCAGCTTGTGGGTTCGGTAGATGATGCGCAGTCGGGACTTACAACAGGATCAAAGTATTACCTGCAAACTGATGCAACGCTCGGAACAACGGCAGGCACCCCAGAAATCTATGTTGGCACAGCACTTTCTTCCACAAAAATACTAATTAAGGGGTAGGCTAATGAAGACATTGGTGAAAGATGGAGTTTCAATCTTTTTGTTTGATGGCAGTGATACTGTAACACTCCAAAACAATCAGGTGGAAGTTGGCAGCCCAGTGGAAATGATTTTTGCAGATTGCAATAGCTCAAACTGCACGCTGCATGAAAACATTACGCAACCGAGCGATTGGGACGCAAATAAATACAACTTTGATGGAACAAACTGGGCTTTAAACGACAATTACCAAGCGCCCAAGGACTAAGAGATGCTTGGATTTAGCCCACTAGCGTCAACAGCACTTGCAGATGATGCGGGTGCTGTTGAGTATGACATTGTTGCCGATGCGGGGTCGTTCACAGCTACAGGTCAAGACGTAAACTTTGACAAGGGTTACACGCTACCTGCTGATGTAGGTGTCTTTACCCTAAGCGGACAAGCGTCTAACCTTAATCGTACTCTTGCTCTATCTGCTGATGCTGGCTCATTCGCCGCAGCGGATCAAGAGGTTGAGTTCTTCAGGAACTTCAGTCTATCTGCTGATGCAGGGGCTTTTGTTGCGACAGGTCAAGACGCAACCTTTGCCACAAGCGAGATCATCGGCACGGGTGTATTCACTTACACAGCGCAGGATGCTGCCCTATCTGTGAGCAAGACCTCCGATGCGGGCGTGTTTGCAGCCACGGGCCAAGATATTGGCACCAGCCTTGATCGCAAAGTCACTGCGCAACAGGGAACATATTTGATCGCTGCACAGCAGGTGACGGACAGCACCCGCAAAGTCGCAGTGACTGGCCAATTTGTGCTGACGGGCCAGTCAAGCGGTATCAAATATCCAATCTCTGCTGGAAATGCGAACTTCGTTCTCGCGGGTCAGGTTAGCGCGTTTGGTGTCACAATGGCCGCCGGATCAGGCACTCTGGCGCTGGCGGGTCAGGCTGCAAACACAAATACAAGCATAGCATCCAACCGCGGTTCTTTCGCCGCAACTGGTCAAGATGCTAACTTGTTGCCAGTTGTGGTCATAGACGCAGATGCTGGTTCATTTGTACTAACTGGTCAGGGAAGTGTTCTAAACCGCAACTATCTGTTCTCAGTTGATTCCGGCGCATTCGCTCTTGCGTTCACTGACACTGACACTGCAACCAGCATCACAGCAGAAGCTGGTTACTTTGCGGCATCAGGTCAAAATTCTGTCATAAACATTGGAGAAACATTAAACGCAGATGCTGGCTCATTTGTCGTCACGGGCCAAGATATCAACTTTGATGTAAGTGACAACTTTGTAGCTGAAGCTGGCCTATTCACCTTGGGCGCGGAAACTGCTGCGATCAAGGCTCGCTTCCACATCTACTCTGACACGGGTAGCTTTGCGCTACATGGACAAGGCACTACATTCATCGAGTCGGAAGTTCTTGTCGTTGAGGTCGGGAACTTCGCCATCACGACGGGTGAAGCGTCCATAATCCCAGTCCTGACCCTGCCAGCAGCCACTGGCTCGTTTGCCTTGGCCGGACAAGATATAGGAATAGGTCAATTTTTCACAATTGATGGCGTTGGCGTATTTACACTAGAGGGCCAAGACACTGGCCTCTATGCTGGCAGGAGCAGGCGTTTTGAATACGCTAACAAGAACACTCAAGCCGTGTTATCGCAACCCAACGCGAATAGTGCTATAGTGACCGCAAGCAACAACGAGGCAGCTTAAAATGAGCTTTCAGATCAAAGAAAACGACACCACGCCATCGCTGCGAGCCGCTTTGCTGAATGGCAGCGGAAACGCTGTTGATCTTATTGGCGCAACGGTTCGATTCCACATGCGAACACTGGGCAGTTCAAGTGTCACAATTGATGGGTCAGCTTCAGTAGTAAGCCAAGCCGAGGGCATAGTTCAGTATAACTGGGTATCAGGAGACACCGCAGACGTTGGGTCGTATCAGGCAGAGTTTGAGGTCACATACCCTGATGGCAATGTTGAGACGTTCCCCAACAGTGGCTACATCCGCGTAGAAATCACAGACGATATTGCGTGAAGGGTCATATTGAAATGTCAGAAGATTGGCACCTATCAAAGTCCGTACCAGTCACGGTCATTTTGACCATCGTCATGCAGTCGCTTGGACTTGTTTGGTATGTGTCAACTCTTGACGCATCGGTATCGGCCAACGCCCGCGAGATTGCTCGCCACGAAGTTCGCATCATCGAGATCGAGCGGACGTCTCAGTTGCAGGCGGTCATGTTGGGCCGAATTGACGAAAATATAAAGGCGATACGTGTGGTCATTGAGAAGCGGTCTGACGGATGATCCGCTTGGTCCCCATGCTGCTCATTGCAGGCTGCACGACCGTCAATCAGCCGATGACCTACACGGCAGCCTGCAACGGTGATCCGTTGTGCCAGCGCAACAGGGACGCGGAAACGATGCACTACATCGGCCAGACAGCCGCAGCACTGGAGATCGCATGTTTCGACATGGCCGACACATATGGATTCTCCTGCATTTACTGACGGCCACGGCTGTCGGCGCGCAGGACATAACGGGCGATCTAAACACCAACATTGGTGCTGGGTCTAACGTAGACAGCAACAACGTAAACAACAGCACCGTGAACAATGGCGGCCAAGGCCCGATGGGCAATCCTGTTCCCACAGCTATGGCCCCATCCATGCTTGGAGGCGGCGGCAACGACAGTTGCCTGATCCCGTCCAGCAAAGGTTTTCAAGTCAGCCTATTTGGCATGGCTGAAGGCACGATGGAGCAGGACGCTAACTGCAATCGCCGCAAGGATGCTCGCCTGCTGGGCGCACCGCAGGCTGTCGGAGGATTGGGTTTGCAGGTCAGTGGCATATCTGTGATGTGCAGCGACGCCCGCATATTTCGCGCTATGGCGCTGGCAAACACGCCATGCCCTGTGAACGACATCGCCACTGGTCGCTTACTGATCGGCAGAGACGCGTTCGAGAAGTACCGTTCAAACCCTCGCGTTTTTGTGGTAGGCTACGCGCAAGACAAGGCGTTTTGGGACGCGCTGCTTTTAATGGGGTTAAGGGACTTACCTGATGTTGAGACGAGCAATCGCAACCAGCCTAGTTTGTCTGAGCGCTTCCGGCGCAACGGCGGATCAGACGATTTCCGATCTGGCGACCGCAGCGGACAATCTGATGGATCAAGTGAGGCTGTCACGGACACTGGCAGCGGGGGCTAGTTATTACGCTGGCGTCGGTGGTATTGCGCCTGACGGCTCTGTCACCGCCGCTCAACTGAGTGTGCAAATGGTGTCGGCGTACAACGACGCGCTGACCAACGTGCAAAATGCCACGTATTACAACACGTCCATGCTGCTGGATGACCAAGCTGACTTGGCTCTCGATAACATGTCGGTGGCTATTGATGCGTTGGTCGACGCGACCGCCACGTTTGCCACAGTCAGTGCGGTGGCTGATATGGCGGCTGAAGCTGACACAGTGCAAGAGCAGACGGACTTGCAGAACACGGTTTCGGTATCCGACATGTCGGTCACGGATGCGGATGTTGAGGAATACAACACGGCGCTGGCCGACGTTGAGACTTACGCTCAGGAGGCCGCTGGCTTCTTGGCTGCGTCGAATAATGTGCATATCACGGCATCCACAGACGACTGGGCGAACCGGAATAATGTCAGCGTCGCGGCTTATTCGTCTGTGACTTACGACGCCACGACTGACTTGCTGATCATGGAGTTTTATAATCAGGGCGGCGTAGGCTTCGAGGGATACCTGAACGGCGACTTCAAAACTGCTGACGATATCTACGAGGCAGGGATTTCTTATGGCGGATGACACCGAACTGAAGGTTGGTGGCTACACATTCAAGGCAGCGCACATCTTGTTCGCGCTTCCGATCCTGTCTGGTGTGGCTGGTGGTGCTTACTGGGGCTATGACGTGCTAAACCGCTTCATTGGCGTTGAGAGCGGCTTTGAGGAGGTGCTAGGGGCAACATCACGCATACAGGCGCTTGAGCAGACGGTCGGCGATAACAACGTGGGCCAACTAAACACCAAGCTGTCTGAGATCAGCACGCAGATGGTCACGATATTGGAGCAGCAGAAAGCGCTGCTTGACCTGCGCAGCAAAGTTGAGCGGGCCGAACTGATCACAAGCGGCATCGACGAGAGAATAGAGCGACTACAAATTGACGTGGACAGCGTGTGGGATGCTATAGATGCGTTAGGACAACCACTATGAATGATTATGACCTAAACGGTAATGGGGTGCTTGATCCAGAGGAGCGTGAGATCATGCTTGAAGATCGCCGCCGCAAGATGGAAGACGCCGACGCTAAGCGGGATGCGCAGCGCCGTATGGCTTGGTTCTCACTGATGGGGATGCTTGTGTTCCCCTTCGGTGTGGTTTTCGCTGAGTGGATGGGGCTGCCGCAGGCAAGCCAAATGCTGTCGAGCATGAGCAATATCTATTACGTGTCTATCGCAGCCATTGTTGGCGCATACTACGGGTTCACCAATATGGGGAAAAACGGATGATCGGTCAACTGCTCGGCCCAATCACAAACATCATCGGTGGCCTCGTCCAAGGCAAAATGGACCAGAAGGCCGCTGAGACAAGGGCCAAAGTCGCCAAGGCTGAAGCTCAAGCGCAGATCATGCTGTCGCAGGCCACGTCGGAAGCCGATTGGGAAAAGGTCATGGCCGAAGGCTCACGCGACAGTTGGAAAGACGAGTGGCTGACAATATTGTTTTCTGTCCCGCTTGTGTTGGCATTCTGCGGCAACTGGGGACGCGACATTGTGACGGACGGTTTCACAGCGCTCGACGCCATGCCGGACTACTACCGCTACACGCTAGGGGCCATCGTAAGTGCCAGCTTTGGCATCCGTGGCGCAACCAAGTTCTTTGGAAAGAAATGACATGAAAATTACACCAGAGCAGCTCGCAGCAATGATCCCCACCAACGGTGAAGTTGAGACGTGGTGCAATGAGCTTAACAAGGCGCTGCCGTCTTATGACATCAACACCGCGCAGCGGATCGCCAGCTTCATCAGCCAATGCGCTCACGAAAGCCGTGACTTCACTGCGCTTGAGGAGAACCTAAACTACTCGCAGGCGTCTCTTGAGCGCGTATTCGGTCGTTACTTCGGCGCCGGTAAGCGCAACGCTGCTGACTACCATCGCCAGCCGGAAAAGATCGCAAACTACGTCTACATGGACGAGTTCCGTTCTAAGCGCGGCGCCTTGGGCAACACACAGGCGGGTGATGGCTGGCGCTTTCGTGGCAAGGGTCTGAAGCAACTGACGGGCCGCAACAATGTTGAGGGGTTCGCCAAGGACTACAGCATCACGGCAGAGGAGGCGTCTGACTGGCTGGAGACCAAGGAGGGCGCTCTGGCGTCTGCATTGTGGTTCTGGCGCAAGAACGGCCTCAACGAAATTGCCGACACTGGCAGCGTAAAGGCGGCCACCAAGCGCATCAACGGCGGCGACATTGGCCTCGTTGACCGTGAGCGCCGCTACGCCATCGCTATGCAGGCTCTGACGGGTGACATACCGCCACGCGCACCAGTGACAAGCACGTTGCGCATTGGCAGCACAGGGGACGCTGTGAAGCAAATGCAGCGTAAGCTGGGCATTGCAGCGGACGGCGTTTTCGGCAACGGCACGGCGCAGGCTGTGAGGGCGTGGCAGGCGGAAAATGGACTTGTGGCGGATGGCGTGATGGGTCCCAAAAGCCTAGCGATCATGTTTGGATAGCGCTCGAAGGGAAGCGGCGACGGACCAGTGACACATCGTGCGACATCTGTTGGGCGCTCAGGTGAATTTTTTATTTGCTATCTTCTGGAAGGCGCTGGCTGCGAGGCGACCCGATCAGACGGGCGATTTGATATCGTCGCTGTGCGGCCTGACGGTCAGATCATTTCCGTCGAGGTGAAGACGTCCAAAACACTGCGCGGGGGTAGCGTCGCATTTCGGATGGGCAGAAGTAAGGCAGACTGGTTCGCGCTCTGTTACGACGGCGAAAACGGCCCAACGGCTATTTTCTTGCGCGGCGACGACCCGCTGGTGTCAAAAGGCTTTGTCAGGGTGAGGGCGGCAAAATTTACACCTGCCGCCCTATCCGAAACGCTGAGGGAGTTAACCGTCGGTCATCTCTGACGCCAATGCGAGGTATCCGCAGGCGTCTACAAAATTGTCTTCGTGAAACGGGTTTGAGGCGGCGCGGGCGTGCTTGAACAGGGACATCATCATTGCCACGTCGTAAGCGTTCAGTGGGCCAGCGTCACGGTGGACCATCCACCATTCCCATAGGTGCGCTATTGAGCTGAAGCTGTCTTCCGCCTCACCATGCGTCGCAGCCCGATCCTGCGTGACGCATTCCTCGGCCCGCCGTAAGACATTTGCTCTTTCCATTGTATTTCCTTTCTGTTCGCCATTGCACATGCCGTAACGTGTTGATATTTATTTTGCGTGGGGCGTCAATCGCCACAAAACGCGGTTGTTTTGGTCCGTGCACCGAATGCGCTACATTTAGAAATCACATAAACCTCGCCCCACACGATCACTCAGATGTTGACGCCTTGCTGCCGTAGCGCTGACGTAAACTCGCGCAGATCACGCATAGCGACCTTCAATTCGTTTGCGATGCTGGGCCGCGCGTCACGACGCCACCGTTCCTCTTGCAGATTGTCAACGCGTTGGCGCAAATAGCGCAGGACGGCTGCGTCGGCTGGCGTCAGATCACTATCAGGCATTACAAGTCTCCCCGCGCTATTGGCCGCATAGACGATGACAGGCGGTCAGTCCGATGGCACTGCGCCCAGACCTCGCCGCCATCACCCAACGCAGATAATTCGTCCGCTGCGTCGCTCACAATCAGCAGCGCGTCGGAGCATTCCGCCTGTGACGGCAGCGTGACCGAGTATGATGCTGCTCCGACGTGGATCAAAAGCACTGTGAAGAATGTCGTCATCTCTTGTTCCTCTCCGCAAGACCCATTGGGGTGATTTCGTAAACATTTAAATTCTTCATCGACCTGTCAGCCTTTCGGATCAGACCATGTGAGCAGAGGTTGCGGCAAGCGTTAACCACGCAGGTGCTGCCCGCGACGCCCTTGAGCGCACTGATGATGAACCGCCGCGACGGGGTTCCTGCGAGCGGGTTGGCAAGCAGGTCCAGAACAGCGTTTTGAGCTGACTGCTGAAGGTCGTGCAGCACGGGTCTGCGTGGCGGCGGCGTTGCTGGATGCACGCGGCGGTGGCCGTTGGCCAGTTCGTGCTTGCGCATCTCCCACCCAATGTGTTCCTCGTTTTCCGCCGCCATAGACGGCAGCTTAAACGCGTGATGTGTAATGGTTTGCAGCCTATTCATCTGCGCTTGCCCTTCTGCGCCATGCGGGCCTCGAGGTCGTCGTAATATGCATCAATGCAGATTAGCGAGATTAAGTCGGCGATGGCGGGAAGTCTTGCGTCCCCGACTGGCGGCAGCTTGATGGTTTCATTAATTAGCCACGCTGCGACTTCATCTGGCACCTGTTCGGCAACGTCTGTGCCGAGAGAGCCAAGCGATAGGAACGGGCGGTTCTGCTGCACCAGTTTGCGGAGCCGCGTTGGTGGGCGGGATGACTTTTTCGGCATATTCATTCCTCGCCCAGCCCGCCGAAGCTATCAATGGACATCGCCCACAGGGCCATTGATGCTCGCTTCATGTTGGGTCGGCCATAGACGCTGGCGGTGACGATCTTGCCTGCGTTGAACAGCGCAAGCAGGCGATCACGCGCCACGCCGGCCTCCACGCCCAAGCAGCTTGCGACCTCGCCAGTTGACAGGAAATCGTATTCCGCCAATTCCTCAATGATCTTGTCGTCAATGGAACGCACTGTGGGCGCAGGCGCTTCCACGGTGGCAGGTGCGGCTTCCGCCTCTGGCTGGTCGGTGCCGACCATTTGCGAGACGCGCCACGGGGTCGCCGCTGCGAGGTGGGCGTTGTTGTCAGCTAGCATGACGTTGTATTCACATCCGACCTCAAGGCCAGCGCCACGCATGATGTACGACGGCACGAATGTTTGTGCGAATGAGCGGTCATCGACCCGTATGGCGAAGCCTGTGTCGGTCGGCAGCTTGCTTGTGATTTGGATTGTTGCTTGTGTCATTCTCAGTTTCCCTTAGTGGTGTTGATTGTTTCGTGGAGTAGCGTCAGGCAGACATTGTGACATGCCGCTGCTGCGATGGGTCCGAGGACTTCCGCACTGGCGACGGCCCTGATGACCTCCGCCTGCATTTCATCGGCTGCGTGCGATAAGTTGTCAGCGCGAGAGCCATGGGCTGCAATCTCGGCGGACACCCAAGACGGGCGAACGCCGTGGCCGTGGATCGAAAGCAGATTGTCAGCGCGGGCTTCGTATGCCGCGGCAGATTTGCGAAGCTGCGCAATTTCGTCGGCGGTGATCTTGATCTCTTTCATGTTGGTCTCCGTGGTTAATTTGTTTCGATGTAGAAACCTTACAAAATAAAAAACATCACTGCAACACTAAATATCCACTTGTCATCCGTTTTTTATCCGGTATGATCCACGTCATGCAACAAAGGAGGCATACCATGACGAAGGAATCACGGGTCACACTGAGCGAAGCGGATCACGCGGCGCTGACACTATCGGCAAAACGGGCGGGCATGAAGCTGGCAACATATCTAAGGCACTGTGCGCTGCGCGACGCGGCCAGCCAAGGCATTCACGCACAGCAGCCACAGGCAGAGTGATGGTCAACGGGCGCAACAAAGGCGCAGCGTTCGAGCGCGAAATTGGCGGGCTGCTGCACGACGAATTGGGCATCAAGTTCAAGCGCGATCTGGAGCAGTATCGTGCGGCTGATCACGGCGATCTGCTTGCCGACGATCCGGCATTCCCGTTTGTGATCGAGTGCAAGCGATATGCCAGCGGAACGGGCTGCAAGCCTGCATGGTGGGATCAAGCGCAGGCCGCAGCAAACGCGGTCGGCAAGATGCCTGCCGTGATTTACAAATATGATCGCCGCGACATCCGCTGCGTCGTCGAGTTCACTGCGCTTTACAAAATGATCGGGTCACCATTCGAGAGCGACCACCAAGCAGAAATGACGCTGGGCGCGTTCTGCTACATTGTAAGGGAAATCATGAATGGGTGAGATTAGACACGACCTATCCAATGAGGAGTATCACGCATCTGACGCGATCAGTTCGTCGGCGGTCAAGTCGGTGCTGACGTCCAGCCTCTACCATTGGAGAAACAAATCGTTCAAGGCCACGACTCAAATGGATTTAGGGACGGTCGTTCATGACATGGTGTTGGAAGGCGGCCAGAATAGCGTCAGAGGCCCAGAAACGCGCCGTGGGAAGGCATGGACCGACCTCAAGGCTCAATGTGACGCACAGGGCAAGACGCTGCTGACAGAGGCTGATTACGACATTGCAGATGACATGTCGGCGGCGATCATGGCTGACCCGCAGTGCGCAAAGGTGCTGGCCGCTGAAGATGGCATCCGTGAGGCCAGCTTGTTTGCCGAATGCCCAGAAACGGGCCTGCAACTGCGCTGCCGACCAGACATCTACGTCCCCAGCACTAACGTCATGGGGGACGTCAAAACGTGCCGTGATGCGTCGCCGCGCGGCTTTGGGCGGCAAACATACGACCTGCGCTATGATGTGCAGGCCGCGTTTTATATGTATGTCTCTGAGCTGTGCGGCTGGGATGCAAAATACTTCGCATTTCAAGCCGTCGAGAATACACGTCCTCACGCAGTATGTATGCACGTGCTGTCAGATGAGTCACTTGAGCTGGGCCGAATGGATATGTTTCGCGCCCTAAACGAAATTGCTGAAGCGCAAAACACAGGTCAATACAAAACGAATTGGCCCAGCTTCAACATGATCCATCCGCCCGCATGGATGGTGAACGACTGAGCATGGCAGTACCGTGCATCGCTATCAAAGGAGAAAACAGATGGCAGCCAATCCAGTATTTAAGAAAATCGTCCTCAAGGACGTCGAACTGCAATATCCGCGCCTAGACGCGACCTACCGTTTCAATAGTCAAGAACAGCGCAGTGAGCAGTGCAGTCCATCTGCGCAAGGTGCCGCTTGGTCTGTTTCGTGGACACTGAGCCAAGAAGACGCCAAGGCTCTGCACAGCGATCTGGTGGCGCACTACAATGAGTGCAAGTCACGCGACACAACGCTGCCAGCGTTTAGCAAGGTCTTCGGCATGAAGAAGCTCGACAGCGGCATCGTGTCGTTCCGCGCAAAGAAGAATGGCACAAACCGAAAGGGCGAGCAGAACGTCGGTCCGACCGTGATCGGCGGCGACAAGCAACCACTTGCTGATCGTGCAATCTGGAGCGGCTCCAAAGGCACGCTGCGGTTCATTGCATTCCCATCCAAATCGCCACAGGGCGAGGGCGGGATCAGCCTGCTGTTGGATGCGGTGCAGGTGTTGGAGCCGGTCTATGGTGACGCTGGCGGAATGGACGACTTCGAGTTGGTCGGGTCAGCGCCAGCCGCACCTGCGGATGATCCGTTCGGCCTGCCGCCGATCCAAGAAACGCCCACGCCAGCACCGTCGGCTGCGTTTGACATGGAAGACGAAATTCCGTTCTAAATAAAAAGCGGGCCGCGCTAGGGAGGATTGCGGCCCGCTTTTCAATGTTCGATCAGCGCCCACTGACCAAGAGGAACCATAAAGCAAATGCCTGAAGATAGCAAATATCCGACGCTATACTGGAGCGAATATGCCGCTCAAATAGCACAGAAATACAACTTAAAGCACAGCGGAAAAGAGCGCTACAACGGACCCTGCCCAAACTGCGGTGGCACTGACCGATTTTGGGCGAAGTCTTACAACGGTGAACTGCGGGTGAACTGCAACCAATGTGGTGATTTCAAGGCAATCTATGCTGTAATGCAGGCAGATGGCATCACGCCCAAGCCAAGTGACACCGACGCGAACGTCGTGCCATTCAACAACCTTGCCGACTTTGAGAAGATCGAGCCTTACAACGTGCGCAAAGGCGTCCCGCTGGGCAACGCCAAGCTGAACGGCACAAACACGCTGGTGCCGATCTACAAGATCGACGGCAAGAAGATGGTCATGGTTGGCAAGCAGACGATCTCCGCTGATGGAAAGAAGCTGTTTGACAAAGGCATGTCGCAGGAAGCCGCGTTCTCGCCGATAGGAGGCGCACCCAGCGGCACGACATACATTTGCGAGGGTTGGGCCACAGCGGCATCTGTGAGCGCCTGCACGGGCCGACCTGCGGTGTTTGCGCTGAATAGTGGCAATCTGCCAAAGGTGGCCGCTGTGATGGCCGATGCGTTCCCTGACGTGACGTTCATCGTGGCGGCTGACAACGACGAAGCGGGCATCAAGTCGGCCAAGGAAAGCGGTCTGCTATACAAGGCACCGAAGCGCGATGGCGACGATTGGAACGACGTGCATCTGCGTGAAGGCGAGGTCAGCGTCAAAAAGCAGCTTTCCAAGATCAGAAAGCCCAAGCCGCTGTTTGTCTCGCTTGGCGATCTAGAGTTCAGGTCGCCAGAGTGGATTATCGACGGGCTGCTGGAGCATAACACGTTTAGCGTTTGTTTTGGCGCACCAGCCGCAGGCAAGACGTTCCTGATCCTAGACATGGCGCTGTGCATTGCGGCAGGGCGGCCATTCCACGGACACGATGTGCGGCAGGGACCAGTGTTCTACATTGCTGGCGAGGGTCACAACGGCTTTGCCCGCCGTGCTGCGGCATGGTCCAAGGAAAACGATGTCAGCCTGAAGGGGCTGCCGTTCTTCAAGAGCAGCCGATCCATCGTGCTAACTGACGAACAGAGCGTCGATGACATGTTGGAGGTCGTTGATCAGATGGTCGAGCAGTATGGCGAGCCGCAGATGGTCGTCGTCGATACGCTAGCCCGCGCTATGGGTGCCGCAGATGAGAATAGTACAAAGGAGATGGGCGCGGCGATCACGGCGGTCGATGACATCCGTGAGGCATACGACTGCACAGTTCTGGCGGTTCACCATACCGGCCACGGCAACAAGGATCGTGCGCGTGGGTCGTCGGCTTTGCTGGGCGCGGTAGACGCCGAGTTCATGGTCGACAAGTGGTCTGGCGACGATCCGATTGCCAAGATCGAGGTGAAGTTCACCAAGATGAAAGACGCCAAAACGCCGGAGCCACTCAACTTCATGCACAAGGAAGTTGACCTGATCGGCGCTGACCTTGAGGCCACTCAGAGCGTCGTCCTAATGCCAACTGACAGCGGGAGACCGAAAGGCGGCGAACGACTGACAGGCCACAAGAAGCGGTTTATGGATGCGCTGGATGAGGCAAAAGACATGGGTTCTAATGGTGCAGAACTGCAAAAAGTGCGTGACATCTTCTATAATTCACTGGTTGAGCAGAAAGACGACAGTAAGCGGCAAACTTGGAAGCGTGCGTTTCAGTCGTGTCACGATGAAGGTCTGATTTCTGCAAAGGAAACAATGGTTTACGATGAGCGTGACAGAGCGTGACATAGCGTGACAGTCACGGCGTGTCACGGTGGACACTAGCGTGACAGACGTGACATATGCCTATGGCATGTCACGGTGTCACGGTGGGTCCAAAACGGGGTTTGGTTGGAGATTGTAATTGAGAGATTTTACACTGAGGTCTGGCAGGGTGCTGAGTGTGCCGGAAACGCTCAAAGAGAAGTTGGACGGCATACATTCTATTGACGAACTATATGGCTTCGCAAACCGCAGAAAGGTTCTGGGCTGTTTCGATGACAGCATTGCGCCCAAGTGGACGGATGAAGAGCGTCAGCTTATCGTGTTTCGCAAATATGAATTGGAGAAGGCAAAATTGGGGAAAGCGAGATGACTCACGACAACGACAGAACGCGAGTATTGGCCGAGGCGATTGATCTCGTTAACGGCCCGCACGGAGGCAGCGCTGTGGATGGTGCTGGGTACTTGGCACTTGGCTTCGAGGTTGATGGTTGATAGGCTGCCCGTGCAGGTGGTCTCCCTCCTCATACGCCTGCCTGCTGCCTCAACTTCGCCCTGCGCTCCGGCGTGGGGCTTTTTTTAGGGATACTGGCGTGGACATTGAAGTAGACATGGATGATGTGGACATGCTGGTCGTTCGCCGCGTTGTGGCCCACATATGCAATGCGATGTATCAGGCTGATGACTTGGACCCGTCTGTTGATGAGTTGCTTGTCGCGCTGGGCGAGATATTCAAGATTATTGTTGAAGCTGACGAACACGCGCCGATGGTGCATTAAGGCCAAATTTGCGCTATGCTGTGGTGAGCTTTTCCATCGGTGGGGTGAGCTTTTCCATCGCAGGGGGTCAGATGTCCATAAGTTTTTCGATTGATGCCAATACAGAAGAAATGCGCAAAAAGCTGGATGCGCTGATCCAGAAGCAAATACCGTTCGCCGTTTCCCTTGCTGTGACGAAAACTGCTGTGAAGGTTCGGGACAACGAGATTACCCAAGAATACAACAAGCGCTTTGAAGTGCGGAACAAGGGCTTCATCAAGCTGACGCACCGTGTCTTTGGTGCCGACGTGAAGTCAACCAAGCGGACAAACATTGCTGTGGCGTCGATCCAGCCTGTTGATGATCCGGTGCCACTTGGCGCGTCCACCCGTCCTGTGAAGGGCAATGGGCCTAAGAAGACCATCGCTGGCACTCAGTTTATGAAGCGTCATGTTGAGGGTGGCGTGAAGGCGCCCAAGGGGAAAGTGCTTGCTGTGCCAACCCCCAATTCTGGTGTGACCCGACGCAAGGGCGGCCAGAAGGCTGGTTCTGTCAATGAGGCGTTCAAGCCTAAGAGCCTGCTGAGTAAGCCAAAGCACTTTCAAGGGACCAGCAAGAAGACCGGCAAGGGCTTCATCGGTAAGCGTGTAGGCGGCAAGCGCAACCCCAAGGTCAAAGTCATGTATAGCTACGAGCCAAGCGTCAGGATCAAGCGGAGATACAGCCCGCTTGCCGCCGCTCAACGTGGCGTTGCCTCGCGCTTTCCTCACGAGTTTAGGTCCGGCATTATTCGCGCACTGAAGACTGCAAAGTTGCGGTGAGCTTTTCCATCGGTGGGGTCTGAGCTTTTCCATCGGAGGGGTGAGCTTTTCCCATCGGAGGGGTGAGCTTTTCCATCGGGGGGGTGAGCTTTTCCATCGGGGGGGCCATTCTGCGCCGCAGAAAGCCCGTTGCTGCACCGCAGAACGCATTGCCGCGCCGCAGAATCAACATGTTGTGACCGTTGCCCGCTGGACACTATATGTTGTGCTCGGATGCGCGCTGGTGGGAAAAAATCGGTTTTTTTGGGGTAAGGCGTGGGGAAACACTTGCGGGATAGGATAAAGGCGCCTATTTACATCCTATGCCTAGCAAGTTGCGGGCGAACTAGAAGGAAACAAACGAAATGAAACTAGCATTTATCCAACTACTAACCGGCGCCGCTATGGGCGCGCTTATATCCGCCGCGCTTTTCGCGCCTATGATTTTGGGGGCGGTGCAATGATTAACCTTACGCTCGAGCAAGCCAAGTTGGCGCTGGAAATAATCTGCAACGATATGGAAATGAGCGAATTTTCCATGCCTGATTATAAGGACACATCGGCAACGCAATATTACTTTAACCGCGCCGTGTTATATGAGCGCCTTTCGAATGCAATTGATAAAGAATTGGGGGCGGTGTAATGGCTATTAAATATGACTCCCAACTGACTGAATATTGCGACGGCATAGCAGAAGACATTGCACGCGATGCAAGCGACTTTGAGCAGGCGACAGACTGGGCGCATGAGAGCGCGGATGGGTCTGAGCATGTTATATATACCTATAAGGCGCATCAGGTCTGTCAGAATTGCGATACCGATAACGGCTTAGAATTTTTCAATGACTGCTACGGCAACGAGCATGGCAAGTCGTACGACGAAATCGCAACCATCATGGCATACGGCGAAATACGCGCGCGCATCCAGTCGCGCCTATGGGAAATATTTGAGGAAAGGGACGCGGTATGACTTGCCAAGAAAACGAAAACTATTTCGCTGAGTACGAAGGCGGCTTGCTTTTTATTACATCCAAGCGCGATGGGCGCGAAACCGCAACCGGCTTGCGAAATGAGCGCGGGCAATGCATCACGCGCGGGCAATTCACTAGCAGCTTGGCAAGCCACGGTTTTGACCGCGCTTGCGAAACATTTATGAAGTTGGGGGTGGCGGTATGACTTTCCCTAATATGACTTGCCGCAAATGCGACGCGCGCAACCCGTGGGTATATTTCGCGCCGGTTTCGGTCGCGCCCTTTCCCGCAACTTGCATATGTTTTGATTGCGTAAAGGCGCGCGGCTGGACTGGTAGCGACGGCGACCTGAAAGAAGAGGTGACGCTATGAAAATCCAAGTTTATAGTGGGCTCGATACTGTGCGATATTATCGCGGGTCAGAATATATGGGCTGGCAAAAATATTCGTTTAAGTTGCGCTTTCTTGAGGTGCGCAGTTGGTTGCAATCGGACGCGGCGCATAGCGTGCGCATAGGGCGCCTAGTTGTGACGCTTGATAACATAAACGCGCTACCCGTAAATGAGCGCGACGGGTTGGCCACATGACGCCTAACCCCATTGTAAATATCGTCGCCTTTCTAATTTTAGCGCTGGCGACGCTTCTAATCTAATCCCAATTAACCCCGCCTAGTGCGGGGTTTTTTATTGCCCGCCATTGCCCGCCATTGCGCGGGCTTTTTTGCGTGCGGTCGACGGCGCGCCCGCAATCGCCACAGCGCCCCGCAGGGCGCCACCTATTGCGCCCGCACCCTTACCCCATAAAAGCGAAACCTGCCCGCCCATTGGCGCTTATATCGCCCGTGGCGGCCTATTCTATGCGCGATATCAAGCGGGTCCTACCAGCCCAGACGCCCTGCGGGTACGCGGAGG
>Ga0222717_10001363_pt1 | contig 20071 bp, 18 predicted proteins | sample C33_18DmetaG_FD_165053 | JGI IMG/M metagenome (GOLD analysis project Ga0222717, IMG submission 165053) | Estuarine water microbial communities from San Francisco Bay, California, United States - C33_18D | ecosystem: Environmental > Aquatic > Marine > Unclassified | place: USA: California...
GGTGTATTTTTTTGTATTTTAACATTACCTGCAAAAGTTGCGTTTGTAGCGTGAACATTTACATTATCCCATCTTTTATCTGATGAACCTATGTATAAAGTTTTACCTGTATCAGTAGTTGGTCTTATATATGAATTGTCTCTTGACATATACAAACCATACCCATGCATCCTAGTGTATGTTGAATCACTAAATGTTGCTGATATGTAATTATCATTACTATTATCACCGGTAGTTATTGTTCCTGCAAAAGTTGCATTGGCACCTGTTAAACTTAAAGGTGTTTTATCTAAAGAACTAACTGTTGATGTTCTGAAGTTTATTGATTGACCCACTGTGTTGTGGTCTATATAAGCTGCTCCTGCACTTTTAAATCTTAAATTATTTTCTGCAAATATTGAGTTATTATTTCCTACTAAAAAAGTTGAAGAAGCGACAGCATCTCCTGTCACATATATACCACCACTTGTAGTTCTCATTTTTTGAAGTGCATTATGGTATAAGTAGTTACCGTCTGCATCAGCTAAATAGTTTAAATCTCCTCCAATGGAAATTCTAAATTCGTTAGCTCCTTCGAACCCGAACTTACTATCAGCATCTCCTGTATGTATTATATAGTCTGGGATATATGTTGTTGTGAAAATTTCAGCATAACTAGGAGCTAATGCTAGTCTTGTTGATCCTCCGGTGTATATTTTTACTGTATCTGTTGCTGTTTCAGCTATATAAGTGTTACTACCTCCGTCCAGATATATTTTTTTAGTAGCCGGTATATTAACGTTTCCCGTAGTATTTACGTTTCCATCTAGATTTAGTGAACCTGTGAAATTATGAATATCATCTGATGTGTCTCCAAAGTTAGTAGAGCCTGATTGGTATATTACAGATGCGCTAACGTATTCAGTATGAAACTCTTGAGCTGTTATTGTGCCTGTTACAGTTAAATCTCCTGTTAATGTATCTGTCGTGTTTAAAAGATACGATGATGTAGACGCATTAAGTGACGTTATGTTACTAGTATTTGAATCTACTTTAGTATTAGTAGCATTACTAGCTGATGTAAAAGAGCCCGATATATCAGATGCTATTTGAGCTGAGGATGATATTATGTTGTTAGGTATATTATCTAGTTCAGTATAATCTGTTGTGAGTCCTTCAAACCTCGTAGCTACCGAAGCTGAAAAAGCTGTATTAGAACCCGATATATCAGATGCTATTTGAGCTGAGGATGATATTATTGTTTTTCCTGTAAGTGTTGAAATTCTGGAGTCTAAAGAGGAAGACATTGACTGTAGGTCAATTCCGTCTACTGTTCCTGAGACTTCTATAGAACCTGTTACACCTAAACTATCACCAAATTGTATAATAGTTCCTGCACTATCTATAAGTTTTTTACCTGATAGTATTTCTACAGTACCTTTGAGTTCTATATTACCAGTATCTGTTTGTATTGTAATATCATCTGCTCCAGTTTCAAGTAATTTTAAACTTTGTCCTGTATCGGTTGTTACTGTTAATACATTAGAAGTAGAAGATATAACCTGTGTTCCGTCTATATATAGTGAACCTGAGGATAGATACAGATCTCTCCATTGTGCTGTTGGAGAACCTAAATCGTAAATATCATGACCATGAGGCATTATATGTCCTGCCATTTGGGTAACAACATCACCGGAGTTATCGACTATCATCGATTTCCCGTTCTCTACTTTAAGTGTTTTTTGATTATCACCAGAACCAATTAAGATTTCTTCTACTATTATCTTTTTTCTATTATTAGAAGCATCTTTAAATTCTATATTACCGCTAGAATCTTTGGTCAATTTAGTTCCACCTAGATCAATAGTAGACCCGGCAAGGTAGATATCATTCCACCTATTGCTAGCAGTCCCAAGATCAAAAGTTTCATTTGTAGTAGGAATAATACTACCAGATACTTGACTTTGGATTTCTATACTACCGGTTAATTTAGGATCAAATATTTTCATTCTATAATGCTCTTACTAAAGTTTTTATTATCCAATTATCACTTGTTACTGTTGCTTGTAATCTCATATTTGCCCCAGAAGTATCGACGCTGAAGGTTACTCCGCTTGTACTACCTATATCACTTGTTGAGTTATCTGTATATTCTACTGATCCTCCGTTATAAATAGCCATTACTGTTCCTGCTCTAGCGTTAGAACCACTGATGCAAGTGTAGTCAAAGAAAGCTCCAGAATAGGAGCCTGTATTAACTGTTGCAATAGTTTCTGTTGACGTTGAATCTACGTCTATATTTTCTTGAAAGCTTAAAAGTGAATTTTGTATTGTGAAATCTTCAGCATATGAAGATGTTAAAGCAATACCCCCAATGTTAACTGCTGCTGTACCTGCAGTTGCTGTATCGAAGTAAACTTTTAAGTTATCTTCGTCTACCATTTCAACTCGTCCAGGGATTATTTGATTATCGTTAGTATCAAATACCTGAATGGTTGGATATTGGTCTCCGATATTATGAGCTAAGGACCAAGTGGTTGCTGCTGTTGATTGAACCAGTCTGATAGACTCTCCATATCCTGCTGACCCTGTTTCTATACCTGTTAATAGTGAACCATCGCCAATAAATGAACCTGAAATTGTCCCTACTACTTCTAAGTCATAATTAGGAGCAGTGGTACCTATACCTACAGGGCCTCCGAATGAGCCTGTTGCGGTTACGGTAAGAGAATTTAAGTTAGCATCTGACCCGCTAACTATTAGTTTTTTCCAGTTCGGCATATTTTCACTATTATGGTTGGTTACAGGTTTGCCTGCCCACTTCCCTTACGGGCCAATAATACACTTATAAATAGCAAAAGAGCCCATAAGGCTCTCTACTTTTTATCTTTTTGTTCTTTGAGTTTATCTGAGAGCTTTACCCAAACTGTGTAAAAGCTTTCAAATTCATCACCTGTATAAGGAGCTTGTCTTAATTTACGCAATACAAACTCTATATCTTGACTGTTAAGGAAGTTCTCCTTCTCTTTCTGTTTACTTAAAATACCCATATAACTAATTTACGAACTCTTATGAATAGATCCAAATATCTCCACCGGTATCTACCTTAATATTTCCGTTTTTTTGGTATTCACTATTGTCTGCATGATTGCTATTACTTAAATCTACAACTGCAGAAGCATAAGCTGTTGTATTTGCTGTAGTTGCTGTACTATTTACTGATTCATTGAAACCCCATCTAGTTATACCAGCATCTGCTTCATATATAAGAGCGTGCCCTGTTCCTGAGCCTTCATCTATTACAAGTCCTCCTTCATCTGGATTGGCTGATCCAGAATTTAAAAGAATAAATCTATCTTCTACTAATAAATTTTGAGTATTTAATGTTGTAGTAGTACCATTAACGACTAAATCTCCACCTACTGTTAAGTTATTGGAAACTGATACGTCATTTGGTAATCCAACAGTTACTGCTCCACCACCACCTACGGTTGTAAAAGTATTTGTTGATAATTCGATTTCTCCAGCTGTTCCTAAGAAAGTTACACCAGTATTACCTTCTGCTGCTGTTCCTGCTGTTGATCCATAATCTACTGATAATACGGTTCCGCCACCACCGGATAAACCTGTACCTGCTACTGAAGTGTTTAGCTGTGTTTCGGTAATTCCACCGTCTATAACTGCTACTGTTACTGTATTTCCTGCTGCTGCAGTAGAAATTGAATTTCCTGATGCAACTGTTAGGTCTTCTGTTAGTAAGTCTATAGTGATATTACCAGTTGAACCTGTTAAGTTTAATTCTGTTACAAGTCCAGTTAAGTTACTACCATCCCCTTGAAAAGAACCGCTAAAAGATCCAGATAAGATTGAAGCAGCACCTGTCGAAGTTATAATTGAAGTACCTAACCCTAATGTTGATCCATTATAAGTAATACCTGAGCTTTCAACTGCGCCTCCAGTTCCTGCTACCAGTATGTTATCGTTAGTAAGTACGGATGAGGTAATCGATGCTAAATGAGCATCCGATCCGCTTACTATTATCTTTTTCCAATTTGCCATGTTATAGTGGGTGTTTTATATATTATAAATATCGTTAATTATTAAATCCAAGAAAGAATTCATTTGAGCCACTATAAAACATTCCACCACTTACAGCAGTAGGTGTAGTATTTTGCGATTTCATTTCTAATACCCCTTCTTTGTTTACTTTTATTTGTTCTTCTCCGTTAATTGATATAGCAAAATAATCTTCTACTCCGTCTAATTGTAGATCAAATGATCCTGATACTTTTATATCATTAGTTGTGGAATAATATGACCCAGTTTGTACAAATATACCATTAATAAAATCTTCTCCTTGAACTGTGAAAGGTCCATCTAAATCTAACGCACCAGATACAGCTAATGACCCGGTTAACTCTTTTGAGCCGGATAAGTAGGAGTCAATCTGTTTCCATTGTATTAATGCCATCTTATTCTATCGTATTTTGCCGCTTAATACTACTTCATCTCCAGAATCTAATGTATACTCAGTTTGTCCTGTCTGCACTACTGCTGTAACATCTGCTCCTGCTTGAGAAACTGTATAGTATATAGCAGGTATTAGTTGTCCGTTAATATATAACTGGAATCTTTCATCTCCTGAGGTAAATCCTGCTGGTATTGTTTCTATGTTCTTATTATTAAATAAAGCTGTATTTGTTGTAACAAAATCTGCTATAAATGTGTTATGTAAAGATACATAGTTAATTTGTTCTGTGGTCATACCAAATCTCTGTACTCCTAAAGCTCCTTGATCAAAGAATCTGTAATCTTGTGCTTTTTCTGGTGTTGAAGATCTAGCTTGTAGTTCTTCTATATCTCCTGCTAACTCCATACCGAATGTTACTGAAGACTTAGAGTAATATTTGTTCATTCCTGCTATAGAAGCATTTATACTGTCAGGTACTATATGTCCATTAAGTATTAAAGTAAAAGTTGTCTTTGCTGCTCTATCTTGACCTTGAGATAATTCAGTAGCTGTAGTATAGCTATCTATTTTAGCTCTAAAACTAAATTTTTCAGGATCTCCCCAATACCCATCAGATGCGTAGTTAATACTTTCTACTATTTTATTCATCTGCTCTATGTAATCAGTAAATATTACACAAGAGTAACTTAAAGTAACATATTCAGGTACAATTATACCGTAATACTCTTCTACAGGTATTCTATTTGTAACAACACTAAATCTATCATATACATTTTTCTTAGAGAACTGTTTTTTATAAATTCCTGCTGTTAAAGGGTTGTTAGGATCTACCTTATTACCTAAAGATCTATTCTTTTCTACAGAATCCCTTTTAAACATAATTAAAGGAGCTTGTTTTTTGCCGTTTTTATCTCTATAAAATCCATCTTTTTGTACAGACTTCCATCTCTCTGGAGATCCGTATAGGATAGGTACGTTTATTTTAGCTCCGTTCTGTTGTACTGAGGGTTTAATTACTTCTTTAAAGTAATATATAATAGTTTCATCTATATCACGTAATCCTACAGTAAATCTTTTTACCGTATCGTTTTTTACTGTTCTCTGGTTTTCTCTTTTCTGTCTATTAGGTACCGGTGGTTTTCCTGTAGGGAGTTTCGTAGTAATTTGCTTTTGCAATAACTCTGATTGTTTTTTAGGTATTGGTTTCTTTCTTCTAGCCATAATTATAATCTTTGTCTAGTAATTCCTACTTTATCTGCTCTGCTTAAGTGACAATCTAACACTAAAGATATAGAATCTCCGTAACCAGCAGTTCTTTCTATATTATAATCCCCATCTCTTCCGTAGAATAGTTGATTTTCTTTAATAGCATCTACTTCATAGAAGTCCTCATGCCACATTACTATGTCTCCTACCTCTGCAACAGTGTTTATATCTCTTAAATCCTGTTTAAGTATAGCAAAAGATGCTTCTCTACCTAAATCTACTCCGAATTCATCTACATCGTATACCTGATCACCTCTGGTTATTAAGCAATTTAGTTTAATTGGTTGTAAATAAGTCTTTTCTAGTGCTTCCCCGTATAGATTAGTTGATGTATCAACAATACTTAACTTATAAAGGAGTATTTCTTGTTCGATTACGTCCTTAAGTAACTCTCTGTTGATGTTGACCAGTAAATTAAAGTCTCTATTACTTCCAAATATCATTACTTCTCCTCTATAGTTTCGTTTGCAATTTCTATCTTTATTATATTAGGGTATTTCTGTGTAGCATTGGTTTTAAATGCTTCAAATGCCTCTTCTCCTTGTTTTTGTGTTATAAGTTTTACCTTAAACGTCATAGCACCCATTTCGCTAGATGATCCAGCATTAGTAACTGTGGTAATCCCCGGTAATGCACGTAAAAGCTCCGCTATATTCTCGCTTTCACCTTCTTTATACATTATACGTACCATACCTTCATAGGTATTAAATACTATTTGTTCTATTATGCTAAATAACTTCATTATCCTACGTGTATAGTCATTGGTACCTGGGAAAGAGTAGATCTTAGGAAGTCAGCCTCTTGTGATTGTGCTTCCATTTGTGCTCCTCTTGATGTTTCACCTAACATCTCTCTCAAATTAGTTATTAATGCTTCTTTTTCTGTTCTTGCATCAGTTAATAAGTCAGCTTGATTAAGAGTAGCTTCTGCTCCTGGTACTGGTACTGTTTGGTATTTACCTCTTATGTATGCTAGTAATTCTTTTGCTAAAGCTAATGAATATTTGTATATCCACTGTCTACCTACACTATTAATATGTGAGTATGTCGGGTTATTATAGGGCACTTCTGCTACATTAGTAATAGTATTGGAAGCGTTATTAAAATTTATTGCTGATTTATCATTTGATTTATAGTATTCAAATATTAAAGTACCGTCTACGTTAGGAACTGGGAATAATTTTAATTTATTATTTACTAGTTCAAAAGTAAATGTAGATTTTCTAATCTGATCATTAAACTCTATTGCTTGAGTCTTTAATATATCATAAGAAGCAGGCATTAACATAAAATTAACACCGGGACTCATATTACCAAACCCAAATTGATCCATTAATGAGTGAGTACCTGTACCAGTACCTGCATAAGGGTCAAAATACCTTTGAATAGCAGGTGGTGCTTCATAAAAAACTCTTCTTATTTCTATTCCTCCGTCTATTCCTTTATCAGATGCCCATGAATCTAAATCATAGTTCTGTATAGAGCCAGTTATATCTAGTGAACCTGAGTATTTAGTGACATTACCTCCTACTCCTGCTTCTGTACCATAATTCTTAGCTATCTGTACAAATCTATTGATATTTGATTCTATTAATTGATTATTTACTGAGCTTCCTGTTGGAGCACCTTCTAAGTTAAGGTAATTCTCTCTAATCTTATATTGGAAGATTTCATTACCGTAAGTTGTAATAGCTTCTTCAAAACAGGCATAAAAAGATCCTGATTGTAGCTCTACATCCATTAACGGGTACCCTAAACGAGTAGCACAAAAGCTTGCAACTTTATCTGCATCAGTAGCGAAGTTTGTATCGCTGTCATAAAACCCAAAAGGAGTCTGTCCTGAAGAGAAAGAGCTTGTTCCGTTCCAAATACTTGTATTAGCCATCGAATATAGTTTTATAATAAATAGTAAGGTATTGTAATAAGGTTAATGTAAAATAATTAATCCCTAAATGTTTTATATACCTTTAAAATTGGTGAGACTATTTCATGTCTGTGATTCATTAGAAGAGTATGTGTTTTAAACCCTTCTACTTGCTCTTCTATACGAGCTAAAAAAGAAAATCCAGTTTCTCTTTTGTCTTTTAGGTCAATTTGAGCTAAATCTCCACATATTACCATTTTAGATCTTTTGCCTAATCTTCCTATCACTGTTTCCATTTGAGTATGAGTAACGTTTTGTGCTTCATCTACTATTACAAATGAATTTAAAAAGGTTCTACCTCTCATAAAAGCAAAAGGTACTATTTCAATATTACCGTTTTCTAATTCTTTATCTACCTTCTCTTTCTTATACAGCATATATAAGTTATGATAGATAGGTGCTAACCAAGGATCCATCTTTTCTCTAATATCTCCTGGTAGAAAACCTATATCTTCTTTAGCAACAGTAGGGCGTGTAATGATTATCTTATCTATTTTCTTTTGAAATAGTAAATCTAATCCAACTTGAGTAGCTATTAAGGTTTTCCCGCTACCGGCCATACCTTTTAGTACTGTTATTGGTGCTTCTAAAATTAATGCTTTTGCTAACTTTTGTTCGTCGTTTAGTTGAACGTTAAACTTAATAGGACCTTTTGGTCTTCTTTTAGAGACGAAGACCTCGTCTGTATGGTGCTTTTGTGCCATATATCAATAACATTATTATTATATTAATAAATAGTTATTCGATAGTAAATAAAAAAAGAAAGGGGCTAAAAAAGCCCCTCTCAAATATAATCCAATAAAATATAGTACTCTAGATCGTCGCTAAGTCAGAAATAAAGATTTTACCATAAAATTCTGGTCTAATCATTTTCTTCGCGTAACGAGTCATGATACCTTTTCTTGGAGTGAAGGTAGCAGGATCGTATACTAGAGGAGTCATGATTAATGGTACATATGGAGCATATACAGCACCACTTTCTAAGAACTGTCCACCTCTAAATCCACATAGGATAGTGTTTTCAGTCATATAAGGGTTTTTGTATACTTTATATCTACCGTTAAGTTGTCCAACTTTTTGAACACCCATTGCAAATTCAGCCTGATCTCCGTCAGTTTGTGCAGCATATCCTGGAATTGATTCTAAGATAGTAGCTACAGAAGGAGAACATACTAGGAAGTTTGCTCCACCTCTTAAAGTTTTCTGGTGAATTTTGTTAGATACTTTTTGGATTTTAGTTCCTAAAGTTTGGAACCATTGTCCTTGAGTATTGTAAAAATCTGAAGTTGAAACATCCCATGCATTTCCGTTCCAGATCTTATTATTTTCAGCTGACCACTTTTCAGTAGTTCTAGCACCACCGATTAACATATCAAGAATTTCAAGATCGATTTCCATTGAAATGTACTCACTCAATAAAGAAGTAAGTTCAGCTTCAGCGTCAATACTATGGTAAGCATTAAGATCTTGTGCAAATTCTGGAGTCCATTGTGCTTTTAACTTTCTAGTCTTAGCAACAACTGATTCAGATTTCAACTCTACGTTGATTTCTGGAATGCTAATTGATCCAGCAGGAGCATCTTCAAAGTCTCCTCTTGTGTTGTCAGCAGGTTGTACGTGATACTTCATAGTACCTGTAATTGCTACTGCAGCAGTTTCTGTTTTCTTCACTACGAAGTTAACGTTACCTCCACCTAAGAATGTTAATTCAGGGTTAGAAGTAATATCTGTTGAACCAGATACTAATCTAAATGCTCTTACACCTTCTGCGTCAGCTCCAGATGGTAAACCAACTGCTACTGTAAAGTAGTCAGCAGGATCTACATCATTGTCAAATGCAATAGAAGAAGATACAGCAGATCCAGTAGCAGCAGCTGATACAGCAACGCTTTCTGGATTGATTGAATATCCGAATTGACCAGCTCCGTAAAGTCCACCGTTTGGATCTACATCCACTCCGATTTTGTCTACACCTGATGCATTTCCGTACATGCTTGAGTCAGCAGCTCTTCCGTTTACTCCTGATCCATATTTAAAGTCTAAGTAAAATACTAGACCTGAAGGTAAGTTCATTGGTTGAACTGAGACGAAATCTTTAGATGAGATTTGAGCGAATACCTTTCTTACTAAAGGTAAAGCAACTCCTGCCCATTGTTCAGATCCACCACCGGCTGCACCGATTGCACTTCCTCCTGTAGATGATTGCTCAGCTACGATTTGTTTTGCTTGATTTTCTAACATGATAGCCATGTTGTTAGATGTTTTAGCATCTAATCCTTCAAGCAATCCTGATGCTCCCCACTTGTCTGCAAGTTTCGCAGCATCATTTTGCAAGGCTTTGTAGCCATTTGCGCTTTCTAATAGAGAATTAATTTCCATGATTAAAGTTTGTTTAATAGTTTTTTTTTGGTTTTTAAATAATACCAGCTAGTTTTTGCATTCTTTTTACTGCATCACTTACTTCTGAAATTACTTCTGGTTTAGCAGCAGTAGTTCCTGTAGCTTTAGATGCCATTCCTAATTTGCTCTCGTTAACTTTTACAACTTTTTTAGTTATAAAGTTATCAGAAACAGTTTCGAATACTAATTTTACTTCTTTAACTGTTTCAGCTTTGTCAAATGCAGCAATGATGTTAACTTTTTGTGATTCGTTTAAGTTGTTAGACTTAAATACCTTATTAACATATAATAATTTTGCATTAAGAAGATTAACTTCAGATAATTGATTCTGTAGAGTTTCGATAGTATTTAAAGCTTCGTTTAATTCAGAATTATCTTCTTTAACTTCTTCTTTTTTAACTTCTTTCTCTTCTTCTTCTTTTACGTCTTCTGTTACTTCTTCTTCTACTTCCTCGTTAGTAGCTGATTCTAACTCGGCTAATAGTTCGTCTAGGTCAATTTCTTCATCTTCTGCTCCAACTTCCATATCACCTTCAGGTTCTACTTCTGCTCCAGCATCCATGTCGTCCATGCCTAATTCTTCTTCACCACCATCGCCCATTTCTTGTGCGATAATGTCACGAATAAGATCTTTAAGGTCGTCCACTTCCATGTCCTTTACCTCTACTTCTTCTTCGTCTTCTGTTTCTTCTTCACCAGCGTCTTCAGCTTCGTCTTCAGATTCTTCTGAATCATCCTCTGCTTCTTCCATTGCTTCTTCGTCCTCCATAGATCCTTCCTCTACTTCTTCTTCCATTTTATCTTCGTCAGAGTGTTCTCCTTCTTCTACTGTTTCTTCAACAGCTTCTTCTACATCTTCAGTTTCGTTTACTACTTCTTCTTCAACAGATGAATCATCCATTTCTTGAAGTTTAGCAGCTAACATATCCTTAAGGTGTGGAGTTAACGACTCTTCTAAAGCTTCCTTGGCGTTAGCGATAGCGGCTTCTCTAATAGATTTTGCTTCAGCAATAGCTTGCTTGAATAAATCTTTGTTTGCCATTTTAATAATTTTGTTTGATTTCTACGATTATTGTAATCGTAATAGGAAAGTTTATACAAATTAAATACAGTATAGATCACTGTATATTCTTATATAAATATATACATTTTCTAAAAAACTAAATAAAACTTAGTAATTATGCAGATGCTGCAACTGCGCCTGCAATTTCTGCTCCTACTACAGCAATGTCTCTACCTTTTAAAGCGGCTTTGACTGCTGAGATTGTAGCTGTTGCTACGTTTGCTCCTCGTAGAGCATTTAGAGCACCTATTCCTGCTTTTACACCCAATCCTGCTAACATAGCAATAAATAATCCTTTAGCAACTAAGTCTCTCTTTTTTTGGTCTCTTATAAATGGTTTCATAAAGCCACTAATCGCTCTTACTATATTAACTTCATTATTATGAGCCCATTTATGTATTGCGTCTGCTTTATTTGCTGCTTTTTCTAAACCAAGCTTTTTAAAACCTTTTGCAGCATATTTACCGAGTATATCTAGAACTGTATTAGAGGCTAGTGCCCATGATAACACTCCAACTGTTGTAATAACTTCATTGACGTCTCCTTCTTCTCCAAATTCTCCTTCTATTGCTTTGGCTAATTCAGCTCCTAATTGAGTTTCGTCACTTTCTAAAATAAGTTCAGATAATGTTATCATTATGCTCTTAATATATCGTTAATAATAGAATCTAGATTATTGTATTTAGAAACAATCGTTTTTCCTTCTTGCAAAGATATAGGATTCATAAATGCTCCATGAGTAGACGGATTAGATACAAAGTCCCAACATACTAATTCAAAGTCTGGTTGTACCTCTAAAGTGCCCTCATTAGTTTGGTTAACTGATCCTGTACCTCTGGATGAAATACCTATTGTATGTCCTGCTTTTATTATTTCCTTTACTATATTTCCTGCTGGTGTGTTTAGTAGTTCTACACGTCCCATAAGGTCGTTTCCTTTCCACCATAACTCTTTTACTATATGAGAGGCGTTCTTTAAGGAGACAATGGGAGATTCAGGGTGATCCAGTTCTCCGAATGCATTGCCGTTCTTGACAAACTCGTCCATGTATTTTTTAGATTCTCTTTCTAATATAGCCTTACTATAGGTTCTACCATTTTGGTTTTTTGATACTGCTCTTTGCATAATACCTTCAACCTCATATACTCCCGGTTTCTCTTTTGATTCCCTTAGTATAGAGTTAAATGGTGTTACTTCTATTAATAGTTGTGCCATGTTATTTGGTTTTACTTTCTCTTAATGTTCCATTTAAGGGTGCAGAAAATACAGTTTCCTTAGCTGGTTCTGCTTCTCCTAAAGGTGTTTCACCTGAGTTATGCCTGTCTATATCTCTTTGAGATATTACTTTAACTTTTGGTTGATCCAAACCTTTTGTAAACCCTACTTTAGTAACCGGTCTTAAGTCTTTATTGAAAGCTGATTCAATAGAAGGAGCTAAAAATCCTCCTACTTTTAATCCTTCTTCGTTTCTTATGTCTCCTAAAGTGTTATATACTCTTTGGATTTTAGTTCTAGTTTTATCGTAATAAGCTTCTATATCTGTAACTACATCCTGTAGTTGTATAATAGCTGCTTTCATACCTTCAAATCCACCATACTGTTCAGCAAACTTTGCTAATTCATTTGTGGCAGCTTCGTTGATTACTTGCTCTTCTAATACTTTAGATATAATTGCTTTAATATTCTCTTTTACGATCTCATCTTTGCCCATTGATTTCTTAATAGCTGCGTCTTTTGCTGCCATATAATCATCTCCGTCTACATCTCCGTCTCCGTCATGATCTTTCCCTTTCTTTTCATCTACCTTTGGTACTCCATCATCATGTCTATCCAATTCTGGACCATGCATAATATCAACTCCTAAATTATAATGCTCTCCTATAGCATATATTACTTCTTCTGCTTCTTCTGCTCCTGTAGTATCGTTATTTTCAGCTCTATCTTCTATAAGAGCTATAAATTCTTGTAAACTACCTACTCTTTCATTTACTACTACTTCAGCTTCTTCTAATTGTTTTCTACTTGGATCAGCTCCTTCATTAAAGCTAACTAAAGTTTTCTTTATAGCTTTTTTAAAGTTTCTTAAATGATCTAACGCTTCTGCTTTATCTTTTTCTTGTATTGCATCTATAGCATAAGATAAGTGACTTCCTTCTGAATGGTAATTTACGTCTTCAAATGAATCAAATAGTGCTTGTAATGTCTGTAACGGAGTATTAAGTCTTACTTTTAAACCATATTCTAACATTCCTTCATAATCAAACTCTTTTGAAAACATATCTCCAGGTTTGAAAGCTTTTACAACCTTATCTTCTTGTCCATATTTTTCTATATCTTTCATCTGTTGATCAGACATAGCTTCTTGCTTTACATCTCTAGCTGCTGCTTTATATTTAACAGCATCACTTCCTCCAGTTTCTGGTTGTTTATTACCTTTTCTATCAACTCCCATTACTTCGGGTATATCAGTATTGATAGTTTCATACTCATCGTAGTTACTCCATACGTCGTTAATATCATTAAAATCTATATCACCGCTAAAGATATCATCTTTATGAGTTTTAAGGAAATCAATTGCTTCTTGATTACCTACTTTATAGCCTGAATCTGGATGACCTACAATGGTTAAAAAGTCTATAATTTTTCTCATAGCCATTTTTCTATCGTGGTTAGAAGCTCTTTCTCCTGGAACGCCTGGTTCAGTAGGAATAGGGTCTGCTTCTTTAATACCGTGAAGGTTTTTATACCAAGCTTTATATTCTGGGTCTCTATCTAAGTTAGCTAATAACTCTGGAGCTAATGAATCTAATCCGTGATCGTCTACTTGCTGTACAGCTTTTTCTGCATCGTCTGGATCTTCTACATATTTTAAAATAATATCACGTAAAGCATCGAAACTCTCATCATCAAATGCTGTTGGTACTCCAGCTTCTTCTTTAAGTTCAGCTTTTTTCATACCATTAAAAGTATCTACCTCATTTCCTTTTTTTACTTCCACTGGTTTGTCATGCTTATCTACTTTAGAAGATTCTCCGGAAAGTAAGTTTAAGTAGTGTAATGGGTCTTTTAATAGATTACTAACAGCCTTTTCTTTTGCTTTTACTTGGTCTTCTTCTGATACTTTATCTTGAGACATACGTCCCATAGCTTCAAGTTCAAAATCTGTTCCTCTTCTTATTGCTTCATCAGAAAGGTTGTGTGGCTTTTCTTCAGCTTTTTTAGCATCAGAAATCATACCTTTTGTTTTTAAGATTGATACAGTATCTTCAAATCCATTGAATTGAGATATTAAATTTGGCCATGCCATGCGAGCATCTCTAACGAATTGTGTCTTGTTGAACGTTTCGTTTAGTACTCCTCTATATTTTTCAGTTAACGTTTTCATCTAGATAATCAAACATTTTAGTGTTATGTGGTCTTTTTTTTGTTTTTACAGTCTTATAACCTAACTTCTCAGCCTGCTTTGTAGCTCTATTTTTCTTATTCCCTTTGCTAAAAGCAAACGGAGTTTGGTATCCTGCTACTCCAGAGGTGGAGCTAAGTTCTTCAATAACTTCCTTTATAGCCTTTACAATCACGCTACGTTTCATAGTTTTCGCATTTCGCTTACTAGATCGTAATATTGCATTAAGTTAATAAGGTGGTTATCGCTAATTTTTTCAGTCTTTTTAATTTCTTTTATACCTTTAAGTACTTCTTGTAGTTTAATCTTAACTACATCGTCCTTAACTTTTTCTGATAGGTTTTTAATTTCAGTTTTAATCTTAACTACTTCTTCATTAACTAAATTTCTTAGTCGAGTAGTAGAATTAACTGAAGTTATAAATTCTTTTAGAATATTTTTTTGTTCTGGTAGAAGAGTCTTGTAGTTACTATTGAATTTTTCAAGTAGAATCTTATACGTTAGTAACCTTAGGTCTTTATCGTACTTAGAATACTCTTCTATTAAGGTATCTTTAACTGCTTCTTTGTTTACTTCTGATGAAGTTAAATGCTCCAATACTGTTAATTTATTATTAACTAAAAACTCAGGGTTTACTAAAGTATTATTGTTTTGAGCTTCTAATAAACAATATAATGCTGCTAAAGGTTTATAATCTCTTACTTGTATAGCAAAAAAGTCTTCTATGTTGTATTTATCTTTCAATTCAGAAATTAATCTGTACTTAGACTCTTTTAAAGTCTTTTGATTTAATTTCCTAGAAATTTCTGTTATGGAAGAGACTACAGTTTCAGCTTTAGCTTCACTTAAGTTATTATTTTTTAAAATATACTCGTATAATTTTAATTCTTTTCCTAGTACAGTATTTCCGCCGAAGTACTTCTTTAATATACCAACTGCTGCTGATTCATTCTTTGACAGAGTATCAGCTGCTATTTGTTTAACTAACAGTTCGTAGATTAAACCAGTATTTTTAAACTTTGAATGTTTTATCTTCATAATATACGGTTACTATATATAAATATGGGTTAGTCCTCTAAATCTTTAAGTTGATTTTCATCTAATAGCTTAGAAGGTGTTTCTTTATTGTCTTCAAATATCATTTTCTTCTTATCTACAAAAGAATCTTTCATTTGATGGTACATAGTCTGAGCTTTTGTTGTGTTGGTTTCTGCTACATTTTCATTATCAGAATCAAAGCCTCCATGCATGCCGTGAACTCCTAATCTATCTCTTCCACCCATAGGGTCTGCATTAGTTCCGTAAATTGATGCTTTTTCTTTCGGTCTCCCGCCTTCTGGTCCAATTTCGTTATATCCTGGTGGTACAGATCCTGGTCCTCCTCCTTTTTCAGTAGAAGTAGCTCTTCTTCCGTACATAGATGCTAAGTCGTGTGGTGTACCGTAAGATCTACCTGATTTAGCTGGGTCATTGCCCTCTGCTTCGACTTGAGCTATTCTAAATGCTCTTTTAGCATCTTCTCTAACCAAGTCTCTCATTTCATTATACTGATCTTCAGATAAATTAAAGATATGATCATAAATGTAATCTGTGGAGAACATTTTAGAGTCCTTCATTTGATTTGCTAAATCTATTTTCTCTTTAAGTAGTGCTACTTTTTCTTGTTCGTATACTACAGATGGGTTAGTTAACTTCAACTCAAAGTTAGTTAGACTTTCTCCTGTAAATCCTTGTGTATATAAATGTACAAGTGCTATTTTAGTTAACTCTGATTCTACTATCTTCTGTATTCTCTCAACAGTCCTAGCAAATCTTATATCTTCTGCTGCTAATGTAGCTTTTCCGCTTAAATCCCCTTCATACCCGAAGTATGCTTTAGGTATCTTTAACGCAGCAAACATTTTAGACTGTAAATACTGTATATCGTTAGTTCCGTCGTAATCTAAACCTTTAGTCGTTTCAATCCTAGTAGAAGCATCTCCCCCTCTTACAGGTACGTAGAAATCCTCCATCATATTTTGCATATTAAACTTTAAGTTGTACTGTCCTGTTTTAGGATCAACATAAGGAGTCTTTTTCATTGTGTTAATCGTTTTCTGCATGAACTGATCAACTTCTGCTGGTGGTATTGAACCTACATTTACAAAGAATGTTCTTTTCTCTGGTGCTCTCATTATACGGTGTATCAACATCGCATCTTCCATAAGAGTGAGCTGTTTAAATATCTTTCTAGCTGGTTCAATAAAGGATCTACCGTAAGGTAAGTATGCATGATCCGATATTAACCTAAAATGTGCTACTTCGTAATTGTCTAATACTACAGCTTTTGAATCTCTTTTAGGTATGTATGTAGGATCTTGTGATGATGCTAAACCATCAGGGTCTATAGTAAACTGTACTTCAGCAGGTTTTTCAGGATTAGCTCCTTCATGTCTACTCATATTATATACAGTATAAGGTAGTACGTTATATACACCAAACTTTTCTGCTATTTCTAACTTTAAGAAGTAATCTCCATGTTTACACATTCCTCTTACCCAAGACCATAAATTAAACTCTATATTTAATACATCGTAAAATAAATTATAAAGTACTCTTTGTAAATTCTCGTCTGAAGATTTAACTGAAAGTACTTCTCCCATATCGTTCTTAAGAGTTGCTTCGTCTGCTAGTATATCTAAAGCTGATGCTATGATTGGATCAGTATCCATTGCTTCATAGTCAGAGTATAGTTGAATACGTAGTGATTGGTAGTTAAGGTTGGGGTTAAATAAATTTTTATTATTATATATGTGCAATCTAGAGAACCTATCAACTAAAGAGTTAGTTTCAAAGTTTCCTGTGGTTTGTATTTTATTAATATCAGCTACCTTTAAATCGGTACCGCCAACATTTCTAATTATGACATCTGAAGAGAAGAGTCTCTGTAGTCTTGGAAATAGTGATTTATCTGCCATTCAATGAATATTTTAATTCAGTATATATTATAAATAGCTCCTTTATAATAACCAAGATATATCTTCTGGTTCACCGGTGCCATAATCTATAAGATAAGGATTATTTTGTTGGGAACCAACTGATCTCATGATTCCTTTGTTTTGAGCGTTTAAGTTCTGAAATGAGGATAGTTGAGCTCTAGCTAAGTCCATTCCTTGTTGTCTGAGTCTTAGTGCTGTATCTCTTACATATAATGCTGTAGCGCAGGATATTAGTAAATCATCATTGTAGTTAATTTGTGCTTGAGGTTTTCCATTTTTCCAAACAAATACTCTCATTTCACCGATAAGTCTTTTGGATTGTATAGTTACTCCTCTTTCTCTTATATACTCTATCATTTTAGCAATTACTAAAGGTCTTGTTCTAACCGACATAGTAAAACCAGGTACTAATTTATCTCTCTCATACTTAGTCATATAAGACTCTACTGTTTCCATTTGAGAGGTTGAACTATAGTACAGGTTGCTATACTGTCTTTCCATTATCTGTTCGATAGTAGCCCATCCAATATTAGCATTTTCAACTACTAATAATGCTTGATTATATTCTGTTGCTATTCCTACTAGTACATTACCGTAATCTTTAGGAGATAACTTACCTTTGTATTCTCCTACTTGAGTACAAGTCTCAATATCAAATATATGAAATGCAGAATAATCTGCTGAGTCTCCTCTAGCAACATCTGCTACTACCATATATGATTTAGTATAATCTACACCTTCCCAAATCCATAAATTAGTATCTACTCCTCTTTTTTCTAAAGGTTCTTTTAAATATGTCTGTTCGTAGAACATCATATCATCTGGTTCGAATACTGTGTCACCGGATGCTAAAAAATCACAATCACACTCTTGTCCTGCCATTCGAGGTCCTAAATCTTGATCTTGTTGATCTCTCCATTCCTGGTTTCTTTCAGGATGTACTGTCCAGGGTAACTTAATAGGTAGAAAACTATTTTCACCTGATTCTGCTTTATCCCAAGTTTGGTGAAACCAGTTACCTATACCGTTGGGGGTTGATAAAGCCATACATTGCCCACCTGTTGCTAATGTTTGTTGTGCTGCTGTAAACGTTTCTTGAATGTTATCAATAAAGGCTGCCTCATCGATAAGAAGTAGTGATACTGCCTCTGACCTTGCAGCGTCGGCGTTAGAAGATTTTGCTGTAATTTTAGACCCATTTTTTAACCTTAAAGATAGTTTATTTTTTTCTACTGCAGGTAATCTCAACCACTTAGGTAGTTGGTCATACATAAACATAGTTTTAGATACTAAGTTTCTCGCAGTAGCTTGAGTTGTTGCTAAAGCAAGTACGTTCTTATCTTTATGAAATAACATAAGCCACAGAGAGTAACCTGCAGCTAAAGTAGATATACCTAACTGTCTTGACTTAAGAGTAATTAAATATTGATGATCTCTAAATAAATGTAATACTTTATCCTGAAATGGATATAAATTAAACAGTATACGACCTCTTGTAGGATGCTGTATATAACAGTACTTCCTCATGAAGTATGCTGGATCTTTAGCACACTTGATGTACTCTTGTGCTATTATCTTTTTAATATCTTTTGCCATAACTACTTTGCTTTGTAATCACACATTATATGTGATGGGTACAATTTGCCTTGTTTGTTTCTGATATTGATTTTAAACCTATACTTTTCAGATTCAAAAACAATGTCTATTCTTTTACCAGTACCTGTTTTACCGCCGTATTGTATCTCTATACCAGATATAGGTTCCGATGCTTGTTTATTATATTCATCACCAACGAAGAAAAATTCAGTCTTCTTACCTCCTTTTAGCATAAAGTACCCTGTACCTATACCGCTTTCAACTAAATTAAATAGTTTTTCTTTATCGTAATCATTGGTGGCTTTGTGGTATTCTGTAAAGTTGGTACCTGTCTTATCTTCTCTATATTCGTTGAAAACTCTACAGAATAATTCATTATCAATTCCAAAGGTCTCCAGTAGTGCTACTCCATCAGGTGTATCTATTTTTCCGTCTAGAAAATCATCTTTTGGGAAAACACTGACTGCTACACCTGCATTAAAAAATGTTAGAGTTCCACCGTACTTTAAAGAAAGGTATATTTTCTCTGCCCCTTTAATTATAGTTAAATCTGTTAACGTAGCAGCTATATTCTCTCCTGTGAATCCTACTATTGGACCTTTCTCTGTAAATGTTAAAGGTCTTCTTTTATTCTCGCCGCCTTCATTTTTAACATTAAAGTTAGTAGAGGTTAAAGAAAATTCTTCTATAATAGATTTAGTTAATTCTGAATGTATATAATCTTCTATGCCATCTTTGAATTTATTTAAATCTTGAGCAATTTCTTCTTCAAATTTTAATCCTTTACTATTTGCTCCTCTACCTCCTCTTGAACCTTCTCCAAAACTTATAGAAAGACCATTCCATTTAATGAATTCATTAACATCTTCTATTTCAATACCTAATCCTTTTTCTAAGTGTGCTATAAACTCTCTATTGGTTTTTAAACTCCTTGTTATTTTAGGGCTATTTTTCTTATTAGGATCTAATGCTATTGGTTCATTTATTTTTAA
>Ga0222717_10001364_pt1 | contig 20070 bp, 5 predicted proteins | sample C33_18DmetaG_FD_165053 | JGI IMG/M metagenome (GOLD analysis project Ga0222717, IMG submission 165053) | Estuarine water microbial communities from San Francisco Bay, California, United States - C33_18D | ecosystem: Environmental > Aquatic > Marine > Unclassified | place: USA: California...
CTGGCGATGATGCTAACTTCAAGCCAAATGAGCGGGTTGAAGCAAGCGCCGTACTCACTTGGGATCCCGAGAATGGAGCTTCATTCGTAACGACCGGACTACGAGTTAATGCGGATCATCTCAATATTCCCACTGACGCCTTTACTGCTGAGGCTGGCTATGGATTTTCTTTCCTCGCTCGCACTGGTGGTCACAACGAGACCGTTGAGATCGACAATATCGATCTTCAGAAGGGCTGGACTAACCTCGACCAACTAGAGTCTTATGCGAGTTCATTCGACTTTGATGATGGCACCACCGATCTCGGTGATGGATCAACCATCTCAAGTGATAACGGTGCTGCTCCTGCCTCCGTCCAGGGTGGTGCGCTTCGCATGACTACTGCCGAAAACGGTGGCGGTGGTGCTGCTTATGTTCTTCCTCCGAACTTTGATGGCTCGAGTGGTTGGACGATGAGCTTCGACTTTGTGGTCGAGCACACTGGTGGAAACACACCTGCGGATGGTTTCTCCGTCAACTACGGCGCCATCCCCGGTGCAGACAATTACGGTGCGCCCGCGGAGGAAGGATACGGTGTCGATGTGGCTCACGTTTCCTACCAGGTGGATACTTGGTTGTGGGATAATCCCGACCAAGACGCTGGAACAGCGGTTGCTGTGAATGGTGAGGGGCAATCCTACACCCGCGCAACTGGCGATGATGCTAACTTCAAGCCAAATGAGCGGGTTGAAGCAAGCGCCGTACTCACTTGGGATCCCGAGAATGGAGCTTCATTCGTAACGACCGGACTACGAGTTAATGCGGATCATATCAATATCCCCACTGATGCTTTTGCGGCTGAAGCTGGTCATGGTTTTTCATTCCTCGCTCGCACTGGTGGTCACAACGAGACCGTTGAAATTGATAATATCGTGCTAGTGAAGGGTTGGACCAATCTCGAAGAGTTAGGGCCTATCGCAGACGGGCTTCTCCGACTTCATTATGAGTTTGAAGAAGGTGAAGGTCAGGAAGTTCTGAACGTCGCGCCGGTTGAGGGGTCCAGTCCACTCGCCGATGGCTTGATTGCTTACTACCCTCTTGATGGCGACTTTGAGGACAAGGTGGGCGATGCTGATGGCTTCGCTGTGGGCACCGCTCCTATCGAGTTTACTGAAGGTGGCTTCGGTCAAGGCATCGACCTTGACGGTGTTGATCAGTATGTGTCTACACCAGTCGAGACCGAGGATCGCTTTGATTTCTCCGATGACACTGGCTTCACAGTGTCCGCTTGGTTCCGCGTCGATTCCTTCGACAAGAACTGGCAAGCTATCGTGACGAAGGGTGAGGGTTCTAACTGGCGGATTCATCGCCAGGGCGACACCAATAACCTTGGTCCTGTAGCCGGTGCTGGCGATTTTGTCGGTAATCCCGTGGATGTTAATGATGGTGCCCTCCACCATGTGGTGATCACCAATGTTCCTGGTGAGAGCACTAATTTTTACCTGGATGGAGTGCTGAACGAGAGCCGTGGCCCGGGTGTTCCTTCCGGAAACGATTTCCCCATGATGATCGGTGAAAATGCCGACGGTGGCGGAAATGGTCGCACGTTCAATGGCCTTATCGATGAGGTCGCTGTCTGGGATCGCGCTCTCACTGATAGTGAAGTTGCCATGATCTTCGATGGCCCTTCGGTTGGTGAACAGGTTAATATTGGCGGTGGTGCAGGCGCTGCTGGCGTTGTGGCTGACTCAATCGCGGATTGGGCTGGCACCGATGAGCAAGGTGTGAACGGATGGACCTACGGTTATCGTGGGTTCGAATTCGGTGGGGCAGTGGATTATGATCCAGCTGACTTCACGGCCTTTGACACAGCCGATGGCTGGGCTTGGACTGGGACTGCTTGGGACTGGGGCGACGGAAACGTCCCTTGGACGGCCGTTGCTCAGGAAGATGGCCATCCAAATACCACGATCGATGCTGGCACCAATACCACCGGCACTGACCTCCATCACGCTATTCGTCGTTGGACGTCCGATGTAGAGGGCGATGTTCTGATCACCTATTCCGGTCGGGAGACTAACCTGAACGGCAACGGAGTTGTTGTGGGTGTCCACATCAATGGTGTTCTCCTGGAGAGTACTCAGATTGCTGGTGGTGACGCCGAAGGCTTCACAAGTGCTGTGGCGGCCACCTTGGCTGTTGGTGATGTGGTCGACTGCTTCCTCTCACCAACTGACGTTGATGGCACTGAGGCAGACGGTTCCGATGGCTCCGCTTGGTCCATGTCAATCTCAACTGTGGATGCCAGTCGCCCGAATGGCCTTGTTAGCACTACCAACGCCAACGTGTGGCGTGTGGGTAATGAAAGTGATAACGACACCCTTTCTGTCGGCGGTCCTGGCTACATGTATTTCGACAGCGCAAATGGTGCTGACGCGACCTTCGTCGATACGGGCATGACTCCTGCCGACCTTGGCATTGAGGACGCTCCTTACACCATGATGGCACGTGTTCGCCAAGAAGGTCCAGCAGCCGGTGATGGCATGATCTTTGGTCAAGCCACCGGTGAAGTGCTTCACAATGGTAGCCGCGACAGCGTCCTCTACATGGGGCACTGGGGTGCAGACCATGGCGGTGGTAGTGTTGCCTTCGACCAGTGGCGTCACATCTCCTTTGTCTATGACGGTGCCGACCAGATCATCTACGTCGATGGAACCGAGGTGACTCGGAGCACGACCGGAGATAAGGCTGGCCTTGGAACTGGGAACAAGAGCAAGGACAACATCCTAATCGGACTCACCCGGCCTGACCAGGATCGCGACTTCATCGGTTGTCTTGATGATGTTCGTATCTACTCAGCTGCTCTGACGCAGGAGCAAATTGCCTTTGTTGCTTGCGAATCGCCGCGCGCTGACTGTGATGGTGATGGCATGTGGGATTCTGTCGAGCTCGCTGTGTTTGGCACACTTGCTCGCGATGGCACCGGCGACTTCGATGGTGACCGTCTGAACGACGCCACCGAGTTTGCTCTAGGAACAGCGATGGATAATCGTGACTCCGATGGTGACAACCTCTGGGATAGTGCTGAGGTTTGGGGTTTCCGCTCTGATCCACTCGGTGGAGACACCGACGGTGACGGCCTCACTGACGATGTTGAAGTTGCCGCAGGCACCGATCCAACGACAGATGACACCGACCGCGATGGTATCACGGACGGTGACGAACTCGCCAACGGTCCTACCACAACGACGTTCGACTTCTCGACCGATCCCGGTCTAGAGCTGCTCAACTTCTCTGACGGCGCTACGCCTCCAGAAGTTCGTGCAGAAGGCGGTAATCCTGGTGGTTATCTCTCCCTCACGGATGCTGAGAACGGCGCTCGCGCCACGATTATCTTCCCAGAATCCACCGGCGGCCAGAACATTGCCGGCTTCAAGTTTGGTGTGGATGCCCGCATCGGTGGAGGCACGCCGCGTCCTGCAGACGGCCTCAGCGTGAGTCTGGTTCGCGGCAGCGACCCTGTCCTCGCTGATCCAATCGGCTCGACCTTTGCTGGCACGACTGACCTTGGTGGAACCGAGGAAAGCCTCCCAGAGGAAGGAACTCGGACCGGTGTTTCCGTTGGCTTCGACGCCTGGGAAAGCGGTGGTGAAGACATCGTTGGATTCAGTGTTCGCGTTGATGGCGTCCTCGTTGATCAGATCGCCGCAGGCACGCTGAATGGTGAGCTAGATGATCCTACCTCACTCCAGACCGGGCCACGTCTCGGTGATGATCCCGTTGCAAACCTGGCCGCGCTCGGTTGGGCTCGGTTCGAAATCGATCTTGCTCCTGACGGTCTGCTCGACGTGACCTGGAAAGGAAGCAAGCTTGTTGAAGGCGTTCAAACGAACTGGACTCCAAGTCCTGGTCAGTTGGTCTTCGCAGCGCGCACGGGTGGTGCTAACCAAGCACACCACTTCGATAACTTGAGCCTTGTCACGATCCCTGAGGGTTCTGCTGATCCGCTCGTCTTCAATGAAGGTGCAGTGGCCGCTGGCCTCAAGGTTCACTACGAGTTCGACTCCTTTGATGCGGTTCCTGCTCCTGAAGACAGCAGCTTCGTAGCTGCAGGTGCAGATGCCGCGGGTCCCGCTGGTCTTAACGGTCAATATTGGAGCTTACCTCCCAAGGCGATGCTAACGAGCGAATACCCGCTCCACCGCGCAGGCGATGGCCCTGAAGGGGAGCCAAATGCGAACTCGGGTTTTGCGGATGGTCTGTTCGCGGCGAATCCAGTTCCTTCTGGAACCTTTGTTGCCAACGACCTCAACTACACCGGTAACGATCTCACCCCAATCGTGGAGTGGCTTGGAGCTGACGGTGAGAGTTACGAGGGCGACACGAGCGAGACGGCAATCCTGGGTGATGGGCTGTTCCGCTTCACCGGTTACCTCTGGGTCCCAGAGGCGGGAGAGCAGACGATCTCGACGAACTCCGATGATGGTTCAGTGATCTACATCAACAACGAGGTGGTCGTGCAGCACGACAATGGCCACGGCCAGAATGGTGAGGATCCATTGCCCCCAAATCAGCTGACCACGATCAACTTCGCCGAAGCTGGTTATTACCCAGTCGACATCCGTTACTTCAACGGTGACTGGACCAATGATGCAGGCGATCATGGCGGGGCAAACCTCGCGACCACGGGTCTCAATCCGGCAAACCTCTTCCAGTCTGTTGCTGGTGCTGGTGGCAATGTGGTCACTAATCTCGGTAATGGTCCTGATGGCACGTTGGTTGGCGCATCCTTACGCGACGTTGCTCAAACCGATCTGAGCACACCAACTGAGGTGTGGAACACGGCTGGTAGCATACCAACCATGAACAACACCAACGATGGAGCTGACACCCTCGACGCCACTTGGCAGGCATGGATTGACTTCGATGCCAAGGCTGATGGTGGTGCTGAGAATATCTTCGAGACCGGAGCGGGCACTATTGGCCTGTCCTTGGTTTACGAAGCGCCAAGTACCTTGGTCATGCGCTCAACTGGTCTGGGCGGTCAGGCCCTCGCCGTCGCGTCTGCTCCCCTGAGCCAAGCCGACATCGATGCTGGTGAGCTCCACCTTATCTGGACACACGATTCCAATCCTGACGGTCCAGAAACCCTCTCGATTTGGGTCAACGGTGAGCCTCGCGGCGTGGGTAGTCTTGAAAAAGGCAACGATTGGTCCGGTGGTGATGGCGGCAATGTCCTAGTCGCATCGACAAATCTTGCGGGTAGCGGGTCCAATAGCACCCTGCCGGGTAACGCTGGCGACTTTGTCTCCGGAACAGCAGACCTAGATCGGGGCATCCAATTCTTCCGCGACACGCTCTTCTCGAGCGGCGTCCTGAACCTCAATGGTGACGGCTCCGTCTACGTTGACACCAATCTTACTGCGCCAGAAGCGGGTGCAAGTAGTGACAACTACACGATGTTTGCAACGGTCACGCCTGCAGACCTCGCTGGCGATAACATGGTCTTTGGCCAGCCTGGTGGTAACGTCCTTCACAACGGCTTCCGGAACGCTCAGTTCTACCAAGGCCACTGGGGCAATGACCTCGGAGGTGGAGCCGCTGAGGTGGGCACAACCTACGACGTTGCTTGGCGCTACACGGCTGGACGCCAGTCCATCTATGTGAATGGCGACGAACTCGTTGGTGTGGCACCGCGTGGCCCTCTAGCAGAGCTCGGAAACATCCTGGTCGGTGCCACCCGCCTCGATCAAGACCGTAGCTTCCATGGAGCCATTGACAATGCGCGCATCTACTCTCGCAGTCTCTCTCACGAGACGATTCGCGATATCCAAGGTGGTTCCCGTCCAGCTGCTGAGCGTCTAATCGTTCACTACGAGTTTGAGCAGGGTATTTCCCTAACCGTTGAGAATACCGGCAACGCTGGTGCTCCAGACGGTGCCTTAAACTCAATCGATGTGATTAGTGCATACAGCTCCGGTTCGCCGTCACTCGGCGGTCCAGGCACGATGAACTTCGACTCCGCTGCTGGTGCCGATGCAACCTACATTGATACCGGTCTTAATCCGGAGTCTGCGGGTATCCTGCTCGAGCCTTACACGATGACCGCATGGGTTCGACAGACAGAGGTCGGCGACGGCGACAATGGCGACGCCATGGTCTTCGGTCAGCTTGACGGAAGCGTCCTTCACAACGGTGCTCGAGGCACCCAGCCTTACTTGGGTCACTGGGGTGACGATGTGGGCGGTGGCTCAATCAACTTGGGGCAGTGGACACACTACGCCTGGACGTTCGATGGCAGCAATGCCCCCGGCACCATCGCCATCTATCAGAACGGTGAACTTGTTGCCTCCGATACGAAGAACGGACTCGGTAAGAGTGACACCAACATCATCATCGGAACCACTGCTCTCGGTAACAACCGTGACTTCGTTGGCCAACTTGATGACGTCCGCGTCTATCAAGGGGTCTTGTCTACCGGTGAGATCGTTGAAGTGGCCGGCCTAGTCGACTCCGACGGTGATGGTCTAATGGACTCCTTCGAGCGCGCCTTCTTCGGCAATCTCGCTATGGGCGGTAGCGGTGACCCAGACGGTGATGGGATCACCAACACCGACGAAGAACGTCTCGGGCTTGATCCGACTGTGAACGACGCGCGCTTTGCTGATGCTGACGGTGACGGCTGGACCCTCGGAGACGAGACGGACTTCGGCACCAATCCAGACAGCGCCAACAGCTTCCCAAGTGTGTTTGTGGGTGGTGGCCAATGGGAAGTCCGGACGGTTCAAGCAGAAGCTGCGTTCACTGGGCTCGAAGCTGCCGTCGCACTCCTCAATGGTGAGGCTGCTGCCATCAGTGATGAAACAACCTTCCACGACTTCATCAACTTTGGAACGGGTAGCCAGGGTTCTATTGGAGGCGACGAGCCGTTCCCCGGTGGAGCTACAGACAACTTCGTCACTCACGCAAAGGCAGAGATCGAAGTCACGACGACTGGGGACTACACAGTTAGCTACTCCACCGACGATGGCATGCGTATCACCATCGACGGTAATGTCGTTGGCGAAGTCAACGCTGGTCGTGGCGCTCCCGCTCTCGATCCCTATCCTGTCCGCCTCACGGCTGGTCGCCACATGGTCGAGCTAATCCACTACGAGCAAACCGGCGGCGACGCTGCAGAGTTCGCTGGAACTATCAACACCGAGAACTCCCTCAATGGTCTCGGTGGCGGCACGGTGGTGCTCATCCCTGCGGCTGCTCCTGAGATGGACGGTCCTCCGATCACGAGCATCAACTTCATGGGACAACAGGGTGCCGATGGCGCTCCCGGAACTCCCTTGGGAAGTAATGAAATCACTGGCGTTGTTCCTGCAGGTAACTGGAACAACCTCGGTCCAGCGGTCACGAACGCTACGGCAGTATTGCCATCCAGCGTCTCGATTGACTTCGAGTCTGAAGTTGCGGGCCTCGAGCTGATCAACATCGGCACGGGTGGCATGCCTGAAGTTCGCTCCGAAGGCGGTAATCCTGGTGGCTACCTCAGCCTCACGGATGCAGTCAACAGCGCGAATGCCTCGGTCATCTTCCCGGACTATGCGGGTGGTGACGCTATTGCAGGCTTCACCTTCGGGGTAGACGCTCGCATCGGTGGTGGCACAGACCGTCCAGCAGACGGCATGTCCATCAACTTGGTTCGCCCAGAGGATCCACTTCTCGCTGCGGATTCCCGTGGTGCTGGCTACGCTGATGGAGTCCCTGAAGAGGGTTCCACCACGGGTATCGGCATTGGCTTCGATGCCTGGGACAGTGGAAACGGCGATGTGGTCGGTTTCAGTGTCCGCGTTGAGGGTGAGTTGATCGAGCAGGTCGCCGCAGGAACTCTGAACGGAGCTCTTGAAGATGTGACCTCACTCCAAACGGGACCAAACGATGACGGTATCAACAATCTCGGATGGGCTCGCTTTGAAGTGGCTCTCTCACCGACCGGTGAATTGAGCGTTGGCTGGAAGGGCGCCGAGGTCATTTCCGGTCTCCAAACCGGATGGGTTCCCTCGGCTGGTCAGTTGGTCTTCGGTGCTCGCACCGGTGGCGCCAACCAGGCTCACCACTTCGATAACATCGATCTTTCGGTGATTCCTGCCGGGGCCGTGATTGACAGTGCTGGCACTGCCAATGGAATCGGGGTGACCTGGGCAGCAAACACCATGTGGACGACCTTTGCCCCAGGTGCTGCTGCTGATCCAACCGCTAAGATGATGGACGGTTATCTCGACGATACCGACGATCCTCTTGATGGCAGCGAATACTCCTTCGTGAATCTCGCAGGTATCCCTTACTCCCAATATGACATTGTGGCTTACTTCACCTCCGACGGAAACGACCGCTCTGGTGCAGCACGCGTCAATGGCGGAGACGATACCTTCCTCCTCACGGCTGGAAACAACGCTCCTGTCGAGTTCATCCAAGCCACGGCAGCCGCCGAAGGGGATGCTGCCTCAGCAACCTACGTGTGGTGGCAAGGCCTGAGTGGTCCTGAGGCCCTCGTCGAGTGGCGCCGGATCTCCAACAATGTGGGTCTTGCGGGCATCCAAATCATCGACACCGGATCTGGTGGTGCTCCAAGCCCACTGGCTGATGGTCTCATCGCCTACTACCCATTTGAAGGGGACCTAGACGACAAGGCTGGTGATAGCCACGGAACGCCTGTTGGAGCTGATCCTATTGAATATGCTGCAGGCCAGTTTGGCCAAGGCATCGATCTCAATGGTTCACAACATGTGATCACACCAGTGGAGAACGAAGCCATGTTCGACTTCTCAGACGATACCGGCTTTACAGTTTCCGCCTGGTTCCGAGTCGACAGCTTCGACAAGAACTGGCAGGCACTTGTGACCAAAGGAGAAGGCAGTAACTGGCGCGTCCATCGCCAGGGAGACGCCAACAACTTCGCTCCCGTAGCTGGTGCCGGTGACTTCCAGGGCAATCCCGTCGATGTGAATGACGGCGCTATTCACCATGTGGTCATTACCAATGTGCCGGGTGAAAGTACCAACTTCTACCTGGACGGCGAGTTGAATGAAGTACGCGATGCCGGCATTCCAGAAGGGAATGAGTGGCCTATGATGATTGGTGAGAATGCCCATAATGGCGGCCTAAATCGCCAGTGGGACGGTCTCATTGACGATGTTGCCATTTGGAATCGTGCGCTATCTGAAGCCGAAATTGGTCTCGTCTACAACGGGCCTTCCGTCGGAGACCAGCTCGCTGCAGGTGGTGGTGACCCTCGATCAGCTCTCGGTGCGGTCTCCGTCTCATCCGGGCCTCTCAGCGCACCTACGTTGGTAGACTTCGGTGACCTCTCTGGTGACGTGTCCTACGAGTTCTCGTTCAATGCGGTGAAGGAGGGTGCCTCAACGGCACTCGCTGGAAACACAGCATGGGCGTTGAAGCTCGATCAATGGAACGAAACCGGCTTCATCGGAACGACCGAGTTTGGAGTAGCCGACAACACGTCGACCGTGCCTGCCGTTTTTGGAGCCGACACACACGTCGTTTTTGTCAGTGACACCGCCGCTGGAGAAACCCACATCTATGTCAACGGTGCCCTCGGTGGCACACTCGGTGGCAACCCCGTTCTTGCGGGCATGGTCACCGTCATGGGTGCCACCCGCGATGCCGGTCCAATCGATGTGTTTGGCGCTGGTAGCGTGATGCACGGCTGGGCGACCTACAACACCGCTCTCTCTGCCGATGATGTGGCTGCCTTAGCCGGAGCTCCCTTCGGTTCCGATTCCGGTGGCACGGTGGTCTACTCACAGGACTTCGACGCTCTCGAAGGCGCGACGGACCTTGCCGATGGTTCCATCCTCTTCAATGAACAGTCACCGATCACCGTCACTGATGGGGCACTCGTGCTGACCTTGGACGACGTGAATAGTCAAAACGCCAACTGGAAACTCCCAGTAACGGAAAGCTTAGCCGGTGGATTCACCATTGAGTTCGACGTGGCCTTGTTCGATGCAGAGGGGGGCAACCCACCAGCAGACGGCTTCTCAATCAACTTGGGCAGCATTCCCGATGATGCGTTAGCCGGAGAAGAGGGCTTCGGAGCCGGGCTCGCCGTTGAGTTCGATACTTGGAACAACGGCGGCGAAGGTGCTGACAATGGCATTGGAATCGATATCAGTGTGGACGGTGGCGATGTGGCCACCAACCGCGAAGCCGAAGGTGCTGATCCAAACAACAACGCCTTCTTCAACTTTGATGGCGAGTTCCGCCATGTGAGGATCGCCTATTCGGATGGCTTACTCGATGTCACTTATGGCGATCTCGACATCGCTACTGGACTAGACGTCGGTTGGACGCCAGCCGATGGCGACCGTATCGCCTTCGCTGCAAGAACCGGCGGAGCCAACGAGTCTGTGCTTCTGGACAACATGGTGGTGACAGCCTTCGCCAGCGACGGTCCTGCACCGCTGAATATCGCGTTCGTCTCCTTCCATGACACGGATGCAGGCTCAGCTGACGCTTTAGCCGCTGGCACCGATGATCGACCAGTTACCGAAGCTACGGACATCGGCTATACCAACTTGCTCACGGCAAATGGACACACGGTCACTCGCGTGTTGACCTCAGGCGATCGCAGTGATGCGGATGACCTCAATGGCTATGACCTCATCATCATTAGCCGTGCGGTCAACAGTGGTCACTACTCTGATGGTGGTAATTCTGAGTTCTGGAACACCCAGATCACTGTTCCTGTCATGAACCTCGGTGGCTACACCTACCGTAGCAGTCGTCTGAACTGGACCGTTGGGAGCACCATGGTTGATACCGATGGCCCTGTGAGCCTATCGGTTGCCGATCCTGACCATCCGATCTTCGCTGGAGTGGATCTAAGCGGACCTTATGCCAACTTCCTCGAAGGTGAGAGAGGGGTTTCGTTTAACATGGACGATGTCATCGGCTCTGGAACGGTTCTTGCCACAGCGGCTGACACGCCCACTGCTGGCGGAGCGGCTATCTTCGAATTCGCTGCCGGCGCCGAAGCCGGTAACGGCAATGTGATTGCGGGGCCTCGCTTGGCTTTCCTCACGGGTAGCCGAGAGCTGGATCGCACCTCTCAGACGTCAGCGTTCTATGACCTTACGGCATCGGGCGAAGCGATGTTCCTCAACGCCGTCAACTACATGGGCACTGCCGGTGCAGCGGCTGCTCAGGTTTCTTCAATCAAGCAGTTGGTTGATACCGACCGTGACGGCACGGCAGACGTTCTCGAGCGTCTCGCTGGAACCGATGCAAACGATCCATCCGATTACTTCCACATCAGTGGCATCAATCCTTCGGAAGAGGGGCTGATGATCAGCTTCGACGGTGTTGAAGGCCATGCCTACGAGATCGAATTCTCCCAGGACCTCTCAGCAGGCTCTTGGCAGGTCGTTGGCTCGCAACATGCTGATGAGACCGCCCCTGTGGAGTTCATGCACGAAGACAAGCCAGCAAGACAAGGCTTCTATCGCGCACGCATCGCTCAGGACTAATCCGAGATAACCTTTGTTAGGAGAGCGGTCTTGTGAAAGATCGCTCTCCTACCTCGGTTTCTGTAACTCCGCTCTATCCCTCAACTTACAACTCACGGAATCGAAGCCTTTCTTGACAAGTCTCTAGATTCCCCCCAACTTTTAAAACGTATCATGAACAAACGCCCACTTTATCTGTTACTCTCCGGCGCACTATGCTTAGCTGGATTGCAGTCTGCGTCTGCAGCCACGAGCTTCGTTGGTGTCACGGTTCCTTGGATCCAAGGCCAATCTGGTGCTCTCGCCGGTCAAACGGATGCTGACACTGTCGGAGGCAATGCTAACTGGAATGCCTACGTTCGTCCCGTTGGCGGCTCCTTCCTCAATTCTGGAAATGGCGCTAACACACGGTTCTCCCTAGATCTCGACGTTGGCTCACACACGTTCGAAGTTCTTCTACAGTCCCCATCTTGGGCAGACAACTCTCCAGATAATCCCGGAAGTTATCTCAATCTCTATTTTGATGGAGACCGCGCTAATGCTGGCATTTCTGCCAAGCTTGCTGGCGGCAATACGGGTGATCTACAAGCTTTATCTAGTGCAGACCTCGCTTTGACGCTCAACGATGCTGGTGGCATGTCTGCTCCAGCCGGCACTCTGAGTACGGCTGCGGTCACTCTCTCTGCGCTCTCGATGGAAGTCGTTGGCGATAGCGTGCGTGCCTTCGACAATTTTCCTGGCGACGATGTTGATAGTATGATCGTCTTTACCTTGGACGTCGTTCCTGAGCCTTCCAGCTCGCTCTTGGCGCTTCTCGGTCTCGGCCTCTTCTTCCGACGCCGCCGTTAGTCATCGAGGAATTACTTTTGTCCTTGTAAAGGCGCTGGTCTTCGGATCAGCGCCTTTCTTGTGCCTACGACACTGCCTATATTCATTTGTAATCAATTTACACTGTAACGATACCATGAGGTTCCCTGGCAGTGCCATTCTTGAAGCAGGGGAAAGACATGCGAATCGCAAGTAAACAACGCTTGTCCTCAGTTTGCGGTCCATGAGCGGCCTTGCTAGTATTGTCCGAGATTGATCTTTTTGTCTGAAAAACAAGACTCTCCGCTTCACCTTCGGTTGGAACCATCCATCTGACGTTTACGAACAACATCATGACGAGAAAACTTGCCCTTTATCCCGTGGTCACCATCACCCTTCTCACCACGTCTGCCTTTGCCATTTGGCCGCAGTACCGCGGTCCTAAGAGTGATGGAAGTACTTCCGAAAAGCTTCCCAAGGTCATCAGCTTCGCTGAACCAAGCTGGCGCATTCCGCTTAATACAGGTTTCAGCTCCTTCGTCGCCGACGACAAGGCCGCCTACACCGTCGTCCGTCGTGAGATCGAGGGAACCGAACATGAGGTGCTGCTCAGCATCCACGCCGAGACTGGGAAAGAGCTCTGGGCATCCAAGCTGGGCCTTAGTCGTTATGATGGAGGCGGTAACTCAGGAGCGGATGGAAACAAAGGTGGCGATGGACCTCGTTCTACTCCCGCCATCGCAAATGGGAAAGTCTTCGTCATTGACGCTGGCCTCTCGGTCTATGCTTTCAACGCCGCCGACGGTAAGGAGCTCTGGAATCACAATGTCCTGCGTGAGTTCAAAGGACGACAGATCAAATGGAAGAACGCCGCGTCCCCGTTGCTTGAAGGTGACCTCCTTTACATGGCCGGCGGAGGTGAAGGTCAATCCTTCCTAGCATTCCACCAAGCCACTGGGGAACTCGCCTGGAGGTCTGGCGACGCGCTCATGACGCATGCCACGCCCATCGCTACAACCATGTTAGGTAAACGCCAAATCCTCTTCTTCAATCAGAATGGGGTCACCTCCGTTGACCCGAGCAAAGGCGAACAGCTCTGGCATCACGACTTCCCATACCGTACTTCGTCGGCAGCTTCCCCAGTCGTTTACGAAGACATCGTCTACTGCTCTGCTGGTTATGGCGTCGGCTCAACTGCCTTCCAGGTGAAGCCAGATGGAACGACTGAGGAGTTGTGGCGCGAATCAGGGAACAAGATGGCCAACCACTGGAGCAGCCCTGTCTGCTACAAGGGCCACCTCTTCGGCCTCTATGGCTTTAAGAAATACGGGGAGGCACCCTTGGCTTGCTATGACATCCGCACTGGGGAGTTGAAATGGGAGGAGTCTGGATTTGGTCCAGGACATCTCACTCTTGTGGATGATCGCCTGCTCGTTTTGGGAGATACTGGCCAACTGGTTGTCGTCGCCGCCGATCCTTCGGGCTACCAGGAGATTGCGAAAAAAAACGTCCTCGATGGCAAATGCTGGACCACGCCCATCTACTCTGGTGGAAAGATCTTCGCTCGCAGCGCCAAGGAAGGCATCTGCGTCTTACCGACGTCCTAACTCCACTACGATGCAGGCGATCTGTCGTGACTAGGTGACAAACCTTAAAATCGTCAAGGGTCCGTTCAGCGAAGGTTTGGCCTTGATACGACGCACCTTGAAGCCCTCTCCGGTCGTATCTTGAACTAATTATGGCTTCCTGCATCATCCTTACCGATAACGGCTCTCTTCGTCCGGAAGCGACCTTCAGTCTCCGGCGACTTGCGACGGCGTTAGGTGAACGCATCGGCAAGCCGATCCATGCAGTCTCACTGCTGCATTCGGGCAGGATAGATCCGGACAAACTTGACGGAAAACCCGCCGATACCTTTGAGAAGTTCGTTTTAGCCAAACGAGAAGAAGGCATTGATGAGTTCTTGGTGGTGCCACTCTTCTTTGGACCCAGTGCTGCCATTGCCGAATACCTTCCCCAACGGGTGGACGTCATGCGGGAGGAACAGGGGTGGGCAAAGTTGACTGTTAGAGTGGCCCCGTGTTTGGTAAATCTAAAAGAAGTCGATGATTATCGAGTGGCACAGATGCTAGCCGACCACGTTTTGAGGAAGCATGCTTCGCTGAACCTCTCAGATAAACCCAGTGTTGCCTTGGTTGATCATGGTACTCCACGAAAAACGGTGACAGATGTGCGAAATCACCTCGCCACGCAGCTCGGAGAGTTACTCGGCGATAAGTTTCATGAAGTGAAACCCTGCTCTATGGAGCGACGCGAAAGCAAAGAGTACGATTACAACGAACCGCTTTTAGAACATCTGCTGGGTAGTTCCGCATTTCACAAGGAAGTGATTGTTAGTATGCTCTTCCTTCAACCTGGCCGACACGCAGGCGAGGGTGGCGACGTCGTCGAGATCTGCGAAGATGCCGAGAAGGCAAATCCTGGACTCACCACTCACATCACCGATCTGTTAGGACTACATCCGCGCTTGCTGGATCTGCTAGAGGAGCGTTTGGCGCAAGGCAAAGACCTGGAGCCGGTGTGTTGGCAGGCGATGGGCCAAGCCAGAACTTAGGATCGGACAGAGCGCCATCGAGGCGGTTTCGCAAGTTATTTCTGAGAGATAACATGTGCTCTTCCAGGGCAATCCTCAGTTGACGACTTTCCTGAGCCCGGCAAAGTGCCTGCCCACCCGTTACATGAATCAGGACACCCGAAGAACCCGCGCCGCCATCTCCCCCGTGACTATGAACACGGATCGTGCTACCCTGGATTTCCTCAACAGCTTCGATGAAGAAGCTCGTAACGAGGGTACAGATTGGCACCGTGAGGGATGTGTCACCCAGATCTTTGGGAATCATTTACAGATTGATGGCCGCGTTCAGGTGGATAGTGATGTCTACCGTACCCGGCTCATGCTCCAAGGCGATCGTTGGGTCGGGGAATGCTCCTCAGAAAACGACTTTAGCGGCGCCGTCTACGCAACGATGCTAGAGCGCTTGGAGCGAGGCACCGAACTTCCGGAATCTCCCAATGAGGTCGGTGAGAAATCGATCCAAGAGCTCATCGAGGATGCCCTAGATCGGCATTTGGAGGACACTGAGGAGGAGTATTTAGCGAAGCTGGAAAAACGCTACCGCCGCTATGAAATGGAAGGCGAGATTTACGATCACGATCTCGTTCGCCTCAATCCCAAATGGGATGTGGAGAGTTTCGAACCTCTCGATCTCTGGCCCGTGAAACCGGCCGACATTCTCGAATTCTGGAACTACATCGCCTATATCTTCGAGAAGAAGAATCAGCGCTATCCGAAATTCATGGATACCGTGACCGATCTCAATGCCACCCACGAACGCATGCGGACGTGGGAGTGGGAAAAGGAGATCCAGAGTTGGCGTGACCGCGTTTCCGACGTCGTTCGACAGCCACCACCGCTGTCTTCTGAGACCATTGACCTACGTTTCATGATCACCACAACCGAAGCTAAGCTTCAGGTGTGTATGCAAGAGGATACGCTCGAAAAATCCGAAGAGAACAAGACTGACGAAGACGAAGCGCCTGCCGAACCCAAGTTTGAAACGGTCAACGATAAGGATGACGTTCATGCCCTAGTGGCGAAATATTACCAAGGTGCTTTACGGTTCTCAGCTGTCGCCAACATCCTGTGGGCTCATTATCTGCAGCATTGGGAAACGGTTGGGGCACCCGAGATTCGCCTGGACCAACGTCGCGGAGCTGAGTTGCTCAATCACCTCTTTCATCAGGCCGCTTTGCGTGACTCTCTCATCACCTTGGATGAGAATCCCTTCTTACTTTTCGAAGAGCCGATGAAGTGGGTCTGTGAGGATGACCCCATGGTTGAGAACTGCTTTGCGCTTCGCCTCATGAGTGCTCAAAACGAGCCTATCCCCTATGCACTTCGCGTGTTGCCGGGAGCAGAAATGCTCTATCTTTCGGATGAAGCCGTCTTCTTTGGACCAGACGGTTGGGACGAAGCCGAGATCCAACCTGAGTATCACATTCCGAAAGAAGCTGCGGCCACGGCCTCGGGTGTTGAATTCCTGGCAAAGATTGGTGCTCCACTTCCGGACTCTCTTGTTGGCCAAGTTGAAGACCGTTCTCTCGAAGTGTCGATCTCCGTCGAAATCCGTGGGAAGGCCGACTCGGACAATGAACTAATCCATCTGCGAGTTGTCGCTGAAGATCCCGAGGCGCTTCGCCGCGAGGAGTTGCGTAAGGATGAGTGGAAGATTGTTCATCAGCCCAATGCAAACGGCGAGAAACTCATGCGTTTCAATCGACGCATTCTCTATCGCTTTCCATTCCTTATCGAGCCCATTGTTTCGTCATGGGACGCGACAGAAGAGGCTTTCCGCGTGCGCCTGACCCGGAATTTTCCAGAACGCTTCCAAGCTTGGGCCAAAGCGCTTCCTAAGGAAATCAAACTCAACCTAGACGATTCGTTAGGCTCCATCATGGAACGCCCGGTCGAGGCTTCTGTGAAGTTTGAGATCCAAGAGCGTGACATGGATTGGTTCGACTTGCGCATCCGCGTGGACGCCGAAGGTCTTGAGCTCTCGGATAAGGAAATCCGCACACTGGTTGAAGCGCGTGGAGAATTTGTCAGGATGAAGAATGGCAAATGGCTGCGTCTCGACTTCAATCTCGACGAGCAGCAGCGCAAAGCGATCGATCGTCTTGGCCTTGATCCGTTTGATCTCTCCGGTGAAACCCACCGGATGCACGTCTTGCAACTGGCAGATCCTGCTTCCAAGGAAGTGTTCGATGCGGCCACCTGGGAGCGCATCAACGAACGTTCGTCTTCTCTCAAGCTACAAGTCACACCCAAGCTGCCGCCTGAGTTGAACAACGTGAATCTCCGACCTTACCAGGTCGATGGATTCCAGTTTCTTGCCTACCTGTCCACCAACCGTTTCGGCGGCATCCTGGCGGATGACATGGGTTTGGGTAAGACGCTTCAGGGCCTCACCTGGCTCCTCTGGCTGCGTACTCGCCACGATGATGATAACGTGCCTCCGAGTCTTGTCGTCTGTCCGAAATCCGTCCTTGATGTCTGGGCTGGTGAAGTGAAGAAATTCGCTCCGACGCTCAATATTCAGGTCCTTCGTAGCAAGGAGGAGATGGACCTGGAAGCGCTCGAATCCAAGCTTGATATTCTCGTCCTCAACTATGCTCAGCTCCGAGTGTGCATCGAACAGCTCAAGGCGATCAAATGGCTTGCGGTGGTACTCGACGAGGGACAGCAAATCAAGAATCCTGATTCGAAGGCGGCCAAGTCGTCACGCATGCTCGAAGCAAGCAATCGCTTGGTTCTAACAGGTACTCCGTTAGAGAACCGTTTGTTAGATATTTGGAGCCTCATGTCCTTTGCCATGCCGGGTGTGCTCGGAGATCGAAAGTATTTCCGCGAGCACTTTGATCGACGCAAAGACGTCAAAGCTCAGTCGCGCTTGGCCGCTCGTTTGCGTCCTTTCATGCTGCGCCGGACGAAGGATCAGGTTGCCGTCGATCTGCCACCACGAATCGAAGAAGACGTGCTCTGCAAGATGGAAGAGGATCAGGCCAACCTCTATGAGGACGAGCTCAACCGCATTCAATCCATTCTCGCCGGCGCCGAAACGGACGATCAGCTTCGCAAGAACAGCTTCGTCATTCTACAAGGCCTCATGCGTCTTCGCCAGATTTGCTGTCACCCAGGCTTACTCGATCCCGATTACTTGGAAGCGCCAAGCGCCAAGCTCATTGCGCTGTTCTACCTACTCGATCAGCTCCAGGAGGAAGGGCACAAGGTCCTCGTCTTCAGCCAATTTACGAGTATGCTAGAGATCATCCGCAAGAAGTTGGATGACGAGAATCGCCCGCACTGCTTGCTTACCGGCCAGACAAAGGATCGTCAGTCTGTTGTCGAAGGTTTCCAACGCAGCAAAGACCCGACCTGTTTTCTCCTCTCGCTCAAAGCGGGTGGTAGTGGTCTCAACCTCACCGCGTCTTCCTATGTCGTTCTCTACGATCCCTGGTGGAATCCAGCGGTTGAGAACCAGGCCATTGACCGGACACACCGTATTGGCCAGACAAACAAGGTCATCGCCTACCGTCTTCTCATGCGTGACAGCGTGGAAGAGAAGATCCGCGTCCTACAGAAACAGAAAGCCGAGATGGTCACCGGTATCTTGGGTGAGGAAAGCTTCACCAGGAACCTCCGCCGCCAGGACCTCGCCTTCCTCTTTGGCGAAGCCCAAGAATAACGTAGTGTCACGACATTCTAATGTCGTGTCGTAAAAGCCACTCGGGAGTTTGGAGCGCTGGCTGCAGCCGGCGGATCTTTAAGTTCGTCTGGAGCTTCGATTCACTCGCTGCTGGGAGGAGGCGGATAGTCAGTCCCTCGCTGGAACGCACGCAGTTTGAAAGCTGGCAGAATGGCGAAGACGTGATCAAAGATGTCGGCTTGTAGGCCTTCATAGTTCACCCAGTTCTTGTCCTTACTAAAGACATAGATCTCCAGTGGAAGGCCATTCTCGGTCGATGGTAACTGCCGAACCAAGACAGTAAGTTCCTGGTAAATCATGGGATGATTCTCAACATAGGCTCTGACATAGGCACGAAACGTGCCCAGATTTGTCAAGGCTCGTGAGTTGACTTGATGTTCTCCAAGGCCCTTGCATTCTGAACGTTCCTTTGCGATCTCCGCTTCGCGCTCCATTAAGTAGTCGGCAATGAGATCGATCTTGCGAAGTTCCTTGAGGAGAGCCTCGTCGCAGAAACCCACCGTATTGATGTCGATCTTGAGGGAACGCTTGATTCGACGCCCGCCTGAATCCTCCATGCCCCGCCAATTCTTAAAGGAATCGCTGATCAGCGCATAGGTCGGTACTGTCGTAATCGTGTTGTCAAAATTCTGAACCTTCACCGTGGTCAGTGCGATGTCGATGACGGTGCCGTCTGCCCCATACTTCGGCATCTCAATCCAATCGCCTCGAGCCACCATGCGGTTGGCTGCCAATTGAACGCCCGCAACCAACCCTAGAATGGCGTCCTTGAAGATCAGCATGAGGACAGCGGTGATCGCCCCAAGCCCGCTTAGAAAGTAGATCGGCGACTTGTCTAAGAGCACACTCATTAGAACGATGACCGTGATCACGAAGAGTATGAGCTTTGCTACCTGGATAAAGCTGCGAATTGGAATCTCTTTGGAGATAGGGAACTTCCGGTAGATGACCAGACTACCATTTAGCAACGCGGCGGAAGCTAGATACGCCACTAACACCATGTAAAGGATAGATCCATTTCGGATGAAATTGCCCCAAGGTTCTGGCTCACCTAACATCGCCTCAGTAGCGGTGTAGAGCACGACACCGGGTGCCAATTGCGCCAGCCAGAAGAAGAATCGGTTCTTCAAGAGCGCATCATCCCAGTGAGTCTTCGACTTCTTGACCAGAATGCCAGCAACTCGCTGAAAAAGTAGCTTCGCAAGAAAGTAGGCCACCACGGCAAATGCAAGCAGCGCGACGATCGTCAGCAGCAGGACAAATTGGGGCGGTGTTTTGGCGCCCGCGACCTGGAGCCGTTCGCCTAGCCATAGCTGGAAGGAAGAGAGCAACTGGATCGATGGCATGGCCTCAATTAAACCTGATGGGGCTCTTCGGCAACGGCTGATGGTTTGCACGCGAGGATCCCCATTCTTACTGAGATCTCATGAACGGCTTAC
>Ga0222717_10001368_pt1 | contig 20036 bp, 13 predicted proteins | sample C33_18DmetaG_FD_165053 | JGI IMG/M metagenome (GOLD analysis project Ga0222717, IMG submission 165053) | Estuarine water microbial communities from San Francisco Bay, California, United States - C33_18D | ecosystem: Environmental > Aquatic > Marine > Unclassified | place: USA: California...
ATCTTATGAGAATACAGACTTAGGTATGGCAGGGGCGGCAGGAGAAAGAGCATTACAAAACGGAAAAGGTGCTGTTGGTTCAATTGCAGATGTGGTAAAACAAGGACTAAGCACTTTCTATGATGGCATAACAGGTTCTCAAGGAGGTGCTGTAGGAAGTGTGTTGGTAAATAACTTATTAAAATCTCCTGATTTGAAAACAACACAAGTCCTAAAAGATAATGTTAGTCTCGCAACAAGAGTAGTGTTAAACCCTAACTCTCGTGTTCTTTTCAAAGATGTTGTCTTTAGAGAGTTTGCTTTTAGTTTCAAACTGATTGCATCATCTAAACATGAAGCAGACCAGATTGAAGGTATGATTAAGTTCTTCCGTAAAGAGTTATACCCAGAAACCATTTTTACAAATGGGAGCAATCCAAGTGATAAGGGTATTGCATTAGGTATGAAATATCCCAGTAGATTTATGATTAGAATGATGTATGATGGTAAACAAGTTTTCAATAAAATAAAACCTGCTTACTTAAAAGCAGTCAATACGACATACAACCAAACACAACAATCTTTTCATCCATCTAGTGACGGAAGTAAACCAAAACCATTTGAAGTTGATTTGACACTTAGTTTCCAAGAGTCATTAAAACTATCAAAAGATGATATCAAGGCGGGATTCTAAATGACAACTTCTTACTTCCGTAACTTCTCAACTGTGGGATATCAATTTGGTAACGCAGAAAATGCTGTTGCGTTCGACCAACTTACACAGTACATTTCTGTATTGGATGATACCTTACACAATGTTGCTATATTAGAAAAGTACACTATAATGGCAGGAGAAAGACCTGACACATTGTCGTTTAAACTCTATGGTACAGTTGACCACTATTGGTCATTCTTTCTTATGAACGAACATATCCGTGAATCGGGTTGGGCAATACCCTCCTATGATTTACTTAACGAAGTAAAGATACGATATCCCTATAGGACTATTACTACAAATAGTGATATGTCTACAGATGATGGTTCAGTAGAACTCTTCCCAATAGGTCAAGTTGTAGAAGGAGAAAGTAGTGGTACAGAAGGAACAATCATTCGTAAGATACCAGAGATGGGTCAGATAATAATAGATACTGGAGGGGATACTTTTAATCCTGACGAGTTGTTATCATATAGTCCTACCGAAGGAAACAAAAAAGTATTACAACTTATAGCAGAATCTAATCAATACAGTTCCGTTCATCACTATGAAGATACTGATGGAGTACATCAAGATTTAACTCTATTTGATTTCGGTAACCCTAGTGCATCTTGGATTCCTGTAACATATAGTGACAGGGTAGAGAGAAAGAATGATGAACTCAAAGAGATTATTATTATCAAACCAGAAGCAATCGATGCTATTGCTACTGAGTTCAAAAGACAAATGAAAAGACGATTGTAAAATTAAATGACTGATAATAGTATTAAACCTCAGTTTGTTATTAAGAGAGCAATCATCACTGCAGATGGTTTCACAAGTTCTGACGGAACCTCTATAGAAAATGATGTCACAGCAATGATTGCAGAACTTAATATTTTTGAATCCCTCGATGTACCCTATCTTACAGGCAATGCAGTTATAATGGATACCACAGGATTGTTTTCTGATTTTAGATTTCAGGGGACTGAAAGGATAGAGTTTGAAATAGGAACAGGTGACAACGAAAATACAACTGCTATCTTAAAAAAACGTTTTATAATGACAGGTATACAAAGGAAAACAAAGACCAATCAAAATGCTAACTCATCTTCATTTGCTTTCAATATGATTGATGAGCACGGATTCCTTGGTAGGATTAATAAGATTAGTAAGTCTTACAACGGAAGTCTTGAAACTATGGTCAAGAGGATTCTTCAAAATGAGTTAGGTAGAAAAGTAGATATCTCATATACAGGAGCATTAACAGAGTTTGATGAACAGAGTGCACAACAGAATATAAAATGTATTATTCCAAATCTAACACCTATCGATGCAGTTAGATGGTTAACAAGTAGAATAACAACTCAGACAGGTTCACCTTATTTTGTTTACTCTACTCTTGTGATGCCAGACCTGAGTGGAGAGGGTGATAATAATACAAACACCGAAGATAACGAACAGGGTTGTGTTGTGAGATTAGGTAATCTTGATACAATGCTACAACAACAACCTTTCAACAAAATACCTTATAGGTATACTCCACAAACAACCACATTAGAACTTGACCCTGTATCTGCTTCGTATACAATCAAAGCAATAGATATACCAGCGTCTTCAAGCACTTTACAACTAATGGAAAAGGGTGCTGTAATGTCTCAATACACTAATACTGATTTGAGTACAGGAGAAGTATTCACAACAAAGTATACCCTGAGTAAACAACTTAAAAATCTAAAAGATGCTAGTGTTATTGAAAAGGATGATACATTTATTCAAGACATACTTGACCCTAATTTTACTCTCAATAATCTAAACTATCAAGAATATAACGCAAAGAAGTATCACACAATAACTTCTATGGGCACCTACGGAAATATAAAGGGGTATCATGATGAGACCGATGAAAATAAGTTCAATCTCAAGGTTGCCTCTCGTTCTTTATTTTTTGCTTTAAAGAAAAATCCTATTTCTGTAGTTGTAGAAGGTATGACCCTAATCATAGCAAGAGCAAAGGTGGGAGATATTATTGACCTTGACATCATAGGTGATAATGTTGATGCGGGAGAAACAGTCGGTCAAGTATTAGATTCAAGATATTCGGGAAACTATTTAATATATGATATGAAGCATCAGTTCACATCAGAAAGTCATAACTGTATATTGCAACTATATAAGATAGAGAGTGAAGAGGTAATAGAATAATGAGACCCATTCTTTCGGAATATTATGGTGATAACACTCGTTGGTTTATTGCGACTGTTGTAAACTCAACACCTCCTGCAGGGTATGAAGGACGAGTGAAGATACGTATACACGGATTACATAGTGAATCAACATTAGATATTCCAGAAGACCATTTACCTTGGGCACAATGTGTTCTGCCCACAACAGAAGGTGGAGTATCGGGTATTGGTAAGATGCCTCGTGTGTTGCCAAGTGCGTTAGTGTTTGGTATGTTTATGGATGGTGTAAACTCACAGACACCTATCGTTTTGGGTTCTCTTCCTAAAACAGAAAGTCCTTCTGAGATACAAAAACTAACAATGGCACAAAAGTTTGATAATAATGTTCTATCTTCTAGCAATCTAGTAATAGTAGATAGTAAAGATGTTCCAGGTAAATTTGGACTTCAAGACGTTGATTCAAATAGAGTAGAGTACACCCTACAATACTTTCTCAATCTAGGATATACCTACATGCAATCTTTAGGTATCGCAGAGAACCTGAGTCAAAAAGGAATGGTATCAGGAGCAAGAGGGGAAGGTTTGTTTAGTCCCTTTGGTATTGCTGAATGGAACGGAGAAAGATTGAAGAACCTAAAAGCATTCTCAAACACATACGAACTCTTTACCACTCAACTAGACTTCATTACATTTGAACTCAACGGAACTCAAAGGTCTGCTAATATAAGATTATTACAAACAGACCGATTTAAGGGTGAAAAGGGGTCTCTTAAAGTTTTTGCTAAATACTACTTGAAGATGGATTTGGCAAAACTTACGAAACTTAAGAGTCAAGGAGATTATGAGTAATGGCATTAGGTAAGGTAAAAGAACTAATAAATGATGAACTCCTCAGAAAAGTTCGCGTAAATGATATACCTGAATCTGTCATCAAAACTAAAAATCTAAAAGATGCTCTTGGTGATGTAACTGTAAAATATGAAAAAGATAAACTCTTTGCTATCAATCATTTACATACCGAAGGATTAGTAGATTCTATTAGTATAAAGACTTTCTCAGATGATGTGAAGGATGTTGGAGTATTAGGAACTGCTATTAAATCGGGTATACAAGGAACCCTTGCAAGAGAGTCAAGTATTATAGGTGACCAAACAGACGGAAAAACGTTTGGAGGATTTATTAAATCTGTGGGAAATACTGACGGTTCTGTAGGTGTTGCAAAGTTAGGTGGCAACTTTGGGTTGACAGGTGTAACAAGACCGAACGTAAAATGTATAGGTTCAGGTTCACCACAAGCAATCATTCAAGCAACCACTACAGTAGAAGCATTAGTGAACACTACACGAGTTGATATTGCAACATTTCTTGATTCTCTTCCAGAAGTTATAGGGAGACCTGCTCAAGGATTTCTTACAATAGTTTTAAAGGTTGCAAAAGAACTTGGAATAACAGATGCTATAATGGCACAAGTATCCCCCTTTGCTCAACTACAAAAAACCTTTTCAGATGTACTCATGAACTCACCTTTGGGTGGAATTATGTCCGTTGTAAATAATGGTGTGGATTTTTTGAATGATAGTATTACTGACCTTGGTAAAAACTTAGGTTTAGATATCAGTACTTTTATTGGTGATACATTTCCTTCACCAACAGAAGTTGTTTTTTTAGACAGTACTACAGGTCTTCGCGTTCTGGAAGGAACGACGTTAACTGATGGACTTTTTGATGGAAGTATTATTGCACAAACTGTTCCAGACCCAACTAAGTTTAACCTTGGTGGATTTCTAAAAGATATTGCTGAACAGACTATAAAAGAAGGTACTGCCATGCTTCATTCTATGGTAGCACAAGAACTACCATTCGGTGAAACGATAACATTATTGAATGCTCTTGCGGCAGGAGGTCGTCAAGCAAATGAAGCATTAGTTTCTATTACAGTACGAGACCCAAATATAAAGGCACTGATACTTGATGGTGAAGTGAAACCAGAACTTATAGTAAAAGCGGTGGGTGACGATTTAGGGCAGACCATAAATAATGTGAGGAGTGCGTTAGAAGAAGACGGAACCTCTGCCGCAACTATTGCTGAAGTTGCTGATGCGTTAAATAAGAACGAACTCAGGATTGCAAACGAGTTCCGTCAAACATTAACTGCTATACTTGCAAGTGATGTACCTTCATCCCCTCTCAATTCAGATGTTGAAATAGAAATAGGAAAACCATTTACATATGTTTCCTCTACGGAAGAGTTAGATTTTGAAATGGCAAGTAGCATTCATTCTCTCTATACTAGTAGAGAAATAAACAATGTTGTTATTCACGCAACCGAGACATTTACTAATAAGAATATTGGTGTAGAAGAAATAGAAGCAGTTCAAGGAGACATTGGATATCATTATGTCATAAGACGTGATGGTAGACTTCAACGTGGAATACAACTTGGACAATCTGGTAACCATACCGAGACAGGAAACTATAACGAAACCTCCATAGGTATTGCTATGGTCGGTGGTATTCTAAGTCCTGCAACAGAAGGTTCTTGGCAAACATCGAGTGCATCTTTTACTCGCGAACAATATAATACATTGGAACAGTTCCTTGGTGTGTTCTATCATCATGTTGCAGGGGGAGAAGTGTTTGGTCATAACGATTTAAATCCAAATGAGTTAGACCCATACTTTGATGTTCAAGAATATATACTATCTTTGTTTGGAAGAGTAAACGAAACCTTTGTTGAAGAACCTGAATCAGAACAAACTCCTATATTCATTCCAGACCCTAGTTTATTAGATGCCTCAAGTCTTTCTGATAAAGCAAGTGGAATATATAAAGCAAAATATGCAATCCAATCTACTAATGGTAAGTTTGTTGACCCCGACTTATTGAGAGATGATATACCTTTAAGATTAGATGCTATGGCAAATGTTATGGAAAGAAATCTAATCATCACAAGTGGGTTCCGTACTCAGGCACAAGGTGATGCTATCGGAAGTTCTCGAAAGAGTAAACATAGAACAGGTCAAGCAATCGATGTGTCAAGAGATGGTATGAAGGACGCAGAGTTACAGAAACTTATTGAAGCGGCAATCCAAGCAGGGTTCCGTGGTGTTGGAATATATAATGGACACTTTCATTTTGATACAGGTGGTAAGAGATGTTGGGGTCCAGAAGGTACTCGCGCAAGTCTTGGTAAATCTCAATATGCATTTGCTCGTGCCACACTCAACTCATACAATTATAATACATAGGTGAATAATGACTACAAGTAAAGACAACTTTAAAGCAAGAACAGAAGATGGAGGTCTAGGTGCCGAACTTACTGTTGGTGTTCCAGATAATGGAATGCAAAATGCTTCGGGTGATTATCCAAAGAGAGAATATAACTTTGGTCCATCTATTAACAAAGCGGCAGTTGGTACTAAGGTAAACAAACTCTACACGGGTGGTGGAGATTATGATGTTCCTTTGAACATACCAGAACAGATGCCTTCTCAATATCCATTCAATCAAGTAGATGAAACTCCAAGTGGGCACGTCATTGAGATGGACGATACTCCAGGAGGAGAAAGAGTTCTTATTCGTCATCGTAAAGGGTCGGGTGTAGAGTTACGTGCCGACGGTACGGTTGTAATATCTGCATTGAATAATAAGGTTGAGGTGACAGGGGGAGACCAAACTGTGATTGTTGAGGGTCACGGTAATCTTGTATACAACGGAAATCTTAATCTCAGAGTAAGTGGTGATATGAATGTCGATGTTGGAGGAGATTATAACCTCAATGTATCGGGTAACCGAAAAGATGAAACAGGAAGAAACTTTAGTAATCATATTACAGGGGATGTAACAGAACATTTACTTGGAACAAAAATAGAAAAGGTAGTAGGAAGAAACGTTCAAATTAATCTTGCTGACTTTGACCACGGTATAAAAGGTAGTGCTGATATTATGGTTGAGGGTAACTATGAACTTTCAAGTCATAAAGAAATGGTTCTGTCTTCTACTGAGAGATTAGATGCTATTTCTAAGAAAGTTAGAGTAACAGGTAGTAAGAGATTAGACATACAAGGTTCTTATGGAACTATCGGTGGTGCGTTCACAAGATTTACAGGACAGACTTATTCTGGTGCGTTAAAGAAAAGAGATTATACCGCAGAAGTTTATACGAGTGGTGTGAGTGCTACAGCGGCACGAGACAGTGCTAATGGACCTGTCACTGGAGCAACTTTAGCAGATGATGCTACTAACTTAGATTCATATGATGCTACATCACAAGACTTCGAGACCGCAATATTCCACGGAAGTCTTTATGGTACAGCAAAGAAAGCACAACTTGCTGACAACGCAAATAAATCTATTACCGCATTTTTCTCAGCAACTGCCGCCGCACCTTTCGTTGCACCTCCGGGTGGTCTAACTATATTGAGGGCGGCAGATATGATAGCAAACTTTGATTTAGAAACAGAGGGTGGTCACTTTACTGTAGAACCCGACAAGGTAGCAAGAATATATGAGGGAACTGTTTCAGCAGACTCTTCTAATGCATACGAACATCTACAAGGTAAACCTATGAACGAGGTTAGTGTTGATGCAGGTGACTATATGAGGTCAGAGATGAAAGGTAAAGAGCACTATCAAATAGATGGTGTACCTGTGTTCAATAGGAAACCCACTATCAATGAGGTTCGCTCTGCTTTCAGGAATAAAAAATCAAGAGGAGAACAACAACCTTCTCATGTAGGAAACCTAATGATAATGGAAGGAATAATCAATCCTTTAGGTTATGATAGGTTTGCACCTAAAATAGGTAGAACTGTGGGTAAAAAACCAAATAGTAAATATGGATATACTGCGATAGGAAACTCCATAGAAAATCGAGGAAAGAGATTTAGAAAATGAGAGTACAACCTGACCCACTATATAATCCAGATTCACAACTACCCATATCATCAGAGACACGTCTTGGTCGCGGCATAACTATGGCAAAGTTTCTGGGGTCTCGTGGAAGTAGAACATCATTCAGACATATAATATTTGACGATGCCCGTAGACAGATTGCTCGTAATCTTACTTTACATGCAAGAGCAATAGATATGATAAACGGCAACACCGATAGGTTTAATGATGTTCGTATTATTGTAAGTGAAGGTATCTATAATAGAAAACCTATCGACTCTGGTGTAGAAATAATGGAACAAAAAGCAATCGGAAACCTTGTATACTATCAAGTCATAGGTACTGATGGTCAGATTGATTTAGAGAAAACATTTGATGTAGCAGAGTATTGGAAAGACCATATGTTCTATAAAAAATTATATTTGGATTATGATACTTATAATTTTGATGGAAGTCTTACGGGACAGATTGGATTACTCATGCCAAGTGTTCCTGCATCCTTTGAGGTGAGGAATAAAGAGTTCAAGAGAGATATAGAGACAGTATTTAATAATCAACTACAATCTAAAGATGAACTTATTGAAATTCTTTCAATTAAGACACCACAAAACATATAAATAAAGATATGACAAGAAGAGCATTTTCACTAGAGGACGGCGGGGACTTAGGAACCAATAATGTTTCTATAACACGTAGAGTCCAATATAAAGATATAGATTTGACACTAGCGGTCAAACCTACGAGTGGTGACGTCTACAAGAAACTCGATGCCGCCGCAGTTAAGCAATCGGTAAAAAGTCTTATAATGACTAATCAACTTGAGAAACCCTTTCGTCCTAACTATGGTGCTAACATAAGAAGTCTCCTTTTCGATTTGATAGATTATGGAGAAGATTATATTATAGAAGAAAAAATTATATCTGCGATAGAAAGATTTGAACCAAGGGCAGAGATAATAGATATTAGTGTTAAGGGAATAGAGGGATATAAAAATACTATAGACACTACAATAACATTTAAAATATTAAATACATCAGAAGTGGTACAGTTCACCACCAATCTCGCAAGGTTAAGATAAATGGCAACAACAATCAATTCAACATCTTTAGACTTTGATACAATAAAGAATAATCTAAAGACATCACTTCAGAACTCTGGTGAGTTCAACACATTTAACTTCCAAGCGGCAGGGATATCGAGTATCCTTGATGTGCTCGCATACAATACACACTACAATGCTTTGACCGCGAACTTTGCGTTAAATGAATCCTTCCTGAGTACTGCTCAACTTAGAAGTTCTGTTTTATCTCTAGCAGAAGGTATCGGATATGTTCCTGATTCAAGAACCTCTGCACTAGCACTCGTTAATCTATCAATAAATCTAAGTGGTGTTTCAAATAGACCCTCTACTATTCAACTCAACGAAAACTTTAAGTTCACTTCAAGTGTGGATGATGTCAACTATACATTCCAAACAAGAGAAGACATATCTGCAACTGATGGTGGAGAAGGAATATATAAGTTTACAGATGCCGCATCAGATGATAAAATAAAAATATTTGAGGGGATAGCACGAACAAAAACATTCCTTGCTTTGAAAGCAACAGACAATCCTGTCTACATTATTCCAGATAAGAGACTTGACATATCAAGTGCCGTTGTTAGAGTGTTTGATTCAGCAACGTCTTCAACATTTACTACATACTCAAACCTCATCAATGCGCGGTCAATAAACCAGAACTCTACTTTATATATTCTTAGAGAAGCACCCAATGGTCTATATGAACTTGCTTTTGGTAACGGTGTTACATTAGGTAAAGCACCTAATGTCGGTGCGAAGATAGAAGTAGAGTATCTTTCAACTTCAGGTGAACTTGCCAATACCGCAAAAATATTTTCCCCACAAACTACTGTAATAATAAATAACGTAGCATATCCTGTTATCACATCAACTAATTCTAATGCTGTTGGTGGTGGTTCAAAAGAGAGTGTAGAAAGTATTCGTAAGAATGCACCTTTCCAGTATGCGTCACAGAACAGAATGGTAACTGCCTCAGATTACTCTTCATTGATACTCAAAAACTATTCATCATTTATTGAGGACATACAATCCTTTGGAGGAGAAGATGCACTCGAACCAGAATATGGTGTGGTCTTTGTATCAATATTATTTAAGAAAAATGATGATGACACAGAACTTGAGATTGAAACTCAAACAAGAATAAAAGATGAGATACTACAACTCTCAGATGAGTTGTCGGTTGCATCATTCGATGTCAAGTTTGATGACCCTATAACCACCTTTATAGAAGTCAATACCTTCTTCCAATTTAGTAATAATCTTACAACCCTATCAAAAAATACAATACAAAATAATGTAGCAGTTGCGGTTGAAAACTATTTTAGTGTTAATACAGGTAAGTTTAATCAGTCCTTCAGAAGGTCAAACCTACTATCACTTGTTGATGAAACAAGTCCTGCGGTATTATCCTCACGACAAGAAATCAAAATGCAAAGAAGATTTACTCCAGTTTTGAATACAATACAGAACTATAAGATTAGATATGCGGCACCCATAGTAGACCCTGATGATGTATTCTACAGAATAACATCTACTACATTTACCTTCAGAGGCAATCCATGTATACTGAGAAACAGATTGAACTCAAATGTTATTGAGGTGTTTGATACATCTCAAGGTTCTGTTATAGTTGATAATATTGGAGACTATTCTGGAGACACTATCAATATAGTAGGACTTCAGATTGATTCTATTCTTGGGGCAGATACTTTCCTAAAAGTCTCTGCTACTCCTGCAAACCAAAGTGCTATATCTCCTTTAAGACAAGATATCGTAACTTTAGATATTGATAAAAGTAAAACCACAATCGTAGATGTTGCTTCAGGGGTTCTTAATTAATGGCAAACAATGACGATATCACTTTAAGAGATTATAATCGAAGAGAACTTGCCTTCCCTAAGTATCAAGTCAAGGAAATCCTTCCTGAGTTTTTTCGTTCAGAGTATCCTAAGTTAATCACATTACTCGATGAGTACTATAACTTTGAAAACTCTGAGGAGTCTCCTTCTAGACTTATCAGAGATTTATATTATACAAGAGATATAACACAGACAGATTTATCTCTTCTCTCTTTCATCGAAGACGAGTTATTACTTGGACAGAACTTCTTCGAAGGGTTCTCTGATAAAAGGGCGGCATCAAAATACTCTAGTGTATTGTTTAGGTCAAAGGGTACAAAGTATTCTATACAACAGTTCTTCAGAACATTCTTTGGTATTGACCCTGATATAATATACACTAAGAATAATGTTTTCAATGTGGGTGATGACATCGGTCCTGACTCACAGAAGTTTATTACTGACAATAAGTTATATCAAAAACATGCTATACTCATCAGGTCAGAACTAGCACAAGATAAGTGGAGAGATGCATACAAACTTTTTGTCCATCCTGCAGGAACATTCTTGGGGTCAGAAATACAATTAGTGAGTTCGGTTGTAGACACTTTAATTGCCCCGATAGTTGATATCGAACCACCCCCACCCTTTGCGGTTCATGGTACTGCTTCATTCAACTCTGTAGCATCACTTGACCATACCTCACTTATAGATGATGTTGATAGTGACAATGCGGGTCTACTCACTAGAATAAGACCAGAACTTGTAAGTATGGCATTCAATAATGATGCTACAATAACAATACAACAAATAGATAATCAGTATGGAAGTTTACGTGAAGCACAAAGTGCATCGTCACCAACCTTTGATGATACTAGTATTGACTTCTCAAATAACTTTGCGTTTGAAACATTAGACCAAACACGACATGTATTTTATAGTGCAGATTCTGATACTTATATATCAAATCTTGGACATCTAGGTTAAAAAAGTATATAAATAGAATAAAGAATTAGGATAATATGAATGACTAAACAAACATTAAATAAAGGTAGTGCCAATAATGATGGGACAGGGGATTCTCTTCGTGTAGGTGCAACTAAGATTCAAGCAAACTTTGATGAACTCTATGGCATGTTAGGGGGCGACGCTCTTGCATCAGGTATCACGCTCGACGCAACAACTAAGGGTATTATATTTGAAGGTGCTCAATCTGACCTTCATCAAACTACTCTCGTTGTAACAGAACCTACTGCGGATAGAACGATTACTATTCCAGACATCACAGGTAATGTTGTATTAGACACTTCAACAAATACTCTTGTAAATAAAACCTTGACAACACCACAAATAAATGATACAAGTGCAGACCATAAGTATGTCTTTGCAGTATCAGAACTTGCGGCAGATAGAAATGTAACATTACCTTTATTGACAGGTCACGATGAGTTTACTTTCAATGCTCATACACAAACACTTACTAACAAGACATTAACAGCACCAACAATAACAACTCCTGCTATAACCTCTCCTAAGATTACAACAAGTATACAGGATGCAAACGCCAACACAGTATTGACTATTCCTGCACCTTCAGGAACTATAGTAAATAACTTAAAAATAACTAGTTCAGTAACAGGTGCTAGTCCTACTTTAGAAGCAGTAGGAACAGATAATAACGTTGGTATTAACATATCATCAAAGGGTTCTGGTTTATTAACACTTACGGGTGGACTATCTCTGACGGATGAAAGTCTGAGTGGAGATAACGTTTCTATATCACTAGCAACTACAACTACAATATTTACTAGAGCAAATGCTGTAAGTGCAGGTCTTGCTAATGGTACAGATACAGGACAAATAAAAATACTTTCAGTTAAAGGGGCAGGAACTGTAACAATAACCCCAGATAACTTTGCTCCAGGAAATACACTAACTCTACAAGAACATGAGGGTGCAATACTTTTATGGGACGGTAATGAATGGGGTCTAATATCAACTTATGGTGGAGCAGTAGGATAATAAAATGGCAATCATAACACAAACATTAAAAAAAGAAACTATTAGATTACTAAAAGAAAACTTTGATTCGTCTGCGAATAAATATTATCTTGGTATTGGTCGTTCTAATACTTGGGATAATGCAACTGATACTCCTCCCGTAACAGAGAACACTGCTGTTGAAGAAAGACTATATAGGAACTCTCTTCAATCTGTAAAATTAATATCGGATGCTTCGTTTATTATCCCTCGTAATAATTGGAGTGCAAACACACATTACTCTGCTTACAACGATAAGCAAGTTGGATATCCCGGAAATCCTTATTATGTAATGAATGACGAGAACCAAGTATACATATGTATCCAACGGGCAAAGAGTGCTACAGGTGGAGAGATTGCTTCTTCTATACAACCTACAGGTCATTTAGATGGTACCACTTTTAGAACAAGTGATGACTATGCTTGGAAGTTCTTATATTCAATATCTGCAGGAGATGCGAATAAATATATTGCCGCAAACTTCTTACCCGTAAAATTACAAGGTGCAACAACTATTAGTTCTCCTGCCGCAGACATCGAACAACTTGCCGTACAGAATGCCGCAGTAGATGGACAGATTGTAGGGTATGAAGTTGTGTCTGGTGGTTCAGGATATACTTCAACTCCTACACTTACGATACATGGTGATGGTAGTGGTGCTGTAGCAATAGCAACAAGAAGTGGTGGTGAAATCGTAAAGGTTGAGGTACACGATAGTGCAGGGAGTGTTTCTGGTGTACTTAAACCTGCATTTCCATTAGGTTTAGGATATACTAATGCATCTATATCACAGTCTGCCGCAGGTCAAACCACTGATGCTGTCATTAGACCTATCATCGGTTCAAAGGGTGGTCTTGGAGCAGACCCTAGAAATGACTTACGTTCTGATGGTATAATGTTTTCAGTAAAACCTTCAGGAGATGAAGTTGATGGAGACTTTGTTATAGGTAATGATTTCCGTCAAGTAGGTCTTATAAGAAACCCTCTTGTATCTGTGGGTGGTTCAGCATTCGGTGATGATACAGGAAACTGTTTAAAGAAACTAGTGCTCGTAAGTAAAAATGGTGACTTTGCAGTAGATGAAACTTTTTCAAACACAAGTGGTGCTAAAGGTATTATCGATAAGATATCAACAAATGGTTTAGAACTATTCTATCATCAAGACGATGAAACAGGATATAAGACCTTTTCTACAAGTGAAAATATAACAGGGGCAACTAGTAGTGCCACAGGTAGCACACATGGAAGTACACCTAATGTAAGTGCAGAGGTAGAAACTCTTACTGGAGATGTGCTATATATAGATAACAGGGCGGCAGTAACTCGTTCCGCAGACCAAACAGAAGACGTTAAAATAGTCATACAAATTTAGGATAATATAACAATGCCAACTACGTTTACTTCAAATGTCTTTTCATCAACATATAAGGACGATTTCCTTGATAGTGATAACTATCATCGTATTCTTTTCAACAGCGGTAGGGCACTACAAGCACGTGAACTCACTCAGATGCAAACTATCATCCAAGAAGAGATTGGAAGATTTGGTCGTAATGTATTTAAAGAAGGTGCCGCAGTAAATCCGGGTGGACCTTCTATAACAAATAGTTATGAGTTTGTCAAACTAGATACAAACCTTGCCATAAACCAACTTCCTACAGATTTAACAAGTGTTGTTGGAGTAGAACTTACAGGAGCAACATCTACTGTAAAAGCAAGAGTTCTTGAAGCAGTAAATGCTGTTGGTTCTGACCCTGCAACAATATATGTCCAATACACAAATACTTCAGGTGGAGCAACAGGGACTACACCCGTTCGATTTGCACCTTCTGAAAATCTCTCAGGGGGTGGGTTCAACTTTCTAGTACAAAGCGATAATAGTACAGATAACCCTGCTATAGGTGTTGGTAGTAAAATACATAACGATGGTGGAGACTTTTTTGTAAGAGGACACTTCGTATTTGTCAAACCACAAGGACTTATCCTTTCTAAATATTCACCAAACCCTACTGCAGTTGTTGGTTTCAGAATAACAGAAGATGTCGTAACAGTAAATGATGCTACTGCATTATATGATAACCAAGGTACAGTTGCTAATACAACTTCCCCTGGCGCAGATAGGTATCGTATAAAACTTGTTTTAACAACACAAGATGCTATTGTTTCAGGACAAAACTTTGTATATTATTGTGATGTTGCTGAAGGTAATATTGTTGACCAAGTAAGTGGTACAGATGACTATAATAAAATCAATGACCTTCTTGCAGAAAGAACTAAAGAAGAGTCAGGTAACTATATTGCGAACAGATTTAATTCAAATCTATCAGAGAGTGGTAACAATACTATACTAGGTGTAGGAAGTGGTATCGCATATGTCAACGGATATCGTGCGGTTAATGAATCTCCTACTAGTTTGACGATAGCAAAACCAAGAACAACTACTACGGTCAATAACGATGTGGTAGGTGTTTCTTATGGTTCTTATGTTATATGTAGTGCATTGAAAGGTGCACTAGATATAGAAGATTATACCGTTATAAATCTTTCAGAGAGTACAACTGATGCTTCAGCAAGTACTTCAGGTACTGCGAAAGTAAGATATGTAGAAAAAAGTGGAAGTAACTATAACGTATATATCTTTGATGTCAAAATGGATAGTGGAAAATCGTTTCGAAATGTAAAGATTATAGGTACAGACAGTAATAACTTTGCTACCCTTTCTCTTGAAGCAACTAAAGCAGTTTTAAAAGAATCAATTAATACAGGTCTTGTTTTTCCATTACGACATTCTCGTCCAGCAAACATCTCAGATGTTTCCTTCGAGGTTCAAAGATACCTTACAGGAGCACCAAGCGGAAGTACAACACTTACTATAGGTGGATTAGGTTTAGGTGAGACTTATGTAAACACTTCTCAAGTTATCGTAACAACCCATAACGGTGCAGTTGTCACTCCTTCAGGTATAACAGGTGGGTCTTCTTTAGTGATTGAAGGTCTTATTGATGGCACTACCTATAACGTATATGCCAAAGTAAATAAATCAGACCCTACTGTAAGACCCAAAACCCTTGTAGAGACAACTAGAACTGCCGCAATCGCCACAGATGCGGTAACAGGTGTCAAGTATGTTGACCTACAAAAGACTGACTTACAAAAAGTAATATCCATAAAACAAACCGATTCAGATGGTATTGATTTATCTTCTAGATTTACTATTGACGATGGACAGAGACCCGGACATTATGCCAATGCACGTATTATTATTCAAGATGGGGCAACTGCCCCTTCAGGTAATGTGTTCTGTAGATTCAAACACTTTGCACATGGTGCAGGAGATTACTTCTCTATGAAATCTTATGCTGGCACATTCAGTGTGACTGACGATGTGTTAAACTATAAGTCCATACCTAACTATAAAGTAAACTCAAGAGGTTCAATAAGTCTAAGAGATGTTATTGACTTCCGTTCTTCGGTTGATGCTTCAGGAACATTCACAGGTACTGGTGCCGCGTCTAATGAAATTATAACAAACGGAGATGTCTTCCAAGCAGATATTCAATACTATCTCCCACGAAAAGATAAAGTGGTCATCACCACACAAGGTGAAGTTAAAAACATATTGGGTGAGAATGGTTTCTCATCACAGATACCACCAACACCAGAAAATACACTTGCGTTGTTTGAACTAGAACATAACGCATATGGACTACATGACTCAGATACTCTTGTAAGACCGCTTGAAGCAAAACGATTTACAATGAGAGATATCTCTAAGTTAGAGAAACGTATCGATAAACTTGAAGAAGTTACTTCATTGTCATTACTTGAAGTTGATACTTCAACCTTACTTGTATTAGATTCTTCGGGCAATCCACGTAGTAAGTCAGGTTTCTTTGTAGATAACTTTATGGATAGAGCATTTACAGATGTTCAAAACCCAATGCATCGTGCGGCGATTGACCCATCACTTGGTATACTACAACCACAACAGGTTGATGATAACGTAACACTAAGATACGATTCAGACTTATCGACTAATACTATACTTAAAGGTGATACAGTATATATCAAACATAATAGTGTAACAGCAATATCACAAACTAAAGTTTCTGGTACTGAGAATGTAAACCCATTTGCGGTTATCTCAGGGGTAGGTCAACTACAACTATCCCCTTGTACTGACGAGTGGCAAGATACTGTATATACACCTGCAAATGTTATTCAACCCATTGTTCCACAACTATTAAATCAGGTTGCGATTGATGGAAGTTTCACATTCGGTAATGGAGGAAACTTCAACTGGTCAACAAACAACTTTGTTCCTGTAACAGGATATGGACCAACAGTAAGAAATTACTTCAATGGTTGGAGTGGCACAAGAACTTGGAATTGGAATGGAGCACCTATAAACGGTAACAATAATGATTTCAATGCGGGTCTCTCATCTGAGTCAAGAGTGGGTGTGAGTATCACAGGTGCTCGATATGCAAGTAGACACCCAGGAGGTAGTTCCTTCTCAAATCGTATAGTCACAAGCACTAATACTATAAGAGAAGTTGTTGGAGACAGAGAAGTTTCATTAACATTCTTACCTTTCATACGTTCACGTAAAATATTCTTCAGGGCACAAGGACTAACACCTAACACACAATATTATGCTTTCTTTGATGGTGTGTCTATGGATAACTTTGTAAGAGAAGAAACCTTTGAGAGATATTCTGCTTCTACAAGTGGTGGTGTTGAATATGGACATGAGTTCAGAGAGAGTACATCACATCCTCAAGGTTCATCAATACTTGTTACCGACAATGCAGGAAAGATAGAAGGTTCCTTATTTATCCCTTGTCAGAAAGAAGTGGAAGACCAACTTACTCTAAGATTCCGCGCAGGGGTTCGTGAGTTTAAGTTACTTGATATAAGTGCTAATGATGACGAAGTATCTACAAGTTCTGCTAGATATAACTACATTGCTAAAGGTACTCTATCAACACGTGAAGCAACAGTCACTTCAACAAGACCTAATATAGTACTACCAAAAAGATGGACAAAAACTTCAAAGGTAAGTGCAAGAGACCCTCTAGCACAATCTTTCAGAGTCACTGACCCTGCAGGAATATTTGTCACTAAAATAGAATGTTTCTTCAAAACTAAAGATGCCAAAATACCTATTGAGTTACAAATAAGACCTCTAGTAAATGGTGCACCTTCATCTATTGATATTATCGGAAATGCGATAAAGTTCGTGGATGCGTCTTCAGTACAGTTACCCTCAGAACAAACTGCGGCAGGGGTACTTGCCGCACCAACAGTATTTGAGTTTGAGGAACCCGTTTTCTTAAATCCCAATACAGAGTATGCGATTGTTCTTCTTGCAGATTCAATAAACTATGAAGCATATGTTGCGGAAACTTATGCATTTTTACTTGGTTCAACCGAAGCACGTATCAGTCGTCAACCTTCATTGGGTTCACTCTTCAAGTCACAGAATGGTTCTACATGGGAACCAGACCAAACAAAAGACTTGATGTTTAATATATACAAAGCAGAGTTTGACACTTCAGGTGGTACCGCAATATTTGAGAATACAGATGTTCAAAAAGAACTTCTTACTGTCAATCCATTATACGGTACTTCGACAGGTGATAGCGATAGACTTACTGCCCTTATACCAAATCATGGGTTCTCAGTAAACGATACTGTTAATATATCAGGTCTTACACCTGCAACACTGTATAATGGTATATATGGTAGTGACATCAGTGGTGCACGTACCGTCAAAGAGGTTGATGGGTTTGCTATCAGGTTTGATACAGATTCTGCAAATGCAGTTTCTACGACTTCAGGAGTATTTGGTGGAGCAACTATAAAGGTTGATAAACAGATTAAATTTGATGGTTGCGTACCTAACTTCCAAACACTCGTTCCAGATGATACAAGTGTAGCATTCGGTGCTAAGTTCACTACAGGTAAATCTCTTGCAGGAAACGAAACAAAATATCAAAAAGATACTACATTCTCATATGACATTGCTATAGGTGAAGAAAACTATTTCGTAGCACCTAGATTGATTGCTTCTCCTACAATGGAAACAAGTCAACTATCTGGTAATAAGTCAACAACTTGGTCAGTATCTTTAAATACTACTCGTGCAGATGTGTCACCTATTATAGATACACAGAGAGTATCACTGACAACAATAAGTAACTTAATCGACGACCAAGTGGCAGATGATACGAATTTAAGTCTGGTAAATGTCCCACTAAACTATGTCGCAGAGACCGAAGCATTCGGTGGTTCATCTCTTGCTAAACATATTTCTTCAGTACAGATATTAGAAGAGAGTGCAGTTGGTTTGAAAGTTATCTTATCTGCTATCAGACCTAGTTCTTCAGACTTCGACTTATACTTTAGAACTTCTAATGACGGAGAAAATATATTTGAGGTTGATTGGATACTTCAAGAAAAAGAACAGACTGTAGGACCAGATGATAGAAACTTCCGTGAGTATAGATATCTCATAGGAGGAGTGGGTGGTTCACTTGATGACTTTACCCAGTATCAGTTCAAGATTGTAATGAAGAGTAGCAACTCTTCTCTTGTTCCTGTATTCAAAGACTTCAGGTCAATCGCGTTGGCGGTATAATGAAGTCCACTTTAATAATGGTAGATAATGGCATTGGTCTTGCTCGTGATACCCGTACAGGCGGGATTATAAATACTAATGTAGAAGAAATACATAATGCACGTGAAAGAAAGAAAAGAAGAATAAATAAGGAAATGGAGTTCGAACAACTCAAGACTGATGTCTCTGAGATGAAACAACTCTTAAACACAATAATAGAGAAACTATAATGGCAGAGTATACACCAGCACCACAACTTGTTATCACAGACACCTTCTCGACGTTGGTGACAGACTTCAATACAGTTTCTTCTGGTTTAGGAGCAACTGGAGATTTAACTACAAATGTTAAAACCACTATTGTTGGAGCAATCAACGAAATAGAAGGTGTCTTCGACGCATCTGCATTTGAAATATCTGCAGGAACAAACGCATTCGATGTCACTTCAGGTGCATTCACAATAGACGCAAGTGGAACAATAACACTTGATGCCGCAACTACTGCGTTGACAGGAGACCTAACTCTTGTTGACGATGAAAAAATAAAACTAGGTACAGGCGGAGATTTTCTAATTTTTCACGACGGTAATCATAGTATTATAGATGAAATAGGTGAGGGTAATTTATTTGTTCGTGCAACAAAAGTAATCATAAAAAATAGAGACGCAGACCCCAATGAAGACATGGCAGTGTTTAATGCTGGT
>Ga0222717_10001369_pt1 | contig 20031 bp, 22 predicted proteins | sample C33_18DmetaG_FD_165053 | JGI IMG/M metagenome (GOLD analysis project Ga0222717, IMG submission 165053) | Estuarine water microbial communities from San Francisco Bay, California, United States - C33_18D | ecosystem: Environmental > Aquatic > Marine > Unclassified | place: USA: California...
GAAGTAAACCTCCCAGAATGGTCTCAGCCATTATTTAGTGAAGATTATCGTTATTTTGCATTAAGAGGTGGTCGTGGTAGCTCGAAATCGAGAAGTATTGCTTCCATACTGGTTTTAAGAGCATCCCAGAAACCATTAAGAATCCTTTGTACGAGAGAGGTGCAGAAATCTATTAAGGATTCGGTCAAGAGGTTGTTAGATGATGAAATTGATCGACTTGGTTATAGAGATTCGTTTTTTACCAGTACAGATTCTGAGATTAGGGGTAAGAATGGGAGTTTATTTATCTTTGCAGGGTTACAGCATAATATAGATAGTATCAAATCTATGGAAGGTATTGATATTTGTTGGTGTGAAGAAAGCCAGACTTTGAGTAAGAACTCGTTGAACACGTTAATTCCTACTATTAGAAAGCCTGGTTCACAGATATATTTCAGTTGGAACCCTAAAGAAGCGACTGATCCTGTTGAAGATATGTTTATTATTGGTGATCCTCCTCCACGGACTTTTTCTTTAAAGGTCAATTGGCAAGATAATCCATGGTTCCCAGAAGTGCTAAAAGAGGAAATGGAGTATGATAAGAAACAGGATAGGGGGAAATATCTCCATGTCTGGGAAGGTGAATATTTAACTAGGAGTAATGCGAATGTATTTCAAAACTGGTATAAGGAAGACTTCGATACTCCTGCTGATGCTTTTTTTAGGTTTGGTTGTGATTGGGGCTTTAGTGTCGATCCGACTGTTCTGGTTCGTTGCTACGTTATTGGTAGGAAGTTATATATTGATCAAGAAGCTTGGAAAGTGGGGTGTGAGATAGATGACACTCCTGCTCTGTTTGCTACGGTTCCAGAATCGGAGAAATGGCCCATAATTGCTGACTCTGCATCACCCGAAAGGATTAGCTATATGAGAAAACATGGTTATCCTAAGATGATGAAAGCTTTGAAAGGTGCTAGGTCTATTGAGGAAGGTCTGGAATTTATGAGGAGTTATGAGATCGTGGTTCATCCTAGATGTAAACATGTTATAGACGAATTGATGCATTATAAGTACAAGATTGATCCTCAGACAGATGCTATTACAAATGTATTGGAGGATAAGAATAATCACTGTATTGCGGAGGGTGAGTTAGTTCTGACAGATAGAGGGCAAATACCAATTGAGGATATTGATCCAGATGTTCACATGGTTCTGACCAGAGGAGGATGGCAGAAAGTTGAAGTAAAAGCATTGATGGATTATAATAGGGATATTGTAGAAATAAGAACTAAAAGAGGAAATGTTGTTAGGTGCACACCAGATCATCAAATATATACCGCAAGGGGTTGGTTGCAAGCTGATTCGTTAGAGTATAATGATGAGATACTTGAATTAGAGGAACATCAATGGTGCGCACAGAGGAAACAGAGTTTAACGGAAGAATATACAGAAGATACCCAGACTCAGAAAGAAGAAACGATAGAGTCTACTTCCAGAGGTCTTACACTGGGGGAACAACTACTTTGCACAGAGAGAAATGGATGCATTTCAATGGAGAAATCCCTAAAGGCTATCAAATACACCATATTGATGAAAATCCACTCAATAACGAAATTGAAAATCTTGAGTGCTTATCTGTTTCTGAACATGTTAGAAAGCATTGGACTCCAGAGCGACAAGAAAACCAAGTTAAACATTTGGACAAAATTAGGCATCTCACAAAAGCTTGGCATGCTTCACCAGAAGGTCACGAATGGCATGTGCAAAATGGAGCGAAATCATACCAGAACTTTGTACCAACTGAAAAAAAGTGCGAACAATGCGAGAAAAACTTCTTGCCAAAAGCAATTGGAAACAGAGATAGGTTCTGCTCAAACAAATGTAAATCAAAGTGGAGAAGGATTTCTGGAGTCGATAACATTGAAAAGAAATGCCCAGTATGTGAAAACAATTTTACCAGAAATAAATATGAAAAAGTTAAAACTTGTTCAAGGTCATGTGCTAACCGTTACAGATGTAGGAAAAAGCAAGAAGGTCTATGACCTAACTGTTGCAAATCACCATGAGTTTGTATGTGGACTCATGTTAGTATCGAATTGTATCGACTCATTACGCTACGGATTAGAAGCTATACGCAGAACGGTTAAGGCTAGAGAGAATCCTGCTAATGAAATGGTTGTGGAGTCTAGGACTAATTATTGGAATAAAGGTCGATAATTTACAATGGTGTGCGCCCATCTATAATAGATAACCATGAGAAACACCAAAAAGCATATAGACCTCCACTCAGATGCTAGGTCTGACTTCAATACCATCCAAGAAGTGTGCAGGGAACAGAGGGAAGAATCCCTTGAGGACAGGAGATTCTGTACTATTACTGGTGCTCAGTGGGAAGGGAACTTAGGGATTCAATATGAGAATCGACCTAAGTTTGAGGTTAATAAGATTCATTTAAGTGTTTTTCGTATTATAAATGAATACAGAAATAATAGAATAACGGTTGATTTTTCGCCTAGAACTAAGGGAACTGATAAATTAGCTGAATTATGTGATGATATGTATCGTGCAGATGAGAAAGATTCTGATGCGATGGAAGCTTATGATAATGCTTTTGAGGAAGCTGTTATTGGTGGAATGGGTGCTTATAGGATTCGTGCTTGTTATGAAGATGAGTATGATGAAGAGAATGATAAGCAAGTTGTTAAGATTGAGCCTATTTTTGATGCTGATACTTCTGTTTATTTTGATTTAGACGCTAAAAAGCAGGATAAATCTGATGCAAAGTATTGTTATGTTCTTTCGAGCATGACCCATGATGCGTTTAGAGAGGCTTATGATGAAGAACCAACCAGTTGGCCGAGTGATGTTAATACTGATAACTTCGATTGGTTTACTCCAGATGTGGTTTATGTCGCTGAGTATTACAAAGTTGAAGAATCTACTGAAACTAAGGTTTATTTTGAAACAATTACTGGTGAAGAAGAAACTTATTGGTTAGATAAGCTCGATGAAGAGAAAGAGCAGGAATTACTTGATTTAGGTCATACTGAAATTAGACGTAGAAAGATTAAGCAGCGTAGAATCCACAAATATATCATGTCTGGTAACAGTGTATTAGAAGATTGTGGTTTTATTGCAGGCAAAAATATCCCTATTGTCCCTGTTTATGGCAAACGATGGTTTGTTGAAAGCATTGAACGGTTTATGGGTCATGTACGTCTGGCTAAAGATGCTCAAAGACTTAAAAATATGCAATTATCTAAACTTGGAGAGATTAGTGCTCTTTCAACGGTTGAGAAACCTATTCTCACACCAGAACAGATTGCAGGACATGCTAATATGTGGAGAGATGATAATATTGAGGATTATCCTTATTTATTAATCAATCCATTAACTGACGAAGAAGGAAGAACTGTAGCACAAGGCCCGATTGGATATACAAAACCTGCAAATGTCCCTCCAGCCTTGGCTGCACTTCTTCAAATTACAGAAGAGGACATGAAAGATGTTCTTGGACACTATGAGAAAGGTGAAGAGTTAGAATCTCATATAAGTGGTAAAGCAGTTGAACTGGTTCAAAATAGATTGGACATGCAATCGTATATTTATATGTCTAATTTCGCTAAAGCTTTGAGAAGAGGTGGTGAGATATGGTTATCTATTAAACGAGATATTTGTATTGAGGACGAAAGAGAAGTTAAGACAGTTAGTTCTGATGGTAAGGTTAGTTCTAATGTTATTCGTATTACTAGAGCAGGAGAAGATGGAATTGTTGGTGTTCAAAACGATTTAGATAATGCTAATTTTGATGTAGATGTCGAGATTGGGCCTTCTTCACAAACACAAAGAGATGCTATTGTCCGTCAAGTTACTGGAATGATACAATATACGCAAGATCCAGAAACTCAGCAAGTATTGACTTCAATGGCTATGATGAATACAGAAGGTGAAGGAACTGCTGATCTGCGTGAATACTTTAGAAAGAAATTGGTCAAGATGGGTGTTGTAACTCCCACGGACAAAGATATTGAAGAAATGCAGTTGAACCCAGATCAGCCTTCACCAAATGACAAGTATTTACTGGCAGAAGCTGCTAGGGCTGAGTCTGAGGTCGATAAAAATAAAGCTGATACTATGGAAACCATGGCTAATGCTGAGCTGAAGAAAGCACAAGCGTATCAAATCCAAGTTGAGATGGGCAAACCACCAGAACAACCTAATGTCACTCCTTCTGAACCTAGTTATAAGGAAGAGGAGATTATGACTAAGGCTTATGTTGAGAAAGCTAAACTGGATTTACAAGCAAGAGAACTTGATCTTAGAGAACGTGAGATTGAGTTAAGATATAGCACTGAGATACCAGATGAGGGGTCTAGTGAGAAAGTTTAAAAGGTATCCGCTCTGCCTTGAAAGAGTGAGTTTTTTATAGGGGAAGTTTTATGTCAGTAGCAGAATTAGAGGAGAACGATATTATCGAAGATGAACCAATGGATGTTGAAGAGGTTGATGAAGAGGTAGACAACGACCAAACTGAAGTTGAGGAAATCGTTTCGGAAGACGAGTCAAGTGACGAGGATAACTCGGAAGTTGAGGAAGAAGAAGACGGTATTGACATTTCTTTTGATGGTGTGTCGCTAACACCGAAGGATGAAGAAGAAGAGGAAAAAGGTGCTCCACAGTGGGCTAAAGATTTGCGGAAGATTCAAGCGAATACAAGTAAAGAAAATCGTGAGTTAAAAAAGCAATTAGAGTCAATGAAGCAGGCGCAACCTGTGGAAGAAGCTCTTCAAGCTAAAGCTCGACCTACCAGGGAAGAGTTTGATTACGATGACGATGCTTATGACGCTGCTGTAGATGAATGGCATGTCCATGATTTGAAGGTAAAGGAAGCTGCAAAGGCACAGGAGAAAGAGGTTGAACGTCAAACGCAAGAATGGCAGGATAGGCTCAATCACCATGAAGCATCTATTAAGAAGTTAGGGGTAAAGGATTTTGACCAAGTACAGGAAGTTGTCAGTAATAGACTTGACGATAACCAACGTGGAATCATAGTTCATGCTTCTGATAACTCTGGCTTATCATTTTATGCCATAGGTAAGAATGAGGAATTGGCAAACGAATTGGCAAATATTAAAGACCCTATAAAGTTCGCTTATGAACTTGGGAAGAAGGAGAGTAAATTGAAAACTACTAAGAGAAAAGCGAGAACCAATCCAGAATCTACTGTGAAATCCAGTGGTGCTGCGAAAGGGAACAAAGACAGAACTCTAGAAAGGCTTCAAGCTGAGGCTGATAAGACTAATGACCGTACAAAAGTTATTGCTTATCGGATGAAGTTGAGAGCACAAAACAAATAAACTAATTTTTTATAATAAGGAAATATAATGGCTAATGCTTTTTCAAAAGAAGAGAGAGTAGCGTTTGATGACATCTTAATGGGTTTCAATGACGCTTTAACAATCTCAAAAAATGTAGTAAAATTCGGTACTAATGGTGAGATGATGGAACGTGCTAGTGACGTTGTTTCTCGTCCTGTGCCTTACATCTTAAATTCACAAACAAGAACTGTTGGTTCTGCTGTAACTGCTCAAGACGCAACTCAGTTGAAAGTACCTAGTTCTTTAACTGAATCACCAAACGTAACATGGACTTTGAATGCTTTAGAGCTTCGTGATGCGTTACAAGAAAATCGTTTAGGTAAGTCTGCTTACCAAAGATTGGCTTCTGATGTAAATAGTAAAGTTCGTGACGTTGCTTCACTTGAAGGAACTCTCGTTGTTGATATATCTGGTGCTTCTGGTTCTTATGACGATATTGCTTCTGCTGAGTCTTTGATGCTTGAACAAGGTATGGAAAGTTATGAGCGTTGTTTAGCTCTTACTGCAAGAGATTACAATGGTTTAGCTAAAGACTTGTCTGTAGCTACAAGAACTCTTGATAACAGCAAATCATTAGATGCATACGAGAAATCTTATGTTGGTATGGTTGCAGGGTTTGAGACTCTTAAAATTGATAGTGGTAAGCAAATCGCTGCTGCTGCTGCTGGTGGTTCAATTACTATCGCAACGAATGGTGCTCAAGTTCAGTACGCTCCTACTTCAACTGCTGATAATAGAACTCAACAAGTTACATTTAGCTCTACTACAAGTATGGCTCAAGGTGACTGTTTTACTATCGCAGGGATCAATGCTGTTCACCACATCACTAAAGAAGACACTAACCAACTCAAAACTTTCCGTATTGAGTCTGTTGATAGTGGAACTCTTGCTACTATTTCTCCACCTATGATTGGTGCGAATAGTACACCTACTGATGCTGAGTCTCAGTACAAAAACATCGAAGTTACTTCAACTTCTGCGACTGCTGCTGTTGTTTGGTTAAATGCCAATGCTGCTAATGCGAATCCATTCTGGTGTAAAGAATCAATCGAATTGATGCCAGGACGTTACGCTATTCCAGAAGGTCAAGGTGTTGATGTTCTTCGTGGAACAACTGACCAAGGTATCGAAGTTGTTATGGGTAAAAGTTTCTCAAACTCTACCTTCGTATCAACTTACACTTTAGACGTTTACTACGGTGTAACCAACTTGAATCCAGAAATGAATGGGATAATTATTTTCGGGCAATGATATCCAAATAGGATTAGTGCATATAATATCTTCTTTAAAACAGGAGGTATTATATGCATATTCTATATGTATTAAAATTCTCGTCTGGCAAGAATTATGTTGGACAAACAACAAGAGATATGAAAACCAGATTTCTGCAACACAAAAATTCATCACTAAATGGCAACTCAAAACTGGCTGTTCATTGTGCGTGGAGAAAACATGGTGAGCCAGATGTGGACATAATTGATGATAGTTTTGAGTCATCTGAGGATTTGCATAATGCAGAGAAGTATTTAATATCTAGTCTAAATACAATTGTCCCAAATGGGTATAATTTAGGGTATGGTGGGGAGACTGCTCCATCTAAAAACCCAATGGTTGCAAAAAAGATATCTGAAAAGGCCATTGGTAGAAAAATAGATAACTCCGAAAGACGCTCTGAGATAGCAACTGAATTGTGGCAAAGTAAAGATTACAGGAATAAAATGTCTGAGTCTTTAAAGAAATCTTGGGATGATGAGAAGAGAGAAAAAGTAAGCATAAGAATGAAAGAGTTCTGGAAGAAAAGAAAAGAGTCTGGATGGAAAATGCCAGAAAAAACTAAAGAGAAAATTAGTAATAAAGAAATAAGTCAAGAAACTAAAGACAAAATGAGTGAGTCTGCTAAGAGAAGAGGTCAGAACAATAATTGCCCTCATGCAAGAAAGGTTAATTCTGATAAACTAAAGTCACTATGGGCTGATCCAGAAAAAAGAGCAGAGAGAGTAGAAGCTTTAAAAAAGTCTTGGGTAAGAAGGAAATTGTCAAACAACGAGAGTGGAGTATAATAAATATTATGGAACCAACAATAATCTATAAAAAAGGTGGCCCACACAGAGGCCCATACGGAACCACTTATTCTTACAAAGGTGTAAGTGACCAAAAGGCTTTCGATGAAGCTTTAAAAGATGGTTGGTATGATAATCTTAATGAAGCAGTTGATCCTGCCGAAGAAGCGAGAAGGGTAGAAAAGAAAAATGGAGATAAACTTATACTTGGTCGTTCAAAAGTAAACAGAAAAGAGGATTTCGAAGAGAAACCAGAACCTAAGAAACCTAAAGCAAAACCTAAGACTGCAAAGCAGAAAACCAAAGATGTTATTAAGGCGAATGAAGAAAAAGAATGAGTTGGACTAAACAACAACTAATCACCGCAGCCTTTGAAGAAATAGGTATGGGGTCTGCTTTCAATATTCAAGCTGAGGAATTGGAAAGTGTATTAAAACGCTTAGATTCCATGATGGCAGAATGGAATGTAGAAGGTATTCGTGTTGGTTATCCAATCGCCACTGTAGGAACAAGTTCTTTGACTACAGATACTAATGTTCCAGATTCAGCTACAGAAGCAATAATCACTAATTTGGCTATGAGAATTGGGCCTTCTTTTGGTAAGGTTATTCCTAGAGAAACTAAAGTAACTGCTAAAAAGGCTTATGGAACTCTTCAAATGAGAGCATTGACTCAAGATCCACAATCTAAACAATTCCCAAATACACTTCCTATTGGTGCAGGAAACAAAAGATACAAAAATCGTAACCAGAACTTTATGCCTACTCCGACTGATCCAGTTGATGTTGGGCCAGACTCTATTTTGGAATTAAACTAAATGTCAACAATTAATCAATTATCGTCAGTAGCTTCCACAGCAGTTACTTCTTCTGACAACTTTGTTATTTACAGTAACCAAAATGGTGATGCTAGAAAGCTTTCTTCTGCTAATCTTTTAGAATACATCAGAACAAACCTTACTGATTCTGATTATATAACTACAATTTCAACACCAGGAGATGGTTTTAATATAACCATTGAACAAGATGGTCAGAACAGATGGGCATTATTACGTCCTACTGGTGCATTAACAACTGGTACATTAGTTCTTCCTGCTCCTGCTGTTGCTGTAGATGGTCAAGAAATACTGGTTACTACAACTAACCAAGTAGCAACTTTTACTTTAAGCGGAAATGGAGCCACGGAAGTCAATGGAGATCCAACTGTTTTAGCAGTAGGAGATAGTTTCACAATGAAATATAACACACAAACAACTTCATGGTATAAGGTAGCATAATATGAGTAACAGACAAAATACATTCGGCCCATCATGGGGTAGAGCAGTAATCAACACAACTTCAACTTCTAGTTCTCGTGATGCTGTGGGTTTAGGTGCAAGAGTTATCTGCGTAACAAACCAAGATGGAACAGATGGTGTGTATGTGAGAAGTGGTGATTCAACTGTAGCAGCAACTACAGCAGATTATTATCTTCCTGCCAATGGTTCTGTAACATTAACAAAAGATCCTGCTGACACACATGTTGCTTGCATTGCTGTAGCAAATACTCCTGCTGTCCACATTATACCAGGACAAGGAATCTAATTGGGACGAGGAAGAGGCAGAGGTCGAGGTAAGGCTAGTGTAACTGCTGCTCCAGTTGCTTCTGCGGTTTATCCTGTCTCTGATGTTTGCTACGAAACCGTCTACGATGGTGTAGATGATAGTAACCAAAGTTCAGATGCAGGATTAAAAATAGCTGGTGCTCAAACATGGTGTTGTGAATTTTATATTGACTCTAGTGTTGGAACTGGGTTCTGCCCTGTTCTAAGTAACATAAACGGCCCAAGTACAGCAGGGTTAGCAATATACAGCAATGCCAATACAGTCGTATTACAAAAATGCACAACAGATGGGGCTCAAGTCAATATTCTTAAAAGCGGAATAGGACAACTAGCACAAGCGACTTGGTATACATGCGTCGGAGCTTTAGATAACACTAGCATGACTTTTCATATAGATGCTGTTAGTATGACAGGAACTGATGGCGCAGGAAACCAGATAATCGACACAGCAACAACCGACTTTTACATTGCAGGGCATAAAGGGTCATCATTTGGTGACATTAAAATAAGAAATGTAGAAATTTACAGTGGGAAAGCTTCTAACCCTACAGCATGGGTTCCAGGGAATACAGGCTCTCTATCTGGAGTTAGTTTAGTTATGCAATCTAAAGATGGTGGTTCAACCATTGAAACGTCCCAATCTTTCGTTGAATCTGGAGATCCTACGAGGCAACTTTGCACATGATATCATATACAGACATATTACACACAGACCTAGAAACAGTTAGAAGTGTTGTTTTGGAAAAAAACAATGTAAGATGTAACTTAGCAGAAACTAGGTGTATCGTTAAATGGGAAGGTGATACACCACAGGCAATACTAGACTTGTCAGATGTTGGAACTATAAGAAGCCACGCTGAGGCTCTAGCATATTACAACGACCCTGCAAATGGGTGGTGTGAAGAGGATCCATATCCTTAATGCAAATACCAATCCTTAGCGGAGTTTACACAGACAACGACCCTAGTGTAAGGGTTCAGTATCCTGTCAACATGATTCCTGTATCTCAAGCAAGTGGAGTCAGTAATGGATATTTACGTCCTGCTGATGGCATTGTTCAAGACGGAACAGGACCAGGTATCACTAGAGGTGGTATAAACTGGAACGATGTCCTGTATCGTGTTATGGGTTCAAAACTGGTAAGTATTGCAGACGATGGTACTGTCACAACTTTAGGAGATGTTGGTGGGACTACTGAAAATGTCACGTTTAATTATTCGTTTGATAGATTGGGTATTGCTTCAAATAACAATCTATTTTATTGGGATGGAAGCACTCTAACTCAAGTTACTGATCCAGACCTTGGTGTTGTAGTTGACATGACATGGATTGATGGGTACTTCTTAACCACTGACGGTGAGAGTTTGATTGTTACAGATTTAGATGATCCTACAGTTGTGAATCCATTGAAGTTCGGTTCTTCTGAGATTGATCCAGACCCTGTTATTGCATTACAGAAACTCAGAAATGAGGCTTATGCACTAAACAGATACACTATTGAGGTTTTTGATAATATAGGTGGTGATTTCTTCCCATTCCAGAGAAAGAAAGGTGCTCAGATTCAAAAGGGTTGTGTCGGAACTCATGCTTGCTGTATATACCAAGAAACAATAGCATTCGTAGGAAGCTCTAGAAATGAGCAGAACAGTGTTTATTTAGGAGTTAATGGTGTTGCCAATAAAGTAAGCACTAGAGAGATAGATGACATCTTAGAAGGGTACACAGAGGCTGAGTTATCAGTGGTGAAGCTTGAAGCTAGAAATGACCGTTCTTCTCAACTATTGTATATCCATTTAAAAGATCAGACATTGGTTTATGACCATGCTGCTAGTGGTGAATTAGGACAACCAGTTTGGTGTATTTTAAAATCAACAGATGAGTACAGGGCTAAACATCTGGTTTATGTGTATAATAATTGGCATGTAGGAGATACTGACAGTGCCAATGTTGGTACGTTATCAACCACTACTGGTTCTCATTGGGGAGCTATTGTATCATGGGAATTTGGAACATCCATGGTTTATAATGAATCAAAAGGTGCTATCTTTCATAGTTTAGAACTGGTATCATTAACTGGTATCACGGTTGTTGGGAAAGACCCTCGTATAAGCACCAGTCATTCTTTTGACGGTAAGTTTTGGAGTGAGGATAAATATATAAATTCTGGTAAAGTTGGTGAAACCACTAAGCGTTTAGTCTGGTTTAGAGAAGGGCCAATGAAGAGTTTTAGGATGCAGAGGTTTAGAGGTGATTCTAATACTCATGCTTCATTTATGAGATTAGAAGCTGAGTTGGAGGCTTTATTCGTATAATGGCCGATGCACTTAGAGTTAATAGAGATGAGTTATATCGTGTTTTTCAAAACCATGAAACGGTAATTCAGTTTGAGAATTTGTTCAGTACGGTTGATGAAACCAGTAGTGGGACAGATATTGATGAGGCTTTAATTGTAGGTGGTAATGCACTAGCAAAAGCTAATCTTGTATTTGCTTTATTGAAGGATTATTTAAAGGAAACCTTTGAGACTGTTAATGAGAATCTTAAATCTTATGCAAAAGCATTTAATTATACTGGTTCAAGATTAGATAGTGTTGTTTACACGTTTGGTTCAAAAACCATAACGAAAACATTGTCTTATACTGGTTTGAAATTAAATACGGTTGTTCTGAGTGGAGATACACCATCTGGAATAACATTAACAAAGACATTGACTTACTCTGGTTTGAATCTGACAGGAGTTGCATACACATGAAAAGTATTCTTGTAATAGAAGATTCTGAGCAATCTTTGAATTATATGGAAATGATTCTAAAGAAAGATGTTAAGATGAAGGTTGATACTGCTTCTACAGCAGAGGTCGCTTTGTATAAGCTTAAAGTCAATAAGTATGATTATATTTTGTGTGATATAGAATTGCCTAAGATGACAGGCCCAGAAATACTCCTAGAATCTGAAACTCATAATGCGAAGATTTATTTTTGTACTGCTCTAGATAATGTAGAAGAAAAAATAGCTGCTTGTAATAATGGTAGTTTGAATGTTGTTGGTTGGAAAAAGAAACCAGTTTTTAAGAAAGATTTGATGGAGATATTCAAGGATGGATAAAGAGCTTAGAGAAGCTATTCAAGGTATGTTGAATGAAACAAGTGGTCGTAGGGCCGAGGATCAGCAACAACTTCTAAAGCTCACATCTATTTCAGCTTTTGTTGGTTTAGCAGCTTTTGTTGGTGCAATCGTTCTATGGATTGGTGACGCTAGAATAGCAGAAGGAATAAAGCCAATATCAGATAAGCAAATAGGAATTGATGCAGACTTGAAAAATATGAAAGAATTAGTGAACAATACAGACAGAAGACTTGATCGTATGGAAAAAGGCATTGATGATATTAAGGATGTGTTGATTAAGAAATGATTGCAACACCTTTAACAAAGACTATTAAGACTGACCCAGATGAGATTCAAGTTCGTAATGAACTAGACCATCAAAGGGTATATGATCCAGATGCAAACGAAGAATTAAAAGAAATAAAGAAGTTATTAAAACAAGTAGTGCAACAATTAAGCTATATTACAGGAGAAGAAAATGATAATAGATGATGGAACAGGCAAGGGGGTATCTGCCAGAGTAGACAGTAACAAACAGTTGCACGTATTTAGTGTATCTGAAAGCGAACAAAATTCAGCATTAGAAGCAGGGTTTTTATATAACATAAATACTGGCCTAATCGCTCTTACTGGAACTGGGGACTCTGCGTGTTTATACATAAAGAATGATGAGTCAGCGATCAACGGAGAATCAGCACTCATTATATCATCTATCATAGTTGGTTTGTTTGATAGATCAGCTACAGTAACCGATGATGCTGTTGCAACGATCATACGAAACCCTACTACTGGTACAATCATTGATGATGCAAATGTTTGCCCTATGATTTCTAACAGTAATTTTGGCTCAAGCAATAATTTAGATTCACTTTGCTACGCAGCAAGTGCCACAGGAAAAACTTTAACTAACGGAACAGATCACGCCATCGTGAATCTTTCAGACGGAAGAACTCCTATCCCAGAATTAAATATTGACATCCCAAAAGGTTCATCCATCGGTGTAAATATCGACTTGAACACATCTGGCGGTGCTAATGTATATATCGCTGTCGTTGCATACAGAAAAGATGGCAACAATAACGGAAACTAATGACTATTAAAGTTCATATTGAAGATGCTCATGGCGATGGTCATTCAGTACGAGTAGGAGATGAGGGAGAACAATATGTCGTTGTTCATCCCCATCCACCTAAGAATGAAATAGCTTCAATAGGAACCCCTACCCCATTCCGACAATACTTCACAGACACAGGAGTTTCTAGTGGTGATAATGATATGAGGGTCGATGGTTCTACGGTAAACCAAGACTTTTTTATCGAAGCAGCGCAGGATAAGGATATTTATATCAAAACTGTAAATATAGTTATAGCCGATGCAGGAGCTACGTTGAATAAGTTTGGGAACCTCACAGCACTCACTAATGGGGTTGAATTTCTATGGAGATCGCAAGACCTTGGAACAACCATTATTCACGAAGGTATGAAAACAAACTTTCAATTTGTGCGAACTGCACTAGGCGATCCATCTGTGGGAGATGGAACTGGGGCATTTAGAGCAAGTAATGTTTCGGGTACGTCCGAAGCATATATACCTACAGTAGACTTCGCTAAGGTCTTTGGTATGCCTTGGGGTGTGAGATTGAGAAAAGGAACTACGGATCGTATTTGTTTCAAAATAAAGGATGATGTAACTGGTGTCGATGAGTTCGATGCAATAGGATATGGATTTAAATTTTAATGGCCGAACTAAACATATCACTTGAAACAGGGCTTGCAATAACAGCCAAAGTCTACAGTTTTGCAGGGGTTCAACAGGGAGTTGACACAGCATTAACTGAGACTGCAACAGGGGTATATTCAGCAACATTTGATGTTTCTGGTTTAGCCGATGGTGCTTACATGGTTTTAATGTTTAATGGTACAGAAAACAGAGGTTTTGGCGGTCTTTACGTCAGAGCAGGAACAGAGATAACGCAACAAGAGTTTGCGACAATTTTTGATGTTATAGTGGGAGCAAACGCATGAGCGTAACTAATAAAGTACTCATCCCCTCCAAGCAAATGGAGGCGGTACAGACTACTCAATACACCGCACCTACGACATCTAGGGCAGTAATCGACATGTTTACTGCCACGAATACCAGTGGTTCTATAGCAACCATATCAGTGAATTTAGTGGCTGTTAGCGATACTGCTTCAACCAGTAATTTGATTGTTGATGCTGTAAATATAGGTGTGGGAGAAACATATAATTTTCCAGAATTAGTAGGTCATTATTTAGAAGCAGGAGGTCTTATCTCAACAATTGGGACTGCTTCTGCTTTAACCATTAGGTCAAGTGGCAGGGTGATTTCTTGACAGTGAGTGTAGATAGAGATAATGAAATCACTGAGATTTCGGCTTCCAGTGGTCAAGATATTGAAGAACAGGATAGGATGCCGAACAAAACACCCAATAAACATTTTTCAAATAGTGAGGTTTTATAAATGGGTATTTTTGATAAGGTGATGGATGATTGGTTAGGTGATCCGTTTGGAACCTATGAAGCCGAATCTGGAGCAAGAGCAGCAGCAGATCAACAAGTAAATGCAGCCAATGAAGCAATAGCTAGGCAAGAAGAACAATATCAACAATCTAGGCAAGATTTAGCACCATTTGTAGAGTCTGGTTTAGGTGGAGTCAGAGGTCTTCAAAGTTTCGCTCAAGATAGAGACGCTGCTGTTGACCCATTAAAAAGCACGATCTTATCTGGCGAAAGAGCTAGAGGAGGAATTGAAGCTTTAGGTGGTTCTGGTCAAGTTCCACACATACAGCAATTAGTTAGAAGTGGTGCAGGAGCAATGCCTAATTTAGAGGGTTACTCAGCAGCAGGACAAGCAGGGTTAGGTGGAATAGACAGATATGCAAGAGATGTTAGTGGTGCTCCTTCTGGTTTAGAACAATATTCAGAAGCAGGACAAGGTTCTGTTCCAATACTTCAACAATACGCACAATCTGGTGCTCCTGCATTAGAAATGCAACAAGCATTAGCAGGGACATTGGGGCCAGAAGCTCAACAAGCAGCTTATGAACAAGTAGAGTCTTCTCCAGAAGTCCAGTATATGATGGACAAGGCCAAAGAAGGTATTCTTTCTGGTGGTTCTGCTACTGGTAATTTGAGAGCAGGGAGAACCAAAGCAGCTTTAGCTGAAATGAATCCTGCTATTCTTTCTCAAGCCATACGAGATAAATACAGTCAGTTAGGTCAATTGTCATCTATGGGTGGACAGTATGCATCAGATTTAGCTAGAACTGGTGCAGGAATAGACCAGTATCGTACTGGTTTAGGTGCAGGACTAGAACAATACAGAACAGGACTTGGTGCAGGAGTAGATCAATACCGTACAGGAATGGGAGCAGATGCAGCAAGGTATTTGACTGACCAAGCAGCAGGAGCAAACCAATACTTAACATCAGCAGGCACAAATGTAGCACAAAACTTATATGGTGGTTCACAAGCAGCACAAAGTCAATTAGCTTCATTGGGTCAAGCTTCCGCAGCAGGACAAGCAGGAGCAGCACAAAACTTTGGTGCTAATCAAGCTAACCTTATCGGCCAAAGAGGAGCAGCACAAGCAGGAGGACAATTAGCCAGAGGCAGTGGCAGTTCTTGGGCAGCAGACTTAGGTGGAGCAGCGTTAGGTGGCTACCTTGGAGGAGGAGGACAGTTTGGTGGGTTCAGTAATTTAGGTAAACAAATTAAAGGATTTTTCTAACAATGCCACAACCAATTAATTATCTAAGACCAAGTCAAGGTTCTGGATTTGCACAGAGTTTGATGCAAGGAATGAACCTTGGTCAACAAGCAAAACAAAGAGCTATGCAAACTTCTATTATGGAAGAGAAGCAAAACTTGGCAAAAGCAGAAGTTCAAAGGAAGGCTTTAGGCAGAGAAGCTATACAATCATTGATTGATTCTGGAGAAACTGATCCTGTCAAATGGGCTGAAATTGATGCTCTTTATCCAGAGTTTAAAGATGGTGGGAAAAGGATTGCAGCAGCTCTTAACTTGAAGAATGATAAAAATACAGAGAACTTACTATTAAGAACTCGTAATGCAATGGACGTTGGCAATTATGATGCAGCAGGAAAAATGTTTCATAACTTTGCAAAAGCATACGGAAGCAAACCAGATGTAGCAGCTATGTATCAAGAGATGGGGGATGCTTTTGTGGATTTAAATGAGGATCCAAAAGGATTAGAGAAGGCTATTGGTATGTTAGATAGATTAGGTGTATCTGTTTTAGGTGAGAAATACTTTGCTGCTAAGAAGGCTAAGTCTGATATTAGGGGTGTTGATGCTGAGTCTGGTTTGAAGGAAGCTCAAGAAAAGGAGATAGAAGCTAAGGCAGTACTTGAAAAAGCAAAGGCTAAGAGACTTGAAGAGGGTGGAGTTGATAGGGAAGCTATAATAAAAAACAAAGCTTATCAAACTGCTCAAAAGAGATCCACAGATACCACAAATATGTTTGGTGGTATCTCTTCTGCACTAGCAGGACTTCAAGTAAGAGATAAAGATGGAAAGGAAACTGGAGAGATTATACAGTTTGGTGGTGCTCCAGATAGATGGGTTCGTACTTGGAAGCAATACTATGATGGCCTAAAAGGTGATGATAAAGAACAAGAAAGAGCTATTATGATAAATAAGTTAAATAAATTGAGGTTAAATGAAGCGTTGCAAAATAGACCACCTGGCTCAATATCTCAAGAAGAATTAAAAATATTATTGGAGACTACACCAAATAAAAATGCTAGTTCTGGTCAAATAGCCAAATGGTTAAAAGGGTTGGCTAAAGCTAATGACACCATGTACGCAGAGGATGCTATCAGAATGGCTTTTATTGAGAGGAATGGTGATGAGCTTGGAGCCAAAGAAAAGTTCACTATAGATATGGGTGGTAAAAAAATAGTGTTCAATAAAGGAAGAAAAGCTGATGATGTTATCAGAGTAATAGGTAAGAGTGGAAAACTGCATACTTATGCTCCACAGATTGGTTCTGTAACTATTGATGAAACTGCAACTGTTGATGAACAAACTGTTGGTGATCAAACTGTTGATGACGATATTGATAACTTCTTAAAAGATTTATAGATGGCATATACAGAAGCACAAATAAAGGAAGCATTAGGAAGGCAGTTAAGGTCTGGTAAAATAACCAAAGAAGATGCGACTCGAAAGATGCAAAAGTTTCGTTCTATGCAAGTTGCTGAGACTCTACCAGAAACAAGTGTTGAAGAGTTAAGGTATGATCAGCCGATAATGACTGCTAATGCTCCAGTTCAAGAAACTCAACCAGAAGCGACATTCAGTGGTCAACTAGACCGACAAGGCCCCGAGGCAAAACTGCCAGAAGGATCAAACTTGATGGCTAATATCAAAGAGTTATTCTTTGCTGATAAGAGAAAGATAGAAGAATATGAGTCGTTACCATCATTTAGTGAAATGCCTTTCTATGAGGCTAGTCTTTTTGGTGTTCCATTGGGGGTTAGCGAAGGACTTAGAAGAGAAAAGGCTCACCTTGGTTCTTGGGCAGCAGGAAGTTCTAAAGAAGTAGCAGACATTTTTAGAAACCAGTTAGGAAAAAACCCAAAGACAGGAAAATATCCTAGACAAAAGACAGTTGGGTCTTATGAATTAATTTGGAATCCGCATGATGAAAAATGGTATGCAGATAAACCAGGTTTTAGAGTCGAGGATTTAAAAAGGTTAGGTGGGACACTTGTAACAGAAGCAGTAGTTGGGAAAGGTCTTGGTTTAACCAAAAAAATATCAAATGTTGCAAAGAGTCTAGACAAAGCAATGGATAGTAGTGTTTTAGGTGCAGCAGGGAGAGAGGGAGCCTTCCAAGCAGGACATGAAGCTGTTCAAGAACTTACTGGTGGGCAGTTCAGCGAAAGAGACACATCATTAGCAGCAGGAATTGGAGGAGTTGGAAGGGGTGTTGGTAAAGCCATCAAGTCAGTTGTTTCCAGTGATGCAAACAAGAAGGCTATTGTGAAAGCTCACCAAGGTGGAGATTTTAATGACCTACAAAGACTACATGCTGAAAACCCAGAGTCATTAAATATGAGTCTTAAAGAATATGGATTAAAAGAATATGACCCACAAAAAGGATTGGTACTTGAGGGGGATTTAGATATCGCCATACAAGATTTGGCTAAAAGCAAGAATAAAGATAAGCAACAATTAGCCAATGCTATGGCAACTGATTTAGAGGTTGTTAAGGCTGCCAAGGATGAAGGGATACTTGATTTATTAACCACTAGAGAAATCACAAGTGGCAAAGATTTTAGAACCTCTGAGCTTCTTGATTCTATAAAAACAGAAGGAACTAAAGAAGGTAGTATGGCAGGGAGGATGGGCCATAACCAGATAGAGCTTACAGAAAGAATGATTAAGAAGATGGACGATATAAACAAGAGCCCTGATGTTGGCAAAATGTCAGCAAAGATTAAATCTGTAATGCAGTCTAAAAAGGTGGACTATGAGGATAAGTCTGATGCTTTATATGCAGAACTAGGAAAGAGAATACCAAAGGATTTGACATTTAATGCTGAAAAGACTCTAAACTATTTAGACGATAGAATAGATAATTTCAGTAGGAATACCAATAAAGATGGTTTTTCTATGTTATCCAAAACAGAAAAAGATATATACAAACTTCTTAGGCCAGAAAAGGGTGAAGTTGATTTATCTACTGGTGTTAGAGTTCAGGACAATGCAAAATATAACACTATCGACCAGTTAAGAAAAGATGTTGGTTCAAAAATAAAAGCATTAAAAGTTTCTGATGGTGATAATGCAGACTTTAAAGCTCTGTATAGAACTCTAACAGAAGACCAAGATAATGCGATTGCCAGTATCGGAGACATGGGTGGAGATGCTCAAGCTATTTGGAAAGAAGCCAAGGATTTAGTTAAGTTAAGAAAAGGTCTTGAGGATGATTTAGGTACTTTGTATGGCAAGCAATTTGATGAAGACTTCGTTCAAAGACTTGGTTCCGCTATGCAACAAACTGGGAAGGGGTCTTCTCATAAGTTTATCAATATGGTTAATGCTGTGCCAAAGGAAGAAAGAAAGAACTTTGTTTCTAGTGCTATACTCTACTCATTAAATGATAAGAACGGAATACTTGAGTTTGATAAGTTTGGCAATTGGTGGTCTAAGATAAAGAGAAATTCAACTGCTATGGATTTTTTGAGCAATCCTAAAAACATGAATCCAGAGGCATTTAAGCTTATTAAAAATTTAGGCACTGTTTCACAGGCAATTCACAGAACTGGAAAACAAACAGTTGAAGGTGTTTCTCCACAGATGTTTAAAGAAGTTATTGAACCAAAAGGTCAACTTATGAAGAAGGTGATAGACTCTGGTATGATTGCTATAGGTGCTTCTGGTCTATCTGCTTTAGCAGGACTTGGACTTGAAGGCATAGGTGGGGTTGGTGGAATAGCTTTCTCAATGTCAGTTCTTAATGGTTTAAAATCAACATTAAGTGGTGCTGTCGAGAAGAGATTCAAAGATACAGTTGATGTAATAGGTTCGTCTGACTTCAAGAATTTCATGGCATCAGCAGGAAAAACAAAAGACCTAAGAAAACTATCTGCGTCTAAGAAGATGCAAGAGTGGGCAAAACAGGCAAAGATAGCAAACAACAGAACTGAGCTTGAGAAGTGGCTTACTAAATCATTTAGAGCAACAAGCGATGTAGGTAAAGAAGAATACCAAAGCGATAACCAAGATTTACAACAACCCCAACCATAATATAATTAACACACTTTAAGGAATAGTTACAATGTCACAAACAATTACATCAGTCTATCCAGTATTCCAAGATTTAGATGGCGAACCTCTTGAATTAGGTTACA
>Ga0222717_10001373_pt1 | contig 19964 bp, 10 predicted proteins | sample C33_18DmetaG_FD_165053 | JGI IMG/M metagenome (GOLD analysis project Ga0222717, IMG submission 165053) | Estuarine water microbial communities from San Francisco Bay, California, United States - C33_18D | ecosystem: Environmental > Aquatic > Marine > Unclassified | place: USA: California...
ATAAATATAGTTCTTTTTTATTTTTAATTAATTATGCCGAGAATGATGCCCCTGTCGGTAAGATGTTGAAGTCTAACACGATGAATTCAGCAGTTTTTGTTGGTTGTAAATAAATTTGTCCAGCCAATATGTTTCTGTCAATTACATCAGGTGTGTTATTACTCTCATCCATCACTACTTTGAATGCATACAATCCTTGTCTTTGTTGTATTCCTTCTAGATATGGATTTACAGTATTTAAGAATCTACTTCTTGTTTGTGAAGTATTTTGTTCGAATACTAAGTATCTTGAAGTTGAAGCGATATACTTCTTAACTTTAATCATTAATCTTCTTACGTTGATTCTATCTAAAGCAGATGCCTTATCTTGTAAAGTCTTTTGTCCAAATGCTACGATACCTTCTCCAGGAAACTGAGCGATTGGATTAACTTTTCCTTCATATAGTGTATCTCTCTCTGAATGTGTTAATCTGTTTAATACAGATACCGCACCTACGATACCACCTCTATTTAAACCAGCTGGTGCAAACCATTCAGCAGCAACTGCATCGTTAGCTGCATATATTCCAGGCATCAATACTGATGGTGGAATTGCAGTTAGTTTATTCGTTCTTGAATCTATTGTTTTAACCCATGGATAGTAAGTACCTACATAATTAGAATCTACATTACTTGCTTGTGATGTAGCATCTGCGATAGTATCATTACCATCAGTTACATCACCGATAAAGAATGCATCTTCTCTAGCTTCTACCATATCAGTTACTTTATCAAATACATAAGAGTGTAATCTTCTTACAACACCAGGTACAGATACTAAGTTGATATCGAAATCATCTGGATTAGATACTGAGTTTATTGCTTTTACATATGCAACTGAACCACTTGATGTTGAAGTAGATAAATTAAATCCTTGTGAGTTTCCAGCTCCCCAATCAGAATCACCATATTTAGCTGATTTGATTGTTGGGTTATTACCATCGAATCCACTTTGGAATCCTACGATAAATTGTCTTTTGTTAATAGTTGTTGGAGTATCAGATGTTGATAATGTATATCCAAAGTTTTTAGTTCCACCAACAACGTTAAATGCCGCATCGAATGAGAAAGCAGTATTACCACCACTTGTTGCCGAATCAGGTATTGGAGATAAGTAATTGTTGTTATCAATTTTTACTACTGCAGTTTCTAAATCAATACCACTATAATTAGAACTTATAGATGAATTGTTATTTTCTGAACCAGTAGCGAATAAAACTGATGGGATTACTGTTTCATCAACACCATCAAATAATGGGTTAATGTATGCAGCATGTCCAAATGGTGAAGCTGTTATAGGGAATGAACCTTCTTCAGAACATTCTATTCTAACATACTTAGAATTATTTTGATAATCACCATTATCTGTTTGTTTTCCATTCTCATCAATTGTTACATTTCTATCACCAATTCTTTTCTTGATATAATTTGGTGAAGCTGGGTCTAAGTTTACATTATTCCATGTTTCAAGAATAACTGGTCTTTTGTTAGTATCAGAGTATCCTCTAATAGATACTGAGAATGTTGAATAATCAGTAGCGTTTGATGAACCAGCAGCTTTTACATTAAAGATACCAATTTTATATTCTTTGTTGTAATTAGTACCATCACCTAAAGTGTGGAACTTAATTAAATTATGTCTTTCACCAGAAATCAACTGTGATTGTATCCAAGGAGTAGAAGCATGTGTTGGGCCTTCAATAGCTGAGAAGGTTTGAGTTGCCAATTGTCTTACTATTACTTTACCTCCTGCTGTTAATGTAGATTGTATATCTGTTGCAGCCTTTTCAAAGTACTTGTAAGAATATGCTTTTTTAGAACCTCTAGCAGATTCTCCAAATACATCAGATATATCGTTTCCTGCACTTGGTAGTACAGATGCAGATACCGATGTTCCTAGTTGAGAACCACTAATAAGGAAAGCTGATGAACTGTAAGCCGAATCAATAGTGTTAGAAGAGCTATCAAATCCAACAGTTTGAGAACCATTGTGTGTTGCATTTAAAGCACCTATTAATTTAATTACTCCACTTCCACTTGCTTGTACTGCTATTCCTAAAGGTTTAACTTGTGAATAACCACCTTGATGACCAACACGAACAATAGTTACTGTTCCTGCATCTCTAAGGTAATTTTGTACGGTATATCCTGTATAGTATGAACCATCAGGTGTACCGAATATTTCTTCAAATTCTGATTGTGTATTTACAACGGTTGGTACAAAAGCAGGTCCTTTATGGAAAGGTCCAATTATTGCTGCTCCTATTTCACCAATCCCTTGTGATAAGAAAGAAAGGTCATTCTCTCTTGTAAATACACCAGGTGATACGATTTTTTCTGCCATTTTATTTTTACTCCTTGTTAATTATCTTGTGTAAATGTACACATATAAATATTAAATACTTTTTGTAAAGTATTATTTTTTTGTTTTAGTAACTATTTCTTCTGTTTTTTCTAATGGTGTAAACGTATTTGTTGTTGGGTCATAGTTCCCATCACCATACTTTTCGTTTAAACCTTCAAAGATTTTCTTTTCTTCAGATTGTAAGTTTTTATGAGTTTCAATTAGTTGTTTTTTAATTACATCTAATTCTTCATTTCTTTTTTCTCTTTCAACTGTTAGTTGTCCAAGTTGTGTAAACACATTTGAAACATCTTGTCTAAGTTGATTAATTTTACCAACTTCTTCTTCTGTAAACTTAATTTGTTTTGCCATTTTGATATATTTTAGTTAACTTTTTAGTTATATATATAAATATATAGTTTTTTTCAAAACGATAAATAAATTATTATCTATTAATCGTTAATGTTGTAGTATAACTACCATTCAATCCATGGTCAATCGCTCTTACTCTGGCATAAAATGTACCAGAACTTAAAGCAGTTACAACATTTAATGTAGTTGAGTTATACTCATCTTCATCTATAATAGGTGATGAGAAATCAGAATTGTTATCAACTTGTATTCTATATGAACTTGCACCACTTACAACATCCCATGTAATATTATGAGTTTCATTATCAACTTCTGTATAAGCTAAGTTTGTTGGAACACCTGGTGCTGATAAATCACTATGAGAATCTCCACCTTTGTTGTGAGTTACATATCCATTAATTAAGTAAGTATCTTGAGTTTCTACATCAATAGTTACAATCTCTACTGTTTCATCAACAGTTTCAATTGATGTTATATCACTTTCAACTAAAATCCCATCTACTTTTCTTATCAATTTATCATTTTGATTAATAACTCCTATTTTTTTAAATCTAAATAAACCATCAGATGAGTCTTTTACTAACATTGGATGGTCTTGTGTTGCTTTTATTTCTCCATTATTAATATTGTAATAAGCATCTGCAAATGAGAATACTACATTTACAACTTCAACTTCTTCTGCATTTTCTCCTTTTTCTTCAGATGACCAAGAATAGAAATCTCCATCAGAAGTTTCAGATAATCCACTAAATGAATATCCTTGTAATTTTAATCCTTCTACTATATCACCTGCTTCAATAGTTGAACCATCTTGTAAAGTTACTGGTGTATCTACTAAGATACAAAGTGAATCAGAGTTACCATCATAAGAATCTACTGAAAAAACTGATTTAGTAATAGCTACATTATGTCTTGTTGCATGATGATTAAAGTTATCTGCAAATGTTGCACTAATTGTATGAGAATTATTACTCATTAAAGAAGTTTGTGAACTTACTCCTTGTGGATTCATTGTATCAACTGTTATTGTTCCTGTTGCACTTGGGTTTGAACCTATTGAAAGGAAACCAGCAGTAGTAGCATTTGAATTATAAACTGGAGATATTGTCCAAGTAAAATTTTGATGCCTAGATGATATTGATGAAAACTTACTTCCAGCTCCTCCAAACGTTATATCATAGTTCTCACTAGTACCTTCAACAGCATAAGTAAATCCATCTAATGATGAATCAACCGAATCTATACCATAATCATCTATTTTTACAATTGTTCCTGCAGAACCATTTATTGCATTTAATGATACATTAGCACCTTGTGTTATACCTGTTGCACCTGCTAAATCATTTAAACTAAGTGTATCTCCTGAACTTCTAGCCATTTTTTTCTCCTATATATTATAAATATAAAGTAATTCTTCTATCCATTTATCTTTATTAGAAAAATTACTAATCATGTATTTTTTTATTTTATTGAACCATTTATTTTTTTCACTATAACTTGATTCAATAACTCGTGTATAAATATGATTAAATTCTTTTTTAGATGAAGCTCTATATGGATAATCTAAGTCTTTACACCAATCTTTATGTAAAATAGGTATCTTTCCTCTATCTACTGCCTCAAATATACCATATCCAAATGGCTCTGATGAGAATGCTGAATGAGATATTCCCCAATCCATATTATAAAACATATCTTTAAATTTTGAATCATAATGATAAATTTTTGATTTAGAATAATCATATTTAGCAAAACCTTTCCATACAGTTTTGAAATGAAATGAATTTGTAAATATAAAAGATTTTATTCCATCTAAATAATGAGGATTTTTTCTTCCCTCACATCTTGAAGCAAATCCTAAATTTTTTGATTTACTTAATGGTAAATTATATTTAAATTTATAAAAGTTTGTAATATTTGTATTTTCGGTTAAAATATCATATAACCCAATCCATATATTATGTTTAGTATGTGTATTTACTTTTTGTTCCCAAATTGAATCTATAAATGGATGCCAACCAAAATACGCATCTGTTCCAACTTGTGATTTTAAAATATGGTCTACTGAATTATGTAAAACATTTGAATGAATTTTATCTAAATTATTATTAATAACTTTCATTGGAGTGTAATGACCATGTAATATATTGATTCTCCTTGCTCCTTTACATAGTTCCTCAAACTTTTCTATATCATCCCCATGCCAATATGCTTCTATTGGAAATTGATAATCTTCATGTCCTTTTGGTTTGTTTCTATGAATTAGAAGAATGGGTTTTACATCTAATTTAGGAGCAATAAGTTCCATCCATAGATTTACCCAAGTATCAGTACCAGCATTTACCCAAGGGCCTCCACCAGTAGTATAATACACATCATATACCATAAATTTATTTTTTTACAATAATTAAACCTGCAAAAGTACCAGCAAAAGTTACAGTTACTCTATTTACTGAATTTGTTGTTACTGATTGTGCCTGTTCTTGTTGTGAAGTTGAAGTATTCCAACATTGTACTATTGGATATTGTTCGTTTAAGTTGTGGTCTACTACATATGAAGATGCTCCACTAACTGTTTCTTTGTGAGTAGTTAAATCTGTAATTTGAGAAGAACCACTAACGATTCCACTTGGAATATTTGTAAAATTACCATAATTTAAGTAATAAGTTCCATCTTCTCCATCTAATAGGTTTGCATCTGATGCCGTACCTTGTACAACATGACCACCTTTTGCAACTACTACTCTACCACTCTCTGTTCCTGAAAAAGTTACAGTTACTTGATTATCATTTGTTGTTACAATTGAACTTGGTATAAAATATCCATCATTTTCATCATATACTGTTACAATTACATTTTTAGTACCAAAGTTGTGAGTTACTACTTTAGAAGATACATTTGTAAAAGTATCTGTTACTGTTGCAACTTGGTCTACTGATAATCCTGTTAAACTACTACCATCTCCTTGGAAAGAACCACTAAATGAACCACTTACGGTCATTCCTTCTAAATTACTACCACTTATAACACTATCGGCATCTAATTTAGTTTTTACACCATCAGTAAAATGAGCTGAACCTGTATGTAATGATAAACTTCTATTTGTTACAATAGTACCACCACCTTCTAAACCTTTACCACTACCAATTGTAATTGATGAGTGGTCAATATGTTCGTTTGCAACATATCCTGTTGTAGATGATAATGTTATTTGTGATGAACCACTAATTACTCCATGAGTATTTCTTAAAAGTATTTCTTCTTCACTACCTAATTTTCCTGCTTTCCAATAATCGTTTGTTGAATCCCATAATAAAGAACCACTAACAGTTGAATCACCAGTTGCATCTTTTACTAAGATACCTCCTGTTGTTTGAGAACCACCATAGTTAAGTTCTAAGATGTTATCTCCTATATTAACAGTAGTTGAATCAATTGTAGTTGTAGTTCCCTCTACTGAGAGATTTCCTACAATCGTTATGTTGTTTGAAAATGTTTTGTTACCTGCTATGGTTTCATCACCTGTGAGGTTAACATATCTTGAATCTAGTGAAGTTGTGTAAAAGTGGTAAGTATCTTCTGTGGCTATTTCTTTAATGGAAGGAGTTCCATTATCTTTTTCAAAGTAAATCTTTCCATCGTATGTGTTTATTGCCAATTCACCTAACTCAAGATTAGACGTTGTTGGTTTTCTACCCTCTACCGATGTTCTTTTTAGCTTAACTAACTGTGCCATATATATGACTTACCTTGTTTATATAATTATCTACCTGCAATATAATATATTATCCTTATATAAGAATATATATATATTATTTACATTTTTAAAATTTGAACCGATAAGTCAACTTCTTATTTAAGAAAGCTTACTTTTCAATTCATCAATCTGTTTTTGTTGGTCTTTAACTGCTTCTATAAGTAATCCTGTAAGTTTAGCATAATCTACACCCTTGAATCCATTATCTCTATCAGTTACCAACTGTGGTAGAACTTTCTCAACATCTTGTGCAATCACACCAACATTTGGTAATGATTGTTGTAATTCATCTGCATTTGAGTTCCAATCCCATGTTACACCTTTTAATGATTGTACTTTTTCAATTGGATTAGAAATAAGTTCTATATTATCTTTTAATCTTTCATCCGAAGAAGCGTATGCTACAACATCTCCACCTACGTTTAATGCTCCACTAACACCAACACCACCAGTCACTATAACAGCTCCAGTAGTTTTACTTGTTGAAGCAGTTGAGTTAGAGAATGTAATTACTCCACTCGCACTATCTGTTGCATTACTTCTTAAATATTTACTATCTGTTTGAGTAGTAATATCAAATGATGATATATAACCTTCACCATTTGTTAATTGATTATTATTGGTTGGTATATCAGATGTAAGAGCTACTGTACCACTTGCATCTGGTAAAGTAACTGTTCTATCAGCAGATATAGTACCTGCCAATAATGTAAGTTCGTTTTCATCTGCAACATTACCTTCAAATATTATACCATTTGATGTAGATACAGTTTCAACATTATTTGTAGTTGTTGTTCCTGTTACTGTTAAATCACCAGGTATAGTTACAGTATCGTTTGAATCACCAATTGTTAACGTTCCTAAGTTAGCGTTAAGTGCGGTTTTAACATTTGCAGTTGTAGCATATTTGTTACTACCTTCAGATACATTTGAAGTTGTTAAATTTGAAATATCTGTACTTGCATCTACTTGTCCTAAAGTAATTACTTGGCCACTAATTGTTAAGTAATCATATGAACCAGCAAGAGTTACATTTGTTGAATTATCAGTTCCACTACTATCAACCCCAATTGCAGTTCTAACTTCTGCTTGTGTAATACCACTTCTTAAAGTTGGAGTTCCACTATTGTCATATATTGCCGATGGAGAAGTAACCGATTGTCCACTTATTTGAGCGGAACCACTAACTACTCCATAACCTGTTGTTCTTAATACAGTAGCATCTACTGTTATATTATCAGCATTTGCAGTTATACCATCTCCACCAATTACATTAAGTGTTCTTGTTGAAGCAATTGTACCACCACCAGTTAAACCACTTCCTGCAGTTATTGATACTGAAGTATGGTCTATATGTTCGTTTGCTACAAATCCTGTACTTGAATCATGAGATACTTGTGATGAACCACTAATGATTCCCATTCCTTCTGTTCTTAATACAGTAGCATCTACTTGAATATCATCTGCATTTGCAGTTATACCATCTCCACCTACTACATTTATCGTTCTCGTTGCTGCTATTGTACCACCACCAGTTAAACCAGTTCCTGCAGTTACACTAACTGAAGTATGGTCTATATTTTCATTTGAATCGTATCCTGTTGTAGATGAAAAAGTTATTTGTGATGAACCACTAACTACTCCATCTCCTGTTGTTCTTAATACAGTAGAGTCTACATCAATACTATCTGCATTTGCAGTTATACCATCACCACCGATTACATTTATGGTAAGAGCTCCTGTTGAACCACCACCAGTTAAACCAGTTCCTGCGGTTACACTTTCAATATCTCCTGCATCATTTGTAAATGAAATTATACCAGTTCCACTATCGTAAGATAAATCTCCACTTACTGATATAGCTCCTCTTGACCTTGCATCTGTATAATATTCATTTGTTGAACCTTCAGTAACATCATCTGTATTAAATCCTGTCTTATCAGCACTATCCAATACTATTTGAGATGAACCACTTATTATTCCATTTGAATTTAATTGAGTTTTTACATCAGCTACCCAACCTGTTGTTTCATCTGCAGAAATCTGAGCCGAACCACTTACTACACCATCTCCTGTTGTTCTTAATACAGTATCATCTACATCAATAGTATCTGCATTTACATCAATACCATCTCCTGCTCCAACATTTACTGTTACAGCTCCACTTGTACCACCACCAGTTAAACCAGCTCCTGCCGTAATTCCTTCAATATCTCCTGCATCATTTGTAAATGATATTACACCTGTTCCACTATCATAAGATAAATCACCTCCAGCTGAAATAGATGTTCTAGCTCTTGCGGTTGTGAAATATTGATTTGTTGAACCTTCTGATAAGTTATCTGTATCAAATCCACCTAATGAGATTTGAGATGAACCAGATACTACACCATCCCCATTTGTATTGATGTATCTTGTATCAAAATCAGATGTTAATTGAGCCGAACCACTAACTACACCATCAGGTAGAATTGCGGTAACACTACCTGCAGTTATTGTACCAACAGTTACTAAGTTTGAATCACCTGGATATTGAGTTGCATCGGATAGGTTTAAAGCAGGTGTTGCATCATTTCCACCAAGTGCTATACTAACTCCACCAATATTTATATTGTTTGTAGAAACACTTGAACCATCTACTTGAACAGAACCACTAATTATACCATTGGGTAAAATAGAAGTTACATCTCCACTAGTTACTGTTCCAAGTGTTGTTATGTTTGCCTGTGTAAAGTGTTCATTTGCATTATATCCTGTTGTAGATGATAATGTTATTTGTTCTGAACCACTAACTAATCCACTAGAAGCGTATGTTGTCGTTGCTGGTAAGGTAATAGAACCTCCTTCTGCAAAGGTTAATGAACCTGATATTATGGGACCGTGTATAATCATTTTTATTTTTTCCTTATTTTACTTATATAAATATAATATTTTTAAACTGAACCTCCATCAATTTGTGATATTACAGTTGCATTTCCTGTTCCTGTCACATCACCACTTAATGTTATTTGAGCAGAAGAACTAAAAACTCCTTCTGCATTTAATTTATCTTGTACTTTTGAATCTAATCCACTAATATTATCTGCAGATACTGAACCACTTACGATATGACCACCTTTTGCAACTACTACATATCCACTCGTTGTACTTGAGAATATTAATCTTGCGTTATCATTATCTACAAGTTCTACCGAAAGAGGTATTACTTGAAAGTTGTTTGAATCGTATGCTTGAATAATTGGATTTGCTGTATCTAAGTTGTGTTCTACACTCCATGTATCTGAGTTTGTAAAAACTTCTTTAATAGTTGCGGTTTGTGAAACAGTAATATTTGTTAATTGTGAACCATTTCCTACAAAGTAAGATGCAGTTACCGAACCACTTATATTTAGTGAACCAGTTAATGTTCCTTCATGGTCAAGAGTAACAAACTCTTTTACTTCATCACCAACGGCTGAACCTGATTTTCTAAGAAATACTCTACCATCATTAACATTAATTGCTAATTCACCAATTTCTAAATTGGATGTTGTTGGTTTACTTCCTCCTGTTAAACTTCTTTTTAATTTTACAATTTGAGCCATTACTTATTCTCCAATTTTATTTTTTAATTTATTAACCTCTGTTGATAATTCTTTAATTCCTTCTATTAACAAAGAAACTAATTTATCATATTTCACAGCTTTATATCCCCATTCATTTTCTCTTACCAATTCTGGTAGGACTTTTTCTATTTCTTGGGCAATTACTCCATAATCCTTACCTTTATAAATATCTTGTTTGTCTTCATTCCACACAAAACCATTACCTGAAATTTGATTTATTTTATCAAGTGGGTTTTTTATAGGTTGAATATCATCTTTTAATCTTTCATCTGAAGATGCAAATGCTACAACATCACCTGTTGCTTGAATTGTTCCACTAAAGAAAGTATCTTTATTAATTGCTAATCTACTATTACTATCATCCCAAGTAATTGATGCATTTGCACCACTAATATGAAAACCACCACCATCAGCGGCTGATGTTGTTGTAGAACCACTCGCAACTGATAACAATTTATCTTCTATTGTTAATTCTTGTGTATTAAGGGTTGTTGTTGTTCCTTGAACTTCTAAATTACCAGTTAATACTAAATCAGCAAATTGTACATTATCATTATTTGCTAAATCTTGGTTAATTGAATCAAGGTTTGATTTGTTAGAGTGAGTATGTATATCTGATTCTAAAGAAACTATACGAGAATCTAAAGATGTTGAAACGGCAGTATCACTAAATAATGTATTTATTTGAATAGAACCACTTACTACACCATCACCTTCATTTTCTAAGAATGTGTTATAATTTGAAATTTGTGCCGAACTACTTACTACCGTTTCGGCAGTTAATTTAGTTTTTACTCTAGCATCAGTATAATAAAGGTTAGTACCTTCTGATAAATCTGAAGTTGATTTTGTTCCTAATTGTGTATCCCAATCACTATTTGTATAGTGGTCTAAATCTGATATTTGTGATTCTGTAATTGTAATTTGTGAGGAACCACTTACAATACCACTTGGGAGTTGTGATACCAAAGAACCACTAATTACACCTTCTGCATTTAATTTTGTTTTTACTTTACTATCAGAATATTGATTTATAGAAGAATAGTTTGTAGTTGCAGTTACATCTACTTGAGAAGAACCACTAACTACACCACTTGGTAATGTAGATGAATATAATTCAACACCCTCTTGGAAATGTACCGAACCAGTATCTACGGCAATATGTATATTTCCTTGTACACCTCTTACACCACCAACCTCAGTACCACTTGATAAGTGAACAAGACCAGTATTATCTGGTGAAAATGTGTTTGTTGGATTTACTTCTGTAACATCTCCTGCTCCTGCACTAATTAAAGCATCATTTACTGCTTTGGTTGTTGGTATTGAAAGTGCATCATCACCAATAGAAGCAGAAACATTAAAGAATGCTGCCGTTCCTAAAGTTCGTTTTCCAATAGTACCACCAGAACCACTAATTAATGTAGTTAGATTACCTGCTCCTAATGCAGATAAATTACTTAATGTTATTCCTTGGAATGTTGGAGAATCCCCACTTTGTAATCCTGTATCTACATCTGTATCTGTTCCATTAATTGTTGCTCTAACTGTACCTTGTGTTGGAGAACTGAATGATGAACCACTAACCAATCCACTTGGAAGTGAAGATATTATTTGTGAAGAACCACTAATTACTGTTTCTATATTTAATTTATCTTTTACATTAGAATCAAAATTTGTGATAGAATCTGCATTTACTTGAGATGACCCACTAATTACTGTTTCTGTATTTAATTTTGCTTTTACATCTGAATCAGTATAATGGTCTAAATCTGATATTTGTGATTCTGTAATTGTAATTTGTGAAGAACCACTAATTACTCCTTCAGTATTTAATTTTGTTTTTACATTTGAATCAAAGTTTGTAATTGAATCTGCATTTACTTGAGATGAACCACTAATTACTGTTTCAGTATTTAATTTAGTTTTTACTCGTGTATCAGTATAATAAAGATTTGTAGCTTCTGTAACTTGGTCTGTATCAATACCTGTTAGTTCTCCACCTTCTCCTTTAAATCCTACCGATGAACTTACTTGAGAATCAAATACAAATTGTTGAGTACCATGTTCCCATTTTAAAGATTTTCCCGCACCATCTATTTCTAAACCTGCTCCATCAGCAGCGGCTGAATCAGCTGAACCACTTGAAACTGTAATTAATTTATCTTCAACTCTTAATTCTGTTACTTGTAATTCTGTTGCTGAACCTTGTACTACTAAACTTCCATTTATTTGAACATCTCCTGTAAAATCACCATCTGCAAACGTAACATTATTTGTTGTTGCAAGATTTTGGTTAATTGTATCTAGGTTTGCCTTGTTAGCATGAGTATGAGTATCCGATTCTAAAGAATCTAACCTTGTATCAACTGATTGTGAATAACTTGTACCTATTATCAATGAATTGATTTGTGAAGAACCACTTACTACCGAATCTCCATCTATTTCTAAGAATTTATTATATCCACTAATCTGTGCGGAAGAAGAAACTACCGAATCTCCATCTATTTCTAAGAAATTTCCTTCTATTTGTGCCGAAGATGAAATAACACCATCTAAATTTAGTTTATCTTTTACATTAGAATCAAAATTTGTAATAGAATCTGCATTTACTTGAGATGAGCCAGATATTACTCCTAATCCATTTATATAAGATAAATTATCTGAATCAGTATATTGATTAATAGAAGAATAATTAGTTGTTTGTGTTACATCTATCTGCGAAGAACCACTAATTACACCTTCAGTATTTAATTTTGCTTTTACATCTGAATCAGTATAATGGTCTAAATCTGAAATTTGTGATTCAGTAATTGTTATTTGTGATGAACCACTAACAGTTCCATTTGGTAATAAATCTATTACTTGTGCAGATGATGATACTATATTACTACTATTTAAAGTTATATCATCTATTGATGCAGATACTACATATAAATTTCTATATTTTTTTGAATTTGAACCTAAATCATGTCTATTATCAGCATCAGGTATAAGAGAACCACTAAGTTCTGCATTAATAGTAATGTTATCATTTGCAATCTCATCACCTAGTATAATATTACCTTTAATTGTTAAATCATTTGCAACATGAATATATGATGCTGAAATAGTACCACTAATATCAACAAGATTTACAGTATTTGAGCCTGATTTAAGTAATATATGAGAATCAGTACCATCACCTACCACCAAAGTATCTAAACTTGTGTGATAAAATAACTCCGATTCTGCCAAAGAGGGTATAGATGTTCCTCTTCTTAATTTTAAAATTGCCATTTAATTCTTTTTCCTAATTAGTTACATATAAATATAGAAACATACAATTATTCTATAATATGATTTATTCCTCACTTATATAAATATAAAAAAATAAAAAGTATAAAAAAAATCCCCCAACTTTCGAAGGAGGATTTCTTAATTTATAAGTATATTCTACTAGAATGTACCTCCATCAATTTCGTTACTTGCAACGAATGATGAACCATTCCATTGAATTACATCACCTGCCGTAGAAGGTGTAACTGATTCAAGAGATTTGTTTGAATCATAGTAAACGAATGAATTAGCAGTTGCTGAATTAACTCTTAATTCCGCAGTTCCACTTATTGTTACATCTGTTCCATCATCAGTAATCAATGAATCAACTAATAATCCACTAGCGTTAGCTTTAAGTACTGTGTTAGAAGTAGGAGAAGCGTTTAATCTTGCAAACTCTTTTTCCGAACCAAGTGCTCCACCTGTCCAATTATCATTTGTAGCATCCCATAGTAAAGAACCACTTACAGTAGAATCACCAGTTGCATCAGAAACTAAAAGTCCTGCATTACCTGCTGCTCCACCATAATTAAGTTCTAAAACTCTGTCTCCAATTTGAACAGTAGTTGAATCGATTGTTGTAGTTGTACCTTCAACAGATAAATTACCAGTTACAGTTACATTACCACTAAGTGTTGGGTTAGTTACGATACCAACTTGTATTTGGTTATCAGTTACTGCAGTTTCGATTTCGTTTGCAGTACCAACAACAGAAAGTGTATCAACACCAACTTGAACACTATCACTACTTCCACCATCAGATATTGTTAATCCTAATGAACCAGATGTTAAACCTGAACCACCAAAATCAATTTTAGTATGGTCAATAGCGGCTGAAGCGTTAATATGAGTATCTGTAATACCACCACTCTTAACACTTACTGTTCTAGCGGCAGAACCATTAAAGGTTGTTCCACTATTCAACGCGATTGTTGAATCATCAACAGTTAAGTTATTAAGGTTACTTCCTAGAGCAACTCCTGATATTGTATTGTTGGTAATTGAAGTACCATCAATTTGTGCTGAACCAGAAACTACACCATCACTATTTGTATTGATATATCTTGTATCAAAATCAGATGTTAATTGAGCTGAAGCTGAAACAATACCACTACCATCTGTAATGTTTGCTAAAGATACCGAACCACCAAGAGCAGTTGAGTTTCCAACAATTGTAATTGTATTATTAGTAATAGCTGTTCCATCAACTTGTGCTGAACCAGATAATACTCCATCACCATTAGTGTTTAAGAAATCACCTTCTAATTGTGCAGAAGATGAAAATACACCCTCAGCATTTAATTTAGATTTTACACCACCAGTAAATGTTGAAGAAGCAGTTGCTAATTCAATATTATCAGCATTTGCAACAATACCATTGTTTGCAGATACTACATTTAAAGTTCTTGTAGCTGAAATATCACCACCACCAGTTAAACCAGTTCCTGCGGTAATAGTTACTGAAGTATGGTCTATGTGGTCATTCGCATCATAATCAGATAAACCACTTAAAGCGATTTGAGCTGAACCTGAAACTACACCATCACCATTTTCTCTTAAAAGTTTGATTTCACTTCCAAGTGCACCAGCTTTCCAATAGTCATTTGTTGAATCCCATAGTAAAGAACCTGATACTTGATTTGGAGCAGTTATATCTTTTACTAATAAACCACCATTTACAGCTCCACTACCATTTAATTCAAGAATATTATCACCTAATACAACAGTAGTTGAATCAACTGATGTAGTTGTTCCTTGTACTTCTAAGTTACCAACGATTGTTAAATCATTTCCGATTGTTACATCATTTGGTAATCCTATTTGAATTTGGTTATTAGTTACTGCAGTTTCAATTTCATTAGATGTACCTACTATGTTTAAAGTATCTACACCAATTTGAACTGTATCAGTTGAACTTCCATCACCAACTGTAAAGTTAAGTGAACCTGATGTTAATCCTGAACCACCAAAATCAATTTTTGTGTGGTCAATTGCTGCATCAGCTGCAACGATTGAGTTTGTTACAGAAATTTGAGATGAACCAGATACGATACCTGAACCATTAAGATTTAATTTTGTGTGAGCGATTGCTGCAGATGCGTTTATATCATCATTTACAATTACACCACTTGAAATTGCTGATGTACCATTTGAAGCGATAGTAATATCACCACTTACATCACTAAATACTTGTGAAGAACCAGATACGATTCCACTACCATCTGTAATGTTTGCTAAAGATACTGAACCACCTAATGCAGTTGAGTTTCCAACAATTGTAATTGTATTATTAGTAATAGCTGTTCCATCAACTTGTGATGAACCAGAAACTACAGCATCTCCATTTACTTGTAAGAATCCTAAAGAATCTATTTGAGCAGAAGAAGAAACAATTCCTGTTCCATTTGTACTTGCCGTTGCTTTTACTTCAGTATTTCCATCTTTACCTAAAATGTAAAGTTTTTCTTCTGAAGTATTATAAAACGGAATACCATCTATTGAATGTCCATAGGACACCCCTGTTAAGTCAGGTGTTGATGAGCCTGATAATATCTTGTTTGATGGAGTTGCGGTAGAACCATCGATTCCTACCATTAAGATTCCATCATTTAATGCAGATATTCCTGTTGAACCAGTTATAACGAGTAATTCACCCGCTCTCTTTGTTGCACCAGATACAGATTCAAGGCCACCCCGTCTGTGTTTAATAATTTGTGCCATTTAATTTTTTCCTTTTTTTTTGTTAATTAATTTTTTTTGTTAATTATAACCTTTATTTATTCAACAGGCATATGCCTTAAATTTCAGTACTATGTAGTACCACGAGTATAAATATGAAAAATATTTTCTTTGATTAAATATTTCCACCATCTATTGTTATCTTTTGTACACCCTCAGTAAAATGAACCGAACCTGTATTTACGTTTATACCATTTGAGTTTAAAGAAACACCGTCTCCAGCTACTAATTCAAGTACAACATTACCACTTGATGAACCACCTATAATACCTTCATCAGATGTGAAAACTGCAGTGATATCACCACTTCCACCACCTCCTCCTTCAAGAGAAGATAAATCTATTGATTGAGATATTCGTGTTGAACCATCTATATCTTGTCCAAATAATGTAAGAGTTGATGATGAACTATCAAATGATGCAGATACAAATGAACCACTATCAAAAGAAAACTGAGAGAATGCTACTGAATCGGTAAAAGAGAATGGCGGATTTGCAAGAGATACATTTGCTCTATACAGAGAACCACTATCAGATAGATAGATAATCTGTCCATCCGAAAAATAATTCGGTGAAGTTGCCTCCGCATCTGCTGAAGTATATATCTTAAAGGCACCTTTGATGTTATCAATATCGGCTAATACGATATTGTTACCCAAGGCATCTGCGGATAATCTTACTTTCGAATCAAAACTTGGCATTATCTAATTTCCTTTTTATTTGTTAAACTCATTATATAAATATACATTTTCATCACTATTCCCCTCCACTACCACTTGATGGATTCAGACCTAAATTAAAACTTGTTAAACTACTAACTTGGTCAGATGAACCTACTATAAACCATTTGGTAAATCCAAGATGTGCAGTTCCTAATGTTACTTGATTAATTTCTGATGCTTGTTTTGTATTTACACCATCAATTGCTGAACCATTTATTCCTACCTCTAAAACATATTCTCCTGCAGTTGAACCACCATATGAATCGGTTGTACTTGTTGGCATACCAGTCATTGATGAACCACTTGGGATTAAAATTGCAAAGTGAACTGATGTACTTCTTGATATATCACCACTAGTACCCATAGCTCTTAATACATCGTGTACATTATCACCAGTACCTTCTGCTAATTTATTTGAAGTTTGTGTACTTCCATATGAATATGTAAATGAACTATCTCCAAGTACATCTCCATTTATAATTTTTTCTGTAAATCCAATTCCACTAAATGGTGTTGCTACCGGTGGAGTTGAACTATCTTCTGATTGAATACCTAAAGCAGTATTATATGTTGCATTGTTAAATCCTACATCATAAACATATACTTTACCATTATTTGCTGATGCATCAACTGTGATTGTTTCACCAGTTAATGTTACCGATTCATCATAATTATCAGTTACAGTTATATTGATTGTATAAGTTCCAGCATCCAATGAACCTGTTGGTTGTATTTCAAATGGTGATGAAGTTCCACTAACATTAAACTTACCACCATCTGTTCCAGCGAGTGTGATTGTAAATGGTGAATTAGATTCAGTATCAGTTACTACTAATGAACCTGCATCAGAACCACTTGTTGCATTATCACTTTCATATGCCGATGTTTGTGTAAAGTTTGCAACTGGTGATGAATTACCAAATACAGTAGCAGTTACAGAACCACTACCAATATTATCGTATTGGTCTCTAAATGTTATTTCAGAAATTAAGCCTGTTCCAACTTCTGGTGTATATCCCGATGAACCTGCTACTGTTGGGTCACCAACATCACCATCTTGGAATATATTTTGTAAAACAGTTTTAGATGGTTTAGTTAAAACTGGTTTTATATATTTGTTATATAGTGCATATCCTAATGGATTGTTTGTTTGAATACCTGATGGTGTTCTTGAATTATCATTCCATTCTGGAGATAATGAACCACCATCCCATAAAGAAGAATATTCCCACATATTAAAGTTTAGTAAGTAAAGATATTCTTTTGCTATTAATTTAAATGTTGATGCAGTATTATAACTTGCATCACCATAATCACTTATATCAAATACACTATCATCTACTGCTTCTTTTATTGCAAGATATAATTCACGAGTATTCCAATCAGAATCAGTATCAGGGTCCCAAGATAATGCATTGTATGAACCACTAACTGCACCTCTTACCCCATATTGATGTATTGTGTGCATTAAATGTTCAATAACTTCAACAATATCATCATCTCCACTACCACTTGTTGCAGAAGAATTAAGATACCAAATCATATCATCTGTTGAGTGAGAATCTTGGAAATTTTGTAAACCTGGATAACTTGAATAATTAGAATCAATTAATGGGTTTGGAGTGTAATCCGAGCCTGCTCCTCTTAAAATTCTTTGTGCAGTTGGGTAACCACTATGCCATGTACCTGTTTCACCTTTAAGAATACCAATCATATTTGCTTGGTCGGTATCATTGATATCTGCACCTGATGAAGTTACCATCAGTTTAATTGTTTGAGCAACTTTTTCAGTAAATGCATCTGGTACTACTGATTGAGAACCAGTTGCTGCTCCTTGTACTACCTTTATTCCATTTACATGAAGTGATTTACCATATAATGTACTATTTGTAGAATCACTAACAAGTGCAGTACTTGTGTAATCTGTACTTGTTACTGAACCACTAAAGTCATATCCTGCAGTTAAGTTACCACTTGAATCAACAGATATTCCTTGTCTTGAAGAGGTATAAGATTGTACTACTTGAGACCCATAGTTTGGTGAATAAGAAACACTTAATTGAGCAGCATTTCCTTGATTAAATCCTGTTTGGTCTCTAAATACCGAACCAGTTGTTGCTGATTCTATAATATAAATTGCAGTATCTCCACCAAGAGAACCAGTCGATGCTTGTGCGACTGTAAATGTGTTACTTACAGTTGTTGTACTAAATCCATGAGTATCTTGTATCGATGCTGTATAAGCATAAGTTCCAGAAGGGACTGAAGTATTATTTACTAACAATCTCATATTTGGTGTTGCGATTGATGGAGTAAAATAAGTTGAATTAAATCCACTAAATGATAATCCACCATTTGGAATAGCATCACTTTCAGTATCTGATAATAATAAGTTTAATATTTGTGCTGAACCAGTTGCTTGGTTTGTATTCAAGTTAGAAGTTGAAGTTGAACTTACAGTTGGTGCGTTGTTTTGAGCAATATTAACTGTTATACTTCCACTACCAATATTATCGTATTGGTCTCTATATGTTATCGTTGATGTAATAGTATCACCATCAGTATTTCCACTACCACTAATGTTTCCACCTGCACTTAAGTTACCATTTGAATCTATATCAATTAGTGCGTTAGATGAAGTAAATGATTGTACAACTTGTGAACCATAGTTTGGTGAGTAAGAAACTCCTAAATCACCTTGTGTACCAGTTCTACCATTTGAATTAGTAAATATGAAATCACCATTTAATGCAGATTCTATAATATAGAAAGTACCATTTGTTGTAATTGAACCTGTATCTGCTGATGCGATTGTTACAGTTCTATCATACTGAGAAGTTTTAGAATAAGAATCTGAAACATCAACTGTATATGTATAAGAACCTCCTGCTAAATCTTGTTTAGTTTTTAATTGTACCGAAGATGTGTTTGAATTTTGTGGTACAATATCAATCTTACTTGCATCAGTTCCACTTAATGAAATACCATAAGGTACATCCGCTTCTGTATCAGTAATTGTGAAACTTTCTACTAAACTTCCACTAACCATTTGGTTTTCATCATAGATA
>Ga0222717_10001376_pt1 | contig 19914 bp, 26 predicted proteins | sample C33_18DmetaG_FD_165053 | JGI IMG/M metagenome (GOLD analysis project Ga0222717, IMG submission 165053) | Estuarine water microbial communities from San Francisco Bay, California, United States - C33_18D | ecosystem: Environmental > Aquatic > Marine > Unclassified | place: USA: California...
GTCTGATCAATTCAGAAGTTTTACCAGAAAACATATTTCCCATAATTATTGTGAGACCCATCTTGTCTTTCTATAAAATAATCTTTCTTTTTTATAATGGTTGATATTCAAAGGTGTTATTATGATGGACACAAGGGATGGGTATCGGCAAAGTCAGGTCGTGTTAAATTTGGTAACATAATCTATCCAAATATTCTTGTAGCGATTAATCATCTTCGTCATAAATAATTTGCGAAATGCATTTTTATCAAAAATCCCATTGACAATAAACTTAACACAATACCAATAAAACAACAATTGCAAAGGGTGTTCATTGGAACCTCATCATTTGGAATTGCATTTTCTCTACCCCAACTCATTGAAATAAATCTACATAATAATTAAGATGCCTCTCAGCGATCAGGAAATTTCAAAAAAGGTAAGAGAGCTGCGTAAAACAAAAGGACCTATTTATGCACCTCTTAAATACTTTCGAGGTCTAACAACTCTTCAGGAAGTTGAAACTCGATATAAAAAGATGCTCAAGAAAGATTACAGCAACTTCAAGACTGATAAGGGTATTAAGACGCGTACATCCTCATATACCCAAAGATTTAGAAAGAAGTATCCAGGTGTAAAGTCCCTTCCAGATATAGCGAAGGCTACAAAGATACCCCTCAAGAACCTCGAAACAATCTACAATCGTGGTCTCGCTGCGTGGAGAACTGGGCATCGTCCAGGAGCTTCTCCACAAGCGTGGGGATACGCAAGGGTTCATAGTTATGTAATGAAGGGAAAGACGTATCATACAGCGAACGCTAATCTTCATACACATCGTTTGTGATGTCTGATAATATCATATCTTTCACGACGTCGTATAAAACGGTGAGTAAAGCGACTTTATAAGCGAGGAAGCCTATTAGAGTCGCACCATAATCAAAATCAAAACCGAATGGTGCATGATTCCACATTGTTTCAAAAACAGCGGTACATATGGGTACTAATAACTGTTTCTGAATAGATGAATTTTCGATATTATCTACATGATTTGAAAGAAGACTTATATATGCCAAAGAAGATGCAACCCCGAGTGCAGCAGATACACCTTGTTCAGCACCTTGTGTGATAAAATATGTTGATGTGAGTGCCGTACCATAACCCAACGTAGTCTTATTAATTTTACGTTTAAGTTTTTCATAATCTGTTTTAGGGGTAATTGCATTAACGATGTGATGATGAATAGCCCACGCAATGCCCATTTGTTATATAATACATCATTTCCTTAATTTATTTAAAGATACAGAACAATCTAATGATAATGGAGTGCGTTTTTAAAAAGTTTGCTACCGAATTATATAGAAATGGTATACACGTTGGTTACAAAGTTAAATTTAAACATATAGACCCATTATGTAAAAAGTGGTCAAGAAATAGAAATCCAGACAAAGAACGTGTGGATGAGATGTGTGATTATTACAAAATGGGTGGTTATCTCCCATGTTTATTACACCTGGCGGAGACAAAGGACGAAGGTTTAGTTTGCTATGATGGTAATCATAGAAGAGAAGTTTTAAAAATGGTATATACACCAGATACAGAATGTATCGTTGACGTGATATTTAATGCAACAATAGACGATATATATAATGCATTTTCAAATGTAAATAAAGCGGTTGATGTACCTGAAATTTACTTGGAGGAGACTTCAAATATAAAAGAAGATGTATTAGATTTGGTAAAAAAATATGAAACGAAGTATAAACCTTTTATATCAAAAAGTTCGAGATGTCGTTCGCCAAACTTTAATCGTGACGTTTTCACAGATAATATTACTAAAATTTATAAATATCTCGACGGTTTAAGAACTATTTCAGAAATTGGAGAATTGCTGGAAAAACTAAATAAGGAATATGCAAATGGAAAAATGTGTAAATCTCACTCAAAATATCCAAGTAGTGTCATTGAAAAGTGTAAGAAATACAATTTATGGTTGTTCATTGAGCGAGAAATACCCTGTGATCACGTCGAAAAAATGACAAGTAAAAAGAAATTTGGTATTTTTTAAAACAAATAAAGACAGCAAACCCATATATACTATAAATGAGCCTTCGTATTAAGAAACTTACTCCAAATGCTATTCTTCCAACTCGTGGTTCTGGGGGTGCTGTTGGATACGATATTTACAGTACTGACGAGGTTGTGGTTCCTCCTACACACCGCGCTCTTATCGGAACGGGTATAGCCATGGTTTTACCACCGGGTGTCTATGGACGTGTCGCACCCCGTTCCGGTCTAGCGGTAAAGCATGGTATTCAAGTTGGCGCTGGCGTCATTGATCCAGACTATACTGGTGAAGTCAAAGTCGTTATCTTCAATCACGGAGATAAGGACTTTAAGGTTGAAGTTGGGGATCGTATCGCACAACTCGTGTTAGAGCGATGTGAGACACCCCCAGTTGAAGAAGTTGGTCTCGTTGAAGAGACTGAAAGAGGTGCTGGCGGATTTGGCTCTACCGGTGCTTAAGTATACGAAAATCACGTTCTATCTATAGAGACTCTATGGGATTGTACCACATGTCTTCTGGTGTTGGCATGAACAATATACCTTTACGCATTGTAACCCATAATTTGGCGTGTTCAATGTTAGGGTAAGACCAGAGCATCCATCTTTCCCAGAAATCTCGATGAAATTGATCATCCCAGTGTTCAGTCGTACTTTCATCCACCATCAACATACCTCTGTGAATTTCATAGGGGTCTCTCTCAATTTTCAACCTCTTAGGAACATTCCCACCCTTCCTAATAAGTTGTGCACGCATGCGTCGGGGATCTTGATGGTCTGTATAATCCTCGACATTTACTTGTCCAAAATCGATAGCTCTTTTATCCGGAAGGATTACTCTATATTTATGAGCCACTGATGGACTGGGTCTGAATACAACGTACATTAATATTTTAATGATATATTTCTTTAACGCTTAGTGACGCGCTTAATAATAACAAACTTGAGATCGTTTTTTCGAACCTTTCCACGTGTGAATGGATTTATGAACAGTACCATATTACCATTAGCATTAAGAGCTTTAGTCATAGACATACGCGCTAACTTACGAAAAGAATCTGGATTAAGATATAACTTGTCAATTTTTACAGCCTTTTCGCCAGTCTTGAAGTTTTCATATGTAATTGGATCCGATGGGAGTTCTTTTACATCCATTTTTTCCCACTTTATCTTATTCGTTTTCTTATTTTCACTTTCGTCCTTTTTCATTCTTTTTTCATTCTTAATATAATTCGACGCATTTGGTCTATTTGTGTTATTGTTACCAAAGTTAAGACGACGTGCAGCTGTTCCTCCATTCACACCAAAAGTCATGCGCGCTGTTCGCATGCGTCGGAGGTTATTTGGGTTGATATTATTTGAGTTTGAGTTTGAGTTGTAGCGATTTCTTGGAGCATTTCCACGCAATCTTCTCTGAAATGAGGGTGATCCAAATAAACGAATGGCTTCATTATAATTTGTGGTATTAAAAGTTGCACGATTCCCTGGACTACCAATCATAACATTATCGTTATTGTTCATGTTATAATTGTTAAAGATTATAATTATAGTTTGAGTATGAAGACATATACATCACTTGATGGTATTCAAATTAAGGTTGGTGAAAATGCCAAAGATAACGATAATCTGACAATGTCAAGTTACCCAAAGGAATGGTGGATGCATGCAAATGGATACCCCGGGTCTCATGTGATTATATGTCACGAAGAAGATACGATTCCTAAAGAGACTAAACGAGATGCCGCAGTTCTCGCTATACATTATAGTAAGGTGCCAAAGACAAAAATGTCTCTTGTTGATATGATCCGTGTTGAGCAAATACATAAGTATGCAAATTCTAATCACGGTGAAGTACACCTTATTGGGGATTATGTAACTTTTACTATTTTTATGAATAAGGAAAAATCAAGACTTGAGAGACTTTTGAAACTAAAATAAACTTGAATAATGACCGGCGATGTAATACACATCCTTAAATCCCAATTTCTCCAATGTCTCTGCCGCATACCTGGCTCGTTGTCCAGTATTGCAGTACACAAGTAACCCCTTCTTTGGAAGTTTACGCGTTGTCTTCTTATTAATCTTATTCACTGGAATGTGTATAGCACCACGATAGTGACCAGCTTTATATTCCGCATTTGTGCGTACATCAATGACTCTCTTTATCTTTCCTGAACGAATCAATTTCTTAGCTTCCTTGGAACTTATCAATTTAGCACCAAGGAAGGTATAGGCTGTGGCAGCTGTAAGCACTCCAGCTACTATGACAGGTAACATTTGTATATACGAATATTAATTTTTATGTGCCCATTCCATAATTTTTACAAGTGACCAAGAACTATCAATACTCGATGTGAGGTTTAGTTTTGTCAATCTTTTTTTCACATTTTCAGTATTTAGTTTATCGACGAGTTTTGGTATTTGTGCTATATGATTAAGTTTAAATCTTTTACCCTCGCTATCTGTAATTTTTATAATATATGGAAAGTTTGTCTCAAAGTATTTCCATTTTAATGTATTTCTTTCCGAACGAGGTATATATTTATGAATAAGCCCCCACACAACATGCTTCACAAACGCAAGACGTTCTCTTGGATCTTTAGGACCTAATGGTGTACCAATTGTATCATGCATCATAGCTATGAAAGATTCTATATAACAAAAGTGATGCTGTGATAATTCGTCATATTGTGAGATTTCAAATGATTTTTCAAGAACCTTTTTGTTTCTTATAGTAATCTTTGTATTTTTCAATAATTTTTTATATGCATGTTCACCCGTAGTCACAAATCCACCCGTAGGTTGGTATGTCGAGTTTGGAGAAATTATCTTATATTGTTTTCCATATACAGTTTTGAGTTCATTTCGAAATTCACTCCTGTTACCACCCATAGAATTAAACAACTTGATTTCTTTGGATTTGTGATGAACCCTCGCGAGTGCGTAATGACCACTACCATCTGGATAGGTGTGATCTATGTGTATATATTTAATACCATTGCGATTGCGAGTAGGTTTAATCATACTAGAGGTTCGTTGACATTGAAATTTAAAATCAAATCCAGATTCTTTCTTGATATCATTTGCAATTTTTTCAAAAATTCCACGAGCTTGAATAAGTTGTTTGGCGATTTCTGAAGCATCTTCAATAGCCATAAGATATCTCGCAGTCCTATTTGTTTTCATCCTACTTTCAATGTAATCATGTTTATCAATCTTATTATTCTCTCCCTTCAATTCTAAGAGGCGATTTCTCGCATTCGCATTGGAGATGAGTTTAATTGGAACTCTGTCCATGGTTATAATCTACACGGTTTATTTTTTTAAATTAATTACCAAACGCAACACCAGCCATACCGTTCTTGATACGAAGAACGTTATAGTTGACTGCGTAGACACGCGCGGGCTTGGAAGAATCTGCAGATCTCACATTGTTGAGAACCAACTTAGCGTTATCAATTCGTGAGAAGTTGATGGAACCAGTTGGTTGAGACTTTGGCAATGACATACAGAATGGCCATGTGTAAACACTGTCTTGAACAAGACTATCAACACCAAGAGCTGAGCAATGCATCTCTGGAACAACGTCGTGGTGGTAGATGTTTGACATATTTTCGGAAAGAGCGGTACCGTTGATGTAAAGTGAAGATGTACCGAATGTATAATTGGTTTCCCAATCGGCATTATTAATATTACCCGCGACCAAGTGAATAGCCTTTACTGGGTGATTGAAATAAGTAAGATCAAATTCGGTGTCCGCTTGGGAGCCTGGTTGATATTGAGTTTGGGTAATAAGAATTTCGTGTTCGTTATCGGTGAAGAACTTGCGTTCGTCTGTATCGAGATATACGTAGTTGGCGTAAATTTTGGGGGTACCTACCAAAGTGTATTGATCTTGAAGCTTTATACGAAGTTCAACTTCGTGATATTGAAGCGCCACAAGTGGGAGGCACTTAGTCCAATCTTCACCAAAGAAGAATGGAATCATAAAATGATCACCATTGGAGTTAAGTTGTGCGGTTTCTATGGTGTGTCTCATAGTCGCCTTGGCTGAATTTTCACTGTAAAGTGGGTTGTAGACACCCTGAACAAAGAGGGAATCAAGTTCGCAAACTTTCTGACCACCGATCCACAATTGGAATGTGGTGGGATTAGAAGCCGAAGTGTCAAACATGGCGTTATTACCACCTGGTAAGGCAATACCCTCAGCTTCAATCCAAACATAGCTTAGGAGATCTCCCTTTGAACGAAGTGGAACAGTAATTTCATTAGAGGCACCAAATGTACCAATGTAGTCGACGCGTTCTGGTCTCATAGAAAAGTTAGTGTGTCGCTTGTAGTTTTGACGAAAGAAACTTACTTCAGGTTTACCAGTGATGTAGACGTCCTGGGCACCTTTAGATACAAGGTCAATCAAAGCGGCAGACATTTTTACTAATAAAGTATATTAAAATTTTCGAACATTGATTACACAATGGTAGCCTTCCAAGCACTTACATGGGAAGCTCGCGATTCTGACGAAGAACACTTGATTAGTATTTTTGGTAAAACCGATGAAGGAAAGTCTGTCTGTCTAACAACGGCTTTTACACCGTATTTTTTTATTAAACTTCCAACCGGAATTACAGATCAGAAAATTCAAAGACTTTACAGTGTTCTTGACAAAGTGTGTAAAGATTCACTCGTTGATTTTTCGGTGACAAAATCAAAAGATGTTTGGGGTTTCCAAAACAGTGAAGAGTTTCCATTTATGAAAATTAACTTTAAAACTCTCCAAGCTAGGCGATTTGTAGATTCGTTCCTGAGAAAACCACTCAATAGAACACCCGAGCTTTTTGAGATTTTGGGTGTTATGAATGTAAAAGTTTACGAATCAAATCTAGATCCTGTGTTACGTCTAATGCATCGAACCGGAATTCAATCTACAGGTTGGCTTGATACCGGTGACAAATGCACTCGGTCGTATCTCGCAAATGTTGACCTTGATCTTTTTTGTAATGACTGGACCACCCTGAAACCCGTGGCTCGCGATGATATCGCTCCATTTGTAGTGGCTTCTGTAGATATTGAATGTAACAGTTCTACTGGTAAGTTTCCGGATGCTGATATTCAGGGTGATGCTTGTTTTCAGATTGCAATCTCTCTTTGTAAGTTTGGTTCTGATGAACCATATGATAAGACGTGTCTTTGTTACAAACAGACAGATCCAAACCTGGAAGGTTGTAATATTCTAAGTTTTCCAACGGAAAGAGAAATGCTCGAAGCTTTTCAAAAGTATATTCACACAAAGGATGTTGATATCATCACTGGTTGGAATATTTTTGGGTTTGATATGGAATACATATACAAACGTGCTCAAATAAATAGATGTAACCCAGACTTTTTCAATTTGGGTAAACTCAAGGATACTGAATCAGAACTTACAATTAAGAAACTTTCATCAAGCGCTCTTGGAGATAATCTCCTAAAGTTACTTCCAATGAGTGGACGCTTCATTTTCGATATGTTTCATGAAGTCAAGAAGGGATATAAGCTTGATAGCTATAAATTGGATAATGTATCGAGATTATACTTGGGTGATCAAAAAATTGATATGGCACCAAAGGAAATGTTCGCTCGGTACAGAGAAGAAGATCCTGTAAAGCTTCGAGAAGTTGCCGAGTATTGTATTAAGGATACTCTTCTTCCACATAAACTTATGAAAAAGTTGTGTACTCTTCTAAACTTAGTTGAGATGGCAAAAGCAACCTGGGTTCCAGCTACATTCCTTGTAGAACGAGGACAACAAATCAAGGTATTCTCCCAACTTACGAAAAAAGCACGTGAATTGGGTTTCATGGTTCCAACTATTCGGTATGGTGCTATCCCCGAAGAACCATATGAGGGTGCCACAGTTCTTGAGGCTCAAAAGGGTGCTTACTATACTCCAATTACAGCGCTCGATTTTGAAGCTCTGTATCCATCGATTATGATGGCTCACAATCTATGTTATTCATCGTATGTTATGGACGAAAAGAAGTATGGTCAAGTGCCAGGTATTACTTATGAAACTTTCCATATTGGAGATCGTACATACAAGTTTGCACAAGATGTCCCCAGTCTTCTTCCGAGTATTCTTCTTGAACTCAAACAGTTCCGTAAACAAGCCAAAAAGGATATGGCAAACTCTACCGGATTTATGAAGGAGGTATATAATGGGAAACAATTGGCTTACAAGATTTCTATGAACTCTGTCTATGGATTTACGGGTGCTGGCAAGGGTATTCTTCCTTGTGTTCCCATTGCTTCTACAACAACCTCAAAAGGTCGTTCTATGATTGAAGAGACAAAGAATTATGTAGAGGCAAACTTTCCAGGTGCAAAGGTAAGATATGGGGATACAGATTCGGTTATGGTTGAGTTTGATGTCGGTGATCGTAAAGGTGAAGAAGCTATTGCATATAGTTGGGAAGTGGGTGAGAGGGCTGCAGAAGAGTGTAGTGCTCTCTTCAAAAAACCAAATAATCTCGAACTTGAGAAGGTGTATTGGCCATATTTCCTCTATAGTAAGAAGCGGTATGCGGCAAAGTTATGGACAAAGGGTAAAGACAATAAAATGCATATGGATTATATTGATGTAAAGGGACTCCAACTTGTTCGTCGTGATAATACACCACATGTACGTGAAGTGTGTAAGGAACTTCTTGATGTAGTTCTTACGTCAAGTGATCCAGGTCCACCCAAAGAACTTGCCAAAGAGAGGGCGATTGAGCTTTTGTCTGGCGATGTATCCAATGAAAAGCTTATTTTGAGTCAGTCTCTATCTGATTCGTATAAGGTTGGAGGTAAGAATGTTTCAGTGACGAGTTCGGAAAGTGTAAACATCAACCAGTCGCATGTACAAGTTGTTACGAAGATGCGTCAGCGAAAGCCTGGCTCGGAGCCACAGTCTGGAGACCGAGTTCCCTACTTGTTGACAAAAACTGAAAACTCCAAGGCTAAAGCGTATGAAAAGGCCGAAGATCCAAAATATGTAGAAGAACATAAGATTCCCGTTGATTACCATTATTATTTCCTCAATAAGTTTTTAAATCCTGTATGCGACTTATTGGATCCGTTATATGAAAATGTAAAGGAGGAAATCTTCGGTGATATTATCAATCAGCATAAACCACCAAAACCAATTAAGGAACCTTCCCTAAGTGGTATGAAAAAAGATGAACTTATCGCCGAATGTAAGCGCTTAGGTTTAGAAGACACGGGAACTTTGACAGTTTTAAGAACCCGCCTTAAGGAAGCGCGATTAACAAAACAAGAATCCGTTGAAGACTTATTTAAAAAATACGAGCTTACTCATAGTAAGGATGAGTCTGTATGATAAAATTACAAAAATAGTTGATGAAGAATTGGAACATCGTATTAATACAATTCTAAACGACTATGCTGAAATACTCTCAAAAAAACACGGTATTGCACTTGATGTTCTTTTGAAAGATTTACCAGATACATATACAAGCACAACTTGTAAGGGTACAAAATCAAATGGTCATCGTTGCGCTTTCAAAGGTGTTTTTAGTGGATACTGTCGACATCACAAGGTTCAAGGAGAACGAATATGTCATCGAATACCTTCAAGTGCAAGTCTCCATAATCACGGACCCGAGCAAATGTTTGTGAGGGGGTGTCCGGGTTGTGAAACTTCAAACGAGCTTATAGATTTGAATACCATATTATAGTAATGAGCAAAAACGATATTCTACTAACATCTATTAATAATTTTTACAATGAAGATAAGAATAAATCTACACTACTGACAATATTGGACAAAACGAGTGGTATATCTCTCCGCAATTTGGAGTGGTTTATCACAAACTATGCAAAGAAAAATCATACATCTTATCAAACTGGTGATGGTAAGTTATTCACTGTACACTGCGCTTATAAGTCAAGTTTGAATGGGTATAGTAAACAGTTATTTGATCCATTTTGTCGATCACAAAAGTTTGCATATATTATTCCGGGAACATCTCATGAAATTCAAACGACTTTAGCTCAGTTGAATTTCATCAAATGGTGTATCAAGAACAATATTATTGACTATATTAGCAATAATAGAGAATCTCTATTTAATAAGCAAGAGACATGAATCCCTTATCAAATACAAATGTTTGATATCCAGTATAGTACATATTTAATGAAAATGTCTCTGTTGCAATATCAATAATAGAAGTATCTAATTTGAGTTCTATGTTTGTTTTGTCGGATTGTATCTGACTAAAATCCAAGTTTCCCGATGGTTCCACATTAACCGGATTCAACGAGAAACTATATGTATAAACATTCCTAATGGGTCTGGAAAGTCTTTTTTGAAATGGAATTAAGTATTTGTAATAACTATGATCCGTCTTTGTAACATTTGGTAATTTGTTACCATTGATGTAAAAACTCGCATCGGACATAAGAGGATAGAAGAATGTATCTTCACCAAAAAAATCAAGAGATGACGAGAAGTTGAATCTATTATTAGTATAATACAATTCCGGATCAGTCTCACCAGCTGCTTTAATGACACTCTCATCTTCAAATAATGTATTTCTTAAAAACCAGTGAATACATTTTACAGGGATATTTGGGACTAAATTGTTTTTTATCATATCATCACCAAGATCACTCACAATAACTGGGTGTTTTTTCACAAGGTCGGTAATGAATGTTTGTTTTTCAGTTGCCAAGTATTTTCTTTCTTCTGGTGTTACCGTGATTTCTTCGGTTACTAAATTGAAAGATTGAAGTGTAACAGTATCCGTTGTATCTGTAAAAAAAGTTTGTGCGTGAAACTCAAGTTCAAATACAATTTTCTGTCGATAAATGGAGCACACTGGAAAATATGGTCTATTTGGTTTATTTGTCGAATATTCATCACTTGCATATTTTCTAGAAAAGAAGAAGTGTAATGGAATTACCAAATCCGATTCATATTGAGCTACACCCACATAACTCGCCAAAGTTGCATCATCAAAACCAAGGTTTCTATTTACAAGAAATCTATTTGCTACCTTCTCCGAAGTTTCTAAATAAAGCTCGTCGTATATAATCCCCCAGTCATCGTGTATCTTCTCAATTTCTATATCATCAACAGACATGGTGATACTCTTGAGAATATGACGCCCCAATTGGTCGGCGTAATTACCAACGGTTATACCAGGCATAGTTATACTAAGCCACATGTTACTCAAAAGATCTCCCATATTTCTTGGATTGAACTCCACCTTTATAGTTTGTGCAAATGGCCATCCGGCTGTTGCATTACCCGGTTTAACTATATTCTTACTTCTGTGATACTTTCGAAAGTCTGAATGTCTCTTACTATTCGTGGTATAATTAAAGAAGGATTCTTCTGGATCTTTGGAAAGCAAGTATGTATCTTGCTTCCCAATAGCTTTGAGCGAAATTTTCGCAGCTTCACCCATACCTATCTATTGCCTACATATTTTTAATATCCATTTTCCACATATCAATGTGACTTGTATTTTTCATTACTTCGAGTTCCTCTCTCGCCTGTTTAGCCTCTTTGATAAGTTCTTGAACACACTCCTCGGTGTATTGAACAGTCTTGATATTGAGAAGATAATCATACGTTCCACCAATCTTTGGGAAAAGTTGTGCAAGTTGTCGCTCCAAATCATCTCTCTTACGCTTGAAGACCACGATATCACCTTCAATGACCATAGTCACAAACTTGGATTTGTATCCACACATAGTTGCCCTTGTTTGAAGAACTTTAATGAGGTGCTCCTTTCTTCTTATGTAATGGTCGAGACGAAGTTCCACAAAGTCTTTGAGGATTTCCTCTGGACTTGAGTACTTGTAGATACCCTTTACTGGGTGGAAAAGGTGCATATTGGAAACATGAAAAGTCTTGCGCAGCTTCAAGTCTTTGAGGAGGTCCTTCCCTGTGTATCCCATAATTTCAAAATGAACATCCTCGGTGGTACTGTTATTTGTAAAGTTTGCAATGAGTTTCTTCTCTACGAGTCCATCCAGATATTCCTTATAGTCTTGTGTCCAGCGACCGGGTGGAAGTTCAGTGATAACAATATTTGTACCCGACCACTTCCAAACACCTTCCATCATCCATGTGTCTTCCTCTTTGTGTACCATACCCTTGAAACCTCTGAACCAAGGACGCATGGGTACGATAGCCTTACCATCAAGGATTCTTTGGATGTTTTCCTTGATATCCTGTGGGTTAAATGGTGGTACATAACAACTAAAACCAGTTCCAATACCTTCAGTGCCATTCACAAGAACGAGTGGTAGAGTTGGCATATAGAAATCTGGTTCAATTGACCTTCCATCGTCTTCGAGATAATTGAGAATTGGGTCGTCACGAGGATCAAATATCTTACGAGTCTCTTTGGATAACTTGGTGAAGATGTAACGTGTTTGTGACGCATCCTTACCACCCATAAGTCGAGTACCAAACTGACCACATGGCTGAAGTAGATTGATGTTGTTTGAACCCATATAATCATTTGCCAGTTTCACGATTGTATCCGCGAGAGATACTTCGCCGTGATGATAGGAAGACTTATCTGCAACATACGCTGCCAATTGCGCCACCTTCATTTCATCTTTGAGATTTTTTTGGAAACACGCAAACATCACTTTACGTTGTGAAGGTTTGAGACCATCCGCCATATGTGCGATAGAACGCTTGAGGTCTGCCAGACTGAAATTGACAAGGTCCTTGTGGATGAAATTAGTGATATCTAACTTCTTGATTGAACCATAAGGTACTTCAAGTTCTGTTGCATCCTTTGCGGTACTTTCGAGAAGCCAAGTCTTCCGATCATCCGCTTTCTTTTTATCAAAGGCGAGAACAATAGACTTATCTGTCATAACATCTGCATCAAACTTCACTGTGAGGTCTTGAATCTTTTTGAAATACTCTCGAGCTTCCGCCGAAGTTGAAGTACCCAAACCCTTGTAGTATTTAATTCTCCACCCGGCTTGTCCGGTGCCATACCAAGTGCGGAATGCGGAGTCTGTATAGAAAGACTTTACAGAGGTACCCTTGGTAGCTTTAATAATTGGTGTCACCATAGAAACAACAAATCCTAACTTGAGAAGACTTGGCCAGAAATAATGAATCATATTGAGAATAAGACCCTTAATATGCGAACCGTCATTATCAGCATCCGTCATAATCATAAGACGACCATAACGAAGTTCCGAGACATCGGTATATTCTTTACCTTGTTGAAGACCCAAAATCTTCTTGAGGTCATTAAACTCTTGATTAGATGTAAGTTGAGACACAGAAGCATCTCGCACATTCTTACACTTACCACGAAGAGGAAACACACCATAGTGATCGCGACCAACGACGGAAAGACCCGCAACTGCCAGAGTCTTTGCTGAGTCTCCTTCTGTAACAATTAAGGTACATTTACTGGAATGTGTAGTTCCAGCCTTATTTGCGTCATCCAACTTGGGAATACCGGTAATTTTAGACTTGCGGGTGCCATCAGATTTTGAGAGTTCCTTCATTTCCTTAAACTTTGAGAGAGCCAACAGTTCATCTTGAATACCAGTTTTAAGAGCATTCTTAATAAATGTTTTTGGTGGTTCAAACTTACTTCCAAAGTCTTGAGCTTTTGAGGTACATTCAGATTTGACTTGACTTGAGAATGTTGGATTTTCCAGAGTTGCTTTTACAAAGATATTGAAAGTATTCTTGACTTGTTGAGGTCTCAACTTAATCTTCTTTGCCAATTCGTCGATGACACCGGATGCCAAAAGTGACGCCACGTGGTCCACGTGAGAACCACCTTTGGTTGTACAAATGCCATTTACAAATGATACCTGTTCAAGTCCATTCTCAGCTGGACCAACACATACTGACCAACGGTCGGTAGTGACTGAACAAAGTTCGGTAACACCCTCGTGCATCTTAGCATATGCTTCAAATCCTGTTTTTGGGAGTGCTTCATCTTGGAACTTGACCTTACAGTTTGGTGTAGTACATATGTTTGCATCCCATACACGCTTTTCAAAGATTTTGTAAATATTGATATCCAACTTTTTCATACCAAATCTTTTCCAATCTGGGACAAAAGTAATTGAAACTGAAGAAGTTGAACCAGAATGTTTTGTAATTTTTGGTGGATGACACACAGTCATATTATTGTTCCATTTTTGGGTATATGTTTGTTTTGTTTCATGATCCTTGATGATAATAGAAAACTCGGTTGAGTATATATTAGTCAATTTAGCCCCATACCCATTACGACCACCGACGATACGTTTTTGTGAATCATCATAATTTGTACTTGTGAGAAGATGTCCAAACGTGAGTTCTGGATTCCATACACCTTCTTTTTCATGCATACGAACTCCAATACCACCAAGAGGTCCGTTATTTTCAACGGTAACAGCCCCAGTTTCTTTGTCCACATTTACAGAAATACTTGTGACATTCTTCGGATGGACAGAGTTCCGGTCAATTGCGTTAACCAATATTTCATCAAATATCTTGAGTAAAGCTGGTGAGTATGAAATATTCTTCTTTTGGAACTTATTATTAGACTTGTTAAGAAGCCAATACTGTTCATCGCTGATATCTACTGGTCCGACATATGAATCCGGTCTCTTAAGGACGTGTTCAATATGAGTAAGTTTTTGAATACTCTCACCCATTTTTTCTTTAATAATTGGAGCACTATTTCTTTACTTAGGTTTATTTACCAATAATCTCGTAGAAGTCTTTGCGCCACTGTTTCATGTCGTATCGGGTAATTGCATTTGTTTTGGGTCTCGTAAACTTTTTGATACCAATTTGTCTAAAAGCATCTATTTTTGGATTGTATTTAATTTTACCAGCATCATAACAACACTTACATACACGAATATCATCTAAGAAATATGTATTGTTGTTATCAAAAGGTAGAGCAGTTTCGTGTAGATATTCATCAAAAAGTTGAAGCTCACGACTAGTAGCATTTCTATAGTATGGGTCCAAGGGTGCAAGACATGTGGTACACAAATAATCCCATTTTATTTTCATTCTTATAGATAGAAGATGGCTTATCTTTATCTGTTGGCTATAATTTTTGTGCTTTATCTGATGATGCAAAATAAAACACGCGGTATGAATAAGGCTATAGAAAAACTTGTGAGACAGTCGGCGCGATATGCCGTTGCGGCACAACAGGATGCGTCTCCGGTAATAGCATTACTTCACGCAAATTATGCAGCTGCATATTTTTACGCTCTTCGAGACATTGCAAGTGAATCTCAAATTCATAACGCAACTGGTATTGATGTTAAAAAGTTCAAAGAACATGTTACAAATGTTCAAGATATGGTAACCCGTAAAACTTCTGAAAAATGTCCAGATTTTGTTGGTGAAGTTGACGTTTACCTGGCTCAAATTGGAGGAGAGGCTGCCTAAGTCTCCTTGAAAATCTTAAATTATTATCTGTAAAAATGCAAGTCATTCGTGATACTATGTGGAATTCCTGTCTCTCTGACGCGGTAAAAATGTACCGTCTCAGAGAACCAAATGAAAAGTGTTACAAACTTGCAGATGCGACTTGGAAGTGTAAAATGTCTTATATCAAACACAAAAATACCAAGAACAACAAAGCCATTATTTTTCTTGATGCACCACCCAAAGAAAATACACCTGACCAACGCACATCCCATAAGATTTGTTGCGCTACAACAATGTCAGGTAAGGCTTGTCGATTCAAGGCTGTGTGTGGAGACTATTGTCGCAAGCATAAGGTAACATCTACAAGTATCGGTAATAAGGTGGATGTTAGTGACCTTTTGAGTAAGCTAGACGGAATTAAAATCCATTAGTACTATAAACAATGTTCTTAGACCAGGAGAACCTTAGACCTGTAATAATAGCAATGGCTCTTTACATCGCCATCAATCTACTCGTTCCACGCGTAATTAAGAAACCAACTGGTATCAAGTTTTTAGATGACATCGTTATGACTATGATTGCTCAACAGGGTTCTCTAATGAGTGGTACTATCATCATTGGTATTGTTGTTCTTGGTACCAATTACATTCAAGATGAACTCTTGTAAAATGTTTTCTTTTCCAACTAGATTCTTTGTGTATTCGTGATTCATATACCGAAGTTTCTTATTATACACGTCTTCCATAAACTCCAAGAGTTGGTTCGGATTTGGCTTGCCCCAAGTCATTCCCTTTTTGAAGAGAAAATCATCCCTCTCCAGCTCTTGAAGTTCACAATCAATTGTATATGGCGTCTTTACATACTCCGACGATCCACCATAATTTGTAATAATTACGGGTTTGTCTCGCAGTGCTGCTTCCACTGGTCCCATACCAACACCTTCCGATTTTGAAAAACTCACATAACAATCACATCGATCGTGTATTTTATCCATTTCTTCGTCGGAAATGAGTCCATTTATCACTTCAACATTTGGTAGTTTAATCTCAACCGGTTGAATACATGTCGCCTTTACCACAAGACGACTATCTGGTTTATTTAGTCTTATAAAAGATTCAAGTATTCCTCTAAAATTCTTTCTATCATCTGCAATGTTTCCGATGTGATAAAATGTATAAGGCTTTGTTGGTGGTGGAATATGTGCATGAACTATATAAAAATCGTTATCTGGAAACTGTTTAGACAAAACACGTTTACAAAATTCACTTGGAACTGCGATTCGTTTGGACTCTTTCATAATGAGACTATAGTCTTCGTGAACAGTTTCGGTTTCACATACAGTCATTATTGCGAGATTCTTAATTCGCGTTCTAGCATACTTCAAGTAATCTATATGTGGTTTCACAGGTAATAAAAATAAAAGACCATTTTCACCTTCAGGAAGTTCACTTCCAATAAAGTGATATGAGGCTGTATCAAACAAGCTGGTATATTTGTACGCGTGTTGACCTATCCCACTATTTAGTTGAGGACCTATGATGATCATTTGGTTTAAAGATAATCTTGCTTTTATATATAATAAAATGGAATCTTTGCAAACTGAAATTCGTGAAGAAATGCGACGCAGTCGTCTCGATAAGGATCGTCTTTACAGCCTTCTTTTGAAGATTGTTGAAACCACAGGTGGTGAAGGTTCCGTTGGTCCAGCGGGTCCAGTCGGTCCAGCGGGTCCAGTCGGTCCAGTGGGTCCAGCGGGTGTTTGTCAGTGTAAGTGTGTCAAGGAAGATGTTGTTGAAGAAGCTCCAGTGAAGGTTGCCACAACAGTCAAAAAGGTACTCACCAAGAAAAAGACTGTCGCTTAAGTCAATACATTTTTAATAATTTTTCAAACATTTACTGAAATAGTACAGGTACTTCTATACCAGTAAATGAAGCATATTACCCCCAACTTTAAGCCTATAAAGATACAACCAAAATTAAATATCCATGGTAAATCACCAAAATCAAGGACTTTTATTGATATTAAAATTATATGGACGAAGAACCCGAAGAACCCCCCCGATTCACAGACCAAACGAAGGCTCCAAAAATAGCTACCAGAATTGCTACGAGAAGACCGAATGAGTATTTCTCTTTTGGTTTTTCAGGTGGTTTATCTGGTAATCGCTGTACATTTTGATTGAGTGTATCTATCTTACCAACTAGCTGCTGTAATGCTTGCAATATTTGTAGCTCGCGATCTTTAGGCTTTTCTTTTACATTTACAGTTGTAATCTCAAGCACCATGTACCAAGTTGCATCCGGTTGAAGTGTAACATAATCTCCATCGTCTTGTTGCTCGTATATTTTGAAGTTCAACTTCTTGATTGATATAGGATTGAAATAATTTGTGTGTCGATTAAAACTCTTCCATTGCTTGTCTCGTATGACTGATGTAGAGTTTGGTGTCATATGTCTTTCTAATGGTATTCTCGCGAACACCTGTCCGTGTCTCTCATCTAAAATTTGAGCAACTTTTGGAACTTCTGGACACACGATATCCACAAACTTTGCGATATCTGTACGAAAACCATTACCAACATCAGCATCACCCACTTGTGTGATATAGAAATCAACCATCTTGATGCCGAGAACTCTACTCATATCCTCGACATGTGTATTTGATTCAAGTTGGAGATCGAGTGAAAATGTGTTATTTGTGCCATTCACAAAGTGCGAATCAATGAGTACATACTGAACCTTTTTAGGTATGTCGTCAAGTGACATTCTGAAGTATACTAATATAAAAAATAAAGTAGATTTTCATATAAATGTACGCAAAGGCTATTTACAGAACTATTATTACAATGTCACCTTTCTATGTTGAAAACTTCTGCATTTGGGTAAAGACGGCTGTATGGGATGCTCCACGCCGTATTTATTTGGATATTGATTTAGAGAAACAAAAGATAGAAAGAGACCTAAGTAGAGTTGATCGTTGCGAATCTTCCTCCGAATAAATGGAGTATATTCCACTTGTCACTGACGATTTTAGAATTGCTTTCTGTCAAGCCACAAATACACTCTGTTCAGATATTCAACGTGTTATCTGGGAAAAAGTTCTCTACGAAGATATAAGGTTAGAGCCACCATCAGCTCCACAAAAATGTCGTATAAAATACTCAAGAGTTTCTGGGAACTCATTACCCCGCAACCTTTACGTAGACCTACTCCAGACCCTATAGTGCGTCAGTGTCAAGAGTACGATGAGATAATCGCAACCAATGAAGCTGGCGAGGTAGTTATTTTACATTTACCAAAAAATTATAGCCTAAGTTACAAATAATAAATGAATAATTATGAATCATCTCTACCGTCAACGTCTTGATAATTTCCGTTTGAAATGTGAGGATGCACTCTCCATTTTCAAAAAGAAGCGCCGCGATACTTTTGTCCAATACGGGGATACACAGTATGATGACCATATTTCAAAACTGCTGTCTATCGTAAACAAGGTCAACGAAGAAATAAGAACTATTGATGCTATCGAAGATACCAAAGTTGTTGACAATCTCGTTGAAGAATATGTAGTCATTGAGAAAAGCACCGCGGAACTTCAACAGGAGCTCATAGATTCATTACACTGTGAGTTTGAAAATTTGGACAAAGAGATATGGTATGACGAAAATTTTGAAAATTGGAAGCAGATGCCACCTCGTCAAGAATGTGATACGTATCCACTTCCACAAAGATTGCGATATTCCAACTGTCGTCGTGTGATGTTTGACCATCTTGAGCGGGATTGGAAAAAGAAGACATTTCCAACACTGGCTGATAGATTGGAATTTTTCTAACGTGAGACGCCATTTTATCAAAAAGTTAAATAAGGACATCACTCGTAGAAGAAGTACATAAGAATGGCGCGTCGACCAAGAGTTATTATTAAGACTGAATATTATTACTCATCTGAGAATGAATCTGAACCAGAATCTGAACCAGATAGTGAATACGACCCACGCGATTCTGAAAGCGATACCGACGACGACGATGAAGTCTCCGAATCAGAAGTTTCAGATTCTGAAGATGGAACGGACTACGAATCAGAGACCGAACCAGAATCAGAATCCGAAGAACTTGACGACCCACGACCATACTTCGGGCGGGGTTTCCGAGTCTACTTCGATAGCCACGAAGATAAGAAGCGGTTTATGACCGCTTTTGGATTTTAATATCCTAAGTCAACTCCTAGACATTTAATAATTATCAAATAATGTTACATCAATTTGAATGGATTCTCGCTGTCGGTGGTATCTTCGCATTCGTCGCGTCTTTTGGTATCGGTGCTAATGATGTTGCAAACGCTTTCGCAACATCTGTGGGCTCGGGTGCTTTAACAATCAAGCGAGCTGTTATGCTTGCATCTGTGTGCGAGTTTTCTGGTGCTCTATTTATGGGTGGACACGTTGTCAAAACAATTC
>Ga0222717_10001379_pt1 | contig 19906 bp, 7 predicted proteins | sample C33_18DmetaG_FD_165053 | JGI IMG/M metagenome (GOLD analysis project Ga0222717, IMG submission 165053) | Estuarine water microbial communities from San Francisco Bay, California, United States - C33_18D | ecosystem: Environmental > Aquatic > Marine > Unclassified | place: USA: California...
TAGAGGTGGTAAAGTGTTTGTTAAGAATCATCACAACCAAGTGATCACAATCACAAGTGATGATATTCATGGACAGCCAAATCAGGTTGAATTTGTTGATGGCAAATTGATGATCAAATGTGGTAACAATTATGACCGTGCAGACACTTTGGTTCGCTTGATCGACATACCAGCTCAAGACATAAATTTACCAATAGAGATAAACAACAAGGTGTTGCAAGGCAAGCGTTACGGAAGTGGTGATTGGGCGTATAGTGACAATGGTAGAAACGCTTGGGAAGAAAACTTGACATTACCAATATGGTCCGGGAATTATTTGACTTATGATCTTGGCGATGCAAGGATCAGTTGGATTGCGGAAGGTGGTCACAACAGATTGTTCATCGGAGCCAATCAATCATTCATACAGAATGCAAGTCAATACAGCTCAAGAGACAATAGATTTTATCAAGTGAGATACGACACTGGTTTGAGCGAACCAGGAACAACTCACCCATGGCAAGTGAGTGATTTTTATGATCGCCGGGGTGTGTGTTTGATCACCACAGATGGAGATCAATCCAGATGGAGTGACATGTGTGCGCACATCACACACAATCACAACACTGGTTGGATGCCAGGAAACAACAAATTGACCACGTTGTGTGACACCAAACCAGGGTTGATCGGGACAGATGTGACCACCGAGTTGATACCCGATCTGACACAAGCTTTCCCGGTGGCAAATTGGAGCGTGAATCTTAATGATGGTGGTAATTTTGATAAGGATTCATTTCAAGTCAACTCTGATGGACATGTTGTGGCTGTGACCATCGCGGCCCAAGCCGGGCAGAGCTATTTCAAAAGCCCGTTCATCAGTCTCTCACAACTGGGTCTTGCCACCGATCAAAATTATCGCATGACAGTCAAAGCTCGAACCACCAGCGTGGGTACACAATACACTGCTTATGTCGCGTTATATCAACAACATCATGGAGTCGCGGCCGGTGATCCGGATGGGAGCGATTGGAGCAACGGCGCATCAAGCAAGGGTGGATACAAAGCTCTCACCAATCAATCAACAACGTTCGAGCTGGATTTCCGTAGCTCTGATCATGCTGAGGATTTTCTGAGTGTTTATTTCTTCTTGCGAAATGCGGCAGCTGATCAAGAGATTGTTATAGAAGAGATATCCATCAAAAGAACTGACAACCTGGTGTTCAATGGAGACTTTACAGAGTATAGTAGTGATCCGAACATCGTGTTGGGTTGGAGACGCGTTGATGGTGAGACTTCACAAATCGTGAATGATCAACTCGAGTTGCATAGAACCACGGATTCGACTGATCTGGTAAGTCAATTGGTACACGTGACACCAGACACACAACATGTTATATCGTTCGAGGTCAACAAATCAACAACAAGCAGTGGTTTCTTGGTTATAGCCTACGTGGATCCAGAGAGTAAAACACCAGTGGGAGCGTTTGTTGAGAGTGAAACAATCACACTACTTCCATATTTACCAGCAGGCAAGTACAGCATACCATTCTATCCAACACAAGACAAAGTGTGGGTGATGTTCAAATGCAATGATGTTGGCACGTGTCTGATTGACAATGTCACATGCAAGATAGCGGAACGTGACAGATCCAGCATAGGCCATGGATTGTTTGTGAACGGACAGATCGAGAAATCACCAGTGGCACCAGGAGCGGAGCTGGTTGCATATCACGGTTTCACAACAGACAATTACATATCACAACATTTCAATCACGAGATGTATTTTGGTAACAGCGATTGGTACATGAGTTTCTGGTTCAAAAAAGAACCAGGGGGTGGACAATACCAAGCAGCGGTGGCAATCACTGGGACTGATTTTGAAACGTCTTCCACTGGAGGTGCATACGAGTGGCCTTATGGAGGTTACATAAGCACTTATATTGAAGCAAGCACCAAACAAGTTGTGTGTAGTTTTCGTGGTTCAAATGATCAATTTTACACAACCAACGGTATCGATTACGTGGAGTCACAATGGCAACATGTCATGTACATGAGACGTGGTGATGAACTGTTGCATTACATGAATGGCAATTTGATTATCAACACAAATATATCCGGTACTGTGCGCACGCCTTTTGCTGTGTTTGCCAGGAAGTTGTACATCGGTAAAAACATATTGGCTCAAACACCAACCGGGACAGATGCTCAGTTTGCCATGGTGAAAGCAGGAGCAGGCGCTCCTACAGAGCAACAAGTCAAACAGATATTTCAAGATGAATCACGATTGTTTCAAGCTGGAGCCAAGTGCACTTTGCAACACGACTCGGACAATGTGCATAGCATTTGTCATGATCCTGACAACATGTTGTTGCATGTTGGTACCAACACCTCAAGCAGTCAACGTGATGGAGTCACGACATTCGACAATTTGATCGTTCATGATCAACATGTAGGACCAGCTCGTTTGATCGCGAGCAAATCGAACATTTACATACAACAATAACATGACCACAAAAGTTAAAAAACAACAAAAAAGCATCCGCGAGCAATTGTCGGAGTTACTTAATTTTCGTCAGATCCGTGACTCGTTGCAACAACTCGGATTGACAGTAGGTAAGGACAAAACAAACAGTGACAACAACATCAACATCAAAGGCGGGATTGATGCTGATGAATTGTATCTGTCCGAGATCAATCGATTGATTCCTGGAGACATCTCTCACCCGGGAGCTGTTTTCGTGTATGACACAAGCAAAGACAGTGACGGAGGTGCTTGGCGTGAACGTGTGAAACACACCAGTTGGTCCACAGAGAAATTGAACACAAGCACACGTGGATCTCGGAGCAAGTTTCCAGCGATGGCTGTCATTGTGGCGGAAAACAACAGATTGGTGATATATGATGCTGATCATGAAGATCTGAGCATGTGGATGGTTTTCCAAACATCTCCACAGAGTGGTAAAATTATTGATCTTGGTTATGCAACACAAGAATTGACAGCGGTGCACATGTTGAATGGTGTGTTGTGTGTGGGTCAAAGACGACCAGATGCATTGACAGATCAAGGTATATTCAGAATAAATTTTGTTTCTGATCGATCGGAGAGTATTTTAGGATCTGGTGCTAGTTCCAAGCATTTGAGTGTGTATGATGGGGGTATAGGTGCACGGAACAGTGCTAATGATTATATACAAATGGACAACAGAATAAGTTTGATTTCTAATATAGGGTGGGTGCGTGATATAGACATGTGTGTGTTGCCTGGAGCATCAGTTGATCCATCAACCAATCTACCGATACCAACAGTGGCTATAGCAAGTGGTGTGGCCGATTCCGGTCAGGGATGGACAGGCAATGTACAGGGTGCAGTGGATGTGTTGAGACATGATGGCACCAGTGTTACTCTGTGGAGCATCGGTGGATACAAAAATGTTGTCAAGCTGTTTCCAAACGGAGGCATCATGGCCATAGGTGGTGGTGGTGTGGCGTATAGAACCTGGGGATATAGAACTATACCAACCAGTGATTCTAACAGTGGGGATTTTAGTATAGGTGCTAGCACTGATCCATGGCAAGCAAGCAACACATTGTTACGCCAGGGCAACAGTGGTAACACTTACATACATACTGGTGGATTAGTTGATGATCCAATCAAACAAGTCATGAGTTTTTACGAGACTGCTCCGACTCCGGACAATGGCACCACAGGGCAACGTGCGTATATGTACGGATATCCAGCTCTACACAATATCGCTTACAATGACAATTTTGAGGATTTTGGTCGCAGTGGTCACAACATTGTGGGTGAACGGTTCAACACAGGTTGGATGCGTGGCAACAGAAAGATCTCCGCTTTTTGTGATTGTACACCAGGTACCATTGGTAATGATGAAGACACAAATTTGATAATCAATGGTGATTTCAGTGATGGTTTGAATGACTGGAATCTTAGGAATGGACAAATGTCGGCATTTTCAGTTGTGAATGGTGTGCTCAATTTGACAGGCACCACATCCGTTGGGTACGATCAATTGAAGCAGACATTCAAAACAACACCTGGTATGATGTATGAATTGTCCATGGACATCAGTTATTTGAACAATTACCCGTTTGTGGGTTTGAAAAAATCCACTGGTGAATGGATACAGAATGTACAGATACACACAAGCAACGGATTTGCTGCTGGTGATTTGAATCGATTCAGTTACAATTTTTTAGCAGATTCATACGAGACAACCTTGATCTTAGGAGGCAATTCACCACATGGAGATGGTGCTACATTTGACAACATCAAAGTGACAGAATCAAACAATCATGTGACAAATGGCAGGAGTTTCTGGACCGGTAATGCTGCGGATGTGATCGATGATTGGTTTGTCGGTAACACTGGTACATTGACACGAGAAACTGATGGTCGGTTGAGAATCGATAGCACCAGTTACGCTAGTGCATTCACACATCTAGAAGGATTGGTTCAAGGTGAACAATATCACGTGCGTGTGCAATTTGAGGGTGGTACAGATTATACAGATTTTGATGTGAGGATCAAACCTGATTCAATCAGTGACAGCCAATCCGCGATCAAAGGGTTGACCACTGGTGCATCAGTTGGAGAGATGAACTTTTCTTTTCGTGCCACGGATAGTCAGATGATACTACAAATAATTCCTGGAAGAGGATCAGTGCTTAGTGGCACAAGCTGGGTGCATCTGGCTGTTGTGACGCGTGCCGTGAACGAATATGGTCTAGTTGAAACTACCAGCATAACCAACGCTTTTGAGATACAGGGCAAAGTTGAGAAACAACGTGTCAATACCAATGGTGATCTTTGCATGTACACTGGTTACGACAACAGTCAAAACTTGATGGTTCTAAGATACCCGGATATAGATTGGAGCAACGATTGGTCGATTTCTGGATGGTGTCCCACAGGTTACGGCAAAGTTTCTATCGAGACAGCGGACAACACCACACTTTACAACAACACGGTATTCTTGATGTATATACATGACAACATGAGAAACACACGTAGCAGAAACAGTGGCACACCGAATGCTTATCCTGTGGGCAGCAATTTCTTTGCCGCCACATACGACAGCGTCAATGGTAAATTGTTTGTGTACAATCATCTAGGAGTGGTGGAGCGTGAGATTGATGACAATGGCAATCCATTTTTACCCACTGACAAAGCACGTGTCTGGATCGGTCGGAGCACGTACAACGGTCTTGATCAAGATTTACGACCCGGAACCTACAGCATGTGTTTTCTCAAGATCTCACAAACATTGTTGACCGGAGCGGAGATCCGTGACACACATGATCGAGAGTACAAATTGATACACGCAGACGCACCAGTGTCACTCAATCACGCACGAACATACGCATCAGTAAGTTTAGCGGTTGATCAACACACCAGTGAGTTGTATGTAAGTGGTCCAGAGTCAACAGATGTTTATTGTGATGGTGTTCAGATCAGCTCCAAACCAGGAGCCACCGGCGCTGGGTCACGTGACACAAGCAACAATGTCAATCCAAATATTGCATTTTCAGTAGCCAATGGAGTGGTGGCACGATCATAATTTTTTATCATGAGCATACAAGTAACAAAAGAAAAAATAAACATACGTGAACAGATCACCACGTTACAAGCTAAATCTGATTTTAAAACGATCGCCGACAATCTAGGTCAATATCAAGACACATTGAGCATTGGAGATACACTGCTCGTGAAATCAGATGACACACTACAATTCAACACACAAAAAATAACACACGGTGATGTGATAGTTAAGAGACAGCAGTTTAAAATCAACGCCAACGGTGATACAACAACTGACAAAAGACGTGTGCAACTAGCGTTGAGTAATTATGCTGGAGTTAGAGTGAGATTAGCTGCTCAACGAACAAACGCTGGCAATTGCCTGGCGTTCTGGGAAGGTTATGTCAATAACAACGATGACACGCCATATTCATATCAAATCGCAACCAAAGCGGGTTCGGGTACAATTAGCTACACATTCAGCACTCAGTACACTAACGGTCTATCATTGTTCAATTGGGATTTCAATGATCATGAATCTCCAGGAGATGGAACTATCACGCTTGAATCTGTACGAGGCGATGCATCAATCATCATAACCAATTGGTAATAACATGGCTGTTATATTTGTTTTACAGATCATCGGACAAACTGTTGTGGATGAATAAATAATTACGATGAGCAGTCTATTTGGAAAATCAGTCGCCAGCACCTACAAGGATCTGCTGCAAATAAGCAACAACAACATTGGTGTGGATGACGCCGTACGTTACATTGAAGACGGTGAAGGTACACCAAGTGCGTTGGGTATCAGTAGTGACACAATCGGAATTCGTGGTCATATTATTCCGCAAGACAATGAACTGTATGATCTAGGAAATGCTGAACATAAGTTCAGACACCTGTACCTGAGTGACAACACCATTTACATCGGTGACACTACATTCAATGTCGCTGATATTCAAGCAGTTAAAGAGATACAAACAGCAGCAACTGTTCCATTGAGCACAGTGATCGAGAGCGCTGAAAGTGCGTTACAGTCAGGTGATGTGTCGTTGCTTGACATGACACAAGAATTTCAAACAGAATACGGTGTGTTGAAAGACACAACCGCTAGTGCTGTCCAACCAAACACCAGCCCGGTGTTTGAGGACATACAAGTAACTGGTACCATCACCGGGCCAGAGCAAATGATCATCGATCCAGCCACGGTTGGTGACAACACGGGTAATTTGATCATCAAGGGGAATCTGACGGTGCAAGGCGACACAACCACAGTGAACAGCACCACAATCGCCACAAGCAGTCTGTCCATCGAGTTGGCTCAAGGTGCAACAAACACAACACAAGCTGATTCAGCTGGTATACATGTTAATGGAGCGGATGCAACATTCAAATACTCAGCCACGACTGACACCTGGACAAGCAACAAATCACTAGATGTACCATCTATCAAGCAATTGAATGTTGATCAAGCAGGCACATTCAATTCGGAGGTGATCATCGGAGATGCGTTCAATTTCAAAACGAACGGTAGCGTGGGTGGGGAGTTACCAGGATTCGGACAAGCCATTGTGTGGAATGGAGCCAAATGGGTACCAGGGTCTGTGGCCAGTGGAGGTGGTGGGGGAGATGCAAGTGAGGTACCTGCCCCATACAGAATGGCATTACCTGCAGGGCAGAGCACATACACTATCAATTTTCAACAAACATACGAGAACATACCAGCAGTCGCGACCGATCTACAAATAGACGGAGACTTGCCTATCATACCTTATGTGATCACTGATGTGACCAACAGCAATTTCACAATCGAGTTTGCGGAAACCTTGCAAAGCATTGGTTATTACATGCATGTTACATTTGGTGGACGTGATGTTATCTGGCAAAAAGATCAATTAGGTCAAGTGTATTATAATAACGGACCCGTGAACATGGATGGGAGTTTAACTGTTGGTGGTAACCTTACGGTGCAAGGCAACACTAGTGTGATAGACACAACGAATTTGAGCGTCAAGGATCACAACATCGTCATAGCCAGTGGCACACCCAGTCAAAATTTGACTGGTCCGGTGCTAGGAGATGCTGGTGTCACATGGGGTAATGATGACACAGTCAAGTTGAGATATGATAGTCTACACGGATTTTCCTTCCAGGGTGGCAACGTAGGTATTGGTACTACGAATCCTTCTATGCCTCTATCGATACGTTCTTCAGGCGCGGATGGTATTTATTTTGAAAGAGGAACAACTAATATAGGTCAAGTTGATTTTTCAAATAATGATTTGAATTTTGTTGCAACTCATAATATTAGGTTCTCTAACCCTAACGCGAACGAATATTCTTTCGTGGGCGGCAACGTAGGTATTGGTACTACGAATCCTGGTGCGAAGTTAGTTATTGAAGAGTCTACGTCTGATGTGGTAACTCGGTATCGTGCAAACAACAATTATGCAGGGCAAATTATTGGTAAAACTTCAGGAGTTTTTAGTTTAAACGGGCGACTTGGTTTAGATTTTAATTTAACAGGCGATCAAACTTCAGCAATGCGCATCACCGCCACAGGCAATGTAGGTATTGGTACTACGAATCCTGACCATAAACTTGAAGTAAAAACCCCAGGTGGTATATATGGTTGTCACATACTTGACGATCAAGGTGTTTCTCTAGGAGGTCTGTTTGTTTCAGAACAAGGTGCCGCTGCAGATGGTCTGGAGCTTTATCTCAAGAAACCAGCAGGTACTACAAAGGTCAGGGTTAGCGCTGTTGATGGTAATCCTACATATTTTAATGCAGGCAATGTAGGTATTGGTACTACGAATCCCGCTGCTAATCTAGAAGTTGCAGGTGTATTACGAAGTTCAGCGCCTTCTTTTGCAAACAGACGAGCTGACTTTTATGTCACAGACAACGCTGCGGGTTATTTGAGTATAAATTGTTTTGATGATACAACTGTAACTTATCAGCCTATATATATAGATGGCTCTAAGATTGTTTTAAATTCCGGATCCAGCGGCAATGTAGGTATTGGTACTACAGATCCTAGTGGTAAATTAAACATACATACATCTACCGCATGGGGCTCCGCTATAAATGAAGCTTTAACTATCAGCAATATTGGTCTTGAAGGCAATGTGTCAAGCGCACATAATTTAGGTAGGATAAGATGGACCACGAATACTAATGATGCCGCTGCCATTGATGCTATTAGAACTTCCCCTCAACACGGAAATGCTACTGATTTAATATTTTCAACAAATACAGGTGGATCTAATGGTATCACAACAGAAGTAATGAGATTAAATTCCACAGGCAACGTAGGTATTGGTACTTCAAGTCCTACGTTTAAACTTGATGTATCGGACCCTTCAACCATGGTTCTAGGAGGTAGTGATGACGGACTCGGGAGAACTAATAACGCCATCAAGTCATCAAGAGTTGGGGGTTGCGCGTATACGAATTCAAATAACCCAGTAAACATGATGATGCACGTGGCCGGTAGTACCAGCAGTCATTTATATTTTGGATGGGGCACTGGTAGTATGAATTGTCCTACAAAAATCACTTTTGGTACAGCAAGCAATGTGACCACGTCATCTTCGACTGCAGGCAATAAGAGAATGTTTATTCACTCAAATGGTAATGTTAGTATTGGTATCGATAATGATTCTTATAAATTTTATGTCGCCGGATCCGCCTTTTCTAGCGGCACCTGGGGGTCGTCCGATGATCGATTAAAGCATAATGAAGAAACAATCGTTGGTGCGATAGAGGCACTTAGAAAGATTACTCCCAAGAAGTACATCAAGACCACCGACATGTACGATGCCGATCACGATTTAGATCTCGACTCTGACGGAAACCCTGTTGATGAAAATGGTGATCCAGTTGAGCATTTTATCGAGGCGGGAGTTATTGCTCAAGAAGTGTTGAGTGTTGATGAATTAGCGTTTGCTGTAAAGGAAGGTTCGAACGATGAAGATGGAAACGAAACACCTCACGCATTGAACTATAATAGTTTATTTACTTATGCCATCGCTGCGATCCAAGAACAACAAACAATAATCGAAGATCTTAAAGCTCGAATCGAAACTTTAGAGAACAAATAACCTGAATAATTACAAAACATGAAACAATTCTTAGCCAACACAGCCACATTCAACAACGTGTCCATGGAACACGTGGACAACATCAAGTTACAAGCCATGCAGAAGCAACTGGATCAAACTGCAGTTGCGGATGTGTTTGTGTACGACACAAGTCTGGACAGTGACGGCGGAGCGTGGAGAAACAGAACACAGCATACCAGTTGGTACAATGAGGAATTGAATACCGCCACTCGCGGTGCTCGCCGCGAATTTCCTGCGGTGGCTGTGATTGTAGCTGAAGCAAGCAAGGTTACCATTTATGATGGTGATGATCCAGATTTAGGTATGTGGATGGTGATCAATCAAATTGGTGCGTGGAGTAATATATTTTTTAGTTGCTTGTATTGTTTGAATGGTAAGCTTGTTATCGGTAGTGGTAGTGGTTATACTGATGTATGTTTCATTAAAGAGAGAATGTCTAAAATACATCCAGCTGCTGAATACACTGGTGATTATATTTGGAATGAACTAATATACAATCCTTCATATATCATTGAAAGATCTGGGCTTGGCATTGTTCATAACGCGATCAACGACGTCGCCATGACCGTGTTACCAAACGCACCAATTGATGATGCTACTGGTTTGCCGGTGCCCACAATTGCTGTGGCCACTGATGGTGGTGTGAGTGTGATCAAGCATGATGGAACGGTGGTGAATAGTTTTTACACTGTAAATTTTGAGTCAATAGCTTTCAGTCAATCTACTATCTACTCAACTCGAGGAACCAGCGCAGAAGTGTGGAGATTTGATGATTATTCTACAGATGGATTTTCTGGTAACGCATATGATAGTAAATCAAGTCGGGTTATCGAAATCGCCCCTTTGGCGGGCCAGGGCGTTGATAGTTTGTATTCAGATGAAAATCTTGAAGTTGCGAGCGCAAATGGACTTTCCAGAATACATGAAAACAGCAATTTAAGCAAAGGAATGCTTGCATACACAACCTCTAAATACAACACTGGTTGGATGTGTGGTGACATCAAACTTGCTGCATTGAGTGATAGCGTTGTAGAAACGGTGGGAGTGAATAGTGGTAATATATTGACTGACGATAACAGTACATTTGATGGTGGGGTTGGAGATTGGAGTCCAACAGATTTGACATCACATGGTAATGATTTGTTTCCAGTCACAAATTCAAACAGTTTGAAGATTGATGTTGATACTGGTCAAGTAGGATGGAGTAGCAACACAGTGTCTACTGTGGTGGGTCAAGCTTACATGATTGCGCTCGACTATGCATTTGGCATTGGTTGCACAAAAATCACTGTGGTAGATTCAACTGCAACCGTTATTAATAGAGATTTCTTCCCGGCAGGGGGAGATGGCGCTACATCCATACATTTCATTGCTGAGTCAACTCAAACAGAAATTAGGTTGGTAACATATAGCGGAGAAGCGTTTTTCGACAACATCAGCGTTCGCGCCACAACAGAACTAATAACAAATGGCGACTTTTCAAATGGAACAACAGGGTGGGTTGTTCAAAACAACTCTAACATTAATGTCGAGAACAATCAACTAGCCGTGAATGCAACTGGTAACTATGGTGGTGTTGAGGTAGATAGTCAATATTTACCTGAATTGATTCCTGGCAAAACATACATCATGGCTGTAGATATCGATTCTATTAACGGAGGTGCTGTTAGATTCGGTGTAGTGAGTGGATTTTCGTCAGGTGATTTTACAACACCTGGAGTTTACACTCATACATTTGTTTTTTTAGAGGGCATGAATTTGTCAATGATTTTCGTAGATAATTCTGCACAAGGTACAAATAATTACGTCATAAATAGTGTTTCTGTTCGCCCCGCCGAAGCAGATCGCAGTGTCAACGACAATGGTTTACAAATTTTTGGTGAAATAAACAAAACACCCGTTGCAAGCGGCGCGGATCTTGTGGCATACAGTGGATTCAGTGCGAACAATTATTTGGTTCAGCCATATAATGCGGATCTTGATTTTGGTACGGGGGATTTTAGTGTCATGGGGTGGTATTATAGTGATTATATTATGCACCTGCATAGCGCAACAGATGCACAGAGACACGTCTCTGTGGCTAGCCCGGATAATCAATTTGCAATATATTCAGGTAATTCTGGTAGAATAGATTTTACAATTGGCGGAGTTATCGTTAATGGGGTCGTTAGTGATGTATTGATTGATGGGTTGTGGCAGTTGGTTGCAGTCGTCCGCAAGAATAATGTGTTAAAGGTGTATGTCGACGATAAGGTGGTATATGAAGACCCGAATTCAAGTCAAGACGTTAGTAACATAGGTGGTGATCTGTACTTAGGAGGTTATTGGTATCAAAATGTATATACTACTACGATAGGCTCAAAGTCAGCTTTACTTCGCATCTCTAAAACCGCTCCAACCGCCGAACAAATCGCCAAGATTTACCGCGAGGAAAAAACATTATTTCAACAAGACACGCAAGCCACACTATATGGCACAAGTGATGCGGTGACTGCATTGGCTCATGATCCGATGACCGATCTGTTGCATGTTGGTACCAGCGATGGGCAGAGTGTGTTCAATGGATTGAGACGTGTCAAGCATGATGATGAACCGATCACCAAATGTATACATGTTGTGGATCAATTGACCGTCAAACATTAAATATATACACATGAAGATCGACAAACCAGCAATCAATTTAAGAGAACGACTCAAACAATTCATCAATTGGGAACAAGTGGTGACCAAGCTGTCCACACAAGGTGTCAAAACTGTTTCTGTCGATGCTGATCATGTTAGCATCAACGAGACTCAAGGTGTGTTGAATGGTCCAAGTGACACAGCTCTTGACATGTTGGTGTATGACACCACACGTGACAGTGATGGTGGTGCGTGGAGGAAAAGAACCAGTCACACCAGCTGGTACAACGAACCATTGAACACTGATGTGCGTGGAGCACGACGTGAATTTCCACAAGTTGCGGTGATCGTGACCACACAAGGACAATTGACAATTTATGATGCTGATCAACCAGATCTTCCCATGTGGATGATTTTCAAAGGTGTTGGTAATTGGGGAGATGGAATAGTTTATAACGATTTGAACAACCCGGCAGGACAACTAGCGGCCGTCAACGGCACAATCGTGTTTGGTGATGAGCAAGCGTTTGGATTGATCGAGATCAGCTTCATATCCGAGCTGACCAGAAGTTACGCAAGTGGAGTTGGAAGTTATGGTGGCACTAGTGATGCTCCCCTGGTCAACAGAAACACAGAGACTCGCTGGCGTAACAATGGAAACAATTTGCCGGATCGAAACAACAGCAGTGTTGATCTTGAACACAATTGCAGGACAACTAGCGTGGCAATGGCTGTGTTGCCAGGAGCTCCGGTGGATCGTGAGACAGGATTGCCCAGACCCACAATAGCGGTGGGCAAGAGTGGTTACGCTGACAATCCTACAGCAGACTCTCAACGAGGCGGATTGGAGATCATCAAACACCACTTGAATACGTACAATGAACCGTACAATGTTGTTCGATGGAGCATGGATGTACCTAACAGCAGCACATATTACTACGAGATGGTACGGAACATGTATTTCGATGGAGAGATTTTGTATTTCACGTGTGATGCTCCCGGTGGTTCACAATTGCCCATGAGACAGAGGCACTTGTGTCGAATCAACGTGAACAAAACGGACCATGACATGCCTCATGACACATTCTATCTACACAAACAACCAGAATGTTTCATCATTGGTACCAAAGCGAGCGACACAGATCCTTTCTATCCATACAACACATTGCTAACATATCAATCTAACGTGACAGATATGGATCATGAGGCGATGGCGACTAATCTCGGATTGATTCGTTATTTTGACCAATTTCCAGAAGCACGTGATGCGTATCACAGCGGTGGTATTTGTTATGTGGACAACAGACACGTGACCGGTTGGTTGTGTAACGATTGGAAATTCAGTTTGTGTAGTGACACCAAACCAGGTGTGATTGGTGATCCTGGAGAGATAGATTTATTACAAGGCAAAGGAAACAATCCAAATGTTGTCAATTTCACGGCTCAAAACGCGGTGATCAGCAATGACACACAAGGGATTGATCAACGGATCATGATTGTAGATGATGGTGCCAACGCAGGATCAATGTCAGCGGCCACGATCGATGTACCAACTGTGGTTGGCAGGAGTTACACTGTGTTTTTTGACAAAGTGAGCACCACCACAAATTTTCATTTCGCGGTGTTCAGTGCTGGTTGGGTTGCTGATGCAGGTGATGTGTTGAATCAAGCAGGTGGTACCATACCTGGTCGTGATAGTGCCACATTTGTGGCCACATCCACAACAAGCACATTGGCGTTCGCTGTTGGTGACACCGGTGAAGCCAGATATGACAACATAAAAATGATCGAGACTCAACATTCAACAGAGCTCGTGACAAATCAGCATTTCAAAAGCAACATTGAAACAACAGAACAAGTGTACAATGGAGGCTGGAGTCAAGGAAGTGGTGGTGTGATAAGCAATCACGGGCAAACGAATATTGATTCAGTTATCAAAATACTCAGCAATGGCGGCACAACGGCTCGAGCCATGACAAAGGTCAAAACAACACCAGGTGAAACATACGTGTTCTCTGCACGTTCTGTGACCAGAACTGCTAGTAGTTACAAAATAATGGTTAGAGACGGAGTTGATATATCTGACAGTTCACTCACTGATAATATAACTATGTCTGTGTCTTTTGTGGCTGTTGAACCAGAAACAACCGTCGAGTTGTATGCTCCTGGTGCAGCCGGAACATACGCAGTTTACAACAACCCATCGGTCAAGCCGGCTATCGCAGATGGTGCTGGTAATGTACATAAAAGCTTAGAGTTGTCACGCACCATACCAGCTTACGTTGACAATGGACATGTGGAAAAACGACCAGTTGCTCCAGGAGCGGAATTGATGGGATTTTATTTTTCCGGTACAAGAACGGAAAACGGAGCGTTTTTCACACCGTCACGATCTGATCTGAGGATAGGCACACAAGATTTTTACTTGACCAGCTGGGTGTTTCATGGACCGGGTGGAGATATGAACATCCAGCAGTTTCCTTATAATGGAAGTAATCCGGAAGGTTGGAGAATTGTTTTATGTAATGACGCAAATGATGTTTATATTGTGAATGGAGATTTTTCCACATATGCAGTTTTTCAAAACAAAGCGCCAGTCAATCAATGGTATCATTTCGCGGCTGTACGCACGTACGGACACAATTGGACCATATACATTGACGGATTCAAATATGGTTCTACCGCGACTCTGGCGAGTGAAGATCACATATACACGAACGGCAATTACAGCATCAAAATTTACGGAGACCAAGACAACGCGTTGGCGCTCACACGTTTGGGTACTGGTCGTCTCACAGGAGAACACATACGCAAGATGTATGATGATGAACGATATCTTTTCAATCCAGGAGCCAAATGCTCGTTACATGGTGATGATCATGTCGCCAATTGTGTGGCGTACGACCCAACAACTGGTTTGACACATGTGGGCACTGACAGTGGTACAAGCACATTCAATGGATTAGTCAGAGTCGATCAATCGTCACAACCAACCAATCATATAGCAGCTGGCGCTGGAGTAGTTTTAAAATCATGAGTATAAAATACACAAAATCCTCAATCAATTTAAGTGAACAGCATGCACATCAACCGGTTGTGTATCAACAGGTCAACCCCAATCTGATCACCAATGGTAATTTCAACGTGTTTCAATTGGAACACGTCACAAGGCAAAGCTTAGCAAGTCAAGCCACACACAACACAGGTGGCGGGATATTGTTTGCAGATGGATGGTATTTTGGTGACAGTAGTGGAGAAGCTGTCGTGACACGCGAGCAATTCGATCAATACAAACCTGAGTTTACAGACTCCAGATACTACACTAGAGTCACCGTGAATCGAGGCAACAACAACATGGGACTAACACAAAAATTATACGGTATCAACAACATGGTCAAAGACAGAACAGTGACTTTGTCATTTTGGGCACGTGGTAATGTACCAAGCGGCAAGCCTACAAGTCCATGGTTCAACAGCGTGGTAGGATTTTATGACGTTGATACAAATACCGCGTTGAGACGTAATGGTGTGGAGACTGAGGATAATTTCTGGTTGGAGCCACATTGGAAAAAATACACCATGACCTTGCATTTTGATTTTGACAACACACCAGGATGGACCAAAGAAACCGGACATGGTGGCAATTTTGTTTCCAGTGCATCTGATTCATTCCTTTACGTGTATCCAATAATACAAAGAGACACGGACACCAACACCACTGGTGGTTATCATTATGATATATGTGATGTGAAACTGGAGCTCGGACCAGTTGCCACACCGTTTGAGCAACCAGATCCTGCCACAGAACGCATGAAATGTTTTCAATATGTCGAGCCAATATACACAAGAGAGACATGCTACGATACATTTACATTGGGTAGAGTGAACTATAAACATGGTGACCCGAGTGTGCAGGCTAGTGCTTCTGTGAGTGAATTGACGTTATCAGATGATAATGAACCTCTCACTCTGGTTATATCAACACACGAATACAAGACACAAAAACCATATAATCCAAACATCTTGTTGAATAACTGGACACATTCTCAAAGTGGTGTCGGACAGGCCAACAGTAACATGGCTGAAGGTATTAAGGTGTATGGTGACCAAACTTCTGGCTTCAATTCTTATGACGTGGACAAAATAATAGCCACCCAATCCGGGAAGAACATGACACGTTTGCTCTGGTATGTTGTAGACCCTAACGGAGAGATCGAAAATAATTCAACCGTCCATTTAGATATTGGACTGGAACAACCATCAGCATATGCTGTGCTATAACTTATTTTGAAAATGAAATACTCACACACAACAATACATGATCAATTGACCCTGTCATGTGACACTGGTTCTGGTGTGGTGTTCTTCGAAGCACAACCAGGCAATACATATTACGAAGACTTGTTGGATCGTTTGAATAGTAACGAAACATGTTTTACAAATGATGTACCAGCTTCGATACAACAACATGCAGATGAGAAAAAACATGCCACACAACGAGCAGAATACATACAAGCCAAAGCCAGGCTTGACAAGCACAAACTGATTGATGGTGCACCACAAGTTAAACTGACTGTTCAAACACAATTGAGCGGTGGGGATGCAGGAGAAACATACGAGTACGTTGCATCTGCACCAATTGACCCAGTAGACGAGTTCATTGAAGAAACATTCACAATCGTGTTGTCATCACAAACACCAGCACTATCTAGTAGATCAATAAGGAACCCTCTAGTTATACAGGATGAACTAGAGCGATCCGAAGCACAACAGATCATTGACAACACACCGGATGCGATCAAACAATTGGATAGTACAAAGAGCTGATTGACACTTTTTTTCACAAAGCACCAGCGCAATCCACCGGAGATTGATAAATAATTACGATGAGCACATTAACCGGTAAAACAGTAGCAACCACATATAGAAACTTGTTGCAAATCAGCAACAACAATGATGGGATCGATGATACAATCCGGTATATCGAAGACGGTGAAGGTACACCTAGTTTGTTGGGTCTTAGCACCAGTGGTGTTCAAATAGACGGGCACTTCACTCCTGAATTGGATTCTGTTTATGATCTAGGTTCCAGTACACGTAGGTTCCGGGACATCTACTTGAGCGGTAACACAATATATATTGGGGACAAGAGTATCACTAGTGAAGATGTACAAGCTCTCAAAGATGTACAAATTACTAACGTACCTGTAAGTAGCATCGCGGAGCTCGCGAGCACCAGTGTGCAACCAGGTGATAGTATCAGTTATAGTGTGTTGATTAATAACCCAACTACACTGATAGGTTATGGTATCACTGATGCTGTGACATCAGCAGAGAAACAAGAACTCAGTGATTCACTTGACGATATTCACATTGTTGTTCGAAGCAATAGTGGGGATTGGTTCAGCCCTCCTGAATTAACAAATTTACTACAAACATCCAGTGGTACATGGAACACTGCAACACAACCTGACACTGATGTACAATTCAACAATTTGAATGTAACTGGTGGTATTACAGGACCAGCAGTCATGACAATCGATCCTGCAGCTGTTGGAGACAACACAGGTAAGGTGATAATAGCTGGTGATTTGCAGGTAGATGGGACAACAACCACAGTGAACAGTACATCGGTTTCTGTGAGTAGTACCAAGATCACTCTAGCTCAAGGGGCAACAAACACGGACATGGTTGATCAATCTGGATTACATGTGGATCTGGTTGATGCTAATATTTTATACAATGCTACAAATGACCGGTGGGATGTTGATCGTGATCTAAATATCATCGGCACAGTTGATGCTACAAACGATTTGAAGGTGAATGGTGACAGCGTGGTTACTCAATCCGATGTAGGTACAGCACCTAATCAGATACCATTGAATCAACACCTAGGTAGTCTGGCATATCAAGACAGTACCAGTATCAAAAGCTTGACTGTTGACGTAGTGGAGTTGGATAATATAGACACCACAATAAATCAAGATGCTGTGGATGTTGTTGTGTATGACACTAGCAAGGACAGTGATGGGGGTGCATGGAGAAACAAAACCCGACATACAAGCTGGTACAACGAACCACTGAACACCGAGACGCGTGGTGCTCGAAAAGAATTTCCACGTGTGGTAGTCATTGTTGTTAAGACTGATCAAGTGATTATATATGACGCTGATTCACCAGAGTTGGATATGTGGATGATTTTCAATAGCTGGGGTCTAGGTGGGATGAATAAAACAAGCGGAGCTGCCATGAATGGCAAGATTGTTATAGGTACAATCGGGTGGGGTGCACCTCATGTGGATTTTATCAAAGATTATGTTGAACATCAAAACAACAGCAGCTATGTTAGTGAACTAGCAGGTGGTGTGATCAACAGAAACACAGACACGAGACGTAGCAGTAACAATGATAACCGACCGTTTCACAACGATATATACAGTGTTGATATAACAGTATTACCAGGCGCTAAAACCGATTTAGACACAGGCTTACCCAACACCGCCATTGCGGCTGGTGGGAATGGTAGCTTGAGTATATTACATGAAGGTACTGGAGGGTTAAACCGTATACATTACACAGGCACCGGAAGCAGCAGACTTTACAAGCGAGTTAAATTTTCTGGTGAGTATGTGATCAGCACATTAGGGTCCGCAATATTTGACCAAGCTCAACTGGTCATACACAGAGTTGATGGTTATTATACACATTTTTACCGGAACACAAATACAAGCTCACCAGGATTATACACAGGTTCCGCTAGCTGGAATCACTTGAGTGATTTGACGGTCGATACGAGAACAAGGACAGTGTTTGTAGGTGGTGATCATGACACTACAGCCGGGAATATACCCAAGGGTCTCAAACGAATCGCGTTGATGGGACAGGACCAAGAGAGTAGATCCTTGATAAATTACACAACTCATGATTACAACACTGGATGGATTCCCGGGGATGCTGATTTAGTGACAATGTGTGACACAACACCAGGTGCGATTGGATCAGATGCTAGTACGAATTATTTTCCAGTGAAAGTGATAGACTCGCAAGCTGATTTTGATACATGGAACACTTGGGGTGATGTGACTTACAATGGTGGAGCTAGAATCAATTTTCAGTGGACTGATGATGGAGACGGCGACCGATACCCAAGCCCATGGGATGCACCGTATCTGTGGCGTGAGATGCCGGATTTAGAGCATGGTGCTCGATACGCTATCAGGATCAAAGCAACAGACAACAACAGCGTGGAACGCTTGTACATCCATCTTCGCTCGATCTCAGCTGATGGTACAACAACCACATTTGATAGTGATAGTTACACACTAGAGCCAATTGGTGGTGTTGATCAATCTTACATTCTGAATTTTACATACGACTCGAATATACACAAATACATATACTTCCAAGTAGGTACCGGTATTGGTGACATCATCACACTCACAGAAATATCTCTGACCAGATCCAGTGAACTCATCACCGGTGGTGATTTCAGTGTCGTTGATTTGAACGGTGATTTACAAGAGCTATGGTCTGGCAACACCGCCAACAGATCAATCGATCTATCCACTGGTGCCATAAAGTTTCAACATTCAAGTGGTGATTGGGCCAGCACAAATCAAGCGCTCACCACAACACC
>Ga0222717_10001386_pt1 | contig 19843 bp, 26 predicted proteins | sample C33_18DmetaG_FD_165053 | JGI IMG/M metagenome (GOLD analysis project Ga0222717, IMG submission 165053) | Estuarine water microbial communities from San Francisco Bay, California, United States - C33_18D | ecosystem: Environmental > Aquatic > Marine > Unclassified | place: USA: California...
TCGTTGAAGACGAAGACGAAGACGAAGACGAAGACGAAGACGAAGACGAAGACGAAGACGAAGACGAAGGTTACGATGCGTATTCCTACGCCGCGCTGAAGGAAATGTGTGAACAGCGCGGTTTGCCGAAGAACGGCAGCGCCGCCACGCTCGTGCAGCGCCTGGAAGACAACGACGAAGAAGGTTAAATCATGTACGCCCGCTTAGTAGAACAATTCACTGGTGGGCATACTGATATCAGTGTGCCACCGACGCCTCTCAACGATGAGCAGCAAGCGTTCATACGCAGAATGGTAATCGACGAACTCGATGAACTTAAACAAGCTGAAGGCATCGTTGATCAGGCTGACGTGGCCGTTGATATCATCTACTATTTGGTAGATACCTTCTTGAGGGCAGGGGTTAATCTCGACTCCCTGTTTACGATAGTGCACGAAGCCAACATGGCCAAGCGCTTTCCAGATGGAGAGTTCCACAAGGAAAATGGCAAGGTTATTAAACCTGAAGGCTGGGCAGAAAACCACGCGCCAGAGCGCAAAATGCAGAAATGCATAGAGATAATGGCGCAAGCCCACGCTCGGCGTAGCGCCCAATGAATGCGGACAAGCGCCGCCGTACGCGAAAGGCTAAGTCACTGAGAGCAAAACGTTCACGCGCTCACAATAGTACGATTAAATACTGGCCAATCATGTTCTGCCCGCACGAAGAACTGTACATCGCGGTTTCGCATGATGGCATGGGCAAGAACGCCACTCGCAAGCGGAAGGTTGACGCCAGCGCGTGGCAGGAAGATAACTCGCAGTTCTTACCGGGTTACGCTATTGAAATGGCGCAGCACAAGCCGGGAGAAGTCGTTAAGTGCCCGAAATGCGACCACCCTATTGATTTCCGAACATTCCCTTGCAGTTCACGACCAAAGCTAAACCCACCTAAGACATGATCATAACCAAATTAAAAGTGGTGAACTTTCAAGCACACGCCAAGCGCGTAATTGAATTTCACCCTTTGGTTAATTTGATCATTGGCGACAACAACTATGGGAAAACCGCGTTAGCGCGAGCCATGGTGTGGGTTCTAAGCAATAAGCCGAACGGATCGTGGATGCGCCGCCACGACACGGAAGAAACCTACGCAGAGCTTACCTTTACAGATGGCACTGTAGTTCGCCGCAAACTGGCGCGTCAATTCAACGGATACGAAATGGTCACGCCGGCGGGTAAGCTGGAAACGTTTAACCCATGTGGCACTGGCGTTCCTGAACCAATAGGAGCCGTTTATGGGCAGCTAACCGCGCTTGGCGTGCCCGGTTTGCTACCAGTTGCTTCAGACGTGGACAACACGTTCTTTATGGGCTACACGCCCACGGCACGCGGTAGCGTGCTGGCAAGCCTAACGGGCGCGCAAGGGTTGCACCGCATGAAGAAAGGCGCACAGGTACGCACACGTGAAAGCAAAGTAACTCTTAAATTGCGCCAGCAAGATGTTATTGATTTAGTCGAAACTTATAAAGGCTTCTCTGAGTTAGATGTTGACGAAGAGCGCTTGCAAGGGGCACAGTCGCTAGAAAGGAAAATAAACGCTGCAGAAAGTGAGTACGGCGCGATATCTACAGCGCTTAACAAATACACGGAAGCAAGTAAGAAGCTTACGTTAGCATCATCTGACCTAGCAGCATTGCAAGACTTCGCTACCGACGCAGAAGAGTACGTGATTTATTCTGAATGGGTGGCGAGTTACGCACAGCATGCAGAAGCTAACGCAGATGTTGAACTTTTAGAACAAAGTCGCGCCAAACTGCGAGAAGATAACGCCACGCTGACGAACTTGGTAAATAAGGAAATCGCTTTGGAGACATACTGCGAACATAGGGACAGGGCGAAGAAAGCGAAAGCTGATATTGCGAAGCATACGTCAACATTGGCAAAGTTTGGAACATGTGGCGAGTGCGGGGCGTTGAAGCGTGAAGACTGACAAATTTATCTTCTGCACTGATTCACATCTAGCGAACAACCCCCCTGTTAATCGAGTGGGGGATTACAATGCTGAATTGTTAGCCAAATGGAAATGCGTAGTTGCCAAGTGTAACAGCCTCAAGGTAGATGGGCTGATATGCGGTGGAGATCTTTGCCACACCTATCGCACTAGCGACGAGTTGTACGTACGCTTCGTGAGGATTATGAACAAGCTTGAATGCCCGTTCTATTATTTGTACGGCAACCATGACATCCAAGCTGGCAACTCAAACTTCATCAACAACACCAATATGGGAATGCTCGCGCAGTTCGATTGGTTTAATGCGCTCGACGTTAAGGAACCATACGAGTTTAGAAATACGCTGCTAACTGGGAACAATTACACTAAGGCGCAAGAGACTGTCGAGTTTCATGGGTGGGACGATTCCAAAGTTAGAGATACCCCAGCTATAGGAAGCAAGAAGCTTACGATACTTGTTTCGCATGCCATGATAACAAATGGCACTATTATGATTAAGGGTAGCCGCAAGTCGATAGACGTGGCGGATGTGGAAACCGATGCCGATGTTCTACTGAATGGCCATTACCACATTGGCCACCGAACCGTTGTGGAAAGGGAAATGCTTGGACGGCCATATTACATTGCGAATCCCGGCAGTATGGCGAGAATGAACCTCGCAGAAGCCAAAGAAACGTACGGGCCTCGCATGTTGTTTATCAAAGTTGCGCCCAATAAGAAGGTCACATTCAAGTTTTACAACATCCCGCACAAGCCGTACAACGAAGTCTTTGATGTCCAAGCACACCACGTAAAGAAAGCAGAAGCGGACGCAAAAACGCAATTCGCAGATATGTTGTCTAATGTGCGCTCCAGTTGCGTTGGCCTTGACCTTACGACTGAAGACGGATTTCAAGAAGCTGCCAGATTGGCGTCGGAACATACTGGGGTAAAGCTAGGCAAACATAAGATGTCATTATTGGAGGAACTTAGAGATGGCGAGTAACATTGACGATGAATTGCGCGAGGTCAACCGAGCCTTAAAGAGCGCCGAGCATGCCCGTTCGCGGGCGCAGGCGAGGAAAGAGGTAGCCGAAAGCGAACTTAAGAAGCTCGGTATCACCAAGAAGCAACTGAAAGATCCTGACGCTCTATTGGACAAGCTAAAGTCTAAGATCTCCAAGCAACGCAAGAAGCTACGCCGCGCGATTGAAAACCTGTCTGACATAGTTGAAAAATATGGCTAACACACTTTCGCAATACGCTAGCTTGATACTAGCAGCTAAGGCTGCGCGCAATGATGCCAAGAGACGCATTAAACGATACAAGGACGAGATTGAACGCGAGCAAATCAACGCTCTGGACTATGAAGACCTTGTAAAGTTGATCGAATGCATGATCAGCATGCAATATGAAAACGTAGTTGGGCTATTGCAAGCGACGGTCACTACTGGCTTGCAAGATATTTTTAACGAATATTACGAGTTCAAGCTAGATGTAGTGCACACCGCTAAGACTATGAAAGTCAAGTGCTTGCTGAAGACTGATGAATGTAAAGAATACGTAGAGATCAACTACACGCAAGGCACTTCGGTCCGGCAAGTTATCGCGTGCCTAATGAGGATCACGGTATGTTACCTGTTGGACTTGAAACTGCGAGTCGTCCTAATGGACGAGCCGTTCAGCGGCATGCGCGTTGAGCGTCAAGAAGCTTCACATGATTTAATAATGGACGTAGCGGAACGGTTTGCTTTCCAAGCAATAATTATTACGCAGAACCCTGAAGCGCGCGCCAATCAAGTTCATGATTTGTCTAAAAGAGAAAAGGCAATAAAATGTTAGAGCGCAAATTCTCGTCACAATTCAGAAAAGAAGCGGTTGCAGTTTGCGACGGCAACATGGTGTTACTGCAAGACGCTCCTATGTCGGGCAAGAAGCCATTTGACGCATTCTACCTGCTACTAGGTATGTTTGTGGCAATTGAGTTTAAGGTGGCCAATGGCGGCACGTTCCCATACTCCGCCGTGAAACCGCACCAGATCACTTCGTTGCGTGACGTGACTGCGGAAAACCATATCGCGCAAGTGGTGGTGCTGTTCACAAAATTTAAGATGGTAGCATGCATTGATTACGTGGCGTTTTCTAACCACTTGCATCTCCCTCGCCACCACAAAACTTCTTTTTCAAAAGATGAGCTAGTTGAACTTAGCGGCGATGACCGCACGGGTGTGACGGTTATGTTCCGTGAGAAGGTGCCGCACATGGACGGCACAACAAAGACGGCGTGGAACGTCGCCCCATGGGTGAAGCGGCTGGGCATGCTCCACAACGATAACTTGCTGCCGTTCTAATGCTATCATGGGAAATAGACCCAGACCAACACTATGATGAGTTCACTGAGTCATTATACGGATACGTCATCTGGCGGGATGATTACCTATGTCTGCTGTGTGCTTGCGCTGCTGATCACGTCCACCATGTCATTTTCCGAAGCCAAGGCGGGACAAATTCCGCTAATAATCTCGCTTGCTTATGCAGGAAATGCCACGATGGTAGCGCCCATGGCGCAGCCGCGACTAATATCCAAGCTGTTTTATTGAAACTAATTGCAAAGAAAGAAGCACAATTTAGGAGTGACTTGTTGTGAAGCGAACGTGTATAGTCACGCAAGTGGAGTACGATACGAAGAATCCGCGATCATGTATAAGCCCGCAGGTATGCGATGCTTTAGTCGATGAAATTAAAATCAATCACGCATTACGCAAGGAGGTTTCTGCTGCATTGTCTGGAGATGCCGAGTTCATGACTGATATAGCACAGGCGATGCTCTCGCTGAACGCTACATCTGTCGGTCTCAGCACGCCCGGTACACTCGGCGAGTTTTTTCTATACTCAAGGGATGAAAAAACTACTACCTGAGCATGAAACTTTCATAGCTCAGTACACTCCGACAATAAAGAAGAAAGTTGCCAACAGCGCGATCAAATGCAGTCAGGAACGAAACGATTGCTTTCAATACGTATGCATCGAACTAATCAAAGCGTATTCAAACCGGTTAAAGTACGCCGACTGGGATAACGTGGTCCGCGCCGTAATCTCGCGGCGCATTAAAGACTACATTGGTAAGATGATGCGTTCACCTGCTGCCACTGGTTCGTTCATTAACGCACAACGTGGATACACTGTTTACGGCGACCAACTAATCACGCAGTATGACGAAGCGGACAACCCTTCTGGCTGGGATCTCGATGTCGAGAGCGAAGGTGACGTGGAACGCAGCGAAAGGTTGGAATCTCTGCGCAAAACCTGGAACTCGATCTGTGACCACGAAGAAGACCTTACGGATTGGGAAGTGAACTACCTGTACACGTTGGAACGCTTGTCGTATGAAGGTGTTATTCCAGACGATAGCGCAGGCATAGTGCGGGAGATGGGCCAACGTGCTTCCGTAAAAGTTATATCAGAATATAACACCAACGTTGCAGAACTCAGGAATAAATTACAACAATGGCAAATACGCTCATGAAAAGACCTAAGAGCCTTAAGATCGGCTGGTGCCGCTTGACGATGATGATCGAGTTGGACCTAAACAAAACTGCACGTGGCTTCGCCGCCATGAGGGCAGGTTACATGAAGGCGCTCACTGAACAAGGTCACACGATCAAAGTGTTGACTGGATTCGGTAAACGCCACACAGGTACTACGTGGGAAGAAGTACACGCAGGCACTTATAAGAAGGCAGAAGGCGAAGGCGACTACGACGTTTCGTGGTTGAAGTCAGTTGAGTATGACCCCAAAGGCTTTGCGGACGACTGCGACCTTCTTATCGTTGAGTCCTCTGCGTTGAATTGGATGTATCCATGCAAGGTGACAAACAAGCCTGCAATTCGGCGGTGCGTTGACATCATCAATAGCTTCAAGGGTACGGTGTTAGTTGAGCAATCTGACCCAGATTTACCATTTCCAATGGCGAAGCTCGGCTGCGCAAAATATGGCTGGAGCCACTCAGAAAATCCGTACCGCAACAACAGCATTAAGGGCGAAGACGGCATGGAGGATTACGGCTGGGCCGATGAATCCGAAATGTGGGACGGTAAGGAATACTTTGTCTGCGTGCGTGGCACTGCCAAGCGTGTCCTGAAAGACGGGTTCGCCTGTGGACCTCGCTTCCAGTACGATAAAATCGACGCCAGTGATAGACCGTTCACTGTCGTTCAGACACCACAGACGTATGACTTTTCCACCGCGCGCGGTTATCCGGGGGAGTCCGCTAAGGAACACGACATTGCGTACATGGGATTCCCGCGCAATATCATCCGCGAGAGACGCTTCAATGAAGTAATGGGTTCGCTGGACGACGACATTAAAAAAGTAGTATCCGGCCCATGGACTTCAGCATCAAGATCTGAAGCAAGATACGCTGCGTATGCGCGCGGTGTTCAACAGATCGGGAACCTCGCTTGGCATGAGTACCAAGAGTTCGCACAAAAGTGTAAGTTCTCCCTATACATTGGTGTTCCGCGTTCGTATGCGTACAACTGGAAGACCAATAAGCCGTTTGAAGCGATAGCGAACGGTTGCGTTATGCTGTTCGATGATCGCATGCAATACCTGAAGGCGTGGTTCGGTAAGCATCTTGTGATCGACGGTGACTACGAGTTCTGGAGTTACTTCGTGCGCGAGATAAGTCAAGAAGACTTACTTGCCCTATGGGGAACGCAGTATGATACGATACGATGTTACACGTGGGAATATTACTTGTACGTGATCGAGAAGGCGACAGGCGCGAAGTTGTTGTCAAAGAAAAAGCGTAAATCTACAAAAGATTACGTTAATGAAACGCGCAACACCAATCGGATAATTGAGTTACAAGAGCGGTCGCTAAGTATCGTCGAAAAGTACCGCGCCCTGTACAATGCGCTCGACGACGAATACCGCGAGAAAGTCAACGTCGCTGGCGCAGAGCGCATGGAGCAGTTAATTGAAAGCGAAATCGCGCAGCATCACGAACGCCCTGAGTGCCATGCTAAGGAATATGAGCATGACCACCCGGATTGCACGGGCGGATGCCCTTTCAGAGTATCCTGCAAGCGCGCGTTTAGCGATCCGACCAACGTTACGCCAGACACGCCAGACGACGCAACGTCCGATTCCGAAGAGACTGAAGAAGTGCCAGTGGAAGTGACACCAACAGAAGCTACAAGCGCAAGTTCCACGCACGTTATGCCTGCCACGCCAAGCCGCGCCGCAGAACCAACAAGTGCAAGTTCCGCGCTGGTTATAAATTTACGGCTGCCAAAGGCCGCAACACATGAAATCATCATTAACATCACACAGGAGTAAGACAATGGCTGAAAGCAAAGGTAAAGGCAAGGGCAAGAAAGCCCCTGCGAAAGGCAAGAAGGCACCAGCGAAAGGCAAAGGTAAGAGCAAAGAGCAAGCCGCTAAGAAACCCGCTAAGAAAGAAGCCGGCCCCCCCAAGGTTATTCAGGTCGATCACAAGCGTCGCGAAAAGATGCTCGCCCGTGAATACAACCCCATGACTGGTTCCCGTTTCCGTCATGGCGTCCCGATCCTGTCACAGCAACTGGCCTTTGAGATCTCTCACGAGATGGTCAAGAGCGGCGAGAATGTCAAAGCTATTCGCGCCAAGCTGGCCGATACGCGTACCGCCAATGGCGCACCACGCGACCTCGACTCCGGCTACTGGAACCTTGTCGCGGCGTGCCATCCTGAGATCTTCGAAGTCTGGTCTGACGGAACCGTCAAGCTTCTCCAGAAGAACCTCGAGATCGACAAGAAGGCCCGCAACGCTCGCACCAAGGAGCTCGAAGAGCGCCAGGAACGCCGCAAGGATGGTGTAAAGAAGACCAAAAGCAAGAGCAAGGCAAAAGCCAAGGCTCCTGCCAAGGGCAAGAAAGCCCCGGCAAAGGGTGGCAAGAAGGGCGGTAAACGTCCTGCCTTGAACAAGAAGTAGGGCGCTTCGCGTTTACTAAGGCGCGAGCGGTGTAACTTATCCGCTCGCGCCTTTTTTTTGATATATATTATGAGGATATTATTATGGACGAATTCAAGATTGGCATTGTGGGACTTGGGCCTGTTGGCTTGTGTACGATGGCAGATATGGCGTGGCGACTGCCTGACGCAACGATATACGGAAACGATTGTGACGAATCCGTAATGGCTTCGCTGGAGCGTCAAGAACTACACATTTACGAGCCGGGGCTGCACACAGCGTTATTCAGCAAGGACAATGTAGAGTTTACGACAGAGCTCCCTAAGTGCCATGCGTACATACTGTGCATAGGAACGCCAGCGCGAGACGAGAATTCACAAAGCGCTCTAAACACCGATGCGCTCGAAGCCGCGATACATCAATACTCCCACCAAGACGCAGCAGTGATTATACGTTCAACAATTACTGCAGAATTGTGCGACAAATACGAAAGCAATGATAATTTGTACCACGTTCCGGAGTTCATGCGTGAAGGGTGCGCGCTAAAAGATTTAGAAATAGTGGAATACTTAGTCGCTGGGAAATTTAGCGACAGGCGTAGCGTGCGAGACAAGATAATTAGGACTTTGTTCCGCCACCCCGCCGCAACGCTAGATGTCGTGATATCCACTGCACGCAACACCATGATGCTAAAATTGGCATCCAATGCGTGGCACGCCTATAAAATTGTATTCGCCAATGAAATCGCAAGAGCTTGTGATAACACGGGGGCAAGCGCGCGTGATGTGATGCGCATGCTCGCTTCATACAAAGACATGAACCTCAGTGCACGCTATATGCGACCGGGCTTTTCGTATGGAGGTTCCTGCCTAGCTAAAGACGTTGACCAATTGAGTCATGATATACCAAGCGGCGTAATCGCGGGCTTGAACGCTTCCAACCAAGATCACATCCGCTGGGCGGCGGCGCGTATAGGGAAATACCTAACAGAAAATAGAGTCGAACAGTTGACAGTGCTGGGATGTGCGTTCAAGGCTGACACAAACGATATGCGGCGTAATCCGATCGTGACTTTATGTGAATTTATCAAACTATCCGCACCAGTGCAGATCACTGTGATGGACTTGTACACCACAACTGATAAGCTGCGCGAAACGTTTCCGGAATGCGAAAACCACGTGTCCATTACGCCGCAGCACAAATGGGATAGTTGGGTGTCAGACGAAACCAACACTGCGCCGAAAAGGGCAATACTGGTCACGCAATGGGATGACACATACAGGCGGCTATTGAACGACGCCGCCAGTTGGAGCGTGTACGATATACACATAGATCTTTACAATTCGCCACGGGGATTGCTAGACGCGTACGCCATGCGCAGTCAAGGTAGCGCTCACTACGTTATTACCTAGCGTAAGAACGTTTGCAAGTACCGTTAGCGGGTGTAATATATGCGTACCCCGCAATTTAACCCGCAACGTTAGGTGGCTATTCTATGTCGCGCTATTATGGTATGAGGGCGGTAGAACGCCTTTATCTAAAACTTGAGCCTGAGCTGAACAATATCGCACGCAATATAGTTGCGAAATTGTCTGGTTCTGTGACGTACAATGAAGTGCGCGCAGAGCTAGCTGTTAAGTTCAATGAGATGTTTGTACAGTATTACGAAACCCACAAGCAATATTGCGGATTGGTGTATACCGCTACACTGAACGCCATGCGCAACGTATTGCGCCGCGCCAACACGCAAGAGAAGTACTTCTCTAGCAATGATCGCATGCTTGCTGCGAACGTAGGCGCGTGCCAAGACGAAGGCGGTCAAGTAGACTACATGCGGATATGGGGTAACGTTTCAGACCCAAATAACCAGTTCGACAAAGCTGCGATAACCGAAGTTATTACCAAGGCACGTGCGATGCTCGCCCAACATGCCGCGACAGATGAGGAAGCGCATGAAGCTGCTCTGGCCATGGAATGCGTTATGACTGGACTCGCTTCTACTTCAGACGTGCGCACGGCGTTAAAGTTGCGCCGTGCCGACCGCATCCGGTCACTAAAAGGTCACGAACGAACTGCATTAAATCGCATCGAAGCAAAGGTAGTCAAAGAAGACGACGAAATCGAGGGTGCGTTGAAGATGACAATGATAAAAATTCTCGATCTAATTGAGAACGTTGTAATGCCTGCACTGCTCGACGGGGCAGATAACGACCAGTTCACTTTACAGCATTCCTAAGCTTGCGCACTATGTTCTCCGGTTGTATTATATAGGTAGCTTAAAACAAACAAACAAAGGGTACGTAATGGTTGAACCAACAACACAAGCCGCAACTGGAATGGTGCCATGGGGGATTATGATGTTCCACGTGGACAGCACAAACGCCGACACAATGATAGACAGCGTGACGGATGCGTGTGCATACATCGAATACGTGATGAGCGACATGGAACACAGGCTGGAAATCATGCTGCGCTACCAGATTGATGGTCGCACGCGGTATAAAACAATGCCAACGTTCGACCCTGTGGAGTTCCAAGACTGCAACGCCAACAAGGTGTTCTCGAAGTACATAAAGAAAGTTCAGCGTGCGCTGTTTAACCGTATGCGCAACAATGCCGTGGAAAGCATGCAAATCGAACTCCGCCTGCCTGACTCGGACTTCATCGCTAACATTGATTCACTGCGTGTAATCGCTGACAAGATGGAAGCAGAAGGCCACAGTTTCGAAGAATATGCCATGGCCAACCCCGAACAATACATCGAACAAGTGCGCGACGCTGCACGTGAAAATGGATTTTTGAAAGAATGAAGACAGCAGTGGTGGTAGACGGAAACAACTTGGCATATGGAATATACTCCAGAGTCAAAGAAAGTCGCGGCGGTTTGCTGCATTCTTCAACCGGAATTCCCACCACTGTTATCTTCGGATTTATGCGGTCGCTAAACGCTTTCGCCAAAATGGTTGGCAGCGTTGACCGCGTAATTATCGCATGGGACGTTGGCGGTGGCAGTAAGATGCGCAAAGAGATCTTCCCAGAGTACAAAGTGCAACGTTCTTACAATGATATGGACGATTACTTTGCTGAACTGAAAGCTGCGCGTGAGTACCTGCCGTTGTTCGGCATCGGGAGCGCACCCTGCCAAGGTATCGAAGCAGATGATGCCATCGGATACTACGCCCGTAAGTATCTCAAGCAAGGCTACCGCACAATCATCTACAGTAACGATAAAGATTACTATCAGTTGTTGCGGCCCAACCTAAAGCTTAAGATCTGGCGACCAATAACGGATGAGATGCTGGACTGTGGGGATGTCGCCACTAAGTTAGGACACGATCCACGGTGGCTACCGCGTCTGCAAGCCTTGACTGGCCAGCAGAAGGACAACATCCCAGGCGCGTGTGATCTGGACGACAATGGCAAGATGCAACTGTTTGGTTTTGGTCCTGCCAAGGCTAAGAAGGTGTTATTTCACGATGATGGCGTAGCTGCGGTGTGTCTTTCGTTAAAAGAAGCGCGGCAACGCCTAAAGGAGGACAGCCCAGTGAACGAAGACTTCACCAAGCAACTGCTACGTAATTGGAAGCAGGTTAAGTTGAGTTACAAGCTGTCCAAAATCCGCAGTGCCCGCAAAGAATATAGCGAGCCAGAACTGCAAGCGCTAGACACGGCGTGGGATGCGGCAAGCGAGATACACGCTAAGAAATACCGTGTTAGCGATTGGGCGCTACACGCTGAAATGCTAGATATTAAATCTATACCTGTCGCCGCAATTTCGCGCGCGTTAGGTGTGCAAGTAAAAGGCAAAGATAAAGTCTCGTCCAGTTCTGGACGCGGGCGCATCAAGGTGAAAGTATAATGAATGACAAAGACGACAAACGAGACACCAAAGTGAAAGCCTACGGGACCAAGTCTCAATCCTCCCCACGTTTTCAATCTGCTGGCGGTGCCGACAAGCGCGAGAAAGTTTTGCGCCCCGACGAAACCGACCATAGGAACAAGTCACAATGAACGCAACAGAAGTAATGCGTGCCGTCGCTGAAGCAAGCGGCGCGGCAGCAAAAGCGAAGATCCTCAAACAGCACGATAGCGCGCAACTACGCGACCTAGTGAAATGGGGCGTAGACCCCATGATAACGTTCGGTGTTCGAGAAGTGGAGTTCTCTGACGAACCCGCTGGGCATATCGACTATGCCCACAACCTTGATCGACTGGCGTACATTGTGCAAGAACTGTCACGCCGCTCGATTTCTGCCATGGGCGGCTCTATAGCAGGGGCTATCCACAAGGTTACCGCGCAGCTTAATGAAGACCAACGCCAGATGCTACGCTGGATTCTCAATAAGGATTTCCGCGCCGGTCTTGGCGTCGCCACTGTGAACAAAGCGTTCCCAGGTTTGATATCAGTATGGAAAATGCAGAAGGCTTCCGTTATTGACTACAACCATCTCGCGTATCCGTGTATCGCTCAGATTAAAGAGAACGGCTTCGGGAACAACGCGGTGGTCTCTAACGGGGAAGTTACGCACTATAGCAACAACGGCAAAGAAAATCCGAACATGGCAGTGTTTAACGAGGAACTGCTGAAGATCGCTGCTAACTTGAACGTTGTATTCTTTGGCGAAGTGCGTGGGCGTACCGGCACAGGCAAGGAACACTACGAAGCTTCGCAAAGCTACCGTGGCAAGAACCCCGATATGTCTGATGCAGTGTACGTCCTGTGGGATTTCGTGCTGGTTGGCGAATTTAAGCGGCACAATTGCACGCGCCCGCAAAGCGAACGCTGGCGCAAGCTGAAAGACATGATTACTGAGTTCCGCATTAACAATGACCGAGATAGTTATCTTGTTCGTCCCGTGCGTACGTGGGAATGCGCAGACCGCAAGCGTGTAGAGACGCTGGCTCAGAACGTCATAAAGAAAGGCTACGAAGGGCTTATCGTTAAGAACTCGAACGCTCCGTATAGCTTTAATCGCGGGCGGGCATGGATGAAAGTCAAAGAGAACCACGACGTAGACGCTAAGATAGTCAGTGTCAAAGAGGGCAAGGGCAAGCTGAAAGGGCACCTTGGCTCAGTCACGGTGGACCATGACGGTGTTCTCGTTGACTGCCCACCCGGCAAGGGTCTCAAGCGCGGCGACTTAAAGGACATGTGGAAAGCGCACAAGAAAAAGCCAAAGAAAGCACTTGTTGGCCGCATCGCTGAAGTGCACTTCCAAAACGTAACGCCGAATGGTAGCCTGTTCTTGCCTAAGTTCGTGCGCCTGCGCGACAAGAGGGACAAATGAGCTACGCTTATAATGGATCCCAAATGCGCACGTTCTGGCGATACATTGCCGAGCGTTACATGGTACACCGCCGTAAGGAAATCGAACTCCTTCCGCCACCGTGGACCGACTGCGGCTTGCTGCGCCGCTTTCGTTTTACACAGACGTTTCGCGAACTTGACCGTGGCACGCAATTCGTTACCAACTATATCTTCCCGGCTCATGAGGAAGCTGGCGGGGATTTGTGGAGCGACCTAATCTTCAACGTGATACTGTACCGTATCTTCAACAAGACGGAAACGTACGAACACCACGGCTACATCAAGGCGACAGATTACAACCGTGAAGATTTCACGACGATGCTGCAAGAGTACGCCAAGAATGTATCCACTATCTATACTTCTGCGTTTGTAGTTAGTGGCTACTCCATGGAGCAGTTCGACGGCATGCCTAAGACAGAACGGATTGGGTACATACTTGAATGGTTGGCGCAAGCAATGCTTGAGAACACCTATGGGCTAACAGCGGCAGTGACCACAGACAGCACCATGGAACGCACGTACGACGCTCTAAGGAAAGTGCAAGGGTTGGGTCCGTTTTTGGCATACCAAATCGCTGTAGACCTTTCTTACCATAAGTGTACGCCATTCGGCGAGGACGATTTCGCAGTGCTTGGACCGGGCGCGTTGAATGGAATTAATCACTTGTTCCCAGCGCAAGGCAAAGACAAGACTAAGAACAAGAACAGCAAGAAAACCTGTGATAAAATGTTCAAGTGGTTGCACGATAATCAGCGCGTGCTTATGCAATATGCCAGCGTTGACTGGAAGGAAACGTTTTCGACCCGCCCGCATCCATATCTAACGCAGATGGCTTTGGAAAATGCATTGTGCGAGTTCTCAAAATATTGGCGCGCGCTACAAGGCGGGCAGCGGCCAAAGGTCACATACGCGCCAAACGAAGCGGCACACATTATGAAAGGGTCGCGCCCCGAATGGTACAGTGGCGCGATTGACATTTATGAGAAACCGCAAAACTGCCGTAACATCAATAAGATCAATAATGGCACAAGACTGAGAGACCTGTAATGAAAGGACGCCTAAAAGACGAACAGGTAATCGCCCTATCTGGCTGCAAAGGCTCTGGTAAGGATTACTGCGCTGATTTACTCCGCGAGGAAGGGTATGTAATTTTATCCTTTAGCGATCACCTAAAGGTTATCGCAGCTTCGCTATTTCCAGCGTGCCGCATAGACGTAGCACCCGAAGATAAAGAGGACGTGGTTTATAAGTCGAGCTATGGTGGTGTGTTGAAATCGTGGTCTCATCGCGATATTTGGTGCGCACTGAATGTGTTAGTTGAGATTAATCCAACCATTTTAACTGAGCCAGTGTACGAACAAGCTGTTCACGTAATCGGCGCAGGTAGGAAGGTGTGCGTAAAAGATCTCCGTCCACATAATCACCATGAATATGAAACAGTACGTAAGTTAGCTGGACACATAGTTTACGTCGAGAACATGCAGGATCCAATATCATCGCGCGGGCGGCACGAAACAGAAGACGCTGACGGGTACGAACGCATTAAAGCGAATGCACATTATGTGTTTGAAAACTACAAGAACGGACCTCAAGGTTTTAACGAATTTATGGAAAAATACAATGCCTGCAAATAACTTCAAACAACTATCCGCGACAACAATGAACGATGCGTTCGCTGGTGCTTTACGAGATTTACTCACCTGCGGTACAGAAGTAAAGGCGCGCGGCGACACTGTGACCGTTGAGCTTATGCATTACCGTGTGCGAATATGCGAACCGCAACACCGCGTGATGATGTTCCCTCACCGTCGCAACAACCCATTCGCTACACTGTTCGAAACGCTGTGGGTGCTAGCAGGCGAGAACGACGCAAAAGAACTGAAGTTCTTCTTGCCACGTGCGATGGATTTCTCCGATGACGGTAAGGTATGGCGCGCGGGCTATGGCCCACGATTGCGACGAGCTATGGGGTTCGATGACAAACTCACGAGCGCTATTTATCAAGACGATAAATTGAATTGGCCAAACGCACCGTCTACGCGGATTGACCAGATCAAGAAGGCGCACAACACATTGAAGGCTGACCCTAGTTCTCGCCAAGCGGTGATGACAATATGGGATCCTGCCAAGGAATGCACCATCGAGAAAAGTAAGGATTTCCCTTGCTGTAACCGTGTCGCCTTACTTATTCGCGATGACAAGCTTCACCTTACCTTGAACATGCGGTCAAACGATATTTTGTGGGGATTCTCGGCAATTAACGTGTACGAGTTCACTGCTTTGCAAGAATTTCTCGCTTCACTGTTGGGTGTAGGTATGGGGCAGTACCAACACGCAGCCGACAGCTTCCACGCTTATAAGAGCGGAGGCTTTAACGCTGAGAATAACTTCGCGAGGCTGCGCGCGATGTTTGCAGTACCTGACACGCAAGTGGAGTGGCATGATAACGAGCTTAGTCGCTACAAATCTGGCCCGGTTGGCGGGACATGGGCGTTCCAGGGCTACACGTACGACGAAGCAATTGCGACCCTCGAAAAAGAATACCGCACGATAGTGCAATTTACGCGAGTTCAGCCGCGCAAGTTTGGCACCATCCGTCTGGCTCTACGAACGACCACTTCTCCGCGTGTCGCGATGTGCTTGCTGTACATTTACTACATGAAAGCGAAAGCGTACGCCGAAAGTGGCGAAGAAGACTGCTACATGCCAGCATTCACAGTGCGTGGGATGATCGAGATGTTGCAAGGTTGGAATATGCTTGATGCTAGCATGGAAGAACCAACATACACGGAAGACATGTTCTCCTGCGTGTATTGGATATTGCGTACATATGACCGCCAATTCTCGAACGGTGCCGAACGCAAGTACCGCGACAAAATGGAAGACGCCATGGCTGACGCGCACTTCGTATTGGCGAACGTATGATGAAGAGACGCCATGTAATGACCGTATTGTATGAACAGCCTGAACGACACATTCCCATGTTCAGCCACCTTAAAGACTGTGCGCGCGCGGGTGCAATGGACCACGTAAGTCTATTCAGCAACACGGCTCAAATTACCGTCTGCGACGCGATTGCGCGTAAGAACTTAGACGACTATCTACGCGCGCTGTATATCCACGTTGATTGGTACACCATGGGTGAGAACGTTGGAAAAGCGGTAGGCATGAACACGATAATGAATAACGCAGGCGAAGGGGAGATCTGGTTCCATATGGACTCAGATATCCTCATTTCTGCCGCCACTATGCGCCGCGCGTTTGAACTGTTTGATCAGTACGGGACTAACGGCACGCGTGGGGGGACGTTTAGTATCTTAAGTTTAGAACAGAGTGGAGAACGCTGCCATAAAGCGCGGCATTCAAAGCCTGCAAAGATCATTAACGGCGAACACGCAGTGCATTTATCTAACGGTCAAGGGGTAGCCGGTGGTGCGATGTTGCTACTTTCTAGCGAGGCGCGGTACAAAGAAGGCGTCGCAATCTATGGCGGCAACGAGCCTTCAATGTATAAGTCCGTTCGAGACATCGAACGTAAGGATTTTAAGGTAGCATTGTGCAGTACGCTGGTGGTCGCGCACCCGAAAGACTATAATGTTGAATACACTCGATGGAAACGAAACGTGCACGCTACTCTACGCAAGAAAGGCGAAGCGCCACAAACAGGATACTTTGACTGATGACTGCCGAAAAGAAGACCAAGAAAAAGAAAACCGCTAAGGCTCAATACGTTGGCGGGAAAGCGCAACGCTTCCCAACCAGCGTACCGCGCAGTTTACAGGCGCTGATTAAAGAAGTCAAACCAAACAGTTCTCTCGACGTGTCTGATCGCGGACACGACATTGTGAGCGGATTGCGAGTTGGTACTAGGGTGATCACAACCGACGAAGCGTATATCGACAGGAATGTATCGTACGATACCGTCACGCACGATACGTTAGCTGCGAACGTTGTCGATGTTATTGATGTGAATGAATTTGACTTCATCCATTTCAACTGCGCGGCGCAACCGCGTGGTATTCTCTTTTGCTTATTAGCGGCAGCTAACGCTCCTGTCGCGCCGAAGCTGATCGTAATGCGGAACTGCGAACTGGGCGAAGCTTCGTTGCGCGGCGCAAGTCAATTTATGACTTATCTCGGTCAATACATGTATGATATGACGATAAGCCCTGACGGATATGTAGCGTTTCAATTGCGCGACGATGTGGAAATTTCCGAACGCACCGTAAACGTGATCGTCAATGCTGACAAACCAGCATACGCGAACGAAGTCGTTGGTTTACTGAAAGTGCGCGCTTTGCTTGGACCTTGTGCGACAATGAAGGTATCGCACAAGAACATAGGGGCGGAACACGTCGTGCAAGACGCCGAAACAATCTACCGTGTTTTGCAGAATGGTGATGCCATCGCTATTCCGGCAGTGACTGACGCTAGCTGGATCCCATGCTTGCCAGATAGTGGCGACCTATCTCGAAGCCAGTACGGGGAATATTGTGGGGTTTAACCCTCCGCCACCGCCCGCGCCGCCACCCCTTACGCGCTGCGAGTATTGCAGAACAATTCTGGGCCGCACTACGCGTTGCGCTAACTGTGGCGCGCCACGCAGCAAATAGACCCCCACACACGCGTTCTACGCGCGTTGTGTGGGTAACAACAAACAACGCAAAGGCCAACACCATGCCCATGTATGATTATTTATGCAACGCTTGCGACGAACCATTTAGGAAGATGCGCAAGATATCCCACCGCGACAAAGAATGTGAGTGTGGGAGTTGCGGCTGCGTATCTGTACACAAACGCCCGCCAACCGCTGCTTCGTTTTCCTTCAAGGAAGGGGAACGCGGCGAGTCGTCAAAGCCCGATAGTTATTGGGAGAACGCAGAGAGCGAGAAGCAGCGCAAGATTAAAGAAGAACGGGAAGTGATTACTGAGAAGAGTTTTTACAAAGACCCTTCCTGTCCGTCTAAATACAAGAACGTGGCGGACGAACTGCGGTGAAGGCGCGCCATGTCATACCAAGCGCAAACATTCTCAGAGAATTACTAAAGTATGATCCATTGACTGGAATTTTCACCTGGAAAGAAACTCGCGGACGCGTGCGCAAGGGGGAAGTCGCAGGATGGAAAAAGAAGGGCACGCGCTACACTAAGATAAGCGTGAACGGTGTTATTTACTATGCGCATAGACTGGCATGGGTTATGTATTACGAACAAGAGCCTCCGGCTATCATAGATCATATTGATCGCGACAAATGCAATAATCGTATCGCAAACCTGCGCGATACAACTCAAGCGCGAAATAACTACAATACTGGCACGCCACGCAATAATACTAGTGGATTCAAGGGGGTGCGCGTCAAGCCGAGCCGCAGAAAGAAATTCCAGGCGTACATTGCGATCAATGGAAAGCAACAGAGCTTGGGGTATTATTTAACTGGAGCTGAAGCGAGCGAAGCTTACCAGCAAGCGATTAGCGAGTTGTTGGATGGACAAGAACACTAGCGCGCGCGAATTTATTGAGAAGCTTATGATTTCTCAAGGCTTGCGTGGCGTAACAGTTCATCCAACAGGCAATCTTCATTGCCAATGTCCGTACCATATGCCGCGCAAGAACGTTACGGCGTTTGGGATATCATACGCCAAGCAAGATCTTGGTTATCCGTTTAGTTGCCGTTCATGCGGCGCTAGTGGTAATTTATCCACGTTGATCATGAAATTGTATGGTATCTCGCGCGAGAAGGCGAACAAGCGGATACTTAAACGCATTGCCATGGCTCGCATCACCATGGAGAGCCTAGAAGCTGGCTTGCACTTAACGAATGACGAACAGTACGTTGAAGAACTTGTGCAAGAGCGAACTGGTATCTTGCCGCCAAAGGCACTAGATCAAGGACCAATGCGCGAGTACATGATAGACCGGAAGCGTAAGGCATACGGTGTACTGAAAGTGAACTTCTTAATAGAAGATTACGGCTTATACTACTGCGATTCTGGCAGGATGCACCATAGGATCATTATGCCGATTCTAGATGAAGACGGCAACGTAGTATCATACAACGACAGAACAATACTACCGCACGAAAAGAGAAAATCCCTACACAAACCCGCCGACAACATAATAGATATCTTCAATGGCCTGCCACAAGCTACCGGGAAACGTACGGGTGTAATAGTTGAAGGAGCATTCGATATGTTCCAAGTACGCTGCGCCTTGAAACGACAAGGCAAAAAGTATGAGCGTAGGTATGGCGTGCTGGATAACATGGGGGTTGGATCCTCCGAAGGCAAGGCAGCAGTGATTATAGAGAACTTCGATGAGCTTATCGTATTGTTTGACAATCAGGTAAATGATAAAGGCAAGAACGAAGGCTTGTCTGGATCATGGAAATGGTGGAAGCTTCTCAAGGGTGTTATGCCAGTCAAAGTGGCAACAACGAATTACAAAATTGGTAAGGATCCAGGGACATGCAGACGGTCGGAGATTATACAGGCGTTGAAAGCGCCGGGTTGGGAGCCGCCAACCCTTTTGCAGGAAATGGAGGACTTCATGATGGAAGCGGGAGCCAAGACAGTAACATGATCGCACTAAATCCACCACATATGATCTTA
>Ga0222717_10001390_pt1 | contig 19808 bp, 40 predicted proteins | sample C33_18DmetaG_FD_165053 | JGI IMG/M metagenome (GOLD analysis project Ga0222717, IMG submission 165053) | Estuarine water microbial communities from San Francisco Bay, California, United States - C33_18D | ecosystem: Environmental > Aquatic > Marine > Unclassified | place: USA: California...
AGCCAGACATCAATACGATTGTTATGGGACAAGCCGCATCAATGGGCAGTCTGTTAGCACAAGCCGGTACTGCTGGTAAACGTAAAATGCTTCCACGTGCTAGACACATGATTCATCAGCCTTCAGGCGGTGCAAGAGGTCAAGCAACTGATATGGAAATTCAAGTCAAAGAAATCTTAGACATGAAAAAGTATCTCACTGAGATTTATGAAGAACATAACTCTAAGGGTAAAACGTATGATGATCTGAAAGCAGACATGGAGCGTGATAACTTTATGAATGCCCAAGAAGCACTTGACTACGGTCTTGTTGACGAGATTGTTAAAAACCGAGAAAATTAATAGAAGGGCACGGTTAAACAATCATTAAAAAAGGGACGTAAGTCCCTTTTTTGTTATAGATGATTTATCTATGATTTCTCATTAACAAATTCATATAGTTCTTTGGCAGCCTTAATTACATCAGCAGTGCTGATTTCATCTGCAGGAACCTCTTTAACATCTTCTGGATTATATCCATTGTGTTCCTGAACTGCTTGTATTTTTCTATGTAAATTGCACTCTAAGATACCCTGTGCTTGGGATAGTAAGTCTGCTCTGATTTCAAAGCCTGATTTATTGCTCATTTTTTTCTCCTGTATGTGTGTTGTGTAACATAATGTCACAATATTACTTATGTCCTAATAGACAGTACAAAACTTTTTTCTAAGTCATTGATTTTATTAGGCGAAATAAATGAAATTAATTAAGAAAAGGCTTGACTTTGGGTAAGAAATGCCGTATAATATACACATATTAAACAATAAAGCACAGGAAATTATATGTCTTATAACATCTTTCAAATCAAAATCTCTGACGAAATTTACGAACATGTCAATGGTCCAGAAGGCGGACACTCTGCTACTGCTAAAGTATACCCAGAGTATCATGCTAGAATGGAATGCTCATTTGATGGTTCAAAACGTTTCTTGCCTGAAATGTTTGAGCATTATACAAAAGTTTGTGAAGTTGCTGGATTTGAAGATCGTAACTTAGAGACTGTTTTCAAAATCTTAAATGGTTACTACTACAATGAAGAGACTGATACAGACGAAACATTTGATGCTTTCGTTAGTGGTTTTGAAATGAGAACTTTCTTAAACAAAAAGACCAAAGAAGTGCGTCAGGTTAGAGATATGCACTCACTATCAGTTGGTGACATTGTTGAAGATACTGTAACTGGCACATTCCATATGGTTGACGGCATGGGCTTTAGTGAGATCAACGTTAATTCATTAGAGGTAGCATAGTGTCATTTCAGATTTCAGATCAAAAAGGATTTCACATCACCTACAAAAACGGGTACACAGTATCCGTTCAGTTTGGTGGTGGCAACTATTGTACTAACCGAGATTTGCCTATTGAAGATTATGGCAAGGCTGTGCCACCAAGTGATACAGCAGAAACTGCTTTAATGACTAAAGACGGTTTTGTCGAGTATCAAGGTGACGATGTGCAAGGTTACATGTCCCCTTCAGAAGTTCTTAAGTTAATGGTGTATGCAGAAAGTCTTCCACCGTATGACGAGTTAGTGGCATTTGTTGCAGGACAAAGTCCTGTAGGCGCTGACGATTAATGAAATTAGGTCTCAATCGTCAAGCCCTCAAAGAATCAATTGGGGACACTATCCTTGCCACTCTAATCAACTTTCCGTTGATCTGGGCACTCAATTACTTAACGATGGTAGTATTTTTGTTTGGTCCTTTTGGGGTATCGATTACTAATACTTTCATTCTATTTTGGATTGCAGTAACAAGAAAGTACTATGTTAGAATCTATTTTGACAAAAAGAACATCAAAAAAGCATTGAAAAATAAATGATCTTTTTGGGCAAAAAGGCTTGACTCTATACCCAAAAGGTAGTATAATTATGGTATACTTAGGAGAAATGATATGATTAAAGAAAGAAATACAACAGTCCTTGCTACTGACTATCAAAGCACAGAGCAATTGAAAAAGTTCATTAAGCATTGTACAGGTGCTAAACTAACTCCGGTTGCTAACAAGACTGATGCATTTTGGATCAGTGGCGATCAACGTGGTGACTACTACGAGCAAAAGTATTACAAGATAGTATTTGGTCATGTAACAGAAGAGTTCAGAGCAGGCAGGCCAACTAAGTCAGGTTACGGTTTTGACATTCAAGCAACAGGCGATTACAATGCTTGGAGTCTGATGGGCGAGTATCGCACAATGATCAAAGAAGCAATGGCTGAGTATAAAAATAGAAATGCAACTTTGGCATCTGCATAATGCAAGGCATTTATCTAGCAACAAAAAATGGCAAAGTTAGAATACTTAGCCATTTAGAAGTCAGAACGTATTTGCAAATGGGATGGACAATAGCATGATCGTAGAAGTTAAAGTAGTGATTGACACTGAAAAGCCTAAGGACGAAAAATTAGTCGTTAAATTAGTAGAATTACTTGAAGACCTAAAGGAGCAACTAGATGATTGAAGTATTACAAGAAATCACTGATTGGGGAGATCAATCAGTTTCTAATGGCATTTATCATGTTAACGATTCAGGTCAACTAGTTGCTTATCAAGCACCAGAAGGTGAACTGAAAACATTCTTAAATCCTATCAAGCAGTTTAGCAAGTCTCGTAGAAAGTTCAAAACACTTGACAAGTACTCTGATCAGTCAGAGGCTAATTTATCACCTCATATCACCATAGTCAAAGGTTCTAAGGGTAATGAATACCAAGTAGACACAGAAGAAGGGACATGTAGTTGCCCAGGTTACAAATTTCGTGGTACTTGCAAACATATTAAAGAACTGGCAATCGCCTGACCCAATCGGGTTGCATTTAATCTCTAAGGGAGTATAATAGAATTATGACTATGCATTTAGATGTTCGTTTATCCTCAATCAATACTCGCAAACGCAAGTTAAAATTGACTAAGGGTAAACTCAAAGAACTAGAATTACGATGGCGTGAACACAACAGACGTTGTAAACGCAATCATATGCATGACTTTCGGTTTGCTACACTAGAAGAATACATTGATTATGCATATGGCAAAACTGCTAAGAAAGATATTAGGGCAGACAGAAGTACATATAAACCTGAACTGTCATATGCTCAACAACGCATAGCAGAGTTCAATGAGAAGTATCCTAGCAGTACAGAGTTTCTTGGATCTAGTAAAGGCGATGGCGAGAATGCTGAGTGGAAGAAAGAAAAGCAAGAAATTAGTGCTACATATACTATTGCGCCAGCATACAACAAGGGTGCATATCAAGTAGTGCCCAAGAACGAAGTTAAACATATAGGCAAATAGTATGGCAGAATTTTTACTTATTATTCCTTATTTTTTCTGGTTAGGTCTTATTAATTTAGCAATGTTTCATACTATAAAGGAGAACTTATGACAGAATATTCAAAAATGAAGGCTCGACAAGAAGAACAATTAGGTTCTATCGATGATGTACATCCAATGAAACAGGTTGCTGTAATGTCAGTAATACAAGTTCTGATGTTAGCAACTGTGGGTGCCGGTATGTTTTTTATAGGATTAAACTACTAATGACAGAAGAAGAGCATATGTTAGGAAAGGCAATAATGGGTATAATAGCATTAGTCTTGTGTGGCTTATTGATAGGATTTTCTATGCTAGGTCAAAAGACAATCCCTATCAACTACATAGATGATGTAGTCAACGAAGAAACAAAAAACATTTCATAAAGGACAAAATGCCAGGATTAATAGAAGCACACAAATGTTCGATATGTAATGTTGTGTATACCAAAGAAGAAGGTGGTGTCGAAGGTGACTTTGGCATTTTGCCTGTACAGTTTTGTCCTACATGTTATTCGTCTATGGTAGACATGGTACAACAACTTGAAGGAGACTATTTCTTAAATGGAGAGGAATAAAGAATTAGATGATGTAACTGGTGTTGATATATCAGTTGACAACAAAGATGATTTATGGCTTTGGAACAAACTTCATTGGTTCTATTTTCCTGATATGCCTGAACGACCGGCATCCCAAGATGAGCATTTAAAAGAACGTATCTTGCCTAGCGTAGAGTACAATGATCACAACCCAACATACATATTCATGTACAATGGTGTGATCGAAGAACTAGAAAGCATAAAGCATTCTCCAGAAACTATAAAGTACTTAAACGAAAAAGGTGTAACATTTTACCTAAACGAACCTCTTTGCATATATCTCCCTCCACACTTACGAGGTGGAAATCAGCAAAGTAATACTTTTGGCGAAGACAAACACACATTAACATTCTATTCAGAATTTAATGGTGAAGAAGATCCAAATTATCTACGAGCAGATGAATTGAATAGCATAAAAAATTATGTTATTAAAAACGACCTGCGAAAGGTAAAGGTAAAAACATGCGATTATGATGCAGACAAATATCTGCCTTATTACAATTCTTTAATGACAGTATCATGTGAAGATACTTTTATAAAAAACGCAACAGTTGCTAATGTGTTTGATGATTCATACACAGATGATTTAGTAGGACAGGCAGCCAACGATTTTACAAAAAAGTTTATCAATCTAAATTGGAGATGGACACCTCATAGAAATCTGATAGCCGCATTTCTTGCTAACAGTGAGGCTCATATTAGTTTTGTTTACAAAACTGATCTAACAAAACTACAAGGTTTACCTTGGTTTGATATCAATGAAAGTGAATACAGTGAACGTTTACATAAAGGCGTAGAAACATTATACAAAGAACCTTTATGTTTAGATATAAAAGTTGATGAATTACTAGACATTGTAGAGACACCTTATCCTGTAAATTCGACAGTCGATGATTATTTTGATCCATCAACAGATTTTTTGCCTATAGAAAAGTATTACAAAGATATTTTTTGTGCTGTTATTACAGAATCGAGGTTTGCACAACCTACTGCAAACTATAGTGAAAAAGTTCAACAGCCGATGTGGTACAGAAAGCCGTTTATACTGATGGCACCTCCAGGCACCTTAAAGTACTTACATGAACATGGATATAAAACATTCAGTGACTTCTGGGACGAGTCTTATGACTCATGCACTAACCATGAAGAACGTTTATATAAGATATTTGACGTTATAGAATATATTGAAAGCAAATCAATCGAAGAACTAAAAGATATCTATAAAGAAATGGAATCAATACTCTCACACAATCGTACACAAGTAGAGAGTAATATTTACAAATGGAAATAAAATGACAAAGAAGTTTGACCCTAAAGAATTAGAAAACAGTAAAAGAATTTACAAATCAGCAACACCTAAAGAAGATTTAAGTTGGTATGTCAAATGGTTCGCAAGTGCATGTATATTGACAGCCGTTCTAGCCAGAAGTGCTGGCGTAGAATATCACTTGATCGATGTGTGGTTTAGTATAATAGGAACAGCAGGATGGTTTGTAGTTGGTATGCTCTGGAAAGATAGAGCATTAATAATTCTTAATGCTGTATTAGTGTTTATACTAGCACAAGGAATCATCAGAGATTTAGTAGCATGAATGCTACAACAGGAACATCAGTCTTTATGACTGCTGTATTATATAACCGGGTGTTAGGGTTTCTAACAAATGCGATAGGTTTCGTATTTGCCCAAACAACTTGCATTCAATCCTGAATGGTTGTATAATAGTATACAAGTCGAAAGACATTTCGGCTACATATAAACTAAGAGGAAAATATATGACAAATGTAAAATCAGCTACTACGGTAGTATCAAAGTCTGCTAAATTCTTAGCCGCTCTACAGAACGGTGAAGAACTAACAGCAAAGCAAATCGCCGCACGGTTCGGTATTGGTAATCCAACTGCTACAGTAAGCGACCTTCGTTTACGTGGCGGATTCGCAATCTATGCTAACCCTACTAAGACAGGTGTTACTAGATATCGTCTTGGCACACCATCACGTGCAGTCGTAGCCGCAGGTTACAGAGCAATGGCGGCTAGCAAAGCGTCCTAACTCTTAGGCACACAGGTTCGGGGAGAGCCTTGCTAGGGCTCTTAGAGACAAGCAAAATCTCCCCACTTTTACTTCCCCCGGTAACTTATATGAATGTATTTCACAGTTTAATGAACAAACTAGATCGGTATAGATTGATACCTGATCGTCTTACAGGTGCAGATTACATGCATCGTTACTATCTTTTTCTTAAAGATAGAACAAAGTTCCCCGTCAACGTTACACTTCACAAAATCGTTAAAAGTGATGAACCTTTTTTACATGATCACCCTTGGCCTTATATGACTATAATTCTTAAGGGCGGTTATTGGGAAAACACACCCGAGGGGAGGACTTGGAAGGGTCCTGGGAGTGTTATCAGACGTGGTGCAGAAGACTATCATTGGCTTGAATTAGACAATGAAAAGCCTGTCACCACTCTGTTTTTTATGGGACCTCAACAAAGAGAATGGGGATTCATTGATCACGGTGAGTGGATTCATCACAAGGAGTTTTTATATGGAAGATAATATTATAATAGTTATAGGATTTGGTATGTTCATAGGCTGGTCACTTAGTAACATGTATCGTCAATACAAAGATGATCAACTAATCCGTGCTGTAATGAAAAAGATTGAAGACGAAGAACATAGAATAGATGTACGAATCTCAGATGAAGTCAAGGCACGATTGCCTATTTGCTACATCGAAAAGCATGGGACAAAAGATTATCTACTGTACAACACAGACACCGAAGAATTTATCTGTCAAGGGTCTTCATATGAAGAACTAGCAGAACGTTGTAAAGACAGATTTGATACTGTTTTAGTTAAAGCCAGTGACAAGTCTATGTGGTTTGTAGATGGTAAAGTAAAAGAATTGACTTCTGAATAAAACAATAAATATACGTATACTTTAGGAGAGTTGATTGACACACGTAGTAACAGAAGCATGTATAAAATGTAAACACACGGATTGTGTAATCGTATGCCCAGTTGATTGTTTTTATGAAGGACCAAACTTCCTTACAATTAATCCAGATGAATGTATTGATTGTGGCGTGTGTATTCCAGAATGTCCTGAAGATGCTATCTTTGCTGACACAGACAAAAAGATAGTTGAGAAGACAGGCAAAGACATGGAATATTGGGTAGAACTCAATGGTCGTTTAGCAGAGAAATGGGAAGAAAGTTGTATCACAGATAAGATTGATCCTCCCGAAGACTATAAAGAATGGCAGAACAAACCGATCGGTGAAAAGATCGACTTATTGGAAATAGAATGATGGACGGCGTAATATTGGCGGCAGGTATGATAGCAAGTTTGATTGCTCTTGTACATTTATTAATAAGCGAAGGTGGCGGTACAAAAGGCATAACAAATGAATATGTAACTAAGTCAGGCGTTAAGCATACAGCACACAAAAGCAGAGAACAACATATTGTTTAGGAACAAAAAATGAGAGAATTAGGAATGACTTTAGCAGGGTGTAGTGCAATAGCATTATTTTTTATATTAATGATTTACCCTGACATGGCATACAGTGGAGCATCAAGTAACAGTTCGTGTACAGGCGAATGTTATGAAGAATATGTTAGAGTTAATGGTACTTCTGTAGATATACTAAGAGCAAAACAGGCATTAGCCGCAGGTGATCCTTTTAGTGACATTAGAAGTTTATGGGCAGGTTGTGCCGCATGTCACGGAGCAGATGGTGGCGGTGGAATAGGACCAATGTTAGCAGGACAAAGTGCTAATGATATTGTAGGCAAACTAACGACATACAAAAACAGAGGTCAGATAGGTGCTCAAAGTGCCTTGATGTGGGGTCAAGCCGCAATGTTATCAGAAAAAGAAATCAATCTGATTGGTGACTATATAGGCGCAGGATTGCCAGGAGAATAGATGTACGATAAACCAATAAATGCTGTGAGAACTAAAACGACTAAAAAGTATATTCATGTCAACATGCATAAGATTCGTGCAAACAAAAAGCATGGCACAAACGAAGCAGTTATTACAGTTAAAGAAGGCAGAAAGAACACATATGGTCATGAGGTAGAAATACATGGACCAAGCAAAATAGTATATGGTGGCAATGATAAACCACTTCTACCTTGTGGAGCAAGAGTAGTAATAGAAACAGAAGCAGAGGTAACAATCAAATGAAACAATTAATTATATTAGCATCAGTTCTAGTTGTAAGCAGACTAATCGGGCTTGATCCTATCTGGACACCTTTCTTTGCTCTCGCATTATTAATGCCTTCTATTACTTCAAACAAATACTTAGGCTACTTATTACCAGCATCTATAATGTTTATCACTGACGTTTATATGTCAAGCATGATGTTCCCAATGGTATATGGTTGTCTACTATTCAATACGTTCTTAGCAACTAAACTAGACAAATACGTTGCAACATTTGCAGGATTTTTAGTTTGGCATGTGTTAGTTAACTGGGGACTTGACTTCCCTCCATTCTCTGCACCAGCATTGTTATGGGACCTTCAGTATCTTACAGGAACATTAATTTACATCAGCATGTTTGATGTAGCAAAGCAATTCACAAAAACGAGGCTTGCCACACATTGAAAAAGAAATTCATAGATTACTTTATGGAGATGGCAGAACTAACTGCCTCACTTAGTTATGCAACTAGACTACAAGTAGGAGCATTAATTGTCAAAGGCAATCGTGTAATAGGCACAGGGTATAATGGTATGCCTACTGACTGGGAAAACGAATGTGAGATTAATGGAATAACAAAGTCAGAAGTCTTACATGCAGAAACAAATGCTATTGCAAAAGTAGCACAAAGCACCGAATCATCAGCAGGTGCAACTCTGTTTTGTACACATGCGCCTTGCATTGACTGTGCAAAACTGATCTTTCAATCTGGTATTACTACTCTTTACTTTCGCAATGCGTACAGAGACGACCAAGGCATTAAATTCTTAAAACTAGGCGGAGTCAATGTACATCATTACGACACAGGAAAAGTGCCTTTGTGAATGAAAAAGAAATCAAAGAAGATTTGATCACATGGATGAAGGACTTTGTAGAAAAGCCTCATCCTAGTCTGGGTAATTGGTCGCCCTGTCCATATGCTCGACAGGCTAGAATGAATGATAAAATAGATATTGTATTTGCTGACCCTGACTATTTGCAATTTGTTGTCAGAGAACAAACTTTAAAATTAGATACATACGAAGCAATTATCATTGCAATGAATCACAAAGATATTGGACCTAAGCAGTTAGCCAAATCATGTAATGATTGGAATAGTAATTGGTTAATGAAAGAAGACTATGTGCTACTAGAAGATCATCCAGAAACTGTAGAACATGTCAATGGAGTTCATATGAACTTCGGTAAATGTGCGTTAGTTATTTTACAAAAACTATCAAAACTCAATGAAGCATCAGAGACACTTGCCCGAAAAGGTTACTATGATGTATGGGGAGAAGCAGAAAAAAACTTTGTTGTTGACTGGAGATTCAATAAATAATAGCATGGAAAAGACACACACAGATGATTTATACTCTCGTATAAATTTAGAAAAAACTAATTACCAAGTGAGTACGGCGATGGCCACATTACTCAAAGTTCCCACAGACGAACTCCAAAAAATTTACAATGATTATTGTAAGTACAAAGAATTTTCAAGTGTAACTCCATTACATAATGCAATGATGCTTAATTCAGATATAGAAGTCATTGGATATTATGAAGAAGGAGAACTAGTTGCATTTAGTTTAATGCGAATATACAATGAACACCATATAGCAAATATTCAGTTTGCTTGGAATTACAAAAATCCAGAAACTAGACTCGGTATAAAAAGTTTAGAATCAGAGTGTGCATATTTTAAAGAACGAGGATTTAAGTTCATTGAATTAGGCCTCGATGCTCCTTATAAAAGAGAGTTTGATGGATACGAGATTATGGGTCCAGTATGAGTAACGACAAAGAACAATTTGATGCTGATAAGATGGAAGCAAAATTAAGTCAGGAAGTTCAAGACCAATACAAAGACTCTACTATGAGTAAGGGTGCTAAGTTGGCTATGGAACTTAATGCAGAACGTAAACGTCTCAAACAAGAAATGGAAGAACTCCAACTTGAAGTAGATGATTTAAAGCCGGCAACTCCGACAGGAACTATTGATAGTTATGTTAAGTGGGTCGCAACAATATTTGCTGTAGTCGGAGTATTTTTAATAAGTGCTGGGCTGATAACAGAAGGGCAAATCGCATATGCTATATCAGCATGTGCTTGGGTATATGTTGGTCACTGTTGGAATGATAAAGCAATTATGATCGGTAGTGCTATCACAGGAACATCTGTAATGATGAATCTAGTAGAAAAATTAATATGAGTAATCAAATAAATGTTCACAACAATTGGGATCCACTAGAGGAGATTTGGCTAGGTGATACCTGGCCCAAATCTTTTTATGATGACATTACGAATGCCGAAGTTAGAGATAGTTTTCATCAAGTCACTGAATGGTCTAAAGAAGATTTAAACGCAATACAAAAGAAATTTGAAGAACTAGGAGTCATTGTCAGACGACCTACGATTGACGAGTCTAAACGTGAACTTTATACAGTAAACGAAAAGTCTAGTATACTTAAGAAGCCTCCTATTTGTCCTAGAGACACACATGCTGTGATAGGCAACAACTTGTTTGTTGGGGGAGACTTACCTGAATGTTATGAACCTATCTATACGCATTATGATCCTTCACAAGTTCACAAACACCAAAAAGATCCTACTGTTCCTAATTTAAATGGTGCTGATACTGTTAAGTTAGGCAGAGACATTATTTTCGATCACGGCGTTGATGAAAATTGGGGATATGATATAGAGACAAGAAAAAATAGTATCTTTGAAAGAGTCTACAGTTTTGAACAAAAAGAAAAGAAATGGTTTGGCGATGATTATAGATTACACTTTGGCACAGATGGCGGACATTTAGATTCATGTTACATGCCAATCAAAGAAGGTGTAGTATTAACAACTAAACACATTGATGGTTACGAAGAACTGATGCCAGGTTGGAAAACAATTGGCATTAGACACCCATCATATATGTCTGAGAAAGCATCTTATAAAACTAGTAATGTAATGCGTAGCACAAAATCAGATAACCCTATGATGGTGAATAAATGGCAGGGTAATTTTTCTGGCATGATGGATGATGCTCCTGCACACTTTAATTCATACATTCAACAATACTGTAAAGACTGGGTAGGCGATTATAAAGAAACATACTTTGAAGTCAATGTTGTACCGCTAGACGATAAGAACTTAATGTGCATCAACACGTCAAGTATCTTTGACGGCTTGTTTGAACGATTAGAAAAAGAAGGGGTAACATGTCATGTAGTACCTTGGAGAACTAGAGGATTTTGGGACGGCGGAATACATTGTATCACATTAGATGTTCGTAGACGAGGCGAACTAACAGATTACTTCCCAGAAAGAAAAGATTATGGTATCAGCACAGTCAAGTCACAATTATTTTATGACACTGAATCATTCTTTAAGGAGTACGCAGAATGGAAATCCCAACGTTAAATTGTACCGTTTGCTCTTGCAATATAGACCCATTTGATGTAAAATATCATAATGCTGAAAAAACGGCAGTGTTTTGTGATGCGTATTGCTCACATGAATGGTATCAAAAATTAAAGGAAAACAAAGATGAAGAGTAGAGAAACACAAGCCATGATTGAAGATGTTAATAACATTAAACGTTGGCACCATGACAGAAACTTGATTGACGGCAGTGATGATAAGTCACAGTTTGCTAAGTTGATACAAGAAGCAGGAGAACTCTCGGACAACATCTGTAAAGGCAACGACATCAAAGATGATATCGGTGATATGATTGTTGTTCTAATCAACATTGCAGAACGTAATGATGTATCACTCACTGAATGCATAAAGACAGCATGGGAAGATATCAAAGATCGTAGAGGTGCAATGAGAGACGGTGTCTTTATTAAACAAGATGATTTAATCAGAGAGGCATTAGAAATATCGAAATGAAAGAATCAATAAGAACAGTACTCGACTTTCCTATTCCAGGCATACAGTTTAGAGACATTACTGGGTTATTAGAAGATCCTAATGCATTTAAAGAATCTATTATAAAATTAACAAGTGAATGCATAAAATTTAAATCCAATGTAATCGTAGGAGTAGAAAGTAGAGGCTTTGTCTTTGGTTCTCCTATTGCATTTGATTTAGATGTACCTTTTGTAATGGCACGTAAGCCAGGCAAGTTACCAAACAAAACAGTAAGCAAAAAATTTAAATTAGAATATGGTGAAACTGAAATTCACTTACAAGAAATCTCTCCGATCTTGGGTAAAGTTGTGATCATTGATGATCTGATTGCGACAGGTGGAACAGCATTAGCCTGTGCAGATTTAGTACATGAGAATTGGAATATTCCTAAACAAGATATTTTGATTCTATCAGTTATTGACTTGCCCGACTTAGGTGGAAGTAACTTAATAAAAGAACAAGGCTATAACGTAAAAACTTTAATAGAATTTGAAGGTGAATAATGAAAAAGTATTGGCGACTATGGGCCAAAGCAATAGGAGAAAAAGAGGGAACAACTGATAACGAAGCAGACAAGATAGCAATGATTAGAACAGTTATTGTAGGCGTAAACTTTATCACTTGTTTCTTTATTATAGCAGGAAACATACACAACTGGTGAACAATATGATGAAAGATATAATTATTATGGCATTAGAACACGAAGCACCCAAGATGTCTAAGTGGGAGAACGTATTCTTTTCAGGCGTAGGTAAAGTGAATGCCGCATTGACAACAGCTAAATTGATCGAAAGATTTCAACCTAGAACAGTTTGGAACTTTGGTACAGCAGGTGGTATTAAGTTTGAGAGTGGGTGCCATGAAATGAAGAACTTTGTTGAACGTGATAAAGGTAAATGCCCAGAGTCAATGGAACTTGTGCTACCAACTGATCCAAAGATCATATCATGGGGTATGGGATATACATGTTCTACTGGTGATAACTTTGTCACAGACCCTAACACTTTAGAAGACCCAGCACATGTTGTTGACATGGAAGCATATGCAATTGCTAAAGCATGTCTTAATCAACATGTAGACTTTAAATGTTTTAAGTACATCAGTGATAAAGCAGATGAGGGTGCAGACTTAGATTGGTTAGCAAATATTGCTGATGGAGAAGAACACTTCATCAAAATATTTCAATCAGCAACTGGAGGCGGATAATGGATATCTACCACATATGGGCCGATAAGTCAGGAGACATATCTGATTCAGAATGGGTAGCAAACATGAAAACGTTTTTAGATCATCTTAAGACTGAAGGTAAGATGGAATCTTATCGTGTTACAAGATGCAAGATGGGCTTTAGGTCTATACAAGATATGCCTGAATGGCATATTATGATGGAGTTTAAAGATATGGCCCAATTAGATGATGCTTTTAAACGAGTTGCACCCTTAGAGGGAGAACTTGAAGTCAAGCATCAATCGTTTAACCAATTCGTCAAGGGCAATATACAACATGCGTTGTTTAGAGATTGGCCAGATGAATTATAATGAGATAAATATGAGTATGAAAGAACAATTTCACACATTTGAACACGAGAATCGTAGAGCAGAAGTATTCAGACTGGCTAGACGTGAGTGGCTAATCGAATGTTATGAAGACGGAAACGAGACCCATACATATACAGAAGGGTCTGAACTATTAGCAGAATTATATGCCGATAACTGGGTATTGAAAGAAATCAACCATGAGAGTGTCAGAACTACTACTTGAAAATGAGAACGATTCTCATTATAAGCCACATCTATACTTAGATATGGACGGAGTCCAAGCGGACTTTTTCAAGTCATGGTCTGAATTTGAGGGTGTTGATGGCTATAAAGACATACCCAAACCAGAGAAATCAATTCAACGCCTAGCATCTCAAGGATCTCAGGCTGTATACGAGTTTTTCCGTGATTTAGACACTCTCAGGGGCGGCCTAAGAGTGATTAAGTGGCTACAAGAGCATAATATACCCTACACAATACTCTCTGCTCCGTTGCGTTATGAGCATGAGGCCAGCATCAAAGGTAAGCTGGAATGGCTTGATAAACATCACGTAGGAGCTTCGGAGAGCGCCATATTCGCATCGGACAAGTCCAAGTATGCTACTGACAGCCAGGGTCGTCCGAACGTTCTAATCGATGATTTTGGCAAGAATATCGTCCCTTGGGAGCATTCAGGCGGTATAGGCATCAAACATGACCCATTTGACGAAGGTCCAACGATTAAAGCATTAGAAGACATATATCTTAAAGATGAGATAGATGAAGCCAGCCCAAACACACTAGCAGGTAGTTTTACCCCTGATCTTCAATACAGCAAACTATGGTTGCTAGATGAAGTGCAGAACATATTAAGAAAGGCTAAAGTAAACAAACTCGATACTATATACAATTTAGGAAGTTGGTATGGTAATATGGGATTGTTTCTATTTGCAAATCAAGTAGATTCACCACGAAATGCTATCAAAACATCTACCCATCCATTCGGTAAACTACAATTTAATAATATAATTAATGTAGATATAGACAAAGATACATTGTCAACTGGTGCTAAAATACTAGACAAACTTGGTATCAAAGATAAAGTAGAGCATATGCACAAAGATGCTAATACTTTAGATTACAGACAACTTAAACAGCCAGGACTTGTAATCAATACATCAACTAATGATATTGATGGTGATGATTGGTTGAAAAACATTCCACGTGGCACACTTGTTGCAATGCAAGGTAGACACGGAACACTAGAAGAATTTGATAAACGATACCCACTTCGTAAAACATATTTCTTAGACGAGGTTGAACTGGAAGATCCAGAGACTGAATATGAAAGGTTTATGAAGATAGGCGTTAAATGATCGTAAATGATGACATTTTTCCTTTCTTAGAGACTTGGACAGACGATAAGGATATAGCCTCTCTAAAATGGATGATCAGACCTGATTATCATCATACTATTGAAGAAGGAAATATACACAGTGTATGGTTAGATCACCCTGTTGTACTAGCACACAAAGAGTTATACCCACATGATAATGTAGGGTTTGCTAAGAATCCTGAATCGAGTTGGAAGTGGGTAGAGCCTCTACGCAAGTCACCAAAGAAATTTTTCTATGTACAAATATATACAGAACATGCTTTCGTTATGTTTCCAATTGATGGCTGGGCTAGAACTTGGCTAGATGATATAAAACAAAATAAAGTTCATTTGCATATTCAATGCAACGCCCATGGGTATCATGCAATTATAGATACTATTTACGATGAAATCATTATTAAGCACGGCGTTGATCCAAAAAATATTACATTCTCATCTGAGTCTGTTGATATGGCTGAACACTTAGAGATCGTTTCTTATCGAAGAAATTTACCTAAGATTAATTTACAATGGCATGTAGAATTTGAATTTCTACAACAAGTAGAGATAAGCCAAGGATGGTTTGGAGATCGTGCAAATACATTACAAGACAAAGAATATCCAAAGAAGTTTTTAAGTTTCAACGGGCTATACAGAATACATCGAGCCGTTCTAATTTATTTATTAAGTGCTAAAAATTTATTAGACAAGGGATTAGTTAGTTACAATGTAAAAGAACCTGTGCTACTTGATGCTGTACATGAAAACGGGGAAAACGCAGTATTAGAAAGCCTTTTCCATGCATTTATTTACAACAAAGATATTAGAGATGCATTAGGCAGACCAGGGGAAAAGGATAGATCACATTATCCTAATAGACTAGAAATTGAATCCCAAGATAATAAGAATTATCATGCATTTCATATTACTCCAAATCATATTGAATTTTATGAAAACACATATTTTAGTGTAGTTACAGAAACTAGTTTTCCATCTGACCGAGTAAACAATCATTATGAGGAACTTACTGATACTGGAAGAATACTAAGTGAAAAGATATTTAAACCAATTTCAATGAAACATCCATTTATAATAGTAACTAATCCTGGCGCTCTTTCTCTATTAAGAGATATTGGATATAGAACTTTTCATCCATTAATTGACGAGACTTATGATAAAATTAGAGATCCAGGAGTTAGAATGTTAATGATTGTAAATGAAATTGAAAAATTATGCAACTTAGAAGGTGAAGCACTAACACATTTTTTAACTGAAGCAAAAGAAATATGCGAATTTAATTTTGCAGTTATGAAAAACAAAAAGAATTTTTGGTATCCTATTGAACATGTTCAGAGTTCACCATTGCCATATTCGCTGATGCACAACAGACCTAGTAATTAACTATAGTGTAAACTCACCTTTACCATAGTCCTTTCTTTCTTTAACTGGGTCTTTTAATTTATCAGCAATAACATTCTTAAGAACATATCGTTCTTCCATGATGTCTCTACATGCTAATGCTCTGCGACCTACTTCTGCTAAGTCATACATCTTTTCTACACGATACTTTTTAAAGTCATCTTCTAGTTCCCAGACTCTTGCATGGACATCATATAACTTATCAAGTTCTTCTTGTATCAACTCAAAGTCAATATCATGCAACTGCTCAGTGTAGAAGTCTAGTTCTTCTTTGTTGTTACCGATATTGTTAAACTTTAGTTTAGCAATACAATATCTATCTACTAATTCAATGACTGGAAACTTATACATCAGACTACCTCTACGTTGGGGAAATATTTTAAGAATTTATCTTGTGGTTCATTACGAACTGCTTTGATACGTTTACTAATCTCAGTAAAGAAATTCCATGCAAGTGGCATGAACAAAATCTTAGTGTCTTTACTCAACTCTTTCAATGCATCGATTGATTTAATCGGACTGTTTGTGCCAGGAGCATATAGATTTTGTTTTAATGGACTATCGTCAATAATTAAATCTAAAGGAGTATCTATATAATTCAGTAAAGTATTTCCTTTTGCCGCGGCTCCATAACCTACTATGACATAACCATTTGCTTTAAAATCATGCATTGTTACTTTTAATGTAGACATGTTTTTGATTGTACTTTCTTTCCAATCTTCATATGTGTTTATGTTTAACAACTTGCTTTCACTTTTAATAATATTTGAGATATGATGCTCTCTTTTTATAAGTTTACTAAACACGAATACATAACTATGGCCATGTATTGGAGTCTTAATAACATCAATCAAATTTAAATTGGCTCGTTTTGCTAACTCATTCATACTGTTTACGTTAAAGAAGTTGATATGTTCATGGTAAATTGTATCAAATTCATTGTTTAATATCATATCTGCTTGACTTGTTTGAATAAACAATTGAGTATGATCGTCCATTAACCGAGTACAAGTCTGTAAAAACTCTAATGGATTTGGATTGTGAGCAAATACATTCTGTGCTGTAATTGCATCAAATTTAACTTTTGGTAGTTTTTTTACTATGTCAGGACCAAAGAAATCACATACAACATTATGTTTTTCTGAACTTGTTGCGTAAATGTTTTCAGCAGGATCAACACCGTATGTATTCATGCTGTGTTTAGTAAAACAATCTAATTGTGTACCATCATTGCAACCAATATCTAAGATATTATATGATAACCCAGTTAGTCTTTCACTAACATATCCTGCAAACCATTTGCTATAATCTTTTAATGTTTGACTTGTCCCTGCCACATAAAGATAGTTTGAGTAGATTATCTTAGGGTCTACTGTGTGAGTTAACTGCACATGATAACAGTCATTGCATACATTAACTCCTAAAGGATATACAGGAAGATCAGTTTTGTCAGATACAAAATTGTTTGCTAGTGGTTGTTTGCCTAAAGTAAGTGAAGGGAGCAAGTGTTGGCTACCACATGCTAAACATTCCATATTTTCTGTAACGTTATGTGTCATATTTTATGTAAGTATTCCTGTTAGTATAGTGATTATCTTTATCTGCTAATTCTTTTATAATCGTTTCAATAGATTCTTCAAAGGCAAAATCATATGCTTTTTCAAATTTGTCTGTACTCATATTAAAATCATACACACCTGACACATTAATAGTTTCTTCTATAAAGGCATCTAGTGAACTAGCAATGTGATCACTAATACTTTGTACTGTGTCATTAAAACTGGCTAAGTTATAGACTCCTGCCTTTGGATTTTCAATGATTTCTTTTACTGCTCTTGTTATATCACCTATACCTAATATAGGGCGTTTAATTGTTTTGTTATTGATTGATATACAACGTTCACGTATTGCTTTCTTCGTCATAGAGTTAATCATCAACTCTTCTCTGATGTTAGGACTCCAACCATTGACTGTACCGAATCGCAGTCCTATAATATTATAACCACTCTTAATAAACTTTTCAGCCTGCACATCTAACGAATACTTTGTTAGATCATAATTATTGATAGGTTTAAATTGCAACGGAGCATCTTCTAATGATGTTGTGTTTGTAGAACCATAGACACTTCCACTTGATGCATAGATGAGTGTTTGATCTTTGTCTAACTTGTTTACAAGATCAATAAAGTTATTAACGTTATTAGCCCAACTTGACAACACAGGACCGTCGCACATCTTTACACTACTATGTCCTGCTAATAGCACGACAGCATGATACTTTGATAATTCTTCTTTGGTTAATTGATTATAGTCTTTAACTTCAGTATAGTTATTTGTTTGTCCAAACCAACAGATATCAATGCCATGTATTTGATATTCATTGCGTAGGTCATATATGATTCTGGATCCAATATATCCTTCGCTACCAATGATTAATACGGATTTCGACATATTATTATTTATGATGCTACATGTCTACGGAATAAATAATGGTATGATTCACTATGAAGATAATTTTTTACCAGAAGACCAATTTTTAGCATTAAAAGCAAAAGTTGAATCTAAGTATGAACCTATCGTAGCCAGAGACTTGTTTACTAACTATGACTTCAGACAAGAGCCAGATAAATTTATTCTTCCTATAGCACGTACAGGCAATTGGTTAGACAGTTGTATACCAGATGCCTATGAATGTATTCCTGCATTGCAAAAAATGGAAGATGTAATGGAAAGAATAGGCATACAAGAATTACAGAACTGGTCATCTTGGTTTCAGTATTCAGTTGATACAATGTCTTTGCCTGTACACAGAGATCAAGCAGTAAGAAAGAGTTTACCTAAAGATACATATACTGCTGTTATATATACTAGTGATTGGCAACCAGGCTGGGGCGGAGAATTTGTAGTAGGCAAGCCAGTCTTTGATAAGCCAGGCGGAAAAGTAAAATCACTTACAGATTTTACTCATATCATTGAGCCTAAACCAAATCGCATGACTATATGGAGTAGAGAAGAATGGCATATGGTCAATGCATTAACTGTTAATGATCCAAACTACGTGAGATCATTCTTTGGTACTAGTTGGAGTTCAATAGAAGGTGTAGACCAACCACAAAATCCGTATCAACGTTTTTACTTTACGGAAGAAACATGATATACTATATAGATGATTTCTTACCACAAGACCAATTTGATGCATTAGCAGATAGAGTAAAGAAAGGATTTAGAGGTGACAAATCACTACTAGTTGCTGAAGGAGTAGAACCAGTCAGAGTTACACACCATGATCATTCTGGTGATTGGGGAGAAGGTTGTAATTTCATGGGACAAGAATGTCGTCCAGCAATTAAAAAAATGATTGCGACTATGGAAGGCTTAGGCATAAAAGAATTAAAAAATTGGTCTATGTGGTATCAATACATTATTAATACTATGTCTATACCAACGCA